>Ga0209154_1002375_pt1 | contig 10548 bp, 9 predicted proteins | sample GraSoiAngelo_121_FD_185878 | JGI IMG/M metagenome (GOLD analysis project Ga0209154, IMG submission 185878) | Grasslands soil microbial communities from the Angelo Coastal Reserve, California, USA - 14_0919_12_20cm (SPAdes) (version 2) | ecosystem: Environmental > Terrestrial > Soil > Grasslands ... | reverse complement strand
TGCCAGGTCGCCGATGCTCGTGAAAAGCCCGCGTCGCTCCCGCTCGCGCACGAGCTCGGTCGCCGTCGCCTCGCTCCAGTCGCGCACGAACCCGAGCCCGACTCTCACAGCTCCCGATTCCCGAGCCCCGAGTCCCGAGTCCCTTGCGATCGTGCACCACACATCACTCGCATTCACATCCGGCAGCAGAATCTCGACGTCGTTTCGTTTCGCGTCACGTCCCAACGCGTCGAGTGAGTAGAACCCCATCGGCTGATTGTTGAAGAGCGCGCAGTAATACTCGGACGTGTGATAATGCCTGAGCCACGCCGACTGGTAGGCGAGCAGCCCGAACGCCGCGGCGTGCGATTTGGGGAACCCGAACTCGGAGAACGCGATCACCTGCGTGAACACCCGCTCGGCGGTCGCCTCCGGAACGCCGCGCCTCGCCGCACCGTCCCGGAACTCCTCCCAGAACTCCGCCATCAGCTCTCTGCTCCGGCGCCGGCTCATCGCGCGCCGTAAGGCCTCCGCCTGGCCCGCCGTGAATCCCGCGAGCGCCTGGCACACCTGCAGCACCTGGTCCTGGTAGAGGATCACGCCGAGCGTTTCCGCGAGCGCCTCCCTGAGCAGCGGATGGTCGAGGGGCGGCTCGTATGCCCGGCCGGCTTCGCGGGCGCGGCGCTGGTCTTCGCGGCGCCGGACGTACGGATTCACCGCGCCGCCCACGATCGGGCCCGGGCGCACGATCGCGACCTCGACCGCCAGGTCCTCGAGGTTCCGGGGTCGGGTGCGCCGCAGCATCTGGATCTGCGCCCGGCTCTCGATCTGGAACAGCCCCACCGTGTCGCCCCGGCAGATGCGGTCGTAGACCGCGGGGTCGGCGAAGTCGATGCGCGAGAGATCGGGCGGCGTGCCTTCGCGCCCGGCGACCAGCTCGACGCACTCCTCGACCAGCGACAGCATACCGAGCGCCAGGAAGTCGATCTTGATGAAGCGCGCGTCGTCGCAGGAGTCCTTGTCCCACTGGCACACCACCCGGTCTTCCATCGCGGCGCGCTCGAGCGGCACGATCTCGACCAGCGGCCGGCTCGAGATGACCATCCCGCCCACGTGCTGGGAGATGTGCCGCGGCAGCCCGGCGATCTCCTCCGCCAGCTCACACAACTCCTTCCACAGAGGCGCCGTGGTACGGCCCTCGAAGCCCGGCAATTGCTCCAGCTCGTCCGCCAGTCCTCCCGACCGCCGGTCCGCCAGTCGTGCCACCTGCTCGATCTCGCCCGGCGGCAGATCCAGCGCCTTGCCGATTTCGCGCACCGTCGAGCGCAGGCGGTAGGTGGGGAACGAGCACACCAGCCCCACGTGCTCGTCGCCATAACGCTTGTAGACCCGCCGGATCAGCTCCTCACGGATCTCGCGCGGGAAATCGAGATCGATGTCCGGCACCGAGGCGAGGGTGTCGTTCAAGAACCGTCCCAGAAACAGCCCGTTCGCGATCGGATCGATGTGCGACAGGCCGAGCAGATAGCACACGATCGACGACACCGACGAGCCGCGCCCGCGGCCGGGCAGCAGGTTGGCGTGCGCCCGCCGGCTGCCGCGCCGTACGTCCGCCGCCACTTCCCGGGCCAGGTCGAACAGGTCGTGATAGACGAGGAAGAACCCGCTGAGTCGATGGTGTTCGATGAGTGTCAGCTCTTGCTCGAGGCGCCGCACGGCGTCGTTGCGGTGCGGTGAGCCGGAGGGATAAAGCTGTTCCTGCTTCGCCCGGCACAGTTCGGCGAGGGCGCGCGGGGCGGGCGTGAGGTCCGCCCCCCGAAAATCGGGGAAGGTGTACCCCAGGTCGCGCGTCAGGTCAAAGGCCCTGCAGCGCTCCGCGATCACGGCTGTATTGGCGACAGCATCGGGACAGTCACGGAACAGCTCCTCGACCTCGTGCGGCGGCCGCAGGAAGAACTCGCTGTTCGCATGGCGCACGTTGTGGCAGCCGTCGAGCGTGGTGCGGTGCCGGATCGCCACGAGCACATCGTGCAGCCGGTGCCGCTCGCGCTTGTGGTAGTGCACGTTGCCGGACGCCACGACGCCAAGTTGCAAAGAGTCTGCGAGGTCCTTCAGAGCCAGCGTGAGCGCACGATCGCCGCGGACGTAATTGCGTTGCAGCTCGATGAAAAAGTTCTCCTTCCCGAACACCGCCCGGCACCGCTCGGCGCAGCGGCGGGCTGCGGCCGGGCCGTCGCGCCGCAGCACGGCGGGCAGTAGTCCTTTGCGGCATCCCGACAGCACGAGCAGCCCCGCGTGCCGCGCTTCGAGCGAGGCGAAGTCGAGCCGCGGGTCGCGCCGGTCGTCCCGGCCGAGATGCGCCTCCGTAATCAACCGGCACAGGTTCGCGTACCCTTCGGGCGTCTCCGCGAGAACCGTCACGTGAGAATCGTCGAGCAGCGTCAGCTCCGCGCCGGTGATGGCCTGCAGGCCGAGCTTCTGGGTTCCTTGAGCGAACGCCATCGAGCCGTACAGCCCGTCGTGGTCGGTGAGGGCGAGCGCGGGGTAGCCGAGCTGCGACGCGGTGAGCGCCAGCTGCTCGGGGAGGGAAGCACCGTCGAGAAACGAGAAGGCGGAGTGGCAGTGGAGCTCGATATACATAGAATTGCGGACTTCGGATTGCGGATTGCGGATTTGAGACGCCGCTATCCGAAATGCCTAGGGTTTCTGCACCCACCACTCTCGGGTGATCACGTCCTCGAACAACACCACCCGCCCGCCGCCCTCGAGTACGACTTCGACATAACGGCGCACGATCGGCTGTCGCCACCACTCGTCGTCCACTCGCCAAACCTCGCCGATCGTTTCCACACGTTTCCCGTTTCCCGTTTCCCGTTTCACGATTGTGGGCATCCCATCCTCATCGAGCTCCACCTCCACCCGCTGCGGCTCATTGATCCCTATTAGTCGATCGGTTTTCACATTCCGCAATCCGCAATCCGAAATCCGCAATGTTTTTCAAGGTTCATAGTCGATCAACGCATACCGCCGCTCCGGGAGCCGCGACCAGGGCTGCACCTCGATCACGTGGTAGAGCAGCGACCGCTTGAGCCGGAGCTTGATCTCCTGGGCGGCGGTGCGGAGCGCGCGGCGCCGCCCGGCGCGCGCCGCGGCCTGCGCGTCGCGGGCGAACAGCTGCAGCTCGGTGGCGCCGGCGGCGAACGCGGTGAACTCGACCTCCAGCCGCTCCACCGCGCCGGCGGGCGGCGACCGCTCGAGCTGCGTCTTGAGCGGTGCCGCGATGCGTTCCCGATCCGCGGACGGCTCCTTGAGCGTCGCCTCCGCCAGCCAGGACGCAGCGTGCTCGAGCTCGGCCCGCACGCGCACCACCTGCACTCGCCAACCGCTGCGGCGCGGATCCCCAAGCGCGCGGTCGATGAGCTTGTCGATCGCGTGGACGAGCAGGTCTCGCTCGCAGACCGGGGAGAAGAACGTGAGCGCGGCGACGATCGGCTCCGGTGCGACACGCCCCACCACCGGCTCGGCAACCCGCCCCGCCGCGAGCCGCCACAGCCGCCGGCCGGCGCGGCCGAACTGCGATACGACCGCTTCCTCCGGCAGCGCGGCGAGCGCACCCAGCGTCCTGACGTCGAGCTGTCGCAGGCGCCGATACGTGTCGGGGTCGAGCGGCAGCACGGCGAGCGGCTGGGCGGCGAGAAATCTCCCCTCCTCCCCGGAGCGAACGATGACGGCTCCGCCGGGTGTTGCACGGCTCGCCGCCACCCAAGAAACGAACTTTCCGATGCCCCACCCTACCCGGAATGCGGAATGCGGAATGTTGAATGCGGAATGTGCGAGCGGGCTTTCACTCTCAATTCCGCATTCCGCATTCCGCATTCCACATTTGATGGCTTCGACAATCTTCTCGGGCGCACCGTACAACCCTTCCAATCCGTCGGTTCCTACGTATGCCCGCCCCAGCTCCGCCGGCTCGATCACCGGACTCACCTGGCCCAGCGCCGCGAGCAGGCGGGAGAACTGCGCGTCGTAATGCACCGGGTCGGGCTCGCACAGCTTGAGTGCGGGACAGAGCCCGATCGCCTGGCTCACCGTCATTCCCGACTTCACCCCGGCGTGCCGGGCGAGCGGCGACACCTGCCACACGCGGCGGGTATCGTCGGATCCCACCAGTGCCACCGGAAGCGCGGCGAGCTCGGGCCGCCGGGCGGTCTCACAGCGCAGCGCGAACAACGGGATCCAGCAGCACGCGGCGCCATCGCTTGTGAGACGGGGTGTCCGGGTCATTTTTCCAGTCGAACAATGGGACCCGAATATATCCCGAAGATCGAGATGGCCCAAGTGTGGCGAGCTGACTACTAACTTATTGGCAGGTTTTAACTTATAACATATCTCTTGGTCTTCACTCTCCGGTAGAGTCCACCTGCACGCGTCGGCGACATGCTTCAGCACCGCCCGCTGAATCGCAGCAATTCTCCGAGTTTCGATCCCTTGGGAAAGCGACCGAGACGGAGTCGCTACTGCGTGAGCACACGAATGTGCTGTGCTTCGGGCTGCGGTGCTCTCCCAGGAGGGTGCGGGCCGTTTGGTATATTTCAAGTTCTCATGGCCGGTCGCAATAATCCGGGTTTGTTCGACGACATCGCCGCGCTCCCCGCGCCGCCCCCCGACCTAGTCACGCTCGGCAGTCGCATCCCGGCGAGCATCAAGCTGGGCACTTCCACCTGGACCTACGACGGCTGGACCGGGGACGTCTACCATCGCGCCTACCGCGGCGCCCAGCCGGCCCGACGGCTCGAGGAGTACGCGCGCTACCCGCTGTTCCGCACCGTGGGGATCGACAGCGCGTTTTACGAGCCCCCCTCCGAGGAAGTGCTCGCGGCCTACGCGCGGGCGCTCCCCGCCGGCTTTCCGTGCGTGAGCAAGGTGTGGGACCGCATCACCGCCCGACGCTTCAATCAGGACCCACGCTGGGGTAACCTCGCGGGTCAGCGGAACCCCGATTTCCTGAACGCCGCGCTCTTTAAGGAGGCAGTGCTCGAGCCCTACGCGCGCGTGTTCCGCGACCATGCGGGCGCGTTCGTGTTCGAGTTTCAGGCCATGCGGGGAAAGGACCTACCCGAGCCCGCGCACTGGGCGGAAGAGCTCGACGCCTTCTTGCGGCAGCTGCCCCGGGCCTTCCGCTACGCCGTCGAGCTGCGGAACGCCGAGCTCTTGACCGATGCCCACGGCGCCGTGCTGGCGCGCCATGGCGTCGCCCACGTGTTCAATTCCTGGAACGAAATGCCGGGGATCGGCGAGCAGCTCGAGCTGCCGTGGACGTTTCCGGCCGGGTTCACCGTGGCGCGCGGGCTGCTCCGCCCCGGGCGGGCGTACGCCGACGCGGTGAAGCTGTTCGAGCCCTACGAGCGGATCCGCGATCCCCAACCCGAAGTCCGCCACGACCTGCTGCGCCTGGTCGCGGAAGCCCTGCGGCGACGCATCGAGGCGTTGATTCTGGTCAACAACCGGCTGGAGGGGAACGCGCCGGGGACGATCCGGGCACTCGCCGCCGCCCTGACCGGAGATGAGGAGTGACCGCCGGGCCCCGCCCGGTGCTTGCGACCTGGGCGAATGCTTGCTACGGTATGACTGTGTAAATCCCGCGGAACCGCACAAACTGCACGCCCAGGGAGGGGCGCTTGAGGCCCGGCCGCCGGGGCGTCCCCACGCTTCCCGTCGCCCTGCTGCGTGACGCCGTGGCGCGCGAGACGGCCCGGCTGTCGCTGCGGCGCGCGGCGCGCGAGATATCCATCAGTCCCAACGGCCTGCGCAACTTCCTGAGCGGCTCCGCGCCCCGCAGCGCCACCCGCGCGAAACTCGAGCGCTGGCTGGCCGATCAGGGCCGCACGTCGCGGCCTCCCAACGTCGGTCAGCTCGTGCGCCTGCTGAACGAGCTGTCGGGCGACCTCGCCCCCCACCAGACGACCCAGCTGGGGCGGGAAATCGCCCGGCTGCTGGCCGAGGCGTACGAGGCGCGGCGGCTCTCGCCGCCCCGCTGGGTGCAGGACCTGCTGCGCCAATACCGATCGTCCCGAAGCAAGTCCGCGGGCGAAGTGGCCTGACGCCACGTCTTCCGGGGGTCTTGCCCCCGAGGGGCAAGGGGGTATATCTACAAGTGTTCAGTTTGTGCAGTTGTTCGGAACCCCGGAGTGACCGCGTATGCCAGGTGCCGGTTGAGCCAGACCGGTGCGCGCCATCCCAGAGGCAGCCCCCGGCCCCCGGCGACCCGCCCGAGTTTGCCCGCGTTGCCAGTGCCCCTGCTCAGGGATGCGATCGCACGCGAAACCGCGCGCCACTCGGTGCGACGCATTGCGCGCGAGACCTCGATCAGCCCGAACGGGCTGCGCGACTTCCTGCGGGGCGCCACGCCGCGCAGTCCCACGCGCGCCAAGCTCGAGCACTGGCTCGCCGGCCGCGGACCGGTCACGCGACCACCCAACATCGGGCAGTTCGTACGCCTCCTGAACGAGCTCTCCCGCGACCTGTCGGCGAGGCAGACCATGCAAATGGGACGGCAGGTGGCCGAGCTGCTGGTGGAGTCGTACGAGGTCCGGAGCCTCGCGGTGCCGCCCTGGGTGCAGGACCTGCGCCGGCATTACGAGGCACACGACAAGGCGGCCGGCGATGTCGCCTGACCCACGCGCGCTTCATTTGCCGCGCGCGCCGCGGCGTGCTATATCATACGTGCGGTTTGTGCAGTTCGTCTTCTGACTTGGTGTGACGATGGCAGCGAGCCGGCCCAAGCAGGCGCAGCGCAAGCGGCCACAATCTCGTAAGGCCTCCGAGATCGTCGCGCTGGTCGAGCAGCTCAGCTCCGGCCTCGGCAGCCACGACGGGGCCGTCCTGGGCCGGGGCCTCTCCCGATTGCTGGCGGACGCCTACCAGGCGCGCGGCCGCGCGACCCCTGCCTGGGTCGAGCAGCTCAGGGCCTATTACGGCATCAATCGGAAGTCGTAAGCCGCCGCCCTCACAGGCCGAGCGTTCCCTGCGCCGGCGGTAACCGTCTCGCATAGCGGTCTCGCATTCCCTCGTTCTCCGGAAACCCGAAGCGACGTTGCAGCCGCCGGACGCGCCGGCGGAGCGCGGCCGCGTAGGTCCGCGGCGCGCCGCTGGCGCGCGCGTAGGCGCGCCGATACCGCTCGCTCAGGTGGGGAAAGTGGGCGTCCAGCACCGGCAGGAACCGGTCGCGCACCGCCGCATAGATCCGCAGCGGGCCGGCGTGAACGAAGCGAGCGCCGGCCTCCCGGGCCGCCTGGAAGAGCGCTTCCAGGTGGGGAACGTCGTCCGTGATCCCCGGGAGCACCGGCGCCACGATCAGACCCGCAGTGATGCCCGCCGCGGTCAGCCGCCGGAGCGCGCGCAGCCGGGCCGCCGGCATCGGGGAGCGCGCCTCCAGCCGTCTGATGATCCCAACGTCCACGGTCGTGAGCGACACGTGCACCTCGAGGTCGCTCCGCTCGGCGATCCGCCGCAGCACGTCGATGTCGCGTGCGACGAGCGGGCTCTTGGTGATGATGCCGATGTTCAATCCCTCGCAGCGCGCCAGCCGCTCGAGAATCCGGCGCGTGACGCGGAAACGTCGCTCGCCGGGCTGATACGGATCGGTCGCGGTGCCGATGACGATCGGCGCGGTCGGGCGGACAGCCGGACCGGCGGACCGAAAGTATCGCTGCAGATCACGCTCGAGCGCGTCCAGCACACCCTCTTTTACGAAGATGCGTCGTTCGAACGCCTCCCAGCCGCCCGGGCCGCGGAAGTCGCGAAACTCCGCGGCGGAGAGCCTGCCCGCGTCGTGCGCCCGCTCCACCACGTAGCGGTGCGCGTAACGCGCGTAGCAGTACGTGCAGCCGAACTCGCAGCCGACGTAGGGATTGAGCGACCAGAAGTCCACTCCGGTCTGCTGCGGTGAATTCAACACCGAGCGGGCCGCGAGGGACACGAACCGCGTGCCCCGCAGCCGCTCGTCCAGAACCGCAAGGGCGGACGGGCGGACCCTAAAGGACTCGCCAGCGGTCGCCGGCGGACCGGCGGACGCTAACAGCGGCAACTGCGTCAGCCGCATCGCGCCCACCCGCATTGCACGCACACCAGGCATCCCGACTGCCGCACGATGCCGGCGCCGCAGTCGGGGCAGGGAGTACGCTCGGGTGGAGGTGTTTCGGTGTTTGTTCGGGTCATGAATCGGCAATATTATCCGCCGGCAAGCTTACGGCAAGAGGCGGGAGCCATTAGTCTAAGCCAATGGAAAACAAGCGGATAGCATTCCAGGGGGAGCCGGGTGCCTACTCCGAGGAAGCGCTCTTCCTGCTCGAGCCCCGCGCCCGGTCGCAGCCGTATCGGGAGTTTCGGGACGTCACACAGGCGGTGGTGGACGGCCGCGCCGATCTCGGACTCCTGCCGATTGAGAACTCGCTGGTCGGCTCGATCGCCACGAATTTCGATCTCATCGCCGAGTCCGGTCTCGCGATCGTGGGCGAGGTCGTCAGCTCGGTGCATCACTGTCTGCTCGGTCTGGCGGGCGCGTCGCGAGATTCGCTGCGGCGCGTGTTGTCGCATCCGGTGGCGCTGGCGCAGTGCGAGCGGTTCCTGCGCGGGCTGGCGGGCGTGGAGGTGGTGGCGTTCTACGACACGGCCGGTGCGGCGGCCGAGGTGGCCCGGCAGCGCGACTCCTCGCTCGCCGCGATCGCGGGTGAGCTGGCGGCCCGGCGCTACGGGCTGACGATCATGGCGGAGCGGATCGAAGACGAGCCGCACAACCAGACGCGCTTCCTGTTGGTGGCGGCGGAGTCGGCGTCGCCGCCCCCCGGCGTGCCGGCGAAGACGACGCTGCTGCTCAAGCTGCCGCACCGGCCGGGCACCCTGGCGCGCGCGCTCGCGCCGCTCGCCGCTGCGGGGCTCAACCTGACCAAGCTCGAGAGCCGTCCCGACCGCACGACGCCGTGGGAGTATCTCTTCTATCTGGACATCGAAGCGCGGGCGGCGGACCCCGCCATGGCGGGCGCGATCCGCGATCTCGAGGGGCAGGGCGCCGTCGTGATCGTGCTGGGCGACTACCCGCGGTTCACGCCGCGCGCCTGACCATCGCCCGCCAGCCGAAGTACACCGGTACGCCGATCAGCACCAGTCCCAGGCCGAGGAAGCTGTAGGTACGCGTGGCGTCCTGAGTGAGCAGGTCCACGGCGATCACGCCGGTGGCGATCACGTACAGGGCGGGGAGCCAGGGATACCCGGGGGTGCGGACCGGTCGCTCGGCCGCCGGCCGTTTGACGCGCAGCGCGAACAATCCCACGGCGGTCAGCATGTAGAACACCAGTGCCGCGAAGATGACGAAGTTCAGGAGCTGAGTGTACGTGCCGGACAGGCAGAGCACGCCGGTCCACACCGCCTGGACGACCAGCGCCACGGCGGGGGTCTTGTAGCGCGGGTGCAAGACGCCCGCGGACTTGAAGAACAGGTCGTCGCGCGCCATGGCGTAGTACACGCGTGCGCCCGACAGAATGAGTCCGTTGTTGCAGCCGAACGTCGAGATCATGATGGCCGCGGCCATGAGCTTGAGTCCCGGCTGGCCGAGCATCGCCTGCAGCGCCGCCGTGCCGACCCGGTCCTGGGGCGCGGTGGCGATCGCCGCGGCGGGCAGCACGCTCAAGTAGGCGACGTTCGCGAGCAGGTACAGCACCGTCACGATCAAGACGCCCGTCCCCATGGCGACCGGCAGATCCCGCTCCGGGTGGGTCAGCTCGCTGCCGGCGAAGCCGACATTGTTCCAGGCATCCATCGAGAACAGCGAGCCGACCATGGCGGCGCCCACGGCGCCGAGTCCGACGGCCACGCCGCCCGTGGCCCAGAAGTTGCCGCCGAAGTTCGCCGCGATCGCATCGGCGTGCCGGCCGACCGTGAGTCCGAGGAGGATCAGCGCGGCGAGCGCCGCCGTCTTGACGGCGGTGAGCGACGTCTGGATCAGGGCCGCCGTGCGTACGCCACGCACGTTGATCCAGGTGAGCAGCGCCACGGACAGCACGGCGAGGAGCCGCTGGGACGAGAGGCCGACGGCGACGTCGCCGATCGGCGGGGGAAAGTGGACCGTGGACCCGAGGAACACGTCGGGCGAGAGGCCGGGCCAGAACACCGCGGTGAAGCGCGCGAACGCCACCGCCACGGCCGCGATGGTGCCGGTCTGGATCACGACGAACAGCGTCCAGCCGTACAGGTAGCCGAACAGCGGCGAGATCCCTTCGCGCAGGTAGACGTACTGACCGCCCGCCTTGGGGAACATGGCCGCGAGCTCGCCGTACGAGAGCGCGCCCATCAGCGTGACCACGCCCGACGCGGCCCAGACGACCAGCAGCAGGCCGGGCGCGTGCACTTCGCGGAGGATCTCCGCGGAGACGATGAAAATGCCCGAGCCGATCATCGACCCGACGACCAGCGCGGTGGCGTCGAGCCGGGAGATCGCCTTGACGAAGTCGACCTGCGGTTGCTGGGTGGTGGCCATTGGCGAGGTAACCTAGTGGCTCCCGCGTGGGGCCGCTA
>Ga0209154_1002374_pt1 | contig 10554 bp, 13 predicted proteins | sample GraSoiAngelo_121_FD_185878 | JGI IMG/M metagenome (GOLD analysis project Ga0209154, IMG submission 185878) | Grasslands soil microbial communities from the Angelo Coastal Reserve, California, USA - 14_0919_12_20cm (SPAdes) (version 2) | ecosystem: Environmental > Terrestrial > Soil > Grasslands ... | reverse complement strand
CTTCATGTCGTTTTAGCATGCCCAACATCCTCCTCCCTCCAGCTCCGGGCACAGCCGGAGCACAGGGAGTTTTCTAACGCTTCTGGAGGTCTTTAGGCGTGCCAGAATTTCCGGAATGAAACGGGCCAGAATTTACGGAACCGACAAATGAGATTAAGAACGAAATTCTCTTCGACCAGACTGATCCATTCCTCTGCCAGGACCCGTCAAAGCTGAGCGGCACATCGCGATCGCGTGGCATTCGAGATGAGGTTCACCGCAAGGACACGTGGAGTCGTGCTCCTCACGACGCGAAAGTCCGGCTAGGAGGCAGTTGCTGCCTTGGCATTCGCGAGTGGCGCCGAAGCCGCGCCGCTTGAAAAGTAGCGTTTGTAGGAATGGTAGACACCCAACATCACGGGAAGAACAAGCAACGGCGCTTGCCAGCCGATCTGCTGCGAAGCAGTCAGAACTAGTCCGGCAATCGCCGCGCTGAGCACGAAGTACGGGAACGAAAGCTGGAAGATATTCCCCCAGATCGTCAACGCATTCTTCGCTTCCGTCAGGGCAATGATGATCGCTACCGGCACGGTGTTAAGCAGACAGAATACAACCGCCGAGACCGACAGTAGAAGGACGTGGGAAACAATCGCACTCGCGCTAATGAGGTGCACGAAAGCGAAGCGAGTAGCCGCGACTACCAGTGCCATGTTGCAGAAGTTAAACGCCGCCTGAATGGGATTGAACTTCTGCGTTGCGCGCGGCAGGGACTGTACGAGAGTCGAGACGCATGCGACTGCGATAGCTTCCGAGGTACTCATTTCAGCCACAGCAACCAGGATGAAAGGCAGATTGACTGACATGTTCCCGGTGAGTCCAGGCAGCTTAACTTTCAAACGGGCTGCCAGGCACGCCACCATGAGGAATGACACAAAGCGGAACTGGCCCGTTGAATTTGCATGCAGGGTAGAACTTGCCAGCACCGCGAGGCCAGACAGTGCTATGACTGCCAAGAATATTTTGGAACTTGAAGAACCATGGTATTGCATTCGTTGGCTCCGATTGCCCGAAATGCTCTTGCGTTCTTCCTATCGTGCGGTCGTTCTGATTATTTCTCGCCAGCACTCAAGATGTTCAGCACACCCGATTGGGAGGAGTTTCCCCATATGACACTCGAACCCCAGATGACGCTGAATCCGTCTTGCGTGCTGTTGCCCCAAATCACCGAGGCACCCCAGATCACGGATTGACCGCCAACGGTCCCGGATAACACGGTATTTCCCCAAATAACCGAATTACCCCAAATCACAGAGCTGTCCCACAGCACCGAACTGTTGGAACTGAGATAGACATTGCCCGTGGTTGAATCGTAGACCGCTGTTGGGGATGCGGCAGTGAGCTTGGGTGGTACCGTATCGAGGTCTGTCAGCGCTCCTTGAATATCCAAATAGCCGGCGCCGACGGTAAAAATATCGTAATAGTCGATGAAAGTCTGGCCGGTCGCGGGATCCGTCGTCGTGCTATCGGTGGGGAAACTCTTGGTGGCGGATTTCATCAGCCGAGCTTTCACCGTATCAGGCGTCAGCGACGGATCAGCCTGAATCATGAGCGCGGCCGCACCGCTGACCACAGGAGTCGCCATACTGGTTCCGCTCAGGCGCAAGTAAGCGGGCGACAGATCGGCACTGGTGTAGTTCATGACGAGTTGCTGAATAGACGAATCAGCGTATTCCGTCATGAGTACGTCGGTCGCCGAATACAGCTGCGGTAGTTGCGAATGTGGAGAAAGCAGCGATATCACCCGATTGCCGGGGGCGACGATGTCGGGCTTTACCACGTGATCAAAAGCGGAAGGACCCTTTGAGCTGTAGCTGGCAACCGTGTCGTCTCCACGGTCCGGGGTATTCGCGGCTTTCATTGCGCCAACCGTAATCACAGACGGGTCGTTGCCGGGCGCGGCGATGGTGCCGTAGCCGTTGGTGCCCGCGCTATCATTGCGGCCCTGATTACCGGCCGCTACCACGACGACAATTCCGGCCCTCCAGGCCTTCTCGACCGCTTGGCATAGCGGATCGAGGGTGTAGCTTTCATAGACTTGACGCCCGACCGAGAGATTGATCACCCGGATGTTGTATTTCGATTTCAGCTTGATCGCCGCGTTAATCGCAGCAATGACACTGCTGTCAGTGCCCACACCGTTTTGGTCGAGCGCCCGCAAGTTGATGATCTTCGCGTTCGGGGCGATCCCCTGAAAGGTATGAGAGAAGTGGCTTCCGAAGGAAAACCATCCGGCACCGGCGATAATGCCAGCGACGTGCGTGCCATGGCCGTAGTAATCGGATGTATCGTTGGTTCCAGGGACAAAGCTCTGGCTATAGACGACACGGGAACCGTAGGCTCCAGTGACCGCGTCGTACCAATAGAGATCGCCAACCGGATATACGCCGCTGTCGATGACCGCTACTCCGACGCCTGTCCCGTCCAGGTTCAATTGCTGCCAGGCCCAGGGCGCATTCACGCTTTCGGGTGTGTAGTCGAAGTCGGATGTACCTTGCAGGGGATGATCCGGGCTTATATAGGCGACCTCCGGATCTTGAGCCAGCCGCGCGAGGGATTCCGCTGGCAGGGACGTGAAGGCCGCTCCATTGACGACGGATAATTTCTGTTTCAGCGCGGCACCCTTGCCGGTAACTTTTCCTATATGGCGTTCCGTGGGGTCGCTCGTGAACTGCACAATCACATCGACTCGCGTGCCCGACTTCGCATGTCGCAGCTCGAGCGACAACTTAGGATCCGCAAACGCTTGCGCCACGGCAAGCAGGAACAGGCACAAGGTAATCACGGCCTTGCACGCGTGGCGACTACGTCCTTCAAGTGACGCCTCATCGGTGCGAATTCCGGCCGCGGCCCCGCTGAAGTAGCGTATCGGATGACCTAATCTGAGCCTTTGCATGTCGCTCCCGAAGACAAATCGTCTTCTCACCTTACGGCGACGGAGGGCGTCGTCTTACCGGAGTTAAGAAGCAGTTCCGGTTCCAAAAGCACCAAGTGGAAGTAAGCTGTTGCGGTTCAGCCGCTTGGCCAAGTTCTCCCAAAACAGAACCAGGGACACTTTGTCACATCCCAAACTGTCCCAGGTCTCAACCGACACCAGAAGGGACAGAAAACGCAGCAACTTACCGGTGCCCCGCGTAAGCGGACATCTTGTCCGTTGCAGACGCCCTCGACCGCCCGGTCGTCATCCCCCTGAGAAAGGATGGTGTTGCGCCGGGCTACGCACGAACTGCCGTGGGAAGGTAAGTTTGGAGGAAGAAATCGGGTCAACTGCGGTTGAAATCGCGTTGACAAATGCAGTATCCGCGTAACCAGGAATGACAGTCTACTTTTGTGATGCTTCCAGCACAGGCGTTCCCGCTCCGAACAAGACAACTCTCTGAGTGCCAGCCTCGTCTTTGATGATCAGCCTGCCCGCACGAACTCCCTCCGCTCCAGGCTTAAACGACACCCATATCCTGCATTCTTCTCCAGCCGGAAGCAGCCTGGGGCACTCGTGCGTAGCCACAAAGTCGCCCGTGATGGAAATCTGTGAGACCGGCATAGGATCCAATCCGGCATTGGCCAGTATGATCACGCGACTTCGGCTTGTCGTAGCCGAAGCTTGTGGGCCGAAGTCCAGGCGTGTCGGACCCACCGCCGCCACGGTGATGCTCTGGCCGACCGCACCCGAAGAAGAAACGATAGTCGCAAAAATCAGGATCACAAAAGTCGGGAACCATGTTGCTAGACCTAATCGTTGACGCTGAGTAGGCGCAGTTGTATTTTCCATAATGACTCCAAGTACAAAAAACTTAGGGGATGCGGAACGAGAATCGCGTTCTAAGGGGAAAGGGTACTAAATCAACACTCAGTCTCTCTTGCCTTGGTCAGAAAGCGCAAATCACCAAGGCGTAGTTACTCTTGTGCGGTGCCTGCTGTTCAGATGTTGTCGCCCAGTGCAGGGGTAACTTTTTGGGTAAATTAGGCGACGGACCTGGGCGCAGCCCTGGAAAGTGTATGGTGGCCTCAGGTACGACAGGTTCCCCGGCCCAGTGATACTACAATCCCAAGTTGAGGAAGGCTTGCAAAACTGTTGATTTCAGATCCGGACAGAATGATGGCGAGAGACAAGTTGGCGCAACGGCCAGCTGACCGCGACTGCGGCAGGCTCGGCGCAAATAGCGTCATTGGCCAGTTGCGGGACACGACCACCCTGGAGTAATCCAGCCTTCTGTCGCGCCTTTAGTTGTTGTTGGCAGGTTGTCGCGGATCGAGCCAAAAAAATAGGTGCCCTGGAAAACGAATCCCATCTCTTCTCGCAGCGGATCAAGGTCCGCGCGCGTCGGGAACAGAAAAACACAAGAGGGAGGATTACGTTTCCCCAGTTCGTGGTGCGCCTTTGTCACCTTCTGCTTCCCGGTGGTCAGCTATCTTGTACCGCCCCCATATGGTTTTACCGGTTGGGGCAAGCGGCAAACCGGGCATGAGGTAGTGTTGCGCACGCTGACGCTCCGCTTGCCTACGAACATGCCACCGCCTTTGCACTCGGGTCTCATATATATATAGACTTTTCCAGCTTGCGAAAATCGGACCGCGCGAAAGTGCAATGCACCTACCTGACAGCCCTGTGCACTTGGCAGAGCCTATCCGGCAGAATGTTGGTGGCTGACTAGCGTGTCGGGCTGGCGAATGGGAAAGCTTCGGCTGGCGCGACTCGATTTCCTGCGCAACAACTTCCAGTCCACCCTTAGGGACCACGCAAGAACAAGTTTACAGTTGAGGCTTGCGGGTGTAGTTCCATTGGGGGGGCAGAGTTTCATGGCGCTGCAATCGAAGTGAGGCAATTTGATCCGGTGTGGGTTTGAGACCGCAAGGATGGATTTTTAAAATTGCCGACCAGTTCGCGTTTCTTGCCACGGTGGCGTAGCTCGGCGAGATATTCGAACTGTAGGTTGCGGTTGGGACTCGAACTGGGGGAGATCTGCTTTTGATTGACCCGCAAAGAATAGCCCATGTCATGAAGCAGGCGGGCGACGGTATTGGAGGAGACGGCAATGCCGAGTTTGGCCAGCTCTTCCGCGATGGTGGCAGTAGTACGGCGAGACCAGCGTAAGCCGGTCATGGGATCGCCCGCGGTATCGTGTTCGAGCAGGCAATGGAGAACCGCGATTAGGTCTGGCGTTTTTTCCCCGCCGGAGTACGACCCCCGCCGGTGCGGCGAGAGCGGCCGCTGACCACATTCTGATCCAGCAGTTGCTGCCGACCGCGGGCGACAGTATGTACGTCCAAGCCCAGGAAATCGCCGAGCAGAGTGTCGCCACCGTGGCCCAGGCGGATGGATTCCAGGCCGGCAAACAATCGGCGCTGTTGTTCGTCGAGCAGGCCATTTACCGCTCGATGGCGTTGGTTGCTGTTCTCTCCGGTATGCGCTCCGGGGAGATCTTCGGCCTGCGCTGGAGGTACGTCGATTTCGAAGAACGTTCCATCCTGCCGGCCGAGACGGTGTACCAGGGGCGTCCTTCGAACCCTAAACCAGGGCTTCCAATCGCAAGGTCTTTATCGATGATCTGGCTTTGGAAGCTCTCAAGCGTTGGAAGGCATGCGGAGGCGGGCCAGACGATTTTGTGTTCTCGACGTCCAAGGGCACGCCTTTCAACCCTAACAACGTCCGGAATCGCGTCCTGATTCCAGCTTGCCGAGCGGGAATCCCGCCCATTGGCTGGCACGATCTGCGGCGCACCTTCGCTACCTGGTCGAATCCTACCGGGGAGAGCCTGAAGGCGCTGCAACCGCAATTAGGACACACCGACTCACGGCTGACGCTGGGCGTCTATACCCAGCCCATGCCGGAAGCGCAACGGCAATTGGCGACGAAAGTGGAAAGGGGTTTTGCTCCCAATTGCTCCCAAATTCGGCACCCGAGGGAATAGTTCGGAGGGCGTAATCCAGTGAAAGGAAAAGGGAAGAACTGGCGCGCCCTAGGAGACGATTTCAGAACTCTGCACATCTTTGACGGAGCCGATTAGAATGTGGCCTTTCCCCCTAGGCAAAGCGCGTCAGGCTCATTTGTGGAGCAGATCACACGCGGGCGAACATTTCGATGAGTGTAGCGGAGGCGGCCTGCCCTGTGCTCGAAGCGACCGCTCCTAGCTTGCGCAGCAGTCGTTGACGGTCTACGGCGCGGAGTTGGTCCAGTACGACCTGTCCGTGTTTCCCCCGAAAGCGTATGGGTATCCTTGTAGGGTAAGGCCGCACAACCGTGGTCATGGGAGCGATAATGACCGTCCGCAGGTGCTCGTTCATTTCATCAGGTGAGACGATGAGGCAAGGACGTGTCTTCTGGATCTCTGCCCCCTGGGTCGGATCCAGACTTACCAGCCAGACCTCATCACGCCGGGGCGGTCGGCTTACCACTGCCATTCCTTGCGATCGAACTCGCTCGGTTCCGCGGTCTCCAGCAGCAGTTCGTCATGGATCGCGGGACCAGCCGCACGGAATGCTTCTTCCCAGCCCTGACGCGGCTTGCGCTCTGAAGAAATGACCAAACAATCATTCTCAACACGCAGTTCGACCGTTTCGCCCAACGCGCATTGCTCGATGAGGGGCTTTGGAATACGGATGCCGCGGGAATTGCCGATCTGAACCAGTTCTGTTTTCATGCCTTGGACCGGTAATTACATTGTAATCACATTGGGCTACTCTTCGCAAGCCAGACCTCCTAGTGCATCCGAGTGCAATTTGTTAAGGTTCCCCGTTTTTGGTCTGGTTTCTTCGCAGTGTGGCGCACGCATGCCCCATGCGCAGGCGAGTAGAAGGCGAAAGTACTACGGTGAATTGGTGATCGTGATGTGGAAAGGAAACCGAGGGGAAATTGGGGGGATTTATTGGGGAATGACCCTGGCCATTCCCCGCAAGTTCTGGCGCGCCCGGAGAGATTCGAACTCCCGACCTATTGCTCCGGAGGCAATCGCTCTATCCAGCTGAGCTACGGGCGCGCTGACGAGTCTTAAGTTTACATCCTGGATACGATGCCAGCAACGCTGCAGCCTGCAAGGGATTGCATAAGTGCCAGCGGCGGGCACACAAATCCTCCCTTGGTTCTTACTAGCTCGATTCTTACGTCAGCTGGACCTGGGTGTTACCAGCGACCGCCGCCACGACCACCCCGATCCCGGCCACGGCCACCGCCGCCACTTCCTGCGCGCTCAGTCTTGGGACGAGCTTCGTTCACGTTCAGGGTACGCCCGCCCACTTGCGTGCCGTTCAGCGCGGCGATAGCCTTCTCGCCGTCTTCGGCGTTTGTCATTTCGACAAAGCCAAAGCCACGAGAACGGCCCGTGTCGCGATCGGTCATGATTGCGACCCGGTCTACTGGTCCGTATTGTTCAAACAACTGGCGCAGTTCGTCTTCCCCCGTATTGAAATCCAGATTCCCAACGAAGATATTCTTCAAGCGATTGCCTCGGTCAGGTGAGCTATTTGAATGCAGCTGTCTTCGGCGGGTACGCGACCGATTGCGAAGCGGGCGGCGTCTCGTGGTCGGACCGGCGAACAGTTCAAACGCGGCTGCAGTATAGCAGGTTTGGCTCTCCCCGCACCCAAAACCGTGCTTCGGGAGGACACTTACATTCCCAATTTGGAAATTGTCTCCTTTAATACATCTGCTGATCGGCGAAGCCTTTCCACTTCTTCGTGATCCAGTTCGATGCGCAGCACTTTCTCTACACCGTTGCGATTCACAACAGTCGGCAGGCTCAGGCATACATTGCTGATTCCATAGTAGTCTTCGATTAGGCTGGAGACCGACAGCACGGTGTTCTGGTTGCGCAGAATGGCTTGCGTGATGCGCATCAGGCCCGCCGCCACCGCATAGTAAGTTGCACCCTTCCTCTCGATGATAAGGTATGCTGCGTCGCGCGTCTGGCGAAAAATCTCGTCCATAATCCTCGGATCGTAGGCCTGGCCTTGTGCCGCGGCGAATTCTTTCAAATGCATGCCGGCGATATTAGCCAATGACCATACCGGAACTTCGCTGTCGCCATGTTCGCCGATGATGTAAGCGTGTACGCTGCGTGCATCCACGCCGAACTGCTGGCTGAGGAGATAGCGGAAGCGGGCCGTATCGAGAGTCGTGCCGGAACCGATCACCTGATGACTCGGCAGACCTGACAACTTCCACGCAGCATAGGTGAGAGCATCCACCGGATTGGTCGCAATCAGCAGGATTGTGCTGCGGTTGTGTTTCACAATCTCCGGGATGACCTGGCGCCAGATCGTGGCGTTCTTGTAGATCAGGTCCAGCCGCGTTTCTCCGGGCTTCTGGTTGGCGCCCGCCGCCATCACCACAACCGCTGCTTGGGCGCAGTCGGGGAAGTCCCCCGCCCAGATTTTGGTGGGATGAGAAAAAGGCACGGCATGGTTGAGGTCCATGGCCTCGCCTTCAGCCTTGGCGCGATTCACGTCAATGAGAGCGATTTCCGCAGCCAGACCGCTCAGCAGCAGAGCATATGCGAAGGTAGCGCCTACATTGCCCACGCCAACCACCGCGACGCGACTGGGGGTAGAAAACGAGGATCTTTCAATGGTTGCCATACATCATTGCATTGTGTGGCGCGGGCGTTCCTGCCCGCGGATCACTTCCTGGACCGCATCAGCACTTGTCTACTTTCCAAGAGCCTTCGCGTTCGTACTCAAGCTGCAGGAGGCGATTCCGCGGATCGTGACGCTTCCCACAACTCGGACAGACGAGAAACGCGCGCAAGTGGGTGCCGTGCTTGTCATACCGCTCTGTAACCGCGAAAGTAGTTCCACAACTGCAGGGGATCAGGAACATCTTCAGATTCTGCTTGGACTTCTCCGTCATTCCCGGCCCTTTTTCGCGCAGTATACAATCTACTCCAGCCATGCCCCCTGACGCAGTGAGAACGGTGCAGGTTGTTTCTTACCTAGCCGGTGCTGTTGCTGCTTTGACGGCCGTGTGGGTGTACAAGAGCAACTCTCGCCGGGAACGTGCCCGCTGGGCAGAAAGTCTTTATTCTCGATTTTATGAGAGAGAAGAGCTGAAGCGTGTTCGCGACCTGCTCGATTGCGACGTGGGTGAGCCGCAGGTCTCGCAACTGGTCACCGCCGAGTCGTCGGCGTGGACAGATTATTTGAACTTCTTCGAATTCGTCGCCTACCTGCAATCATCTAATCAACTGCATAAAGAAGATGTAGCCGCCCTCTTCAGTTATTACCTGGGATGTTTGAAAAAGCATGCGGATGTCGTGGGATATATTAGAAACAAGGAAAAAGGTTACGAGTACCTGCGAAGGACATTGCTGAATGAGTAGCTCGAAACGCCCTGCCGCAAAAGGAACGAAGAGATATCTCTTTTCATACGGCACCCTGCTGCCCAGGCATGCCCCGCCCGAGATTGCCCCCACCGTGCGACGTTTGCGGCGAGTGGGCCGAGGATCTGTGCAGGGCCAGCTCTACGACCTGGGCCAGTATCCCGGGGCTATTCTGAGCCGAGGCGGCCCGATGGTGGTAGGCCAGGTTTTCGAGCTTCCGGATGATCCCGGTGTGCTGACCCAGCTGGACGAATATGAGGGCTTTGATCCCTCACGTCCACGAGGCAGCCTATTTGTGAGAAAGCGATGCCTGGTTCGGCTTAACAACGGGGAAAAGCTTGCCTGCTGGATTTACACCTATAATCGCCCGCTCGGGCAGGCGCGTCCGTTAGCTGGCGGCAACTATTCCACAACGCGGAACTACAAACCGCGTTAGTAGCCTGCTTCTTCTACAACAGCCATGGCGCTTTTCTTTCTTTTATTAGCCTGTAGTGTCTTTTTGCGCAATCGGAGCGACTTGGGCGTGACCTCTACGAATTCGTCGTCCGCGATGAACTCGATAGCCTGTTCCAGATTCAACTGGCGAAAGGGAACCAGACGGATCGCTTCGTCTGCGGTCGAAGCCCGCATGTTGGTGAGTTTTTTCTCCCGAACGACATTTACATCCAGGTCATTGTCCTTGGCATTTTCGCCAATGATCATGCCTTCATAGACGTCGATACCGGGTCCGACGAAGAGCTCTCCCCGTTCTTGCAAATTCCACAACGCATAAGAAGTGGTCACGCCGGGGCGGTCGGCAATCAGCGCCCCGGTCAGCCGATGCGGAATGTCGCCTTGCCACTCGATGTAGCCGTCGAAAAGCGAGTTCATCACGATGGTGCCGCGCGTGTCCGTGAGCAGTTGGCTGCGCAGGCCGATCAGTCCGCGGCTCGGCACACGGAAATCCATGCGCACCCTCCCATAGCCGTGATTATGCAGGTTGACGACCTCGGCTTTGCGCGTGCCAAGCTGCTCCATCACCACGCCCACAAACTCCTCGGGTACATCGGTGGTCAGTTTTTCGACCGGTTCCATGAGTTTGCCGTCGATGCGCTTCGTCACAATCTCCGGCTTGCCCACTGCCAGTTCGTAACCTTCCCGCCGCATCATTTCGATGAGAATGGAAAGCTGCAGTTCGCCGCGTCCCATGACCTCGAGGGAATCGGTG
>Ga0209154_1002373_pt1 | contig 10554 bp, 10 predicted proteins | sample GraSoiAngelo_121_FD_185878 | JGI IMG/M metagenome (GOLD analysis project Ga0209154, IMG submission 185878) | Grasslands soil microbial communities from the Angelo Coastal Reserve, California, USA - 14_0919_12_20cm (SPAdes) (version 2) | ecosystem: Environmental > Terrestrial > Soil > Grasslands ... | reverse complement strand
GTCCGACGCGAGTCATCCAGCTGACACAACGTTTTCTGCCGGCGATCGGTGGGGTTGAACAGCACGTGTACCATCTAGCCGAAGGGCTCGTGCGAGCGGGCGTGGACGTCCAAGTCCTCACAACCGACCTGATGCGCGACACTCCCTTCACCCGGTTCGCCACTACTCCACCGCACTGTGACTTTCCGGTCGCCCGAGTTCGGGCTTGGAAGTTCCTCGACGCGCCACACGGACTCGGAATCGTCGCGCCCGCGATGTTCCGCCGGACGATGGCGAGCGGCGCCGATGTGGTGCATGCACATGGCTATGGGTACTTCCCAACGTTCGCCGCGAGCTTTGGGACCGCACTCGACGGAGCCGCATTGGTCGTGACTCCACACTCAGATGCCGGGCGGCCCACATGGGCCAAGCGACTCTTTGATGGCCTGGTTCCGAGCCTCACGCTAAAACGGGCTCATCGCGTGATTAGTGTGTCCCAACACGAGGCGTACCACCTGCGGCGCCTCGGCGTACGTGCCGACAAGATCCGCGTAGTGCCGAATGGTGTCAATCTCTCCGAGTTCGCGGGATTGGCCGAAGCTCGGCGACCCGCCGACTCCGTCACGGGTCTCTTCGTCGGTCGGATCGACCCAGACCAGAAAGGCTTGGTGACGCTCGTTCGCTCGATCGCCCTCCTTCCCCACGCCGTACCCATCCAGATCCGGCTTGTCGGCGAGGATTGGGGTGGGACCGTCCTCCTGAAGGCGTTGGCGGAACGACTCGGAATTAGTAATCGCATCGTTTTCGTCGGCAAACTCGAACGTCGCGCACTGATCAGTGAATACGCAAAAGCGGACTTCCTGGTCTTGCCGTCTCTCTTCGAGCCGTTCGGGATTGTGCTCCTCGAGGCGATGGCCGCGGGCCTCCCCGTGATCGCATCGAACGTCGGCGGGATTCCGGAAGTGGTCGCGGACGGGGATTCGGGCTTGCTCCGAGAGCCAGACAACCCAGGAGCGCTCGCGGACGCAATCCTGCGACTCTGCCAAGATGAAAGGAGCCGCCGGGAGATGGGACGTGCCGGCAGGGTCCGTGCGAGCCGGTATGCGTGGGAATCGGTGACCCCGCAGATTCACGCTGTCTACCAGCAGGCGCTCGAGGAACGGCGTTTGTAGATGTTCGGAACCCGCCGGAGCCGTATCGTGTCGTTCGGCCTGTTGATTGCTCTTCTCATCGGTGGCCTAACGGTCACGAATTCCCTGCGACCGACCGCAACTTCGAAGAGTGAAGTCCCAGGGACCACGCCGATTCGCCACGTGGTCGTGATCATGAAGGAAAATCACGCGTTCGACAACTACTTCGGAACCTTTCCCGGTGTTGATGGCATCTCATCAGCCGTTTCGCTGCCCGACGGTCGGGGAGGCTTCGTGAGTCCCAATTGGATCAACGCGACCTGGACGCCGGATCTGCCCCACAGCCGAGCTGCGATGATCGAGGCCTACCACAACGGTTCCAACGACCTCTTTGCAGTGGTCGCGGAATCTCGGGCACGTGGTCTAGGGAATGTCTCTATGGGTTACTACGATCGTCGGCAACTCGGGTATTACTGGTCCCTCGCGGAGAATTACACGATCGCGGATCGCTATTTTCACTCGATGCTCGGACCGACGATTCCGAACCGCCTTTTCTCCTTCGCCGGCACGAACGATGGCCTCGAGTCGAACGCGATCTGGCTTGCAACCATCTCCGCGCCGACGATTTTCGGCCAGCTCCAGTCACGCGGGATTTCCTGGCGATACTACTCCAGCCCCGGTCTGCTCGTCGCACCTCTGCCGACGTATTTCCCCGAAGTTGCCTCGCACCCCGATATGAAGGCACGCGTCGTCCCGATCGACGACTTCTCCAAGGACCTGTCATCTGGGAATTTGGCTCAAGTCGTATTCGTCGATCCCTCGGAGGACTTCTTGATTAGCGAACATCCTCCGCAGGACGTCACAGTCGGTGAGTCTTGGACTAAGGCCATGATGGATGCGATCATGTCAAGTTCTTGGTGGAGCTCGACCGCGATCTTCCTAACCTGGGACGAATCCGGAGGGTTCTACGATCACGTTCCGCCTCCGCAGGTGGACTCTTGGGGGTATGGATTTCGCGTCCCCATGATCGTCGTTTCGCCATATGCAAGGCATGGCTGGGTTGACCACGGGGTCATGGATCACACATCTATGATGCGCTTTATTGCCGACAACTGGATGTTACCGTATCTCACGTCGCGAGAAGCCATGGCGGGCAACATGTCCTCCGCATTTGACTTTCCTTCGGCCGCTCTCAAGGCAGCCCATGTTTTGGAAGAATTCCCGCCGGGAACGTCCGTGGCTGGAGTTCTAGTTCTTTCTATCTCTTCCCCTATGTTTGGTCAAGTCCAGCTCATTCCGGACTTCACTCGCCTTCCCTCGAGTCTTCGACTACCTCGCGAACCGTTTCGATGGAGGTGCTCGTCGTAATGCCCAGGACGGTCTCGGTTGTCATTCCCACGCATGAGCGTCCCAGACAATTGTTCGCGCTGCTGTCGAGTCTGCGCGAGGCACGGATTCCCGAGCTTGAAAAGGTCGTGGTGGTCGATGACTCTCGGGTTCAAACACCGCTCCAGGAAGACTTTCCTGATTTGCCGCTCGATGTTATTTGCTTGCCTCAGCGCGTTTTCATATCGCGGGCCAAGAACCTCGGGTGGCTTCGATCACACTCAGATTTTGTATACTTCATCGACGACGACAATGTGGTCACGAAGGACACGATTCGCCTCCCGTTGGAGATCATTGATGCACGCTCAGATATCGGCGCGATCGTGCCTGCGGTCCTTTACTTCCGGCGTCCAGAAATCGTGTGGGTCTACTCAACTCCGTGGGCTCCGGGGCGATGGGGTCACTCGCTTTTGGGCCGGAACTTGCCTCGCAATCCCTCTCTTGAGGGGCAGCTTTGCAATACCGACGCGATGCCGAATGCGGCTTTGGTTCGCCGGCGGGCACTCGAGGACATCGGCGGGTTCAACGAGGCGCTCATTGTCAACAGTTCCGCGGACGCCGCGCTCCGCCTGAAAAATGCCGGATGGGGGGTGTACGCTCACACCGGTTCGTTCATCTACCATGACGTCGAACCCCCCGGCCGAGTCGGGTATTGGGCTCAACACGGGATCGCGGATCCGACACGAGTGTACTACGAACTTCGCGATTGGTTCTCTTTCATGCACTCCCTTCATCGAGATGAGGGGTTCTTCCGGGTGCGGGCAACGCTGCACGCATCGGGGTTCATGCTTCCGAATGCCCTTTCGTACCTGCTTGTTGGCGGATCACGGGGACGCAACCTCCTAAAAGAGATGTTGCGGGGCTACCTGAGTTCCCTCAAGACTCCGTCACCCGGCTAGTCGAGACCGCTTGCATGCACGTGCGTCAGGAACGCTGGGCGGTCGTAGCCGCGTCAGATTTCGGACGTGACTCGAGACGTCGGACTAGAAGGACGACGACAACGCAAATCATGGAACCGGCAGCTACGAAGAGGGAGACGTCTAGCCAGAACGGCATGAGAAACCCAACGGGTAAGTTCACTGTCATGACCATCTGGTTCCCGCGGCTGTCCTGGACTACGAACACGACTCGGTAGATGCCAGGGGTGCCGAATGTGTGAACCGTTGAGGAGCCGCTCCCCGTCTGGCCATCGCCAAAGTCCCAACTGAATCGGACATAGGACCCCGAGCCTCCTTGGCTCTCGCTGTGAAACTGAACGGGCTCGCCTGTCACCGGCTCTGGAGACGAAACAAAGATGCTCCCTTGGATGGGCGGCGGATATCGGAAAAACCACGTATCGGCCCGGATTTCGTACCGACCACCTCCGCCGAGCAGAACAAGCAGATCATGCCGGGGATCGTAGTCGCCGACCGCAGCCATTCGGGGAGTCGGCCCGTCCATGGTCGTGATGTTTCTCCACACGAGGTTCGTTGTGTTGAAGGCCCAAGTGTCGCCAAGGACCGACCGGTTTCCATACCCACCGGTCAAGAGAAGCTCTCCGTGCGCCGAATCCGCCGCGAACACGGCGTAGGTACGGGGCACCGGCAAGACGTCTGGAAAAATCTGCGTCCAGGCGTTGTTGATCCAGGAGTAACGCCACATGTCGCCAAGGTGATGGAAGTTCGCGAGGAGGTCGGAATGGTCGTTGCCCGAAAAGAGGAAGAACGTTTCGTGTTGAACGTCGTAGACCATCCGACCGTCCGCTCGCGCCGATGGCATTCGGGAACCTGATCGAGGAATCCAACTATCGTTCGTGTACGAGTAGTACCACATGTCCCCGAGGTAATTGGTCCCATTGAACCCGCCGAACAGAACGGTCACTCCGTTGGCCTCGTCGTAGGCCGCGGCGACGTCGGATCGAGGCGAAGGGCTCGACAAGGGATCGCGTCTCACCCATGTGCTGTTTGTTGTGAAGAAGACCCAGGTGTCCGCTAGTCTGTGGTAGATTCCGTCTGGAGTCTCGGTCCATCCTCCAAACAACACGAAAGCGTCCGCGGATGTGTCATAAACGAGCATGGCATCCACGCGGGCCATCGGGGAGACCTCAGGATGGAGCTGCGCCCATGCTCCGGTCGCGGAATCGAAGGCCCAGGTTCCATTTGTCGGTTCGCCATCAGACCCTCCGAACAGAATGAAAACGCTCGATCGGGGATCGTAGGCCATCATAGCGCCAGCCAAGGCAGGCGGCATTGGGAATCGGGTCACGTTCGTCCATCCCATGGAGACGTCCGACACGAGCAATCGAGTTGATGGACCGGACTGCGATGAACCGACCTCGAAGACTGCCCCCGAAAGGAGGGCGAAGACGATCAACTCGAGCAGGAGTCCCCGCAGCGCGCCCGGCATCGCACTTCCCCAGAGGTTTAGAGTCCGCCTTTCCCGTAGAGTTCGTCGATCAGGTCTCGCGTCCTGAGGATGTCATACCCGGCTCTCGCGACGATCCTGTCGCGCGTGACTATTTTGCGGACGCCCACCAGAGGCCGAGACAGAAACACAAGATACGAAAACCTCTTCGTGGTCAGCGAAATCAACACTCCGTTTCGCTCGGCCAAAACCCTGATCGTATGATTTTCTTCAATGACTTTGTTCGCGCGCGCTGTTTCAGCCTCCGTCACGCGAACACCTCCCGATACTCCGCGCGGAGCTCGTTGTATAGGAGTGACTCAGTCGCGTACCGGTCCGGTTGAATCAGCGTGTTGAAGCATTCCCTGCCGCGGCCCGACTTCCGAAGTCGGACGTTCCGGACCATCCCTGCGAGCAAGAGGTATGGCCCCAGGACCAGGAATGCGACGGCGTTTGCGATCGTGCCTACCGAATGAGCCTTATCCCGCGGCTCGTCATCCGTCGATCCCGCCTCGCCTAGTCGAGCCGCGAATAGCCGAGGGAACATGGATTCAATCCAGGGAGCCGACGTCAAGAGACGACCGTACAGCCGGCTCCCGCGAAGGACGACGAGATTCAAAACCTCTCGTGCGAGCAGCGGCTCCCGAGACTCCCGAAAAGTTCGCTCGCAGTTGGATCGCTCGACAATTCGGTTAAAACAATACATAGGAGGGTTCGATGATCGAAGTCGCTCAAGCCGGGCGATAACCATCGCCAAGAGAAGCGAAATCCAGACCCGTCGTTTTTTCGCCACCAAGAAGAAGTCGATGTCGTCCTCTGGTTTGCTCCCGGCGTAGGCGGTCGACCCAGAAATGCCTGCGAGTTCGATCCAGGGACAGATGCGACTCAGGGTATGGAGGAATTCGTCCGCTTGCACGATGCGCGCGCGGGCGAGCCGTCGTTGAGATTTGCGGGCTTCGACTAAGTCTTCCCTGCCCCGGACGGTGATTTCACCTTGGGTTTCCGTCAGGAGCCCGGAGAGACGCTCGTCCACGTCGAGAAAATCCTTCAGAACGTTGTCAGTCGAGAATCGATTTTCAGGCATCAACAACCTGAGTTCATTCAGTGAAATGGTGCTCCCATTTGCCGAGGCGGTCTCGACCAAGAACCGAATCCGTTCCCGGATTTCTTGCGGGATTGCTTGCAAAGATTCCAATGTGAACCTCATCGGAGGTGGAGGTTCTTGCTGGGGTAGACGCGTCGCGAGCGTGTGGTCACCTCGATTGCGGATTTACCCCGCAGGCCTGCGTGATCGATTTTCTGGATTCGGCCCTTTCCCCAATATTTCGGACAGGAGCAGAAGCCGTTGGACGCGCCGGTGGACAGGGGGATATCGACTGAATAAACCGGTGCCCGGTCCAAAGATGCTGAGACCCCAGGCGGAGGCAGCCGGCAGGTCGCGATCCACCAGTTTCAGCAACGCGGATGCCAGGGTCGCAGGCTTGCCTGTAATCCGTCCACTCGCCTCGTCCGCAAGGTATTCTCGCTCGCGATGCACCGCGGGATCGAAGAACTTGCTGAACGGGTCGAAGAACAGGATTCGGGAGAGGACTCGCGAGAAGACTTTGAATTCGGCGTCATGATGTTTGAGGTGCATGAGCTCATGCCCTACGACAGGTTCGATCTCGTCCCGCTCCAGAAGCGCGAGCAACCCTGTCGAAACCAGGATGGTTTGATCCCGACCGCCCACCGCCATGGCCAGTGCATCGCGTGATTCCACAATGCGAACGGTCACTCGAGGCAGACCCTCGAACTTTCCGATGAGGTCCACGTATGACTGCAGCCATGACTCGTCCGGTCCGGGGAGTCGGGGGGCGAACTTCCTGATGACCGCGGCGTTCCCATAGCACCACACCAGGAGAGAGACGATAGAGGTGGTCGCCAGGCCCGCGAAGACCGCACCGAAGACCGCGAGCGAAACTCCGTTTCGGGCATAGGCGACCATCCGTGCCTGGGAGGCGCAGAGCACCAAGGAAGTTGCCACGAAGGCCCAGAAGAAAATCGAGAGCGCGTATAGTCCTGTGAGCAGGCTGACGCGCAGTTTCGGATTTCGGGCGTTCGTCACGAACACGTACAAGAGTGTCCCGATTGAAGCGATGCAGACCGCGAGAACGGTCAGCGGAAGGGGCGAAAGCCAGTATGCGGAAAGGGCCTCTCCAATCACATGAAGAAGATCAGCCATCCCGTTTCTCCTTCGATCGCCGCCTCTCGACTTGCGCTTTGAGGGAGGCTAATTGATCCCCCTGAAGAGAAGCAGGGTTCTCCAGGATGTACGACACTGCCGCTCCGCCGAATGTATCGACCACGCGATCGACCATCGAAGCCATGGCCTTTCGGTACGCTCGCCCTTCTTTGACCCGATAGAAGACTTTCTTCTCGCTCTGCTTCCTCATCGCGACAAGGTCCTTGTCCACGAGCCGATACAGGGTCGTGGTGACACTCGTGTACGCGACATCGCGTGACTTGCGCACCTCCTCGTAGACAGCGCCTGATGTCCCCTTTCCCAGATTCCGCACTGCTCGTAGGACCGCAACTTCTAACTCGCCGAGCTCCACGGATAACTATAGTGATAGTAATACCTTAAACTTTGTCCTGATTCCCTCGCGGCAGAGAGTCGCGAGCACTCAAGACTCTGTTGTCGGGTTCGTGTTCGCTCGGTAGTCCTGGATGGTCTTCCTAGCTCGCCGGAACCTTCCACGCTGCTTTCCAGTCGCGAAAGAACTCCGAGAACCTCGGGTTCTCGTAACAAGGACGAACGCGGTGCAGAAGATAAGAACATAGGATTGAGGGATGGACGATGGATGACCTCGGCAGATCATGGAGCCGCATGCCGATTCTGAACCAGTCACGATAGCTGACGTACGCCTCGCGCCACCGTTGCAAGAAGGACTGTTCTCGCTTAAGGTGTGCATCGACGACCGATATCGAAGGATCGACAACATGAAGTCCTCGTTCGAAAGCGCGCGCGGCAAGGTCATTATCCTCGTGTCGGTCGAGGTCTCTCCAACCACCTAGACTTTCCGCGACCTGCCTCGGAAGAACCATCATCCCATAAACGGAGAGCACCTTGCCTTCGAACGCACGGTGGTAGGTCTCTAGGACTTCGAGCAGGTATTGTTTGTAGACAACGTCCATGTCGATGTTGGCGAGAATGTAGGGAGCGTGAGACATCTCGAAGGCCTGTTGGCGACCCCTTCCACGGGTGGAACGTTCGACCTTCAATGCCTGGATCCTGCCTGCCGCGAGGAGCTGTTTGAGGTATGGAAGCGAATCGTCTGTGCTCTCGTTATCCGTCACAACGATTTCGGCGAGATTGGATGGCATCTGACGAAGGACGCTGCTCATGGCTTCGCGGATGGTTCGTCCTGAATTGTAATTCGTGATGCAAATCGCGTACCGCGGACCGCGTGCTGGCATCGCAACAGAGAGCGCAGCAGCGCCTAATAGAATTCATCGACACCTGGGGGGTCTCGATCGCGACTGAACTGCGCTTGGGTCGCTCACGTGAGGGCACCGACGAAACCTTTCAATCTACCGGCGCCGTTCCCAAACCGGCCGGGGCGACGAAGGCGGGGGAGTTTCTACGAGAGAGCGAGCTGACAGAATTCTGCGGAAAATTCTACCCCGCTTGGTGCCGAACCCCGTTCATGCGTACTATGCCGAGCCGTCCCTCGTTTTCTCCTCCGAGGACGATCGAGCTCAGCCGTCGGAAACCCTCATCTCACTCGCCCTGGAGGCGGTGCGAGTCTCGAAGGCGATCTCACTTGACGATTTGGACGCGCGTTGGTCCAAGACCGGGCCACCGAACAAGCGGCATCCGTACTTGCGGCCGTCATGTTGGCCTGGCGAGCACTATCGTTTATTGGCCGGATTGACCGTGGCCGTCCAGCCACAGCTGTTTGTCGAAATCGGAACCGGGGGAGGCCTTTCGGCTCTTTCGATTAAGAAGGTCCTTCCCATCGGGTCACGAATCGCGACGTTTGATGTCGTGGGATGGCAAGCAGGGCGGTCGTTCAACGTACTGACCCAATCCGATTTCGAGGACGGTTCCCTGGTCCAATACTTGGCCGACCTTAGCAAGCCGGAAGAATTCTACGAGCACCTGCCAATTCTCCGGAGAGCAAGCATGATCTTCGTGGACGGCCCCAAGGACGGAATTTTCGAGCAGAGGCTTCTCGACAACATGCGAGCCGCTTCGTTCGACACAAAGCCGATGATTCTCATCCTGGACGACATCCGTCTCTGGAATATGCTGGGGATATGGAGGAAGGTGTCGTTCCCGAAATTGGACCTGACTTCGTTCGGGCATTGGTCCGGGACAGGTCTCATAGAATGGGGATGACCCGGTGGCAGTGGAGTGGCCGTCGGGGGAGGTCCCCGCTCCGATGCATCCGAAGGAAGGTGAAGCTCCCAGGGGACGTTACGGTTGGGAGGGCACCACCCGGCTGAGTGCGTTGCAGAAAGTCACGCGAGCGCGGTCGCCTGTGTCGCGAGTTCTGAGAACCGCTTCGCCAGAATGTCGAGCGATGCGACGAGCACCGCCTTCGCACTCAACGATCCGTCCGTCTCGAACTCCATGACGATCCGGGTAGGATCGTTTCCCGCTTTCACGGATTCGACCTTGTACAGATCGATGAACTTCTTGCATGTCGTGCAATCGCTCGAGAGCTCCAGGGTCTCCTCTTCCTCGGTCGCGGTCGATTGCATGTGGCTCTCGCAGAACGGGACCGCCGGGTCGAGTGCATCGAGCGCCTTGCTCCCGGCCTTCAGGATTGGGTAATAGCGATACCCGACGCCGTGCGTGGCTTGCCACTTCGCGTGGTCCTTCCCGTTGCCCAGGACCGCGGTCGCGTACACGAGCATGGCCTGCCCGTCGCCGAGCTTCACAATCGGGATCTTCTGGTCCGCGGGTCGGAGCTTCGCATCTCCGATCGGCTCCAGGTCCCCCGACGTGACGAGTCCAGGACCGCGTTTGTTCACGGAGTAGATGATCGTGCAATTCGGGCAGCCCTCGCCGTGGCACGTCGGACAGTCCTCCCGGCGATTGTACAGTCCGTGGTCCGTCGGGATCGGGACGAGGCCGAGGCGGTGGGCGATCATCTCGTCGAAGAGCGGGCTCACGCTTTCGTATTCCTTGCCGTCCTCCGCGCGGATCGGGCCGAGGTGGAACTCCACGTCCTCGATCGCCATCTTCGGGACGTCGGAGACGAGGACGCGGCGCAGGGCGTTCGCATACGACGGCTCCGTCTCCTCGATCAACAGGCGCATCGACTCGGGCGCGCCCGCCAGGACCTTCATCTTCACCTAGACCCGCCTCCCTCGACGCCCTCCCTTGGGCTTCGTGCCATCGTGGGGAACGGGAGTGACTTCTTCGATCCGACCGATCCGGAGGCCCGCGCGGGACAAGGCTCGGATGGCCGCCTGCGCCCCCGGGCCGGGGGACTTCGATCGGTTTCCGCCCGGCGCTCGGACGCGGACGTGGATCGAGTCGATGCCCTTCTCCTTCGCGGCATCCGCCACGCGTTCCGCCGCCTTCATGGCGGCATACGGGGAAGCCTCGTCCTTGGCCGCCTTCACGACCATGCCCCCGGTCGCCTTCGTGATCGTCTCGGATCCGGTGATGTCGGTCAAGGTGATG
>Ga0209154_1002368_pt1 | contig 10560 bp, 8 predicted proteins | sample GraSoiAngelo_121_FD_185878 | JGI IMG/M metagenome (GOLD analysis project Ga0209154, IMG submission 185878) | Grasslands soil microbial communities from the Angelo Coastal Reserve, California, USA - 14_0919_12_20cm (SPAdes) (version 2) | ecosystem: Environmental > Terrestrial > Soil > Grasslands ... | reverse complement strand
GAGCGGGGCGATGAGCCTGGACCGGAGGGTGGTGTTGTACGGAGCCCCGCGGAGGCGCTCGACCAGCCGCCCCAGGACCACGAAGCCGGCGTTGCAGTAGGAGAACATGGCCCCGGGCGGGTGGACCTGGGCCTTGGACGCAAGGGCGGCGAGGTACTGCTCGATGGCATCGTCCCCCCGCCCGAAGTCGTCGAGCACGTCGCCTTCGAAGCCCCCGGTGTGGGCCAGGAGCTGGCGGACGCTCACCGCCGAGGCCACGTCCGGATCGGCCAGCAGGAACTCGGGCAGCAAGGCCTGCACCGGCTTGTCGAGATCCAGCAGCCCCTCGTCGACCAGCTGCATGACGAGGGTGCCCGTCCAGACCTTGGTGATCGAGCCGATCTGGAACAGGGTGTCGGGCGTGACCGGCGCCCCCGTCCGCAGGCTGGCCACTCCCGTGGCCGCCTCGTCCGCAACGTGGTCGCCAACGGCCACGGCCATCGCCGCCCCCACCACCCCGTGCTCGGATGCGGCCGAGGCCAGGCGCGGCTCCAAGTCCTTCAGCGCGTCTTCGATGGCCACCTGTGCGCTCCTTGCTCGGGCTCAGGCGGGGGTGATCCGCTCGGTGGATACCGTCAGTTCGTCGAGCGCTTCCGACGTCGGGCTGACCCCGATACCCGGCCCCGTGGGCACGCCCAGGCGTCCCTCCTGGAGGACGAAGGGCAGGGTGACGTCGGTGCGGAAGTAGCGGTCGGAGGCTGAGATGTCACCCGGGAGGGTGAAGCCGGGCAGGGCCGCCAGAGCCACGTTGGCGGCCCTGCCGATCCCGGTCTCCAACATGCCTCCACACCACACCGGAACGCCGTGGGCGACACACACGTCGTGGACGCGGCGAGCCTCCAAGTAGCCGCCGACCCGGCCGGGCTTGATGTTGACGATGGCGCAGGCACCCAAGTTGATGGCGAAGGCGGCCGCCCGCGCCGAGGTGATCGACTCGTCGAGGCATATCGGGGTCCGCACCCGCCGGGCCAGGGCGGCGTGGCCGGGCAGATCGTCCTCCGGCAGGGGCTGCTCGATCAGCAACAGGTCCAGGTCGTCGAGGCGGGCCAGCCGGGACGCGTCGGCCAGGGAGTAGGCGCAGTTGGCGTCCACCTGGAGCAGGACGTCGCCGAAACGCTCGCGCACCGCAGCGACCGGCGCCACGTCCCAGCCCGGTTCGATCTTCAGCTTGACCCGGCGGTAGCCGGCGTCGAGGTATCCGGCCACCGTATCCAGCAACGCCGGTATGGAGTCGGTGATGCCGACCGACACGCCGGCGTCCACCGCGTCGCGTACCGCGCCGAGGTGAGTGCCCAGTGACACGCCGCTGGCCCGCAGCTCGGCGTCGCCGCCCGTCCAGCACCGCCGTCTCCACCGCGGCCTTGGCCATGCGGTGCTCCTTGACCGGAGCGAGGAGCCCGGCGATGCGGGCGGCGCTGACATCACCCGCCGAGAACAGCCGCGGCAACAGGTGGTGGCGGATGACGTGCTGGGCCCCGACCACGTACTCGGAGGAGTAGAGCGGCTCCTCCATGGCCACGCACTCCCCCCATCCCTCGCTGTCCGCACCGGCGACCCGCACGAGCAGGGCCTCCCGGGCCGTCTGGGTTCCAAAGGAGGTGCGGAAGGGGGCGACCAGCGGCAGGCGCACCCGACGGAGCTCGACCTCGACGAGCTTCACCGCCCGCCGGCCCTCCCCGCCGGCTTCTCGAGCAGGTACCACCCGCCCCCGGTCATCTCCACGGCCTCGTATCCCGCGTCGAAGGCGCCGCCGAGCGCCTGGCGCAGGGCGTGGCGCCACTCCACGGCCACATCGGGTCCCTGCTTGCGCGTCGCCACGATGTCGGCCGGGACCTGGACCGCCAGCATCGTCCCGTCACCGTCGCCGCCGACCTTGAGGACCGGACGGCCATCGTCTCTCTCGGCCAGGAGGACGGTGCCCGGGGGCGGGTCATCCGCCACGGACCGGGTGCGGCCCGACGAACCGGGTGACCCTGACAGCTCTGACGCGGCGGCCACCACCTCGGGACGGGCGAGCGACCACAGGGCAAGGCAACGGTCCGACTCGTCGTCGGCGTTGATCGTGTCTGCCATGGCGCCGTAGAAGTCGGGCAGGTAGGCGACGGCCCTGGCCCTCAGCTTGGTCAGGTTGAAGTAGCCGTTGCGCCGCACAAGGGGGTCGAAGGTCCAGGCGATCTCGGTGAGACCCTGGCGCAAGGACCAGGCCCGTTGGTGCTGCTTCAGCGCGGATCCGACCCGCTGGCCCTGGGCGTGGGGGGCCACGCCGGTGATGTGGGAGTGGAGGACGACCCGGTGGTCGTGAGAGCCCAGAAAGCCGACAGACGCGCCCACCAGCCGGCCCGCCGACGAGGCCCCGGCGACGTAGTTGCCGGCGTGGGTCAGGGCGCGGAGCAGGTCCCGACTCACCGGCGGCTTCTGAGAATCCGTTCCCCAGATCCAAGCCAGCAGGTCGGCTGCGGCCTGGAGCTCGGGCAGGTCGCGCAGCAGGTCGACCTGCACCTGGGCCCGCTGGGCCGCCGCCCGGGCGGTTGCCTCGGCCGAGTCGGCCAGCTCGGTCAGCCGGCCGCCCCGCTCCGAGGTGAGGAAACCGGTCACCCCTCCAGCCTGACACCGGGGGTGTGGGGACCGCTTTGTCTTTCCGCGAGAGCGGTACCCGGCGAATTGGTGCCTGCGGCCAAGGGCCCAGATGGAGGCCTCGCCTACGCTGCCCGCCAGTGAAGGCCGAGGACCTTTACCGCATCCCGTTCATATCCGACGCGCAGATGTCTCCCGACGGCCGGCGGGTGGCGTTCGTGGTCACCCAGGCCGACAAGGGCGCCGACGAGAACCGGTCCCGCATCTGGGTGGTGGGCACGGACGGCGATGCGGAGCCCCGGACGCTGACCGCCGGCCCGGCCGACTCCCAGCCCCGGTGGTCGCCCGACGGCAGGTGGCTGGCCTTCGTCGCCACGCGATCCGATCACGACGCCCCCCAGCTCTGGGTGCTTCCGTCCGACGGCGGTGAGGCGCGGCGCCTCACCGCACTGGGTGGCGGCGCGGGGCGCCCGTCGTGGAGCCCGGACGGGCGCCGGCTGGCTCTCGTATCGCGTTCCTCACCCACCGACGGCCAGGGAGTCGAGGGACAGGAGGGGGGTGGGCCCCCGCCGCACGAGCCCTACGTCATACGCCGCCAGGGGTGGAAGGCGGACGGGGTGGGCTGGCTGCGCCGTCTCCCTCACCTTTTCGTCGTCGACGCCGACGGCGGGGAACCCCGAAAGCTGACCGGCAGGGACTCCGTGGTCACCTCCATCGCGTGGTCGCCGGACGGCCGCAGCCTTGCGTTCTCCGGCTCGCTCGAACCCGATCGCGACCTGGTCCCCTGCAGCCACGTCTACCTCGTGGACGCCTCGCCGGGCACGGGCCCGCCGGCGCCGTCCCGAGTGACCGATCACGGGGGGCAGGCGGCCGCCCCCACGTTCACCCCCGACGGGCAGACCATCGTCTTCGCAGGCGCCGCCCACCTGGAAGTGGGCCATGCCCGGCTGTTCGCAGTGCCCGCCTCGGGCGGGGTGCCGCGACCCATAACCACGTCCTTCGACCGCAACGTGATGGTGGGCGCACCGGCTTATCCGGGGGCCGCTCCCGTCCTCAGCCCCGAAGGCACGAGGGTGCTGTTCTGCGCCCGCGACCGTGGGGTCACCCATGCCTACGCAGTCCCCCTGGAGGGAGGCGAGCCGGAGAAGTTGATCGGGCGGGCCGACTCCTCCCTGTCGGGACTCAGCCTCGACCGCGCCGGCCGGACGGTGGCGTTCGTCGAGGCCGACCCCGCCACCGCGGGCGAGGTCGCCGTACTGGACGTGAGCGGGGCCGGCTCCGGACCCCGGCGGCTCACCCGGCTCACCGCCGGGGCGACCGGCGGGTTGGGGAGGGTCGAGGAGCGGATGTTCACCGCACCCGACGGCGTCGCCGTCCACGGGCCCCCTCCTCCTCGACGTCCACGGCGGGCCTCACAACGCGTGGTCGCCGGTGTTCGACGGCATCCACCTCTACCACCACATGCTGGCCGCCCAGGGCTGGACGATCCTGATGATCAACTCGCGAGGCAGCGACGGGTACGGCGAGGCCTTCTACACCGCCTTGGTCAAGGACGGTTGGGGCCAGGCCGACACCCAGGACTTCCTGTCCGCCGTCGACGCGCTGGTGGCGGAGGGAACCGCCGACCCGGCCCGCGTCGCGGTCTGCGGCTACAGCTACGGCGGCTTCATGACCGCGTCCCTGACCGCACGCACCGACCGGTTCGCGGCGGGAGTGGCGGGCGGCGTCGTCGTCGACCCGGCCAGCCGGACGGGCTCCTTCGACATCGGCGAGGTGTGGGCGGTCAACGAGCTGGGCGCCACCGTGGCCGACGACCTCGACCGGCTCCTCGCCCAGTCGCCCATTGCCGAGGTCGGCGAGGTGCGGACCCCCACCCTCGTGCTGCAAGGGGCCGAGGACCACCGCTGCCCCGTCGGGCAGGCGGAGCAGTGGTTCTCGGCGTTGCGCAGCCGGGGTGTCGAGACCGAGCTGGTCCTCTACCCGGGCGGGGGCCACCTGTTCATCCTCAATGGGCGCCCGTCGCACCGTGTCGACTACAACCAACGGGTCTTCGACTGGCTGACCCGCCTGGTGCCGTGAGGATCGCAGTCGCCGGCCTGAGCCACGAGACCAACACCTACGCCGTGGCCAGCACGGGAATGACCACGGAGGAGCGGTTCCTGGCCCTGACCGGCGAGGCCATCCGGGAGCGCTTCACCGGGACGGGCTGGGCCGTCGGCGGAATTCTCGACGAGTGTGCCCGGCGAGAAGACGACGCCGTCCCGGCGTTCTTCGCTTGGGCCGAGCCGTCGGGCACCATCGACTCCGCCGCCTACGCCGCACTGAAGGAACACCTCCTGCAGGCCCTGCGGGCGGCCATGCCCGTTGACGCCGTGGCGCTCGAGCTGCACGGCGCCGGGGTCGTCGAAGGGATCGACGACCTCGAGGCCGACCTCGGCGGGGCCATCCGCCGCCTGGTGGGGCCGGATGTACCCATCGCCGCCACCCTCGACCTCCACGGCAACGCCACACCGGCCATGGCCGACGCGTACGATCTGCTGCTCGGGTGTCACCTGTACCCCCACACCGACCTCTACGACCGGGGGGTCGAGGCCGTCGAGCTGCTGCACCGGGTCGTGGAGGAAGGTCTCCGGCCCGTCGTACACGTCGAGCAGCTGCCCATTCTCCTGCCTCCCTCCACGACCGACGGGGACTCGCCCGCGACGCGGGCCAACCAGGTCTGCGCCCAGCTGGAGGCCCGGCCCGGCGTCATCGACTGCACGCTCATGCACGGCTTTCCGTTCACGGACGTCCCCGACACGGGCTCGTCGATCATCGCCATCGCCGACGGCGACCGCGGCCTGGCCTCGGCGGTGGGGACGGAAGCGGCCAGGTGGGTGTGGGCTCATCGGGAGGACTTCCGCATCGAGAACGACACGCCTGAGTCCGCCGTCCGGCGGGCAGCCAACGCCACCAGCTTCCCCGTGGTCGTCAACGAGCCCTCCGACAATCCCGGGGGTGGCAGCCCGGGCGACGGGACCCATCTCCTGCGGGCCATGCTCGCCGCCGGCTTGAGCCGGGCGTGCTTCGGCTTCATCTCCGACCCGGAGGTCGTCCAGGCGGCCATCGGCAGCGGGGTCGGTACCAGGGTCAAGGTGAACCTGGGCGCAAAGCACGACGACCTCCATGGCCTCCCCATCCCGGTCGAGGGTCTGGTGAGGTGCATCACCGATGGTCGGTTCGTCCTGCGGGCCATGCTCTCCGGTCTCGAGCTCGATCTCGGTCCCAGCTGCCGGCTGACCGTCGACGACGTCGACATCGTGGTGACGTCCAAGCCCTTCCAGACCATCGATCCGGAGGTCTTCCTCCTCCACGGCATCGACGTGTCCCGCTACAAGGTCATCGGGCTGAAGTCCTCCCAGCACTTCCGAGCTGGCTTTCGGGACCTCGCCAGCCTCATCGTCACCGCCGACAGCCCCGGGCTCACCACCAACCGGGTGGACGTGTTCGAACACGTCCGGGCGCGCCGGCCCCTGTGGCCGATCAGCCCGGAGGCCCGGTACGTCGGTTAGCGGGCTCCGGTCAGCGGCGCAGGCTGCTCACAGGGAGAAGGCAGCGCTCGTGTACTCGAACCTCCCCCGGACGAACGCGAACAGGCGGCCGGCCCCCGCCCCCACCCGGCCTTCGGAGATCCGCGTGCGCCCGTCGACCGTGGACGCCGAGACGTAGCGCGGGCCTACGTTGCCCAAGGCCCGCATGATGGAGGCGGCCGTGGCGTCTCCGGCTGTAGCCCGCAGCAACGAGTCGTAAAGGGTGAAGGTGTCACACGGGCCGTAGACGTAGGTGTAGTCGGCGTTCGTCACGGGATGGATGCCCGCGGCGCGCATCCGGTCGAGGCACTGCTTTCCTGTCGTCGTGGGTGGCGCCTGCGCTGGGTCGGCCGTGTCCACATCAGGGAGCCAGCCGACTCCTTGCATGTTGGCGAGCTGGTCGGCGGGGGCGTTCAGGGCCAACACCGTAGGAGCAGTGACCGACGACAGGGCGTAGCCGGGGAAGTAGCGCTGCCCATCGGCCCCCTCCGAGAACAGGTACACCAGGTTGGCCTCAGCGGCCTGAGACACAACCATCACGCGATCCACCAGGCTCTGACGAAATTGGAGTACGGCGTCTTGCAGGCCGGACGCTTCGTTGCCAACATCCTGGAGAGACTGGAAGCACCGCACTTGATAGGTCGACGCTACGGTCAGCCCGGCGCGCTGCACCGCCGGTGCGAGGCCGTTCCTGTAGACACGCTGATCGACGGGGCAGTCTTCGATGACCACGCCGATCCGGTTGCGCGCCAGGAGGAAGCCCGCGGCCGCCAGATGATCGACGACCGCGGCCAGGCGCGCCTCGCCGAGCAAGGTCACCGGTGTGATGAGCAGGGGAAAGCGCCCTGCGTCTTCCCGGTCGGGAGCCTCCCATCCCCCGCTGACCACGGGAACGCCGGCCTTCGAGAGGCACGTGAGGAGGTTCTCGCTGTAGTAGCCGACGTTGCTGAGCACCGCGGCAACGTGATGGTCCTGGGTGAAGGCAGCGCAGGCGGCCTGGGTCTGCGACTCGTAGTCGTTCGAAGCGGAGTGCATCTCGGCGTACACCGGCTCGATACGGCGTCCCCCGACGCCGCCACTCGCGTTGTAGCTCTGGACGAAGGCCTGCACGACATCCTTCAGCGAGAACCCGTTTCCGTTGTTGATGCCGGCGCTCTGGGCGCCGTCGTTGACGGCGTAGAGCAGACCCAGCTGGATGGGCGCGTGGCTGCCACCTACCGCGTCCTGCGCTGCGCCGGCCGGCCCCTGAGCGCCCGCGGATGGCGTTGCCGTCCTCGAGGCTCCCGAGCCGGCGCCGACTGCTGCTGGCGGCGACTGTCCCGGAGCACTGGAGGCGCCTGAAGCGGCTGGCGACTCAGGCGCCGAGAGCCCATGGCCGCCGGGAGCGCCCTGTGCCTGCGGAGTGTTCTCCGAGCTCGAGGCGAACCGAGAGGCCGGCACCGTGCTCCCGCACGCGACCGTCACCGACGTCGTCACCAGTGCAACAAGGCATATCGCGCCTCGGACCTCTCTAGCGCTGAGCACGCGCCCTCCCGCCCCCCCGTGCACCGGCGGCTGCGGTCGCGTCGGTCGCGTCAGGCATTCCCCGAATACCGGATCGGTCTCCGGTGAGCAGTGAGTTCACGGCGCGGGAGATCGCCGTCCTGAGGTCCAGCTCGTCGTCGTAGAGCGAGCGAACGGAAAGGCCGTTGACCAAGGCCATGATTTCCCGGCCCACCTCGTGGGCCGCCGGCGGCGGGTCGACCCCCAGTGCGCGGCACAGGACCGAGACCAGTTCCGCGCCTGCCTGGTCCGCCAGTCGCTGTGCACTCCGCAACCGCTCTCGCAGCTCTGCATGGTGCCGGGCGTAGCTCAGAAACTCGATCGTGGCGGCCACGTGTGCCCGCCACCGGGCCGGATCGCCGAGGGAGGTGTTGACGACGTCGAGTCTCTCCTCGTCGCTTCGTGCTGAGTCGAGAGCCGCCCGCACCGCGGCCAGCTGCTCTTGGGCCGTCTCGTCGAGCACGGCCAGAAAGAGGTCGGCCTTGCCGCCGAAGTTCGAGTAGACCGCGCCGGTCGTGTAGCCCGCCTCTTGGGCGATGGCGTCAACGGTCGCGGCCGCGAATCCGTGTGACAGGAACATCTCCTCGGCGGCGGCGAGCAGTCGTGCTCGCGTCACCTCCCGGACGCGCCCACCTTGCCCTCGACCGGGTCGTCGCTTCTCCATGCCCCAGCACCCTTGATAACGGTGTTATCGGATATCGACATTATGCAGACCGGTGCCGGTGGTCAAGGCCGGGCGCGGACTCGCCCTGCGGCCGCCGCGATCCCCTCGCAGCCAAGGGCCAGCACCTTGTACCGACCCACCAAGGAGCCACCGCGGGTTGGGCGGACCACCCCAACAACGCCGCGGGCCGGGGTCGTACTCTCCGGCGATGGCGGAGCACGCCGTGAGCACGGGGAGGGCGACGTCGATCACCATCGACGACGTCCGCGCTGCGGCCGACGCCATAGACGGCGCGGTTGCCCACACGCCGACTGTGCACTCCCGCACCCTGTCCGCCATCACCGGCGCGGACATCTGGCTCAAGCTCGAGAACCTCCAGTTCACCGCCTCGTTCAAGGAGCGCGGCGCCCTCAACCGGATCCTTCGCCTCACTCCGGAGGAACGGGCGCGGGGGGTGGTCGCCGTCTCGGCCGGCAACCACGCCCAGGGCGTCGCCTACCACGCGTCCCGCCTCGGGGTGCCAGCCACCATCGTCATGCCGCGGGCCACCCCCAACGTCAAGGTGGCCAACGTCGAGGCCTTGGGTGCGACCGTCGTCCTGGAGGGGACGTCTTACGCCGAGGCGGAGAAGGCGGCGCTCGCTCTCGGCGAGAAGCGGGGGCTGGCATGGGTGGCCCCCTTCGACGATCCCGACGTGATCGCAGGCCAGGGCACGGTGGGACTCGAGCTGCTAGGGGACGTCGACGGGCTCGACGCCGTCATCCTGCCCGTCGGAGGTGGCGGGCTGATCGCCGGGGTGGCCATCGCCGTCGCCGCCCTGGCTCCCACGACCGAGGCGTTCGGCGTCGAGTCGGAGCGCTATCCGTGCATGGCCAACGCCCTCCGTGGGAGCGGGGAGGTGCCCGGGGGGGCGACGATCGCTGAAGGCATAGCCGTGGCGAGCGCGGGGCGGCTCACCGTGCCCATAGTGCGGGCGCACGGGGTGCACGTGGTGTCCGTCAGCGAGGCGGCGCTCGAACAGGCGGTGGCGCTGTTCCTGGAGATCGAGAAGACGGTGGTGGAAGGCGCGGGAGCGGCGGGCCTGGCGGCCGTGCTGTCCGACCGCCAGCGCTTCGCCGGCCGGCGCGTCGGCATCGTCGTGACCGGGGGCAACATCGACCTGCGCCTGCTGGCCGAGGTGATCATGCGCAGCCTGGTGCGCTCGGGAAGGCTGAACCGGCTGTCGATCGGGGTTCCCGACGTGCCCGGCGCCCTGGCCGAGGTGGCCTCCATCCTGGGCCGGGAAGGGGCAAACATCGTCGAGGTTCTGCACCAGCGCATGTTCTCCGACCTCGACGTCAAGACCGCCTCGCTCGAGATCGCCGTCGAAACCCGCGATCGGGACCAGCTCGAGCGGGCCGTCACCGCCCTCCGGGACCTCGGGTACCACGTGACCAGACCCGGGCCCTGACCAGGCGCGCTGCGCCTCAGGACGCCGCTCGGAACCGCAACCCGTGGGCGCGGAGCAGGTTGAGCTCGATCCAGGAATCGTCCTCGCCCGAGTGGTGGTGCACGACGAGATCGAGAGGCAGTCCGAGGACCTGGTACTGGCCCCGCCAGATGTTGCGGGCCACAGGTTGCAGCGGGACGTTGGTGTCGCGGATGGCGATGGCGTCGTGATCGACCTGGACGGTGAGCTCGAGCTCGTCGTTGGTGAAGTCGCCCACGGGTAGGTGCTCGGATGCCTCCTCCGCAACGAGCGTAAACCGCTCCGGGGGCATCCACTGGTTCTGGATCGTCAGGCTGTCCCCGTTGACGTGGACCCGGGCTCCGCCCGGGAGGGCGGGGGTGGGGGGTGAGGTCAGGGAGACGGCCAGCGCGCCACCTCCGGTGGAGACGAGCGCCTTGTCGCCAGAGTGGCGCACGCGGACCACCGACCGCCGGTCATCGCTGAGGTAGGTGCCCGGGCCGGGTGCGTCCTGAGGCTCGGCCACCGACGCCGCGGGGTCGTCCAGGGCGATCGCGGCCGCCCGCCGGGCCAGGGTGACGGCGGGCACGGCCGAAGTGCAGGCCAGGCACACCACCGAAAGCCCGGCCGACGGGACGACCAAGGCCTCCGCTGCCCAGCCCGGGAGGAAGCCGGAGTGGGCGTAGGCCCGGCGCCCGCCCAGCTCCTCCCAAGCCAGCCCGTAG
>Ga0209154_1002366_pt1 | contig 10569 bp, 9 predicted proteins | sample GraSoiAngelo_121_FD_185878 | JGI IMG/M metagenome (GOLD analysis project Ga0209154, IMG submission 185878) | Grasslands soil microbial communities from the Angelo Coastal Reserve, California, USA - 14_0919_12_20cm (SPAdes) (version 2) | ecosystem: Environmental > Terrestrial > Soil > Grasslands ... | reverse complement strand
CTCTCCGGCCATCAGCCTGTCGGGCGGCCAGCAACAACGCCTGTGCATCGCGCGCGCGCTGGCCGTACAGCCGGAAGTGCTGCTGATGGACGAACCCGCTTCCGCGCTGGACCCGCTGGCGACCGCCAAAATCGAAGACCTGATTCTTGAGTTGAAGAAGGACTTCACCATCGTCATCGTCACGCACAACATGCAACAGGCCGCGCGCATCTCGGATTTCACGGCCTTTTTGTATCTCGGCGAATTGATCGAGTTCGACGCGACACGCAAAATCTTCACCAATCCGGCCAGGAAACAGACGGAGGATTACGTGACTGGACGGTTTGGTTGATTTGAAAAATTATGCAACACTTCGATCAGGAACTCGTGGCGCTGAAAGAGAAACTGCTGACCATGGCCAGCAAGGCCGAAGCTGCCGTCAACAACGCCATCAAGGCGCTGGTGGATCGTGACGACGACCTCGCCCGGAGCGTGAAGGAAGAAGACAACGCCCTTGATCAGTTGGAGATCGAAGTGGACGAGACGGCGATCGGGCTGCTCTCCAAGGCGCCACTGGCCAGCGACCTGCGACTGATTACCGTGGCCATGAAAATCTCGCATGACCTCGAGCGCGTGGGTGACGAAGCCACAACCATTTCCCGCCGGGCAGTCGAGCTGAGCCAGGAGCCTCAACTCAAGCCGTACATCGACATCCCCCGCATGGCGAAGATGGCCCTGGAGATGCTTGACCACGCGCTCGACGCCTTCGTCAACGCCAATCCGGAAAAAGCCCGCGCGGTCATCCCGCGCGACAAGGAGGTGGACGCGTTGAACCGACAACTGCATCGCGAGCTGTCCAGTTACATGGTTGAAAAGCCGACCACCATCACACGCAGCCTGAACCTGATGGTCATTTCCAAAAGCCTGGAGCGGATCGCCGACCATGCCACGAACGTAGCTGAGGAAGTCGTCTATCTCTACGAAGCGAAGGACATCCGGCACACCGGCAAAGGCCAGGCCTCCGGCGGGACCTGATCGGCGCACGACGAAGTCAAGCCGGAGGCCGGGGACGAAGATCCACCTGCGGCGGAACGGGCGGAAGGGCGAGCGGCTCTTCTGGAAAAACCAGCCGGTTGGTCGTGCTTTCCAATTCGCGGAACAGGAGCAAAATCATCTCCAGCAAGTCATCCAGATGAAACGGTTTCATCAGGACCATCTCGCTCACGTGATTTAGAAATTCCACGACGCGCGGGTCTTCTCCGTGCGCCGTGATGAAGATGAATCGCTCGCACAATTGCGGCTGGACCCGTTGCACGGCGTAGTAAAACATGTCGCCCGGCATTTGCGCCATTACCACGTCGCAGAGGACCACGTCAAAGTTCGAATCCATGATGGCTTTAAGTCCATCGACACCGTTCCCAACCGCGGTCACTCGATAGCAGTACGCCTCCAGATAATCCTTCAGCAATACTGTCAGGTCAGGCTCGTCCTCCACGAGCAGAACACGCTTCACTGCGCCGCTGGAAGATAAACTGCGACCGTCGCGGGCCATGGCCGATGATTGCATGAACGCTGTGTAGCACTTTGAATCGCGCCTGTCATGTGAAAACGCGCTGGCGTCCGTATCCAGTGCCATTCGATGCAACCTGGCGCGCGGCCCCTTCCCATTGAAGGGGCGTCTCCACCGGTGTGCAATCTTTTGTTGCATATGCAACAAAAGTTCGTCACCGGTTCATAGTTCGGCTCACGCCGTGGGCTTACCTTCTCCTCGCCGCTCCGCAACTATTACCGCGGCTCTCACTAACTGCTTTGCGCCCTGCGCTGTCCTCAATCTGGCAAAATCCGCAAAGCTCTGTGTATTCTCGCCCCGTGGAAACCCTGTGGCTGTGCCTCTTCGCCTTTCTCGCTGGTCTGGTGGACTCGGTGGTCGGCGGCGGCGGACTGATTCAATTGCCCGCGCTCTTCATTTTTCTTCCATCCCCACTGTCCGACTCGTTGGTATCGATTTTCGGCACGAACAAGCTTTCCTCCATCTGCGGAACCGCCATGGCAGCCGCGCAATATTCACGACGCGTTCAAATCAACTGGCCTTCGATTTTTCCGGCTGGTCTGACCGCCTTCATGTTCTCAGCTCTCGGCGTCTATGCCGTCTTCGCGGTGGAGCCGAAGGTGCTGAAGCCACTCGTCCTGTTCCTGCTTGTGGCGGTGGCCATCCACACGTATTGGCGGAGAGATTTCGGCAACCTGCACGCGCCGCAGTTCACGGCCCACCGCGAACGACAGTTTGGCATTCTGGTCGGCGTGGTGATCGGCTTTTACGACGGTTTTTTCGGGCCAGGCACGGGGAGCTTTCTGATTTTCATTTTCATCGGCCTGTTTGGCTTCGACTTCCTGACCGCGTCGGCCAGCGCGAAGATCATCAACTTCGCCACGAACCTTTCCGCGGTAATTTACTTCGCCGTCACGCACAGAATTTTTTACCAATTCGCAGTGCCGATGGGGCTGTGCAACATGCTGGGCGCGTGGACGGGAAGCCGGCTCGCCATCCTCAAAGGAAACGCCTTCGTCCGCGTCTTTTTCCTGGTGGTTGTCGCCGTGATGATTCTGCGCTACGGCTGGGAAGTGTTTGGAAGATAACGGAGTAATGGAGTAATGGAGTAATGGAGTGATGGAGCGGCGTGCAGTACCCCACCGCTCCAATACTCCATTACTCCGCGCTGCCTCAATGATATTCCTGCAGCGTTTTCACCGAGTAACCGGACTTCTTCAGGGCGGCAATACCGAGCGCCGCGGCCCGCGCGCCGCTGAGTGTGGTCATAATGGGCGTGTTCGTGTAAACCGCGGTGGTGCGGATTTTCACCTCATCAGCGCGCGGCACCTGGCCGGACGGTGTGTTAATCACCAGATGAATCTCGCGATTCTTGAGCAGGTCGAGCGCGTTTGGGCGTCCTTCAGCCAGCTTGAAAATGCGCTGTACTTTCAGGCCTGCCTTGTCCAGCACCGTCGCCGTGCCGGTGGTGGAAATGATTTCAAAGCCCAGTTCGGCAAATTGCCGGGCCACGGCGACAGCGTCTTTCTTGTGGGCGTCGCTGACGCTGATGAAGACGCGACCGCACAACGGCAACGGCGCGTTCGCGGCCATCTGTGATTTCGCGTAGGCGATGCCGAGGTCGGCGTCCAGACCCATGACCTCACCGGTCGAACGCATTTCCGGCGAGAGCAAAATGTCCTGGCCGTGGAAACGGTTGAACGGAAAGACGGACTCTTTGACCGCCCAATACTTCGGCCAGCTCTCTTTTGTAAAACCGAGTTCGGTCAATTTCCTGCCGGCCATCACTTTCGCCGCGAGTTTCGCCAGCGGCACGCCAATGGCCTTGCTGACAAACGGCACGGTCCGTGACGCGCGCGGATTCACCTCCAGCACGTAAACCATTTCGCCCTTCACGGCGAATTGCACGTTCATCAAGCCAATGACTTTCAACTCGCGCGCCATGGCATGAGTGTATTCGCGGATGGTTTCGATGACGGTTTTCGACAACGTGTGCGGTGGCAGGACCATCGCAGCATCCCCCGAATGCACGCCGGCAAACTCGATGTGCTCGAGCATCCCGCCGATGACGATGGTGGGACAGGCCTCCAGCCTGTCTTTGGAATTGGCGGACAGACTGGAAGCTCTGTCCCACTTTTCAAAATGCCCGACGTCGGCGATGCAATCGACGTCCACTTCCGTCGCGTCTTCGAGGAACTTGTCCACCAGCACGGGACGTTCGGGGGAGGCTTCGACCGCGAACCGCATGTAGTGCTGCAACTCGGCGTCGGAATAGACGATTTGCATCGCGCGCCCGCCCAGCACGAAGGAAGGTCGCACCAGGATCGGGTAACCCAGTTGCTTCGCGACTTCGAGCGCTTCAGCTTCATTCGTCGCAATTCCGTTTGGCGGCTGCGGGATATTCAGCTTGTCGAGCATGGCGGCAAAGAGCTTGCGGTCCTCGGCGATTTCAATGCTCTGCGGCGAAGTCCCGATGATATTGACTCCATTCTTTTGCAGACCGAGCGCGAGGTTCAGGGGCGTCTGCCCGCCGAACTGCGCGACGGCGCCCCAGCATTGTTCCCGCTCGTAAATATGCAGCACGTCCTCCAGCGTGAGCGGCTCGAAAAAAAGTTTGTCGCTCGTGTCGTAGTCGGTGGAAACCGTCTCCGGGTTCGAGTTGACCATGAGCGTCTCGAAGCCGTCTTCCTTGAGCGCAAACGCGGCGTGGACGCAGCAGTAATCGAACTCGATGCCCTGGCCGATCCGGTTCGGACCGCCGCCAAGAATCATTATCTTGCGCTTGCCCGAAGACCGCACTTCGTCGTCACCGCGGTCGTAAGTCGAATAATAGTAGGGTGTGTAAGCCTCAAATTCGGCGGCGCAGGTGTCCACGAGACGATAGCTCGGAACGAGTCCGAGTGTTTTTCGCAGCGCGCGGATTTCGTCCTCGGTTTTGCCGGAAAGATTTGCGATTTGCCGGTCGGAAAATCCGAGCGATTTGGCTTTGGCCAACAGTTCAGAATCGAATTTGGGCATCAGGTCAAAATCAAACCCGGCAAAGTAAGCCTGAGCATGTTGGCGCTGGCAAGTTTTGTTTGGAAAGCCTATCTCATTTTCTTATGCGAAGACCAAATCGCCTCTTGGGCTTGTCGCTGGCCGTGCTCGCGGCAATTCTGATCGGCATCTTCGCGGCTTCGATCCAGCGGACTTCGCCAGTGCTCACGCTCAGCGACGGTTCGAAACTGAAAATGACAACTTGGGCGCAAGGCAGCCAGTTGCGCATCTTCCACGGTTCCTGGTGGCAGCGAATCGTGTTCCAATGCTTCGGAACAAACCTTCCGGCGAGACTTCGCGGGAATGCCTCGGTATTCCCGTCGCTTTACACGAACGGATCTCTGGGGTTGGTTTTCACGCATTTCGCGGAAGGCGGGCCCTTGCAAGATACCTTGAATGGATCGGCGCAGTTGACCGGGATTGGTCCAGGTGGAAAAGCGGTTTCCGGCCAAATTCGCGGAGTGAACTTTAACACGGCAAACGTCGAGGGCGGCGAAAAAGTCGTGGCAGAGGAGATTTTGTGGGAATTTCCGCTCCTGACACAAAAGGAAATTCGCTTCCGTCTTTACGAGACGAACGGCCTGTCTAATGCGGTGGTCACAAACGAATTTTTAATGCGCAATCCTTCTCGCTGAATGTCGTAAATATTTCTGAACCGCCCCCTCACCCCGTCCCTCTCCCCCTCCGCGGGGGAGAGGGTGCCCGAAGGTCGGGTGAGGGGGCGGGCTGGCAGGTTCAGGGGCGCAATGGGCGCACAAAATTCGGGATTCTCTCCTACAAGAGTTGCACAACGCGCTGCAACTCGGCATCAGTGTTGTAGAAGTGCGGGGAGAGTCGAAGGTGCTGGCGGCCGCTGCGGTCGGCGCGGAGCGAGGCAATAATGTTGGCGGCTTCGAGCTTTTCGTACAGCGCGGCCATGCCAGCGCCTTCACGATAAAACGTGACGATGCCGCTGGCGTTGGCGGGCGGCACGTCGGCATGCAGCACGGTATAGCCTTTGTTCTTCAGCGCGGGAACCAGCAGCGCGCGCTTTCGCAACAATTCGGCGGCGATGTTGTCGATGCCGATTTCCAACAACAGTTCCATCGCCGCGTTGAGCCCGACGAGACCGAGAAGGTTTTGGGTGCCGGCTTCGTAGCGGCGAGCGTCGGGGCGGAAGACGAGTTGCTCCTGAGCGACGTAGTTGGGGCAAAGTACGTTGTGCCAGCCGTAAGCCGCGGGACGCAAATTGTCCTGAAGCCCTTTTCGCACGTAAAGAATGCCGGCGGCGCATGGGCCGAGCAGCCACTTGTGCGCGTCGGCCGCGAGGAAATCAATGTGCTCGACGGTTGTCGGGAAAGCGCCGAGCGTTTGGATGGCATCAACACAGAACAGGATGTTGCGTTCGTGCAGCGCCTGGCCGATGGCGTTCAGGTCAATCCGGTAGCCGGACACGAAATGGCATGAGGCCAGCGCAACCAGCCGCGTTTGTTCGTCCACCTGGCCGATCACTTCCAACGGACGCAGGCGGCCCGGTTCGCGCGTGCTCAGGAACCGGACTTCCACGCCGCGTTCCGCCAGCGCCATCCACGGATAGACGTTCGCGGGATAATCGTCGAAATAAATTAGGACGTTGTCGTTCTTTTTCCACGGCAGCCCGGCGGCGATGAAGCTGAGCGCGAGCGAGGTCGGGCCGACGAAAGCGATTTCGTCCGGTCGCGCGTTGAGCAGACGCGCGGCGAGGGCGCGCGAATGGTGCATTTGCTGTGCCGGCAACAGTGTTTCCTGGTCGCCTTGTGTACAAAGGTCGGCGTAGTCGCGAACCGCGTCGGCCACCCGGCGGGGCAGCGGTGCGACACCGGCGTGGGCAAGAAAAATCTTTTCGCGCGTGACGGGAAATTCGTGCTGGCGTAGCGCTTCGTCGGAAAGAATTTCGGAGGATGTCATGCGCGAAGGCTAACTCAGAGTTTCGATTTACACCGGGATATTCTTGTTCGGTTTTGGCTCTGCGCGGGGTTTTACCGGTCTCGATGAAGCCATCAGCATGCCGGGCAATGAAGACGAACGCGAACCGGCCCTCACCTGGCCTTCCCTCTGCCATGAAAACGAGTTTGGAGAATTGGCCCGCCCTCACCCCGGCCCTCTCCCCCAGGAGAGGGAGAACCGAGCACCGCGGCGTGAAATTTTCGTCGCCGGTGGTGGAGTCGCCGTCCATGAGGTCTCTCCTCTGGGGATGGGATCAGAGATTGAGTTGCTGAAAGATGTTGTTGTAATAGCCGCTCCAGAAGCTGACGATCTGATAGGCGATCGCCAGCAGAATGGCAAAGTAGATCAGGCGCGGTACCCATTGAGCAAAGATGTGCAGCTTGCGCGAGCCCTCTTCCTGGTAATGGTGATGGAGCCGGCGGAGGGAATCGTCCAGTTGTCCGCTCACCTCGCCGGTTTGATAAAGATTGGCGAAGAGTTCGGGAAACTCGGACGTGCGCGCCACCAGCTCACCGGGAGTTTCGCCGGATCGCAAAGCAACCTGCCAACCATGCACCGCGCGTCGCAATGCGGGTGAGGCGCTCGCGGCAGCGGCAAGTTCCCACGAATCGAAGATCGAGACCCCCGCGCTAATCAGAGCTTCCAAAGCGGCGGACAATCGAGCCAAAGCCAGATCGCGCCGAGCCGGGCCAAGCACCGGGACCCAGCGCAACACCCGTTCGACGTTCGCGCGCCACGTCTCGCCGCGTTGTCCCTGGCAGGCCACGATCAAGAGAAAAACGACGGCGTAAGCCGGCGCCAGCAGGATGAACTTCGCCCGTAAAAAACCGAAGACGTCGAACCGGCTCACCAATTGGACAAGTTGAGAAACGGGAAAAATGCAAATGGCGAAGTGCAGGATGAACAGAGGATAAGCCAGATCGGCCATGACCCGGCGCGCAAGCTGGGCGCGTTCATTGTAATAGTTGGCGAGCAGCCGAAAACACTCGGGCAGGCGTCCGCTTTGTTCAGCGGCCTGAATCAGCGCCAGATCAAAGGAGGGGAGCGAACGGCCCAGGCTCAGCATGGATTCCGCGACCGTGGCACCTTCGGTGATTTTCGCGATGAGTTGAGAGAGCGGTTGGCGGAAGGAGTAACCGGGCGGGTTGTGACGAATCATTTCCAGCGCCTGAATCATGCCGACCCCGGCGCTCAGCAGCGAGGCCAGTTGATGATACAGTTCCGCGCGCTGGTTCAGTTGTCGGGGCGTGACGATGAGTAACATGGCCTCCCGTCTGCCCGGAACGCTCAGACGGCTACCTTGTCGATGTTGGCCTTGAGGTCGCGCTTGCTGCGCAGCCCCACGACCTGCTCCGCGACTTCGCCGTCTTTGAAAATCAGAAGGGTGGGGATGGCGCGAATGCCGTATTGCGTGGCAATCACCTGGTGGTCGTCGATGTTGACTTTGCCGACTTTTACCTTGCCATCATATTCGCTGGCGAGCTCATCGAGGATCGGCGCAATCATTTTGCAAGGGCCGCACCATTCGGCCCAGAAATCCACCAACACGGGGGTAGGGGACTGCAACACTTCTTGTTCAAAGTTGCCTGCGGTTAAAGTGACGATGTTGTTAGCGGACATACGGCCTGGCTGGATAAAGCGATCGCCGGAAATTCTGAGACTTACAGCATCAAAACCCGAACCAAAACCACCACGGCAATCAGCGCGACCGCGATGGCGAGGGCTTTGTCCAAGCCGGTGACGCCCGCCATGACGGGCGCGGACCGCGGACCCGGAGCGGGCCTTCCAGCAGCAGCGACGGCCGTCGGCCGTGGGGCCGGTGTTGGCGGCGCTGGAGTCGGCGCGTGGGCCGCAGCAGGCGCGGCTGGAGCCGCCGGGGCAGCCGCGGAAGCTGCGGCGACCGTTGGCGCCGTTGGAGCAGGCGCCGGAATTTTGATCGTGGGAGCGGCAGTTGGCTTCGGGGGCAAATTGATTCGCACCGTCTCTTTTTTGGGCTGCACTTTGGCGGCCTCGGTCGGTCTCGGCGGGACGGCGCCCGATGGGGTGTTGGGGTTGTTCTCAGCCATAAACTTTTCTGAACCCAAACTAGAGTTGGCGCCAGTTGGTGTCAAATGCTTATTCGGTCAGTAGCGCTCGCGACGACCGCCATCGCGGCCGCCGCGGAAACCGCCGCCGCCGCCACCACCGCCACCGGAACGAGGGGGGCGCTCTTCGCGAGGTCGCGCGATGTTGACCGTGAGTTGGCGGCCTTGAAATTCCTTGCTGTGGAACATTTCGACCGCTTTGTTGGCTTCTTCCGGCGTGGAGAATTCGATGAAAGCGAAGCCACGGGATTTGCCGGTGAATTTGTCGAGCATCAGGTTCACAGAAGTGACGACGCCTGCCTGAGAGAAATACTCCTGCAAGTCATTTTCCATCGTTTGGTAAGAGAGATTACCTACGAAGAGTCTGGATTCGTTGTTCATACTATTGGTTGTCCCGCTCAAAAAACCCAGTGGGGGGATTCTGCACCGGCAGGATCACTGAATGTCTTACTGCCTTCACTGACATCTGTCTTTCTGACACCGACACCGCAAGTTCTTTGTGCTGGAGGGAGGTTGCATCAAATTCTCACCTGGAGTCAACAAGACTTTCGCAGGATCGAGTCGGGCTTCCGGCTCTGGCCCGAACGACCCTGACGAACTCATTGTGCAACCGCGTTTTGCTGCAGGACCCGCGCCACGGTTTGCTCCACAAGCGCAAGCTGAAAAGGTTTGGAGATATGGGGATTGCCGGTGGATTGCAGAAACGCCTGTGTCTCCTCGTTTACCACATCGCCGGTCAGGAAGATGATGCGCCGGGTCAACTCTGGCTTTTTCTGGACCGCTTGTTGATAGAATTCCTGGCCGTTCATTTTCGGCATGCGAAAGTCGGAGACGATCAGGTCGAACTCGTGCCGCTCGACCAGTGCCAGCGCATCCAAAGCGGAATGGCACAACACCGTGGAATAGCCGAGCAGACCGAGCATTTCACCGAGCAATTCGGCAATTGACTTTTCGTCGTCGAGAATCAGGATTTGGGCCGACTGTGTTTGCGGCGCTTCCGTTAGTGCCGGAAGGGGGGCGGTCGGCGCCGCCAGTTTTGCGCCGGCATTCGGACTGACCATTGGCAGTTCCAGAACAAAGCAAGCGCCGCCCAGTGTGGCCGGCTGGTAAAAAATCCGCCCGTGATGGTCCGCCAGTATGCTGTGCGCAATCGACAACCCCAGGCCGGTGCCCTGGCCCACTTCCTTGGTGGTGAAGAACGGCTCAAAAATGTACGGCAACGCTTCCGGCGGCACGCCGGGGCCGTTGTCCTCTACCAGAATCTGAATAAGGTTTTCGTTGCGTTGCGTGGAAACGTGCAGGCGTCCGGGACACGGCGCCTCCACCAGCGCCTGGAGGGCGTTGTTCAACAAATTCACCAGCACCTGCTGAATCTGGTCGGGGTCGCCTTGGGTCGCGGGCAGTTGGGGATGGAGATCCAGGCGCAGTTCAACGCGGGCTTTCTGCAATTCCAGCCTGCGCAATTCAGCCACCCGTCGGACCAGTTCGTTCAAATCAACAGTCTCGCGGTGCCTCGGCTGTTCACGGGCAAAGGACAGGAAGTTGCTGACGAGCTTGGCGGCGCGGTTGCTTTCGTGGGCGACCTTCTCCAAATCGGCGCGGATTTGCTTGCCCAACTCGTCCCGACACAGGATGAGTTCCACATATCCTTTGATGACCGCCAGCGGGTTGTTCAACTCGTGGGCAACGCCTGAAATCATCTGGCCGAGCGCAGACAGCTTTTCCGCCTGGCGAAGCTGCTGCTCCAGCCGCGCGCGTTCGGTCAGCTCGCGCAGAAAGAACTGGTAGGCGGCCCGGCCTTCAAAGCTGATCGGCGCACCATCCGCCTCGGTCGCTGTGATGCCGCCGTCGCGGCGAACGAGATTCAAATTGCGATGCCGACAGATGACTGCGAACCACTCGGGCCCTGTCCGGGGCACCGGCTGCGGCTCGGAACGGATTTGGCAAAAACTCGAC
>Ga0209154_1002363_pt1 | contig 10572 bp, 7 predicted proteins | sample GraSoiAngelo_121_FD_185878 | JGI IMG/M metagenome (GOLD analysis project Ga0209154, IMG submission 185878) | Grasslands soil microbial communities from the Angelo Coastal Reserve, California, USA - 14_0919_12_20cm (SPAdes) (version 2) | ecosystem: Environmental > Terrestrial > Soil > Grasslands ... | reverse complement strand
TTTCTCGTCTACGCCCAGCTCCGCATGCGAACACGCGAGAACTCCTTGCCGCTCTCGTCGCTGATGCTCGGCGGGAGCCTGTATGTCGTCTTCCTCGGCTACGTGCTGTGGCGCATCTTCGCCTAAGACGCTTCTAGAATCGCCAGAATTACCGGGCTTGGGGGCAGGGGCAGGGGCCCCTGGGCGCGAAGCGACCCCCCAACCGGTGGTGAGGAGGTAGGCGCGCATGAAGCGTGTCCTCGCGTATCTCGTCCTCGCGGCCATCGTGGCCGCCGCGTGCGGTGGCGGTGGGACCGGCGGCACAGCCGGGACGTCGCCTTCTCCGGGCAAAGCGATCAAGGTCGGTCTGGTCACGGACGTCGGCGGTCTGAACGACAAGAGCTTCAACCAGGCCGCGAACACCGGCCGTCTCCAGGCCGAGAAGGACCTCGGCCTCCAGACGCAGGTCATCGAGTCGAAGAAGCAGGAAGACTACGTTCCGAACCTGACGACGTTCGCGCAGCAGAACTACGACCTGGTCATCGCCGTCGGGTTCCTCATGCAGAACGCGGCGTGGAAGGTCGCGACACAGTTCCCGAACGTGAAGTTCGCGATCATCGACGGCGCGCCCGCGAACGACAAGGGCGACACCGCGAATCTCCCCAACGTCGCCAACCTGTTCTTCAAGGAGCAGGAGGCGGGGTACCTCGTCGGCGTGATCGCGGCGACGATGGCCAAGAACAAGGTCGGGAAAGCGACCCACAACACCCTCTGCTCGATGGGTGGCATCCCGATCCCGCCGGTCGACCACTACATCGCCGGATACCAGGACGCGATCAAGACGATCGACCCGAGCGCCACGATCATCAACGGCTACAGCAACGACTTCGTCGACCAGCAGAAGGGCAAGGAAGTCGGGCTCAACCACATCAGCAAGAACTGCGACATCCTTTTCCAGGTTGCGGGTGGCTCGGGGCTCGGCTACATCGCGGCCGCGAAGGAGAAGGGCGTGTACGCGATCGGGGTCGACGTGGACCAGATCGACGTCGCGCCGGGCACCGTCATCACGAGCGCCATCAAGCGCGTCGACAAGGCGGTCTACGACACGTCGAAGTCCGTCAAGGACAACAGCTTCAAGGCCGGCGACAACTTCTTCAGCGCAACCAACGACGGCGTCGGTTATGGCAAGCTCGACAGTGTCGTGCCCGCCGACGCGAAGGCGGCAGCGGACAAGGCGCTCGCCGACATCAAGAGCGGCGCGATCAAGCCCAAGACAGACCTCACCGTCAAATAACCAAGTAACCCGTGGCGACCGAGCCGCAGGCATCACCGACGGGGCCGGCAACGGCCCCGTCGGTTCGTCAACCCGCCGCACAGTGGGCGACGGGCCCGGCAGTCCCGGTGGTCTCCGTCGCCTTCGCGCTCCTCGTGGGGATGCTGTTCGTACTCGCATCCGGCCACGACCCCATCTCCGCGTACGTCGACCTCTTCAAGGGCGCATTCGGCAGCCCCTACGACATCACGGAGACGCTCATCCAGACGATCCCGCTCATCCTCGCTGGGCTAGCCGTCGCGGTCGCGTTCCGGAGCGGTCTCTTCAACATCGGCGCGGAAAGCCAGCTTCTCGTCGGAGCGGTCGCCGCCGGGGCGGTCGGCGCACGCTTCGCCTCGCTGCCAGGGCCGGTGCTCTTTCCGATGGTCCTGCTCTCGGGAATCGGCGCTGGTGCGGCCTGGGGAGCGATCGCGGGATACCTCAAGGCCGCGCGCGGCGTCAACGAAGTGATCACCACGATCATGCAGAACTACATCGTCGTCTTCGTCATGCACTGGCTGCTGCAGAACGGTCCGATGACCGCGCCGAATGCCCTCGGTACCCCGGCCTCGGCCCCGATCGGCGACGGCGCGGTGTTGCCGGTGATCATCCCCAATTCGATCGTGCCCCTCACGCGACTTCACGCCGGGATCTTCCTCGCGATCGCCGCGGTCGTGGTCTTCTGGTTCCTCCTCTGGCGGACTTCCCTCGGCTACGAGCTGCGGGCGGTCGGCCTCGGCGCGCGCGCGGCGGCCCAAGCGGGCATCAATCCCCGTACGCGCATCGTGCTCGCGATGGCGATCGCGGGCGGTTTCGCCGGGCTTGCGGGGATGATCCAGGTCTCGGGCGTCTTCCACCGCGTCTTCGACGGCTTCTCCGCGGGCTACGGCTTCGACGCGATCGCGGTCGCGCTTCTGGGGAAGAACTCCCCCATCGGCATCGTCCTCGCGGCCCTGCTCTTCGGCGCGTTCGCGCGCGGCGGGACGATCATGCAGGCGAACGCGGGCGTCTCCGCGCAGCTCGTCTCGGTGATCGAGGCGCTCGTGCTCTTCGTCATCGCCGCTGAGCTCATCGTCCGCATCTTGGCGGCGCGGCGCCGTGGGCCAAAGCCCATCGAGGCGATCACGTGACGCTCGATCAGGTCATCGGCGCAGGCGTGCTCGCGGCCACGCTTCGCCTCGCCACGCCGATCCTCCTCGCGGCGCTCGGCGGGGTGGTCTCTGAGCGCTCCGGTGTGGTGAACATCGCGCTCGAGGGCTGCATGCTCGTTGGAGCGTTCTTCGGCGTCGTCGCTGCCGATCGGACCCATAGTGTCGTGCTGGCTCTTGCGGTCGCCATGGGCGCAGGCGGGATCCTCGCAGCCATCCACGCGGTCGCGGCGATCCACCTCCGCAGCGACCAGATCGTCTCCGGGATGGCGCTCAACATCCTCGCGCTCGGACTGACGAGCTACCTCGACTACCAGTTCTACGGAAACACCGGCACCCCCGCCGACCTCGCCGGAGTCCCCGACGTATCGCTCGGCCCGATCGCTGCGATCCCCTTCGTCGGCGACGTCATCGGCAACCAGAACGCGATCGTCTGGGTGGCCCTCGCGCTCGTCGTCGTGATCCAGGCTTTCCTCTTCCGGACCGTTCCGGGGCTGCGCCTCCGCGCCGTCGGCGAGCATCCACGTGCGGCGGACACGGTTGGGATCGCCGTCCGGCCGACGCGCTACTGGGCGGTGCTCGCTTCGGGCCTCCTGGCCGCGCTCGGCGGTGCGTACCTTTCGCTTTCGGTCGCGCACTCGTTCACCGACGGCATGACCGGCGGACGCGGATTCATCGGGCTCGCGGCGATGATCTTCGGCCGCTGGACACCCGCCGGTGCCCTCGTCGCATCGCTCCTCTTCGGTTACGGGACAGCGCTCTCGTTCTCTCTGCAAGGGGCCTCGATCGGGAGCGTGCAGGTCCCGGTGCAGCTCCTGTCGACGCTTCCGTACGTCCTGACGATCCTCGCCGTCGCCGGGTTCGTCGGCCGCTCGCGGCCGCCCGCCGCCGACGGCCTTCCCTACGAAACAGAGGGTCACGCGTGAGCGCCCAGACGTCGCCGCTCGTCGAGATGCGCGGCATCGAAAAGCGCTTCGGCGATCTGCCGGCCCTCAGAGGCGTCGACCTCGTCGCGCGTCAGGGTGAGATCCATGCGCTCGTCGGCGAGAACGGCGCCGGCAAATCGACGCTGATGAACGTGCTCTACGGCCTGTATCGCCCGGACGCGGGCTCGATCCGCATCCGCGGGCGCGAAGTCAGGATCGCCGGTCCACGCGACGCGATCGCTCTGGGGATCGGCATGATCCACCAGCACTTCATGCTCGTGCCACCGCTCACCGTCGCGGAGAACGTCGTGCTCGGCGACGAACGCGGCGGGCCGCGGCTCGATCGGCGCGCCATCGAATCCCGCGTCGCCGACCTCGAGAAGCGCTTTGGCATCGTCGTGGAGCCACACGCGCGCACCGAGGACATCCCGCTCGGCCTTCAGCAGCGCGTGGAAATTCTGAAGGTGCTCTACCGCGGATCGGAGCTTCTTATCTTCGACGAGCCCACAGCCGTCCTCACGCCACAAGAGGTCGACGAGCTCTTCGCAATCGTACGGACCCTCCGCGACGAGGGAAAGACGCTCATCCTCATCACCCACAAGCTTCGCGAGGTCATGGCGGTCACCGACAACATCACGGTCTTGAGAGGCGGGCGCAATGCCGGCGAGCTTGTCACCCGGAATACCAATCCATCCGAGATCGCACGGGCCATGGTCGGTCGCGAGCTCAAGGAGCTTCGCGCCCGTGCCACCCCCGCGCGCGCAGAGGTCACTCTCAAGGTGCAGGGTCTGGAGGCGAAGAGCGACCGCGGTGCCCTCGCGCTTCAGGGCGTCGACTTCGACGTGCGCTCCGGCGAGATCCTCGGCATCGCCGGTGTTGGCGGGAACGGGCAGAGCGAGCTTGCCCAGGCGATCCTCGGACTGCGCCGGCCGACAGGCGGCTCAATTCAGATCGGCGGGGTCGACATCTCCAAGGACGACCCCAAGCGCACTCGCGCGCGGGGGGTCGCGTACGTGCCGGAGGACCGGCACCTCGAGGGCCTCGTCCTCGCGTTCAGCGTCGCCGACGATTTCATCCTCGGCAAGCAGGACCGTGCCCCATACGCCCGCACGGGCGTGCTCGATCCCGTCACGATCCTCCGGAACGGTGGACGCCTTGCCGCGGAGTACGACGTCCGTCCCCCGAACCCGAAGGCCATCGTCGGCAATCTCTCGGGCGGCAATCAGCAGAAAGTCGTGCTCGGACGCGAGCTCTCCGAGCGGCCCAAGCTCATCGTGGTCTCCCAGCCGACCCGCGGTCTCGACATCGCGGCGACCGAATACGTCCACGAGCGGCTCCTCGAGCAGCGCGGCCAGGGCGCGGGGATCCTGCTCATCTCGAGCGAGCTTGACGAGATCCGCGCGCTCTCGGATCGCATTGCGGTGATGTTCGAAGGCCGGATCGTCGCGACGCTCGACGCGGCGTCCGCCACCGAGGAGCGGCTCGGGTTGCTCATGGCCGGACACGGCGAGGCCGCCGCCTAGCTGAGCGCTCCTGAGAGATGAGTCACACGCCAGCGGTCTAACCAGCCCTGCGGCGTGAGACCTCCGAGCGCGCGGTGCGGCCGCTGCGTGTTGTACCAGGGAACGAAGAGCGCGATCGCGAGGGCGCGCTCGCTGTCGGCGTGGAAGTGATCTCGGTACGCGCATTCTCGCTGGATCGTGCCGATGAAGCGCTCGGCCCGGCCATTGGTCCAGGGATGACGGACCTGGGTGCGGGTATGACGGATGCACGCCGCGCGGCAGGCATCGCGAAAGACGAAGCTCTTGTACGCCGAGCCGTTGTCGCTCAGCACCCGTTGGACCCGGATCCCGCGGCTCGCGAAGAACGCGCTGGCGCGGCCCAGAAAGCCGGCGGCCTCGCGCCCGCTCAGGGTCGGACGGAACTCGCTGAAGGCCAGGCGGCTGGCCATGTCGATGGCGACATGCAGATGACGCCAGCCCACCCGCCGATGCGTGTCCGGCACGGCCTCGCTGGCCCGGCCGCCGCCCCGTTCGATGCTGCCGAAGCTCTTGATGTCGACGCCGACGAGCTCGCCGGGCCGCAGCGCCGGGTACGTCCCGAAGCTGCGCGGCGGCTTGGGGAAGAGGTGGCTCAATCGCTGCGCGCCGTGGCGGCGCAGGATGCGATGCACGGTGCTCGCGTGCAGCCCCAGGACCGCGGCGATCCAGTCCGGACCGACCTGGTCATCGACGCGCATGGCCAGCACGCGCGCCTCGAGCGGATCTTCAGAGCGTCGCGGCGAGCGATGGGGCCGGCATGAGCGGTCGCGGAAGTCGGGCGCCCGCCGGCGCCAGCGGTACACGGTGCGTCGGCTCACCCCGACCTGACGCGCCACCCGGCTCACGCCAAGCCGCGACGACTCACTGACGAGGAACGCCCGGACGCGCGGATTAAGACGGCTCCTCTGATACAACAAGAGACCCTCCGGCTAGTGGTGTTTGGTTCAGCACCGCGCACCCTAGTCGGGGGTCTCTATTTGTGACTCAGGTCTGGGGAGCGCTCACCTAGCGCCCGCGCGGTAGGGTCGGCGGGGATGACCCGCTTCTGCCTGCCCGCGCGCGCTACCGCCCCAGATCTCCTGGCAAAGCTCGGCGCCGAACCGCGCGACGCGGCCGCGGTGATCGCGGCCTGGCCCGCGGAGGACGAGAGCGAGATCGCGCGTGTGCTCCAGCGGACCTACGACTCGCTCGTCGCCGACCTCGGCAATTTCGGAACGCTGGACTGGCCCGACGTGCTCCCGGCGTCGTTCGGGGAGACGGGGCGTTACCTCTACGCATACGTCTTCCTCGGCGCGGTCGAGGACGTGCGCGCGTATCACCGCGACCGCGGTATCCCGGATGAGATCTCGTGGGCGACCCTTGCCGACTTCGGGCGGCAGCTGCGGCGCGACCGCCGGCTCTTCGGCGGCGGGCTGCGGGCGCACAGATGGCTCACGCTCCATTTTCGCGGCGCCCTCTACGAGCTCGGCCGCCTCCAGTTCAACCGCGCGCACCTTCGCCATGCGCTCGCGGCCCATGGTCCACGCGCCGGAGACGACGTGCTTGGCGTCCACATCTACGAGGGGCCGCCGCTGGCGCCCGATGCGTGCGACGCCTCATTCGAGCGGGCGCGGACGTTCTTCGCGCGACACTTTCCCGAGACCCCGGCGCGGATCGCCGTCTGCACGTCGTGGCTTCTCGACGAGCACCTCGCCGACTACTTACCGGCCGATTCGAACGTCGTCCGATTCGGTCGGCGCTTCGCGCTCACGGGCGGGTCCGAGGGAGACCTCGACATCCTGCAGTTCGTCTTCGGCCGGCTCACCATGCCCGACCTCGCCGAGCTCCCTCAGCGAACCGCGCTCGAGCGAGCGATCGTCGCGCACTGGCGCGCCGGGAAGCATTGGCGCTCGCGGACGGGCTGGCTCGAGCTGTGATCACATCGAGTCCGGCGCGGTGACCCCCAAGAGTCCCAGCGTCTGACGCAAGGCGACCTGGACCGAGCGGACCAACCGTAGACGGGCCTTCGAGCGGGCGACGTTGGCTTGGTCGACGACGACGTGATCCCGGTAGAAGCCATGGAAGGCGCCGGCGAGCTCGAGCGCATAGGTCGTCAGCTGATGCACGCCGTAGTGCTGACGGATGTCGTCGACGAGCTCCGGGAACCGCAGAACAGCCCGGACGAGCCCGAGCTCGCCCACGTCGTTCAGGAGCGAAAGGTCGGCGCCGTCCTCGGTGATCCCGCGCTCGGACGCCGTCCGGAAGATGCTTGCGATCCGCGCGTGCGCGTATTGGACGTAGTACACGGGGTTCTCGTTCGATTGCTGGATGGCAAGCTCGAGGTCGAAATCGAGCTGGCGATCGGCGCTCGATTGAAGGAAGAAGTAGCGCGTCGCATCCTTGCCGATGGACTCGATCACCTCCTCGAGCAGCAGGAACTGGCCGGTGCGCCGGCCCATCCGCTTCAGCACCCCCTCGTGGAGGAAGCGAACGTACTGATAGAGGACGACCTCGAATCGATCGAGGAGCCCGAGGGCCTTCATCGCGGCGCGCATCTGGATGAGGTGGTAGTGCGTGTTCGCTCCCCAGACGTCGATCTTCTTGTCGAAGCCGCGATCCCGAAGCGATTCGAGGTGGTACGCGATGTCCTTGCCCAGATAGCCGGGCTCGCCGTTCGAGCGCACGAGGACCCAGCCTTCGGTGTCCTGCACCGCCTCGCTGGCCTCGAGCCAGATCGCGCCGTCCCTTTCGTAAACGAGTCCAAGCGCGCGGAGCTCCGCAAGAGCTTTGTCGAATCGACCCGAGCGCATCATCCCGGACTGCGAGAACCACGTGTCGTAGCTGATGCCAAGCATCGCGGTGACCCGCTTCGCCTCGCGCAGCACCCAGCGCACGCCGTCGTCGGCGAAGCGCGCGGTCTGCTCCTCGAGCCCCAGGCGCATCCACTCGTCTCCGTCGCGGTCCTTGATCTCGCGCGCGATGTCCTTCACGTACTCGGCTGGATAGGCGTCGTCCGGGACCTCGATGGCCTCGCCGTGGAGCTGTCGATACCGGATCGCGATCGAACGCCCGAAGGTCTCGAACTGAGTGCCCGTGTCCTCGACGTAGTACTCGCGCTCCACCCTCGCGCCAGCGAACTCGAGGACTGAGGAGAGCACGTCGCCGAGCGGACCGCCCCGCGCGTTCGCGACGGTGAGCGGTCCGGTCGGGTTCGCCGAGACGAACTCGACCTGGAGTCGCTTGCCGGCGAGCACCTGCGACCGCCCGAAGTCCGCGCCAGCCTTCACGATCTCGTCGACCTGCCGTGCGAGCCACGCCGGGTCGAGCGTCACGTTGACGAAGCCGCTCTTCGCCTCGACCTTCGCGATCGGCGGCGCGACCGGCACGCGGGCGCTGATCGCCTCGGCGATGTCACGCGGTGGCCGTTTGGTCGCCCCCGCGAGCTGAAGCGCGACGCTCGAGGCGTAGTCGCCGTGCTCGGGATTCCTTGGGCGCTCCACCTCGACGGCCACGCCATCGACGGGCCATTTCTGCTCTGCGGCGGCGGTCGTCAGGCCCTGGCGAATCGCCGCGGCGATCCGGTCACGCAGCAGCGTGGTCATGCGCGCGAGTCTGGGACAGTCAGCGTGGGTACGCCAATGTCTCCTGCGGGCTCGTGACCGGCGAAGAAACGCCACGTCAGCAGCCCCGCGAAGGCATACGCAACGACAAGGGTGATCAGATTCGCGGTGAACCCCGCCGGGCCAAGCGCGGACCGCACCGCGCCAGACGCGATCGCGCCCACCGCGTTCGCCGCGCTCCACGCGAGGGCGAACACGGCGTTGGCACCGGCACGTTCGGCCGGGGTGAAAGACGAGAGCTGGAACGCATTCACCGTCCCGCTCGCACCGAACATGAGGAAGTGACGGGCGGCGAGCGCCGCGAGCGCGATGGCGAGCGCTCCGGTGAACGCGGCAGCGAGCGCGAACGGAAGCGAGAGCAGCTCGACCAGAACGACCGCGGGGATCGCGCCAAGCCGTGCGGCCACAAAGCGGCCGTGAAGGAGCGCACCGAGGCTTCCGGAGACGGCGAGGACGCCGAGCAACAGGCCGAGTGCGCCGAACGGCACGCCGAACCGATCAGCGAAAAATAGGTTGACGAACGGCAGGAAGCTCCCCGCGCCGAAACCAAAGAGCACCTCGATGACGAGGAATCGCCGGACGAGCTCGTCTCGCGTCGGAGCCGCCAGCGTCTGCGGCGCAACGGGAACCGCGCGGATCGCGAGGACCGGAACGATCGAGACCGCGGCGATCAGACCGCCGCTCGCAACGAGCGCGCGCAGCACCAGCGCGTCGCCCGGACGGGCGCCGAGAGCCGCGGCCACGGGCGCCGCGAGAGCACCGGCGATCGCGCTCGAAAGAAACGCGGCGGTCGTCCCGAGCGCGATCTGCTGTCCGAAACGAGTCGCGCGACGCGCGGCCTCGGTCGCATCGGCGAGCAGGGCCGCGCCGGATGAGCTGGCGATGATGCCGCCGAAGCCGACGAGCATCGCCGAGAGGAATAGCGGGACGAGCGCATCGAAGACGAGGATCCCGACGATCCCCGCGCCGGTGAGCGTGCCGCCGACGATGATCGCGGCGCGGCGCGAGCGGCCGCGGGTGAAGACGGCCGCCGGGATTGCCCCCGCGACCACGCCCACCGCTTGAGCACCCGCAAGCAGACCGATCGCGAACTCGTCGAAGCCGAGAGCGCGGTACAGAAAGTTGAGGTAGAAGGACGCGACGCCGAGGCCGAAGCTGCCGAGCCCGGCGGCCGCGAGATAGAGATAAGGATCGCGACGAGCGTGCTCTATTGCTGGGGCTGGCCAAGCGTGAGATCGACGGTCTGCTGCTTGGAATCGCGGATGAAGGTGAGGGTGACCTTGTCGCCCGGTCGGAACTTGACCATCACGCTCAGCAGCGGGTGCTCCGCGTCAAGGGTCTGGTCATTCACCTTTGCGATGATGTCGTTCGGTCGAAGCCCCGCGGTTTGCGCCGGAGACGAGGGGACGACCTGCGTGATCACGATGCCCGCGGTCCCGCTCGGCAGGCCGAGCTGCGCCGCCTGGCGCGGTGAGAGCTGCTGGTACTGGATCCCGATGAAGCCGCGTACCACCTTGCCGTTCTTGACGAGCTCGTCGGCGATCGTGCGCACTGTATTGCTCGAGATCGCGAACCCGAGACCGGTGGCGTTGCTCGCGACGAGCGTGTTCACTCCGATCACCTGATGCGTCGCGACCCAGATGAGCGGCCCGCCGGAGTTCCCTTCGTTGATCGCGGCGTCGGTCTGGAGAAGGTCTTCGAGGAAAATGTCCTGTGTTTCGGCGACGCGGCGACCCTTCGCCGAAAGCACCCCATGCGTCACGGTGTTCTGGAACTCGCCGAGCGGGCTCCCGATCGCGACCACGCTCGCGCCCACCGGCGCGTCGTCGCTGTTGCCGAGTGTTGCGGCCTTCAGGTTCTGCGCTTGCACCTGGAGCACGGCGACGTCGGTCTGGGGATCGCGCCCGACCAGCTTCGCACTGACTTTGCGATTGTCCGAGAACACGACGTCGAACGACGCGCCTGCGTTCGTGTCGCGCACGTCCTCCACGACGTGGTTGTTGGTGACGACGTAACCCCGCGACGCATCCACGACGAGCCCCGAGCCGCTCGATTGCGCCTGACCGC
>Ga0209154_1002358_pt1 | contig 10583 bp, 7 predicted proteins | sample GraSoiAngelo_121_FD_185878 | JGI IMG/M metagenome (GOLD analysis project Ga0209154, IMG submission 185878) | Grasslands soil microbial communities from the Angelo Coastal Reserve, California, USA - 14_0919_12_20cm (SPAdes) (version 2) | ecosystem: Environmental > Terrestrial > Soil > Grasslands ... | reverse complement strand
GTCATGCTGTGAAACTCCCTGGCACCCGCGTCGAGCTGCTTGAGGACGCCTTCCAGTGTCCAGGTGGTCTGATTCTGGCCCCAGTCGCGCCCCGCAGACGAATCCCGAGCGCCCAGAGCAGGCCCTGAACGCGCGCCGAGCCACAGACTCACAGGGGCCAGCGTCATCGCCACCACAAGAACCCTTGCCCAGCGCTTAGTTTTCAAAACTCTACTCCTCCCGAGCTTGGGTAGAGGGAAAACGACCGTCCCGCAAAGTCCGCACGGGACCCCCACCCACAGAACCAGCCGGGACGCAACCGCGCATCCTATCACAGCCAGTGGGATGCCCAGAACCTGCGGGGCGTTTCGCGAAGCCAAAGGACAACGCGTCCTTCAGAGTCGCCCCGCAGGCACAGTATTCCCCACATTCCCTCTCCGGGGGGCAAATTGCGCGCCCACTCGGCCCGCGATCTTATTTCTTCACGGTGACAGCGTAATAGAGGACGGCGCCGTCGTCTTCGCGGATGGGGTCAATTTGCACGACCTCGAATCGGCCGTCCTTCAGCTCGCTGACATTGTTGCGGAGGATATCGTGTGTCTCGAGCGCGATCTCCGGTTTCGGTCGAGCTGAGACGAGCAGGGCGGCATCCAGGCGATAGGTGCGGGTGCGTTGCGCGGAATCTTCGGAGATGGGCTCGATGCGCGTAGCGTGGGGCGTCGGGCCGACCTGGGGTTGATCATTAAAGTGAATAACGTACGGCGAGAGCATCACAAACAGGACGATCGCGGCGACTGCGATGTCGTACGGCCAGGTGCCGCGTTCATACGACCAGAAAACTGTGCGCACGATCACGCGCCAAATTGCGTGCATATTATTCGTCGGCAGGCAGGCCGTCCACAATGACCCCGTCGCGCATGTGCACGACGCGGTGGGCGTAGGCGGCGGCTTCCGGATTGTGCGTGATCATGACGATGGTCTGTCCCAGCTCCTTGTTCAACTGGCGCAGCATCTCCAGCACAATTTCAGAATTCCTGGTGTCCAGGTTGCCGGTGGGCTCATCCGCCAAGATGATCTTGGGCTCGTTGATGATGGCGCGAGCGATGGCCACACGCTGCTGTTCCCCGCCGGAAAGCTCGGACGGGCGATGGCGCAGGCGATCGCTCAGACCGAGCATCTTGGTGACCACCTCGAAGCGGTGCGGATCAAAGCCGTTGCCGTGGATGTGCTGGGCAATGGCGATGTTGCCGAAAGCGTCGAGAGTGGGCAGCAGGTTGAAGCGCTGGAAGACGAAGCCCACCTTGTGACGCCGCAGCTTGGTGCGCTCGGCGTCGGTCATCGCCGCCAGGTCGTTGCCGTCCACCAGCACGCGCCCGCGGCTGGCCCTGGCCAGTCCGCCAATCACGTAGAGCAGCGTGGATTTGCCGCAGCCCGAAGGCCCCATCACGGCTACAAACTCGCCGGGCAACATCTCGAAGTCCACCCCGCGCAGGGCCGGGACTTCGACCTTGCCCGCGCGGTAGAACTTCCATAACTTTTCGGTCTTGAGTATCAGCTCCACGGCTCGTTCCGTTGTGCGGAAGCTGCCTTTGGTGGTAAGCAAAGTCGAACCACGGAAGGCCAAAATATTGTAGCCGCGATTAGGGATTCTGCCTAGCCCCCGTGAGCGAAGCAGTAAAACCGCCCCTCGCGCTGAGCAGGTGGACGCTGCGCTGTCGTTGTCCTCGGCACACGGGTCTGGTAGCATCCTGCCGACTCTCCGCGGGGAGGTTCCCAAATGCCTAAAACGACACAGCTTACGGTTTCATGCGAAAACTGCCCGGGAACGCTGGCGCACATCGCAGGCATCCTCGGCAAAGCGAAAGTAAATGTTCTGGCATTCAACGCGAGCAGTGCGGGGGCTATGGGTTACATACAATTCGTCGTCGATAACGTAAAAAAGGCCAAAAAGGCGCTGACCAGCGAAGGAATTTCGTGTTACGAGGAGCTGGTGCTCCACGTCACACTGCCAAATGTGCCCGGAGCCCTTGCTCGCTTTGCAAGGAAGCTGGCCGCCAAGGACATCAACATCGGGGCCGGCTATCAGACAACCGCAAAAGGTTCGGGGAGAGCAAGCGTGGTACTCGCGGTCTCCCATCTAGATAGCGCAGCTCGCACCCGCTAGTGCCGTTCCAACTATTTGGAGCTATCCCTCAAGGAATGAGAAGCAGCACTCACTTGGTCAAGCAAGAAGAAAGAAAGGCGGAGAATATTGCGCGGGAGTCCGCTTCCGAGTAAGACGCCGGGAAGCGCGATGGCCGCGCCAGCAATTGGTCGCGGAGCAGCCCTTCGATTGTTCCCATCAGGCCCGATCGCAGCGCCTGTGGGTTGATGTGCGGTAAGAGTTCACCCTTGGCGGCTATTTCCTTCAGGATTCCGTCCAGAATCTTCACAAACTCCAAAAAGCCGGGGACGAGGACCACCATGTGTCCATCGCCGCGGATCCGGCGCCCTTCGAGTAGAAATAGGGTCCGTAGCTCCCGGTCCCTCTCCATGAAGCTGAGCACCATGTCAATCATGATTCTCAACTTGTCCGTTGAGGAAGGTATTTTTTCTATCGCTAGACGAATTGCAGGGTTGATTAGCTCCCAGGCGTACTCGAAGATGGCCTCGAGCAGCCCTTGCTTGTTGGTGAAGTGCTTGATGAGCTGGGACTGGCTGGTGCCCGCGAGGCGACAAATCGCTGCCGTGCTTGTGGATTCGTAACCGCGCTCCGCGAACAAGGTCTTGGCCGCTTCCCGTACCCGGTCCCGGCTGGAGGCTAGTACCGCAGGTCTCTGCAACCGAATAACCTCGCGCATGGCTACTCTCCGTCGTCCTGCAACGACCCGCGCCCCTAGCTATGATACCACTGCCTAGTACCCGATTGGCCAACTCGCATCGGCCAGTTGAAGATTGACCGCTTCCGTGGCCTTTGCTGCCCCGCAAAAAACTCTAAAATAGCACTTGACAAGGCCCATCGACCTGTAGCTATCTTTGACCGCGTTGCAATCCCTTTCGATACTAGTCCGACTTTCAATGATAGCGCCACTACTATGGACTGCATGAAAATCCGATCCGAGCGGCTCCTGTACTTGGCAGCGCTGAGGGGCTCCCAGCACACCCTCACAGGGCTACGGAATCTACGTAAGGAGGAAGCTCCCATGCGTGTTCTCTTTTCTCAAACAAATGCGGGGTCTGCTCTAGCGAAGGTCCCATGCTGCTCTCGCCTTCGTCGACTGTTGGCGGTTTGTCTCGCTTTGGCCATTGTGCTTCTGCCGGGCTCCGCCTCTGCTGCCACGCCTTCGAGCGGGACGGTGTCGCAGACCAACCCCACGGTCACATGGACTGGCCAGTCCCCGATCCCGCCAGCAGCGGGATCCTCTAGCTGCGGTGGGCCGAACAACCCCGGCTGCGACAACTTCAAGCTCACCATCATTCCTCCCGACCCGACGTTTGGCCCCTATGTTGTCGTTATCCAGACGGTATCCGCGCCCGGCGACGACTGGGACCTCGAGGTGTACGACCCCAACGGGAAGCTCATCGGAAGTTCCGGCAATGGGGCCAGCGCGCCAAGTGGAGAGGTAGAAACGGTCACGCTGACCAATCCTCCCGCAGGCACCTATACGGTCAGTGCCGCGCCGTTTGCGGTGGCTCAGCCCTACCAAGGTTCCGCGAGTCTCCAGCATCTGACCGCCACCGCGCTCGGGGGAAATGGCACCGAGCCTCTCAGCTACGCCGTCTACCCGAATCCGAATGGCGTGAGCGGTGGCGAGCCTTCCTGCGGCGTGGATTGGAAGACCAAGAAGGTCATGTACCAGGCCGGCCTGACGACGCTCCGCGTGAGCTTCAACGACTGCACCTCGCCCGCAACGGCCAAATGGGAAGACGTGAGCTTTATCACCACCTCAGTGGTCAGCCTGGACGCGATTCTTTTCACCGACCGCTTCACCAATCGCACCTTCGTCTCGCAATTGACCGGCCAGGACAGCCTCGCGGCGTTCACCGATGACGACGGTACCACCTGGATTCCGAGCCAAGGGGGCGGCATTCCCTCCGGTGTGGACCATGAGACTGTCGGCGGCGGACCCTTCCATTCCCCGCTGATTGGCACCATCTATGCCGACGCCGTCTATTACTGCTCGCAGGACATCGCTACAGCCTTCTGCGCGCGCAGCGATGACGGCGGCGCCAGTTATGGTGCCGGCGTTCCCACCTGGACACTATCAGACTGCGGCGGCCTGCACGGCCACGTCAAAGTTTCGCCAAAGGACGGCACCGTCTATGTCCCCAATAAAGGCTGCAACGGCTTGCAGGCTGTGGCCGTCTCCGAAAACAACGGCATCACCTGGACGGTGCGGCGCGTGCCCGGCATTAGCGCCGGCATCTGGGACCCCTCGGTCGGCATCGCCACGGACGGCACCGTATATTTCGGCGGCGACGACGGCAATAGCCTGCCGCTGATCGCGGTCTCCCACGACAGAGGCCTGACCTGGTCCAGTCCCGTGAACGTGGGCGCGTTCGTTGCGCCGCAGCAGACGGGCGAAACGCAGGGTGTGAAGCAGACGGCTTTCCCCGAGGTCGTCGCCGGCGACCCAACTCGCGCCGCCTTTGCCTTCCTCGGCTCGACTACATCCGCGCCCGGCGGCGGGGGCGACGACCCGAACTGGCCCGGCGTCTGGCACCTCTATGTCGCGCACACGTATGACGGCGGCTCGACCTACACCACCATAGACATCACCCCCAACGACCCCGTGCAGCGCAACGCCACGATCTGCGCCGGCGGGTTTGGCGGTTGTAGCAACGGCACGCGGAACCTACTCGACTTCAACGACGCCTCGATTGACCAGGACGGCCGCGTGGTCATCGGCTACGCCGACGGCTGCATCGGCAACTGCGTGGCCAAAGGTCCCAACAGCTTCACTGCGCTTTCCACCATCGCACGGCAAGTGAACGGCCGACGCCTGTTTGCTGCAGCCGATGTGCTGGGCGTCCCGGCGGCGCCGCTGGTGCAGGCTTCGATTGACTGCACGACTCCCACGATCGTGCATATCTCCTGGTCCACCCCAGACGACCACGGCTCGGCCATTACGAGCTACAACATCTATAAAAGCACCGACGGCGGCGCGACATTCACGAGAATTGCGACGGTTCCGTTCGGCACCAACGAATCCACTGACATAATCACCGCCGGCCAGTCCGTCCAATACAAGGTTACGGCCGTCAATGTGCTGGGCGAAGGCCCCTCGTGCAGCGCAGTTACGCCAACGCCGTGCTCGGGGACGGTGGTCGAGGACCCGTGCAAGGTGCCGGGCGTGACCGTCCTCACCGATGCGGTCGGCGATGCGCTGGACAACCAGCCCTCGCACGACATCGTGAAGCTCTCCATTGCCGAACCCGCGACACTCGGCTCCGGCAAGATCATGTTCATCCTCAAGATGGTGAGCTTGCAGAATGTACCGCCGGATACCACTTGGCCCATCGTTTTCCATGCGCCCGCCGGGGATTTCTGGGTGCGAATGTCCAACGCTGTATCGCCCACAAACCATACGGGCGCGATCACCTTCTCCGTGGGCACGGGCACGAATCCGAATCCCTTGCCCAATAATCCGGGAACGCCGGCCGATCCCGCCAGCGGCTTCAACGCCGACGGCACGATCAGCATCATCGTCCCGCGGAGCGCCATCGGGAATCCGGCGGTCGGACAGAATCTCACGATGTTCCTCGTGCGCATTCGCGTGGAAGGCGGGGCTATCGCTCTGACCCCGGACAACATGCCGGACAGCCTGGCGCGCTCTGGCACGTACACCATCAAGGGCAGCGAGAACTGCGCCGCCGCTTGCACTGCGCCGACCGCCAACAACGACTCGGCCACCACTCTCGAGAACCAGCCGGTGGTAATCAACGTCGTCGCGAACGATACGGATGGCGGCTCGCCGCCGCTGACGGTTACTAGTGTGACCCAGCCGATCAACAACAGCGGCACGGTCACCAATAACGGCAACGGTACGGTGACCTACGCTCCGAAGTCCGGCTTCGTCGGCACGGACAGCTTCACCTACACGATCCGCAACCAGTGCGGCAAGACGGCCACCGGAACGGTCACTGTTACGGTGAATGCGCCGCCACCGCCGCAATGCTTCGAGGACACTAGCTCGGCTATCGTTTACGACAACGGGTGGCACACGATCAAGGACTCGGCCGCCTCGGGCGGCACCTTCCACCTGAACACTGGTAAAGACGTAGCGCACGGCCTGACGTTCACGTTCCAATTGCAGAGCGACACGGGCACGCTGCAATACTTCTACGCCAAGAGCACCAAGGGCGGCACCGCCCAGGTGAGAATTGACGGCAGCGCGACGGTCACGATGATCAACTACCAGGGCAGCGCCGGCTCGACGAACGCCCCGGTGTTCGGGGTCTCAGCGTCATTCAACATCGTCGGCAAGGGCAAGCACACATTCGAGCTCATCAACCTGAATGGGCCCGCCTACGTGGACAAGTTGTGCGTCACCAACGGCAGCTCGACCAGCATGGCCACCGCTGGCCCGGGCACGACCACGACCAATACCAGCGCCCTGGCCCTCGGCCAGTCGTTGCTGCAGAACGTTCTGGTGCCCTCGAACGCGCTGGGCTTCTCCGTGGCGGCAGAGGCCGATGTCAACGTGCCGTATACCCTAGTCGTGATTGACCCAACCGGCAAGGTGCTCGGCTCGGTGAACTCGTCCTCCAACGGCATCGCCAGCGTGACCATGCCCGTTACCACCACGGGCCTGTACGTGATCCAGTTGGTCAACGTCGGGCTCGGCCCGGTCAACGTCTGGACAGCAGCCACCCCATACGTTCAGTGGTAAGTGAATTGGGTTCGGGTGGCACCGCGAGTGAGACGCGGTGCCACCCACCCGTCGCGGCCATGCTACGCGGGCCGCAAGAACAAACTTCAGCAGGTCGCGGGTACCTGATGCGTGGGTTGCTCTATTCCCTCTGTTATCTCTGCTTCCTGGCGATTGGAGGCGGCGGGCCCAGCAGTGAATCAGTCTTGCAGTCCGTGGCGGCTTCGAGTGGGTGGGAGGACGTCCAAGCGCGAAAGCCAGACTCGCAAGGAAGCAGTGATGTACCAAAAGGGCAAATCGACGCGTGCGCGCTCATCACGAACGCTGAGATCGAGGCCGTCCAAGGTGAGCCGGTTAGGGAAACGAAGAGCAGTGAATCACCGAGCAGTTCTTTTGTCATGTCGCAGTGCTTCTTTCGCACGACCACTTTCGCCAAATCGGTCAGCCTAGCCCTGGCCACGCCTGATCCTGCCAAGCCCTCAGCGCTGACCCCGCGCGAGTACTGGCGAAAGCAGTTCCATCCGCCTGAGCAGGCGGAGAAAGAAAAAGACGAGCCTGCGGCCGGCCAAGCGAAGGCCCCCAAGAAAACCGAAGAGGAGCGCGAGAAGGAGTTGACCAAGCCGCGCGTCATCGACGGGCTCGGCGAGGAAGCCTACTGGACGGGCAGTCCGATCACGGGCGCGCTGTACGTGCTCCAGGGCAGCGCCTTCCTGCGCATCAGTGTTGGCGGCGAAAAAGACGAGTCGGTGAGAATCAAGAAAGCGAAGACTCTCGCTGAGGAAGCACTCAAGCGCCTTGATGCGCTGGCCAAGCCACTAGCTGGTCGGCCGGCGTTTCGAAGGCGCTTCTGTCGGCGAGCAATGAGCGAAGGAAACTCCAGGCTAGCCTAGCTGAGGGAGGTCAGCATGAGAGTCCAAACGCCCTCACTGTGCTAGTTCGATCTTTGAGATACGAAATTTACCAACGTAAGGAGGAAGCTTCCATGCGTGTTCTCCTTTCTCGAACAACTACGGGGTTCGTTCTAGCAGTGGCCCTATGTTTGGCCTTGTCCCCGGCCGTGCTTTACACAAACGGCGACGGGCCAGGAGGCGGGGGAGCGCCCACGTTCGGGCAGCCGACGATCAGCGGCATCCAAGGCGTGGGCTTCGAGCAGGACCTGCGACTCGACCCCACGAATGCGAACCGTGTCTACACGAGCGTCCCCGGCGCGCTTTCATCTGACACGAGTTGGATCTGGCGCTCCGAGGACGGTGGCAAGACGTTCAAGTGGGTTGTGGCTGGGATAGCCAAGGTAGGAAAGCCCGATCCCTGTGCGGGCGGCGGCGACACCGAGCTCGCGGTCGACACGGGCGGCAATCTTTATTTTATCGACCTGACCCTCGCGAACTTCAGCACCGCCCGCTCCGAAGACCACGGGGCATCGTTCATCGTTCCCGTTCCCTGCAGCAACACCGGTGTACCCGATGCGGCAGTCGACCGCCAGTGGTACGCGGTCGACGGGAACCCGAGGACTGGCGACGGCCTCGGCACGGGCGCGGGCCACAACATCTATCTTGCGAACGACGAGATCGGGCCGGGAGCCCTTCAGTGTCCAGTCTCGGGCGCCGTGAACAACGAACTGGTGATGTACCGTTCGCCCACTCCTCTCGGCGGTGTGAGCGCTGGGATTGAGTTTGGCCCCGGCTACAAGATCAGCGCCCTGCTCAGCTGCTTTGAGGGAATCATGGGCAACAACGAGGTGAGCCCGGTCGCGACCAGAACAGGCAAGCTTGACCCAATCATGAACACGCCTGCGACCCTCTCCACGCCCGTCAAGCACGTCTACGTAATCCACGATGACGCGTCCTTCAGCCAGATCCTGATCGGCCGCTGCTTCCCGGTTGCGTTCGGGGCGCCGCTTGCGAATGTCAGCGACCCGAGTGGGTTGAACTGCGACGACTTGCCGGTAGCAAGCTTCCCTGGCAACAAGACAGGCGGTAACTTCCCAACGCTGGCGATCGACAAGGCGGGCAACCTCTACGCCGTCTGGGAGCAGGCCCCGGTCAATGGAGCAGGGCAGATCACCGGCGACACTCTGCTCAAGTACAGCTTCTCGACCAACGAAGGCACCACTTGGTCGACGCCGATCACCATCCCAACGCCAGAGCTGCACAACAACGTCTTCGCGTGGCCAGCCGCCGGCGACAACGGTCGCGTCGACATCGCCTTCTACGGGACTTCAGCCACGGCCAACCCCGACGACGCCTGCGGCACGAACCACGGCCATCTCGGCGGACCGGACGCAACAACCAACGGCATCTGGAGTCTGTACATGGTCCAGACGCTCAACGGCCACGCAGCGTCCCCGACGTTCACCGCGCCGATCTTGGCCGGCGAGCACTACATCCACAAGGGCACGATCCAGACCGTTATCGGCGGCCAGTGCGGCGACCGCACGCTCGGCGACTTCCTGCAACTGCGGGTGGGGAGCCACGGCGAAGCACAAATCGCCTACGCCGATTCGAACAATGCAGACGAGCCGTTCGCCCCGCACGGGATGTACGTTAAGCAGAACGGGGGTACCGGCCTGTTCGCGAGTAGTTCGCCCGTCAGCGGCGACCCGATCCTGCTCAACGCGGCCAGTGACCCGGCCGGCGACGGGAAGCGCGAGACCGACGGAATCAGCGGCCCCAACATTCCGAACCTCGACATCCTCCTCTCGAGCTTCTCGCAGCCGGCGCCGACGAACTGTCACCCGGCAGGGACGCCCTGCTACCGGGTGAAGATGACCGTCAACAATCTCAGCTTGACGCCGCCTCTGCCGGATACGTTCGCGGTCTGGTTGACGCAGTGGCTCGTGCCCGCCGACCCGGCCTGCTCCTCCTCGGCCGACTCGTGCAAGAATGGCGGCAAGAACCCGTTCGTCTACTTCGAGTCGAACGGAATGTCGACAAGCTGCTGGTCAGGCCAGAACGCGGCGCTCCTGGTCGGCGGCGGCGTGACGTTGACGTATCCCGGGACGAAGCAGATCACCGCTCTCGGCGCCTGCTCGTTCGTGCTCGGGTCGTTCGGCACGATCACAATCGACGTCCCGATCTCCGACGTGAGCCTTGACACCGGGGTCGCGCCGCTCTCGAACCGGCTCTACAGCGTTACCGCTAGCACGATGACGCTGAACGCGCCGCCGGAGAGCGTTCCGCCGAACCCCGGCAACTTCAAGGTCTTCTCAGGCCCGATCGGGGGCGTCCTCTTCGACCTGATCGACGTCGTTCGCGCCTACGACTTTGTCCCCGGCGCAGGCGGCGGGACGGTCTGCCACGCGGCAGACGGGGACGGCGACGAGCCCGGCAAGAATGGCGGCAGCGCCCACTTCCATTTCCATCACGACGATTGCAATCAACAGCCGGAAAGCGAAGACTTCAGTGATCCGAGTTCCGGAACCGATTTCCATTCCACCCAGGTCACTGCGGTGAGCTATGACGGCGTCGCGCATACCGTCACGATCGCGGGATTGGGCACCAATAATGGCTTGCCAGTCGCGTTTACCATCGTTGCGGTAGACAGCACGTTGGTGCCGCCGGGGTTGTTCAGTATCACGCTGAGCGATGGCTACAGCAACACCGGCAATCTCCTCACCGGGAGCATTACGCTCCACTAGCGCGGACTTCGGACGACGGCTGGGAGGCCGACGCATAGCCGGTCTCCCAGCCGCTAGCGGCCTTGGGATAAAAAAAATAAATGGGTCAAATAAGTAACTGGAAATGGTCGGAACGA
>Ga0209154_1002353_pt1 | contig 10590 bp, 7 predicted proteins | sample GraSoiAngelo_121_FD_185878 | JGI IMG/M metagenome (GOLD analysis project Ga0209154, IMG submission 185878) | Grasslands soil microbial communities from the Angelo Coastal Reserve, California, USA - 14_0919_12_20cm (SPAdes) (version 2) | ecosystem: Environmental > Terrestrial > Soil > Grasslands ... | reverse complement strand
CGCAAGATCCGCCTGCTTCCCTACCTCGAGCGAGCCGATCTCGCGGTCGAGCCCGAGCGCGCGGGCCCCGTCGATCGTGAGCATCCGGAGCGCGTCCGCGCCGTCGAGACCGGCCGCCGCGGCCTCGGCCCACAGGCTGACATCGCCCGCGCTCACGACCGAGTCGGTGCCAAGCCCGACCGAGATCCCGGCGGCGCGGACCGCCGCGAGCGGCGCCGCGCCGTGCCCGTGCGCCCGGTTGGAGCGGGGACAGGCGGCCACCGCGCCACCCGAGTCTCGGAGAATCGCGATGTCCCGTTCGTCCACTTGGACACAGTGGATGAAGAGCCACCCCGTCGCACGTTCCAAGACGCCAAGTTCCAAGAGATACTGCACTGGCGAGCAATGACGCGCTTGCACGGGAATGCCGCGGGCTCGCAGCGCCTCGGCGAACGAGCCTGCGCCGTCGCGCACCAGGGCCGTCTCCTCGCGCGACTCGGCCAGATGCACGGCGAGTGGCAGACCCTCGCGCCGCGCCAGCTCGGCCACGGCCCGATACAACGGCTCGCTGACGGTGTAGGGCGCGTGCGGCGAGACGCCCACCCGCGCGCGGCCGGTGGCGACGGGAGCGAGTCGGACCAGGGCAGCCTGCAGCTCTGCGAGGCTCGCCGCGCGGTGCGCCGGATCGGGGCCGAACACTTCCTGATAATAGATGCCGCGTGCACCGAGGCGGGCGAGCGCCCGCAACGGCGCGCCGGTGCTTCCTGTATCGGCGACGCAGGTCACGCCCGCCATCCAGCAGTCCCGCACCCCCTGCTCGGCCGAGTGATCGAACTCTTCGGGCGTGGTCGCGTCTTTCAAGGACCGGATCGTTCGGATCCAGCGCGAGAACTCGCGCTCCGGATTGCGGCCGGCGAGGTGGGTGAGCTCGAGGTGGGTATGGGTGTTGACGAGCCCCGGAACCAGCACGGCGTCGGGGAACTCGACGCGGCGCGCTCCCGGTGGATCGGGCACCTGGGCGTGTGCGCCCACGGCGGCGATCCGGCCGTCGTCCGCAACGAGAACGGCGCCGTCCGTAATGGGCGGCGCCGTGACGGGGTGCACAGACCCTGCGCGGATGCGCAACACCAGGTGTCAGGTGTCAGGTGTCGGGTGTCAGGTCAGCCCTGACTCCGACACCTGGCACCTGACACCCGGCACCCGCTTTCACGGCGAGATCCCCGTGCCGAACGGAGCGTGCACGGGGCAGGCCTGCGACGGCTCCGTGCCGGGATAGAACCAATCCCAGTGCCGCACTTCCTGCGGGCAGAACGGCGTCGCGAGATAGCCGTTCGACCAGTCCACTTCGCGGGTGACGAGCGAGTCGGGGCGCACCCAATCGGGCGGCGCCGGCCGGCGGTCGTACACGTCGCGCATGAACGCGGTCCAGGCCGGCGCGACGATGCGACCGCCGCCGGCGTTGTGCTCGAGGATGCGCTGCGTGATGTCGTAGCCGACCCAGATACCGGTCACGAGCTCGGGAGTGTAGCCGATGAACCAGGCGTCGGTGTAGTCGTCGGTCGTGCCGGTCTTGCCGGCCGCCGGCAGGGTGAAGCCGCCCTTCCACACGGCCGTGAACGCCGTGCCGCGGCGAATCACGTCCTTCATCATGTCGACCATGAGCCAGGCGTGCGACGAGTCGATCACGGTCTCGCGGCGCACGGCGGGCTGCCACAGGATGTTCCCCTGGCGATCCTCGACGCGCAGGATGCCCACCGGCTCGGCGCGCGTGCCGAGCGTGGCGAACGCGGTGTAGGCGCCGATGATCTCGATCGGCTTGACCCCCTTCGCCCCGATGAAGATCGACGGATACGGCGGGAGCGGCGTGGTGATGCCGTAGTTGCGGGCTTCGCCGATGACGGTTTGCTCGCCCAGCCCCTGACCGAGCTTGATCGTGGCGAGGTTGCGCGAGAGGTAGAGCGCCTCGCGCATCGGGATCATCCCCAGCGTCGTGTCGTCGTCGTCCTTCGGCTGCCACAGTGTGGAGTCGAGCTGGATGACGGGCGGGTTGAGCGGCGAATCGTCGAGCATCTCCGTCACAGGGTGGCCGGCCCGGACGGCCGCGGAGTACACGAACGGCTTGAATGTGGAGCCCGGTTGACGGATCGCCTGGGTGGCGCGGTTGTACTTCGAGTCGTCGAAGTCGCGCCCCCCGATCATGGCGCGGATATAGCCGGTGTTCGCCTCGAGCGACACGAGCGCGCCCTGCAGGTAGCGGGTGAAATCGCCGTGATCCTCCCCCGACGCCTTGGACGACTCGAGATACTCGCGGTAGGTGATGCGCCCGGGGAATTTACCGTTCGAATACACGCCGGCTTCGATGGCGTCGAGCTGCGACTGGAGGGAGCGCTCCGCCGCCTCTTGCATGTCCAGGTCCAGCGTGGTGTAGATGCGCAGGCCGCCCTCGTACAGGTCGCGCCCGAACTTCGCGTCTAGCTGCACGCGCAACCATTCGACGAAGTACGGCGCGACGTCGCCGTAGTTGGTGCGGTTGGCCGTGAGCACCAGAGGATACGCCCGCCACAGCTCGCACTCCTCCGGGTTGAGGAACCCCTGATCGCGCATCAAGCCCAGCACGACGTTGCGGCGGCGCACGGCCCGGTCGGGGTGGGTGCGCGGGTTGTAGAACGCGGGCAGCTTGGGGAGCGCGGCGAGCATCGCGGCTTCGGCGACATTCAGCTGCTTCGCGTGCTTGCCGAAATAGATCTGCGACGCCGCCTCCACGCCGTGGGCCCCCGCGCCCAGGTTGATCTGGTTCAAGTACAGCTGGAGGATCGTGTCCTTGGGAAAGTTGCGCTCGATCTCGACCGCGACGCGCGCTTCCTTAAGCTTACGCGTGAGCGTCTTCTCGCGGCTGATCTCCTCGGGGAAGATGTTGCGGGCCAGCTGCATCGTGATGGTCGAGAACCCCTGCGCGAAACCGAGCGAAAACACGTTGGCCTTGATGGCGCCGAGGATGCGCCAGAAGTCGATCCCGTGGTGGTCGTAGAAGCGCTTGTCCTCGGTGGCGATGAACGCCTGGCGCACGGGCAGCGGTATTTCGCCGAGCGGGACCACCGTGCGCCGCTCGGCCCCGAGCTCGCTGATCAGCCGTCCGTCGGCCGCGTAGATCTTGGACGTCTGCACCTGGACGTTGCCGCCGGCGCTCGCGGGATTGAGGCGCGAGATGCTGGGGCAATGCTCGCCCGCGCACACCCGCGTCCACGCGCCGTAGGTGAGGCCCAGACCGTAAGCGGCGACGAGCACCGCGACCGCGATCACGCGGCGGCGGGTCTTGGGATTGTGCCACCACGAGAGCGGTCCGGGCAGGCTCGCGGGCGCGGGTGCGGGGATAGACGCCATCGCGTTACAACCTAGTGAGGTGGCCGGGCGCTTGCCAGCGGTTGGGGGTTCTCGTACGATTCCGCGCCATGCCGGATCTCCTCGCAGAGCTCAAGTGGCGGGGCTTCGTGCATCAGCAAACGCGCGAGCTCGACGCCCACCTCGCCGCCGGACGTCGCACCCTCTACTGCGGATTCGATCCCACGGCGCCGAGCCTGCAGCTCGGCAACCTGATGCCGATCATGTTGCTGCGGCAGTTCCAGCTTGCCGGGCACCGCCCGATCGTCTTGATGGGGGGCGGCACGGGTCTGATCGGCGACCCCAGCGGGAAGCGCAGCGAGCGCCCGCTGCTCTCGAAGGAGCAGATCCGCGAGAACCTGCAGCGCCAGCGCGATCAAATGAGCCGCTTTCTCGACTTCGATGCGCGCGACAGCCACGCCCAGGTGCTGAACAACGCGGACTGGCTCGTCAAGGAGAGCCTCGTCGACTTTCTGCGCGACGTCGGCAAGCATTTCACGGTCAACATCATGCTGCAGAAAGAGTCGGTCCAGGCGCGGCTCGAGAGTGGCATCTCGTACACCGAATTCAGCTACATGTTGCTGCAGGCATACGACTTCCTGCACCTGTTTCGCAGCAAACAGTGCACGATTCAGGTGGGCGGCAGCGATCAGTGGGGCAACATCACCGCGGGGATCGACCTGATCCGACGCGTCGAGAGCGGTGAGGCGCATGGGCTCGTGGCGCCGCTCGTGACGATGGCATCGGGAGCGAAATTTGGGAAGTCCGAGGCGGGCGCGATCTATCTGGATCCGGCGCTCACCTCGCCGTACACCTTCTACCAGTTCTGGTACAACGTCGACGACCGGGACGTCGAGTCGTACTTGAAGCTCTTCACGCTGCTGCCGCGAGCGGACATCGAAGAGCAGCTGAAGGCGCACAAGAAAGATCCGAGCCGGCGCGAGGCCCAACGTACCTTGGCAATCACAGTGACCACGATGGTGCACGGGAACGAGGCTGTGGCAGGCGTCGTCAAGGCTTCTGCAGCGCTGTTTGGCGACGTCGCCACTGGGACTAAGCTCGACGCCGTGGAGGAGCACGCCCCGATTACCAAGGTCGGGGTAAAGCCCGACACGGTGGTCGACGCGTTACTCGCCTCCAGACTCGCAAAATCGAAGGGCGAAGCTCGACGGCTAATCAAGCAAGGCGGAGTCTACGTGAATGATCGTCGGGTGACGGATGCCGACCAGAGGCTCCAACCGGAAGATTGGCGCGGAACGAAGCTGGTGCTGCGCAAGGGGAAAAAGGACTACCACGTGCTGAGCGTGGACCACTAGAGAGCCCCCGCATGTTCATCGGCCACTACGCCCTCGCGCTCGCGGCCAAGCGCGCCGCGCCACGCACCTCCCTGGGCACGCTGTTCGCCGCCACGTCGCTCGCGGACCTGTTGTGGCCGGTGTTCCTGCTCCTGGGGTGGGAGCGGGCCCACGTCGTTCCGGGCCCGAACCCGTTCCTGACGCTGTGGCTCGACTCGATCCCGATCTCGCACAGCCTCGTCACGCTCATCGGATGGGGTGCATTGTTCGGGTTCGCCTACCGCACGCTCACGGGCGACGGACGGGGAGGCGTCGTCATCGCGCTCCTGGTCGTGAGCCACTGGGTGCTCGACTTCGTCACCCACCGCCCGGACATGCCGCTCTACCCCGGGGGTAGGGGCTTGGGGCTCGGGCTTTGGAACTCCGTCTCGGGAACGGTGGTGACCGAGAGCGTGATGTTCGCCGCGGGGTTATGGCTGTACGCTGCCGTCACCCGGGCGCGCGACGGCGTCGGGCGCTACGGATTCTGGTCGCTGATCGCGGTGCTGCTCCTGTCCTACGGGGCCTCCCTGTTCAGTCCACCGCCACCGACCGGGACGGCGCTCGCCCTTGGCGGCATCATCTTCGGTTGGCTGTTCGTGCTATGGGCGGGATGGGGGGACGCGCACCGCGTGGGATACAGCGTTGCTGGATAGAGCGTTGTCGGATACTGCGTTGTCGGATGAGGCGTTGTCGGGTAATGCGTTACAGGCAACGCAGCATCCGACAACGCAGTACCCGATAACGCGGTACCCGACAACGCACCATCCGGCATCGCCTCACCCGACCACCTCACCCGACAACGCTTCACTCCAATTGGTCCAGCACATCCAGCACCCGCTCCATTTCCTCCACTGTGTTGTAGCAGTGCGGAGCCAGCCGGATGGCGCCCTCACGCAGCGAGCACACGACATGCGCGCGCTTGAGCGCATGATACGCCTCGGCGGGATGCGCGGGCGCGAGGCATACGATGGCCGAGCGGTGCGCCTCGTCGGAGGGTGAGACGACGCGGACGCCGTTCTCCTCGGCCCAGTGCAGCACCGGCTCGTGCAGCGTGCGGGCGTATTGCGCGATGTCGTCGACGCCCAGCTCGGCGAGCATCCCGACCGACGTCGTCATGCCGTGGAAGTCCTGGAACGGCAAGGTGACCATTTCGAAGCGGCGCGCGTCGGTGCGGAAGGTGGGGTTGTAGTCGATGAGGCGGGAGAAGTCGTCGGTGCCTTCGAACGCCATCCAGCCGGTGACGGCGGGCTCGAGCGCCGAGATCAGCTCGCGCCGCACGTAGACGAAGCCGGAGCCCCAGGGGGAGAGCAGCCACTTCTGACCGCCGCACGCCAGGATGTCCACCGGCGTCTCGCGCACGTCGAGCGTCGAGTTCCCCACGCCCTGAATCCCGTCCACCACGAGAAACGTCCCGTTGGCGCGGCAGGCGGCCCCGAGCCGTCCCAGATCGGCGCGGTACCCGTTGGCGAACTGGACGAACGAGACCGCGAGCACGCGTACGCGCGGGTCGTGCAGGCGCTCGACCAGGTAGTCCTCGTCGGGCCAGCCTTCGGTCGCGCATGGGGCGAGCTCCACCTCGATCCCCTGTTTCCTGAGCAGCAGCCACGGGTACACGTTGGCGGGGAACTCGCGATCGGACACGAGCACCACGTCGCCGCGCTTGAGCGGCAAGGCGCGGGCCGCGAGGTTCAGGCCGTGGCTGGTGTTGGTGGCGAGTGCGATCTCCGTCGGGTCCGCGTTGATCAGGCGCGCGACCGCCACCCGTGACGCCTGCAGCCCCGCCTGCAGCTCGCGGTCGGGGAGGAGGTGCGGAGCGGTGCGCTTAGCCGTGAACTCGTCGAGCACACGGCGGGTGCGCTCCGGGATGGGCCCGATGGACGCGTTGTTCAGATACACGGTATCCGCCGTCCAGGGGAATTCGGCGGCCCGGAGGGCGCGGAACTGGTCACGCAACGCGCGCAGACGCGTCGGGTGATAGGCGATGTCGGTCATGCCCGCACGTCCAGCGCATCTCGTAAGCCGTCGCCGACCAGATTGACGGCCAGCACAGTCAGGCCGATCGCGAGCCCGGGAAAGAGCGACACCCACGGCGCCACCCGCAGCAGGTCGCGGCCTTCGGCCACCATCAGCCCCACGAATGAAAGCGCCGCTTCGGCCATGATCGCGCCGCCGACGCCGAGCGTGGCGGCGACGATCACCGGCCCGAGCACGTTGGGGAGCACGTGGCGTGCGGCGAGCCGCGCGTCGGAGGCCCCGAACGCACGCGCCGCGTGGACGTAGTCGAGGCGGCGCACCACAAGCACCTGGCCGCGCACCAGGCGCGCCATGCCGGCCCAGCCTACGACGCCGATCACTACGCACACGACGGGCAGAGTGGGCTTCACGGCGGCGGCGACGGCGATGAGCAGGAGCAGCGACGGGAAGGCGAGGGTGACGTCGGCGGCCCGCATCACCAGGGCGTCCACGGAGCGCCCATAGAAGCCCGCCGCGAGGCCGAGCGTGAGCCCGACCGCGAGGGCGATCAGCTGACTCGCGAGCCCGACGGCGAGCGACAGGCGGGCGCCGAACAGCAGGCGACTGAGGACGTCGCGCCCCTGCGCGTCGGTGCCGAGCGGGAAGGCGCGCGACGGCGCCTGCAACGCCGCGGCGAGCCGACCGTGATACGGATCACCCGGCGCGATGAGCGGCGCCGCGAGCGCCGCGAGCGCGAGTGCGACGACGAGGGCGAGACCGGTCAGAGTCCAACGACTGCGCACGACGCGATGGCGCATGAGTAGCGCGGGGCTGGGGATCACGACTACGTTACTCGGAGGCTCACCTTCCGGGCAAGCGGCGGGTCACGTGGACAGCCAAACGCGATTCACCCTCGTGTTGGGCGGCGGCGGCATGAAGGGCGTCGCCCACATCGGCGTGCTACAGGCGCTCACCGAGCGCGGCCTCGTGCCGGCGCAGATCGTCGGCTCGAGCGTGGGTGCGCTCGTCGGCGCCGCCTGGTCCGCCGGACGGAGCATCGCCGAGCTGCGCGACGTGGCGATCAAACTGCGCCGCAAAGACGTGTTCGTGGTCGCCCACGCGGACATGGCCTTCAAGCGAATGCGCTCCCCCGCCCTGTTCCGCCGTGAGCCCCTCGACCTCCTGATCCACCGCCTCGTCGGCGACGCCACCTTCCAAGACCTCCACCATCCCCTCATCGTGAACACCGTGGACGTGAACTCGGGGATGCAGGTCTTCTGGGGGCTCGAGGGGCTGGACGAGGCGCCCGTGAAGGACGCCGTGTTCGCGTCGTGCGCCATCCCCGGCTTCCTGCCGCCGCGCGAGATCCGAGGACGCTTCTACGTGGACGGCGCCACCGTGGACAACCTGCCCGTCGGCACGGCGCGCATCCTGGGCGCCGACGTGATCCTCGCGGTCGACGTGTCCGCGTCGAACGCGTTTCGCGCGGACACCCAGGAAGATGGGTTCTCCGCGGTGTTCGCGCGCGCCACGGAGATCGCGATGCAGTCGCTGCTGGAGCTGCGTATGCGCGAGTGGACCACGCCGCCGATCTATTACATCCACCCGCGCGTAGAGCACATCTCCGCCTTCGACTTCGACCACCTGCGTGAGATTGTCGAGGAAGGCTATCGCGCCACCGTGGCCGGGCTCGACCGCCCGTCCGAGTGGCCGGCCCCCGGCGACTCGGGCGTGTATCCGCGCCGGGCCGTGACCATCCGGGTGCAGCGGGAGCGGTGCATCGGGTGCGGGGCGTGCCTGGTGCAGGCACCGCCGGGGATGTTCGTGCTGGACGCGCAAGGCAAGGCGGTCGTCACGCGGCCCGAGCAGGACTGGTCGCCCATCGACGGCGAGTTCATCCGGCATTGCCCCACGTACGCGATCAGTGCGCGCCCCGCCGCCGCACCCAAGGCGGCGGACGCGGCGGGTTAGCGCAACCGGTAACGGTACAGCGACGCATCGGGCGCGTCGCGCTCGTAGATTCTCTCTCCCCCAGCCGCGTCCAGACCCGCCAACAGCTCGTCGCCCTCGTGCGAAAACGCGAAAGCCAAGAGGAGCCAAACGTCGTGATCCCCTGCCGCCACGATGCGCTTCACCTCGTCCTCCACCCAGCCCGAGTCGGGGCGTGAGCGGGAGAGGCCGGCCAGGTCGCGCTTCTGCATCCCGGTCGCGAGGCCGATGATTTCGGCGCGCGCGCTCCAGCGCCCTTCGAGCGTGGCGATCTCGTCCGCGCGAACCCGACCGCGGGCCGGCGCGTTGTGAAACGCCGGGCCACCGGGACCGGCGAGCCGCCCGAGCCAACGGAGTCGGGCCGTGTCGGGCGCGGCCCAGTCGGTCGTGTAGAACGCCCACATCGGGAGCGCGTTGGCCAGAACGTAGACCGGCGTCTCGGGCGGTGATGCGCGCCGCAACTGCTGCACCAGGGACGGCAGGTCCGGAGCCGGGCGCCGACGCGTCGCCGCGGCCTCACCCATCAGCCCGAGCCAGACCACGACCAGGACCCACGCCGCGCGCGCGGGCGCAGGACGTCGCACCCACGCGATGCCCATCACCACGGCTTCGGCCATCATCAGCATGAGCGGAGGAGCGGCGTAGATCATTAGCCGTGCGGCAATGGGATAGCCACCGACCGTCGAGGCCACGAGCGCGGCGACCACCGGTCCCACCGCGAGCACCGTGGCCCAGAGTCCCCACCGCCTGCCCAGCCCCACCGACCCGACGCCGCACACGGCGAGCAAGACGACAATCACGAGGAATGTGTGAGGCCGCGACCCGATGAAGAAGGGAAACAGCGTCTCTCGCGCGATGAGGGGCAGGCGCTCGACCAAGGACGGCGAGCCCGGCGCAACGAAGCTCCAGGCCCAGAACTGCCGCATGTAGCCATCCGTCGCCACTCTGCGATACAACGTGAAGTACAGCGTGGCAAAGATCGCGCTCCACACGGCGGCGCCGGTCGCGAGGCGCCGCACCCATCCAGAGACCCGCCGCACCCGCGGGTCGAGGGCCAGCGCGGCGGTGAGCCCGGCCAGGACGAAGGGCGCGGGCTGAGACGCGAACAGCGCCACTGCTCCCGCCCCGAGCAGCTGCCACCACGTCCGCGCTCGTTCAGGCTCGTGGGCGGTGTCGAGCGCGAGCCAGACGAGCAGGACGGTGACGAGGGCATCAATGGCGTATGGCTTCACGACGCTCGAGTAGCGCACGAGAATCGGCGCGCAGGCCGTGAACGCCGCCGCCAACACGGCGGCCCGAGGCTCGAGCAGCCGCGCCGCCAGTTTCCAGGTCGCCCATGGGAGCATCACCCCCGCGATGAAAGGCAAGACACGCAGGGCAAGCGCGCTCACGCCGGCGAGCCGAGTCGCGAGGTGCGCGCCCCACAGGAACAGGACGGGCGCCGTTTGACCGTAGTCCAACGGCTGCAGCAGTCCGGCGTAGCCGCGCGCGGCGACGCTCAGTCCCACCATCGCTTCGTCGATGTCGAGCGGCGTCAGGGCGGCGAATTCGCCCAGCCGCAGCGCTGTGCCGACGCCGAGGACGAACCCGAGTGCGAGCCACAGACGCGGGGACACGGGTGCGAAGATTGCGGGCCGAGTGTGTGAACGGCAAGTTGCAGCCCGTGAGCATGTGGACGCGCCGCAGACGGGCGCTTTGGATCGTCGCGTTCGCGATCTACGCGGCCGTCGCCATCGAGGTCGGCGTCCGGCGAGGCAGTGACTTCGAGGCGGAGCTGGGGCAGAGCGAACGGTTGCTGCACGGCAGTCCGCTCTTCGCCGCCGTGAGCACGCGGATCGGCCTGCCGTGGCCTCCCTTCAGCGCAGTCGCGCTCACCCCGTTCGCCGTCGTGGCGCGCCTCGATCTACGGGTTTCCAAGGCGCTGTGGGCTGTCCTGAGTCTCGCCTGTCTGCTC
>Ga0209154_1002352_pt1 | contig 10591 bp, 9 predicted proteins | sample GraSoiAngelo_121_FD_185878 | JGI IMG/M metagenome (GOLD analysis project Ga0209154, IMG submission 185878) | Grasslands soil microbial communities from the Angelo Coastal Reserve, California, USA - 14_0919_12_20cm (SPAdes) (version 2) | ecosystem: Environmental > Terrestrial > Soil > Grasslands ... | reverse complement strand
ACTGCCGCGCGCCGAGCCATTCGTCAGCACCGCGGGCCGGACAATCACCCAATCGACGCCGCTTTCTGCGATCAATTTTTCCTGCCGCACTTTGTCCCAGAAAATGAAAGGCAGAATCAACGGGATGACGAAGAACGTGTAAAGTAGGCCGAGACGTCCGACGCTGTTGCCGATTCCGAGCGAACTCTCGCAGACAAGGCGCGGCACATCGCACGTTTTCATCGCGCGCAGGATGTTGCCGGTGCCTTCGGACAAAATCTTGTTCGGATAAAACCAACGCTTATGACCGAGCGCGCAGACGACCACGTTCTGCCCGCGCACGGCCGACTCCAGCGACGCGTAATCCAGCACGTTGCCTTTGACGATACGCAAATTCGGGTGCTCGACCTTCAGCCTGGCGGGCGTGCGCACGAACGCTGCGACTTGATGGCCGAGCTCCAATGCTTGTCGCACCAGTTGCCGGCCAGTTCCGCCGGTCGCACCGATGATCAAGATGTGGAGCCGGTTTCCCCATCCGCGCGAAACAGGTTTAACGGCCGTCCGACTTTTTGGAGCCTTGCGCGCGAGCGCGATCGAGAGCGCAAGCCCGTACACAATCAAGAAAATTATGATCTTCACGCTTCTAATCGCCGCGGTTGCCGGCCTGGGGCTACAAAGCCATCTCTAAATTCCAAATTCCAAACGCCAACATCCAGGGAAATTGCAACTCCCAAACTTCAAACATCCAAAGAGTGGCTGCGCTTTGAGGATTTTGGAGCTTCGATGATTGATATTTTCCTTGGGACCTTGGACCTTAGGATTTAGATCTTTTCCCAAGGTCCCGGTTCAATGTTCCTCCGCGGTTTATTTTGGGTCTTTCACTTGTTTGCGGACCGCTTCGAAAAGTCGCCCGATCCCGATCTGACTCAAGCGATTGGCGACGAACGCCGGAATGAGGCCGCCGGTGTCGGTATAAACGGAATAGGTAGCCCGGGTTTTGTTTGCGCCATCTGGCTCGAGCAGCCACCCGCCATCGCACACTTTTACCCGGACAACGCCTTTCTTTTCCGGAGGACCGAGTTCATTCGCCGGCGCCCACTGACTCAAATAGACCAGGCCACCAGCGGCAGGCCACGATTTATTCCAGACGCGCAAAGTGTAATCGCGGTCGGCGCAAATTTTTGGCGAGAGCCGTTGGTATCCCACGAGACAATCACTTTCGCGTTTAACCAGCCGGCATTCGGCCGTGTAGGGCATGAAGTTAGGGTAATTCTCAAAATCATCGATCACCACATGAACCGCGTGAGTCGGCGCGTCAATTAGGCCGATCGCTTTGAACTCTTTCAGCGACGAGCCTGAATGGGGACGACTGTAAATGGCAACGTCCTTGGTCTGCGTGACCAGCTTCCAGCCCTCGTTAGGATCGACAGCCTCGGCGCTTTCGGCTGCAATAGTAGCGGACGTTAAATAAATCAGCGACATGATTCCCGTCCGCACCTGATCAAGATACGCAATAGAACTTCATCTCCAACACAGCGGCACTTCGTGTTGAGAGATTTGTCCATTTCGTCAAAATGAAGAAGGGGCTCGCTCGCTAAAGCATTCAATCATTTTCTTCCGCCGCGACATGTACGAGTCAGCGGTAGAACCGCTGCCGGATCGGCTAAAGAACATGCTGTACCGAGTCTTTGCCAACAACCGTTTCTTTCCACGTTTCATTTTGCCCGGTCAAATCGCAAGTGACCCTTTGTTGCAGGAAAATCGCATTTTTAGTATGAAGCCTGTAAGCTAAACTATGCTTTTCGCTCGCAACGAGCTCCTTAAGTGAACGCATACCGCAGTTCTGGCTAATTTATCTTGAATGACATCTGAGGAGAAATTGAGACTGAAGCGTCTTGCTGGCCGATTAGCGCCTTTCGTGATCCCAGCCTCGGTCGCCCTTTTTCCGATTGTTCTAACGCTGTGGGTATTTCGGAGGAACTGGACCTCGATCCCATACGGAGACGACTGGTATACTCCAGGGTCACAAATCGTATCCTTTCTTCAGGGCAGCCTAAGCTTTGTCGATGTTTTCCGGCAGCACAACGAAAGTCGATTACTGTTTCCAACCCTGTATAATTTGTTCCTGGTTGCCGTCACCGGGCGATGGGATTCAAAAGATGCAATCGTGCTGATGTTTGCATTAGCGTGTGCTGGATCCTTCCTTCTCTATATCCTTTTGTCGCGAACCACTGCGTTGACGCTATCTGGCAGACTGTGGGCGTGGGCTCTGTTGAATGCCGTGTTCTTCTGTCCCGCCCTATATGAAAACTTTCTGTGGGGCATATTTCTTGTTAGTCTCACTCCAGGCGTAGCGCTACTAGGCGCGATGGTTGTCAACCTCTCCGAACTGCGCCTTCATTCGAAGATGCTAGTCAATTCAGCCTTGGCTTTCCTGGCCACTTACTCATTTTCCAACGGAATGTTGCTCTGGTTGTTGGCGGTACCGATTTGCGCGGTTCGACAATCGGCTGGGACGAAAAATAATGTCAGGAATTCTATTGGCTGGTACGTTGTTTATTTCCTGCTCGGTGTGCTAGCAGTAGCTCTCTATTTTCGTCATTTCACCCACCCGACACAACTCCCGCGATTTGCTACTTCCGTCAGTAACGCTGCGCCGCTCTTCCATTTTCTACTGCTATGGTTGGGCAACGTTTTCGCGCCAGCCGGAGCAGACGCATTGTTTGCTGGCTGCCTTTCTCTGGCAGCCTTTGCTGCATTGACCGTTGTCGCTATCAAAGTCGCTCGGCGGCAGGGAAACTTTTGGCGCTCCTACCCCTGGCTTATGATCGCGGCCTACGGTCTGATATCGGGTGCAATTACAGCTTCCGGCCGGCTGGGTTTTGGGCTGGGTACGGCCCTTGCCCCCAGGTATTCGGTCGTGAGCGTCTTCTTTTACATCGGATTGGCTGGTCTTGCAGTTAGCCTGTGCGATTATTGGATGGCCGATTCGTATGTACTCAGTTCTCGTGAAATTTTCGCGACAGGACTGGTTATCGGCATTTTTGCTGGCGTGTGGTTGAGCGGATTCAGCAATCACTTGATTCGCGCAAAGCTTGTCCGCGAAGAACGGAAGGCTCTCGCTTTGGCAGTGCGATGGATTCCGGTAATTCCAGATAACCCGGATCTAGCGCTCTCAAAGGTGCCGCCCAAAGTGATTGCTGAAAAGGCGAGCGCTCTTTCGAAGCACGACGCTCTACGTCCGCGTTTCGTCTCGCCATCGCTTGTTTCCATGGTCCGCCAAATTCCTCCTCATGCAGATTCGCCTGCGGGGCGGCTGACCACGGCTCGCTTTGGCGATGATCACCGCCTGTTGCTCACCGGTATGGCTTGGCTTCCGTATCGCAATGCGCGAGCGGATTGCGTTGTAGTTGGATATGTCAATTCAGAAGATAGGCTCACACCGTTTACGGTCTTCAAACCGACTTACAACCAGGAAAACGTCAAAGGGCGCTTTGACCTCAAGCATCTTCCACCGAATGGATTTGCTGCATTCATCGACTCCGAAAATATTCCGATGGGAGATTTCATTCTCCGGGCGTGGGCAGTGGATTTGAGAGCGGAGCGCGCATTTCCTATGGCCGGAGTGATCGCGATGCAATGAGCCAGTTCAGAATTGGATACCAACGAATAAGATATCGTATGAAGCTTTTTCTTCCGCGAAGGTCACGTGGTAAAAGGTTGCGCCTGGTCTTGGCCATTGCACGAATGCAACCGATCGCCGCGTTGCTCGAACGGATCGAGCAGGGCGTCAGTTTCGGCACGAAGAAGATTATGCTGCTGCTGCTGGGCAATGAATTAGATCGACCAAACGGGAAATTCGCAGAAACATTTCACCACATGGTGGTTTTTTTCCTGTCACAAAAAGCGAGAGCATGCGACCGGCTGAATTCGGCCTGACAGCAGCACGATTCGTGTTAACCAAAATCTCTTTCATCTAAGGATGATTCTCTGCGATGCAGCTTTCGATCGTCACGACCTTGTTCCAATCCGCTCCCTACGTCGATGAATTCTATCGTCGGGTGCGGACGGAAGCGGAGAAGATTGCGTCGGCTCTGGAATTTGTTTTCGTTAACGACGGCTCGACCGACCGCTCGCTGGAGGCTGCCCTGGATCTGCAAAAACAGGATGGACGCATCCTGGTGGTGGATTTGTCGCGTAATTTTGGCCACCACAAAGCGATGATGAGCGGGCTGGAGCACGCCAAAGGCGATCTGGTTTTCCTCATCGATGTCGATCTTGAGGAACCGCCGGAAATCCTCGGCACGTTTTTCGACTCGCTTAATAAAGAGAACGCGGACGCGGTCTATGGCGTGCAGTCGCCGAGGCACGGCCCATGGCTCGCACGAACGCTCGCAAATTTGTTTTACTGGATGTTTGAAATTCTTTCCGATTATCGGATTCCGCCGCATTCGCTCACCGCGCGACTGATGACGCGCCGATATGTCGATGAACTCGTGCGGCACAAAGAACATCTCTCGAATATGATCGGCCTGTGGGAATTGACCGGATTCAAACAAGTAGCAGTAGGCGTGCGAAAAAGTCCGTTCAAGGGGACAACCACGTACACGTTTCGCCGGAAACTGGCGGAAGCCTTTTACGCCATTACTGCTTTCAGCAGCAAACCGTTGCGACTGATTGCCTATCTCGGTTTGTTAGTCACGGCGCTCTCGGCAATTTGGGCGATCGTGCTCGTGATCGGATACTTCGTCTTCGGTATCTCCACAACCGGATGGACCTCGTTGATCGTTTCAATCTCCCTGTTCAGCGGTTTGATTCTGTTTTGCCAGGGGATCATCGCCGCGTATCTCGCAGTGATTTTCATCGAAACGAAAAATCGCCCTTACACAGTGATTAGAAAAATCTACCAGGCCAAATCGCCATGATCATTCCGTTTAATCGGCCCGCGGCCATGGCCCGGGAACTTGAGTATATTACCACGGCAGTGGAAACCGGGGGCATCGGCGGCGCGGGTGAATTCGCTGCGAAATGTCAGGCGCTGTTGGAAAACGCGCTCGGTGTAAAGAAAGCGTTGCTCACCACATCTTGCACGGCTGCTTTGGAAATTACGGCCATGCTCATCGACTCGCAACCGGGCGACGAAACTATTCTGCCTTCGTTCACGTTTCCTTCGACGGCAAATGCGTTTGTTTTGCGCGGCGCAAAACCGATTTTTGTCGATATTCGGCCGGACACGCTGAACATCGATGAGAATCTCATCGAACGACATTTGACCAAGCGCACGAAAGCCATCGTGGCAGTGCATTATGCCGGCGTCGCTTGCGAGCTGGACGCCATTGTCGATCTTGCCCACGGGCGCTCCATCGCATTGATCGAAGACAACGCCCACGGCTTGTTCGGAAAATACAAAGACCGACATCTTGGCACGTTTGGTTGTCTGGCCACGCAAAGCTTTCATGAAACGAAAAATTTCAGTTGCGGGGAAGGCGGCGCCCTTCTGATCAACGACGAGCGATTCATCGAGCGCGCCGAAATGATCCGCGAGAAAGGGACCAATCGGGCGCGCTTTTTCCGCGGTGAAGTGGACAAATACACCTGGGTTGATTTGGGATCGAGCTACGCGCCTTCAGACATTCTCGCGGCGTATCTGCTGGCGCAATTGGAAGTGCGGGAGAAGATCCAGAAGCTGCGCGAAGACATCTGGAATTTTTATGCCGCGCATTTGCGCGAATGGGCGGAGCGCTGCGAAGCGCGCTTGCCTGTAGTGCCGCACTACACCGACCAGGCGTATCACATGTTTTATGTGCTGATGAAAACCGGCGAAGACCGCGACCGGTTAATGGCGCATTTGCGTCAGGCCGGAATGCAAAGCGTGTTTCATTATCTGCCGCTCCATCTTTCGAAGATGGGACAGTCATTCGGAGGCAAGGAGGGTGATTGCCCGGTGACAGAGAGCGTCAGCGAACGTTTGCTGCGGCTGCCATTTTACAACACCTTAACGAAGGGCGAGCTGACCCGCGTCGTGGACGCGATGGAAAAATTCCAGCCATGCAGTTGATCTACAAGAGTTCTGCGCTCTACAAAATCACTAATCGGTTGTTGTACGGTCGCCACCACCGCACACGTTATCGAGCGATTGCCGATCTGATCCCGCCGCGCGCGAGCGTTGTCGATCTTTGCTGCGGTCCGGCCACCCTCTATTATCGGTTTCTGCGAGGTAAAGATGTTCGCTACACCGGTCTGGATGTCAGTCCCAGTTTTATCGCCGCGCTCAACAAGGCCGGTGGTCATGGCATCGTGTGGGACTTGCGATCGAATACAGCGTTGCCGCGCGCTGACTACGTCATCATCCAGGGCGCGCTCTATTTTTTCCTGCCGGACCCATCACCGCTTATCGATCGGATGCTTACCGCCGCGAACAGAGAAGTCATTATTGCCGAAGCAATTCGCAATCTTTCCAGCAGCGCAGTTCCGGGAGTTTCTAAGCTGGCCAAGAGATTGGCTGGCGCGGCACAAGGAAGCGAGGCCGTGCGTTTCAGTGAGGAAACCCTCGACCAATTGTTTGCCGATTACGGGCCGGAATCGAAGCGCTCGTTCAAAATCCCAGGCGGCAGGGACAAGGTTTACGTGCTGAGAAAAACCGGCGTACCAGTTGGTGTCCAGTGAGTCCGGAGAGCTTGATTCAATCGACTGAAGCTGCACCGGTCGATCTGGAGGAAACATATTGGTGGTACCGGGCTCGGAAAGAAATCATCGCCGACACGGTGCAGCGATATCTTTCGCCCGGCAGCGATATCATCGACTTCGGTTCCGGCTCGGGCGTCATTGCCAGACATCTTGTCGATCTTGGATTCAAAGTTTTCGCTGCCGATATCTCCCCGCTCGCGCTTGCGGCTTGTCGCGAACGCGGACTTAACACGATCGACCTCAATGGCGACTGGCCCGCACCCGCAAGCGCCGATTGCGTCCTGGCCTGCGATGTTATGGAGCATGTCGAAGATGACGTCGGCTTGTTGCGAAAATTGAAAGTGACGTTGCGTCCCGGTGGTTGGTTGATTGCAGCTGTGCCGGCCTACGATTTTCTTTGGAGCGGAGAGGACTACATTTCCGATCATTTCCGCCGATACAACAAACCACTGCTGGAAAAACGAATCGAGGAGGCTGGGTTCGTCATCGAATGGTGCAATTACTTCAACACGCTGCTGCTTCCTCTGGTCACCGCTGCCGTTCTTTACAAACGCCTGCTGCGTCCGCGCGACATGTACAAATCCGACGTGGAACCGCTGCCCGAGTGGCAAAACGACATTCTCTACCGGATCTTTGCCATCGAGCGAAGCATTCTGCCCCGCTGCCGTTTTCCGGCTGGTGCCAGCATCTTGTTAGTCGCCCACGTGACAGGATAGTTCGTTAGATCATTGAATCGTTAAATTTCTAAATGGATCTCCAGCCCACCATCCTCATCGTCGATGATGAGAAGCATACCCGCGATGGCTTGCGGCGTTTGCTCGAAAATGAGTATGACGCGTATGTCGCGGCCGACATCGCCGGCGCGAGCGATGTGCTCGAACGCGAGCAGATCGATATTCTCCTCACCGATCTGCGCCTGGGCAACGAAAATGGGATGACGTTGATCGATCGCGCGCTGAAAATGCCGCACCCGCCGATCTGCATCATGATGACGGCGTATGGCTCGGTTGATATCGCGGTCGAAGCAATGAAACGCGGCGCCTACGATTTTGTGACCAAGCCGCTTAATCTCGACAAGGTCGAAATGCTGATCGCGCGCGCGCTCGGCGCCCGAAAGCTGGAGCAGGAAAATCGCACGCTTCGGCAGCAAGTGGATGAGCGTTACGGCCTGGAAAACATCATTGGCGAATCGGCTGTGCTGCGTGAAGTGCTTGACACCATTCGGCAGGTCGCTCCCTCTTCGGCAAACGTGCTGATCGAAGGCGAGAGTGGTACCGGCAAAGAGTTGGCCGCGCATGCCATTCATAATCTGAGCCGGCGAAACAAGGCGAAATTCGTGGCGGTGCATTGCGCCGCGCTTTCGCCGCAATTGCTCGAGAGCGAACTGTTCGGTCACGAGAAAGGCGCATTCACCGGCGCGCACGAGCGCCGGATCGGCCGGTTTGAACAGGCGAACGGCGGCACGATTTTTCTCGATGAAGTGGCCGAGATCGATGCGAGCACCCAGGTAAAATTGCTGCGCGTGATGAGCGAGGAGCGCGCGTTCGAGCGCGTGGGCGGCAATCAAACCCTGCGCGCGGATGTGCGGCTCATCGCCGCCACCAACAAGAATCTCGAAACACTCGTGCGCCAAGGAAGATTCCGCGACGATCTTTTCTTTCGCTTGAACGTCGTGCGCATCACGATGCCGCCGTTGCGCGAGCGCAAGGAAGATATTCCGCTTCTCGTCCGCGGATTTTTGCGCCATTTCTGTAAGGCAAACGAAAAACGCCTTCTCGATCTAACGCCCGACGCCATGGACGCACTCCTCACTTACAACTGGCCCGGGAACGTGCGCGAGCTGCGCACCGCGATCGAGCACGGCGTCGTCATGGCCACTGGCCCGAAGATCACAGTGCGCGATCTCCCGACGGCGCTGCGACAAGCAGCCAGCGCTGTGTTGCCCCGCGGAATTTCAGCAGCGAAAGCGTTCGGCGAAAAATCCAGTCCGCTCGATATTCGCGAGACGGAGAAAAAATTGATCATGCAAGCGCTCGCCGCAACTAATGGAAATGTGACGGGCGCGGCGAAAAAGCTCGGCATCAGCCGCCGAACGCTGCATCGAAAGATTAACGAAATGAACGCCGCCAAGTCGCAAGCGAACGCCGCGAGCACAATCGGGCAATCACAAAATGCCGGGTAGCGCAGAATTTATTCAACGCGCAGTGCACGCGCTCGAAGCCGGCGCCCTCGCCGTGTGGGTACGGCGCAGCCTTGTCGCGCTAGCCGTCATCGCTCTGGCTATTTACTATTTCTACGACTTTCGCGGCCTCGCCACGTCGCAGGCAATGGATCAGGCGCAAATCGGCCGCGCCATCGCGAGCGGTCATGGCTGGCGGACAAATTTCGCGCGGCCCCGCGCCATCGGACAATTGCAGGCGAACGGAAAAAATGTCGCGCAGAAAATTTGGTCCGACACGTACAACGCGCCGCTCCCGCCCCTTGTCGATGCCATCGCGCTTTGGCCGATAAAATCGCATTGGCAGATGACTACGAGCAACCTCGTTTATTCCGGCGACAAAGTGATCGCCGCGATGTCGATCTTTCTGTTTCTGCTTTCCGTTCTCGTGCTTTTTTTCACGGCGCGCCGTTTGTTCGATCGACGTCTCGCGCTCCTCGCTTGTGGGCTGGTCGTGCTCTGCGACATGCTCTGGCAGTATTCACTCTCCGGTCTGCCGCAGATGCTTTTGCTGCTCCTGTTTAACACGACCATTTATGCGCTCGTCCAAGCGGTCGAGGCCCAATATGACGGCCGCCGCGTCGACCGCTGGCTTGCTGCCGTCGGCGTCGGCTTTGGATTGCTGGCGTTATCGCATGCATTGACGATATGGATATTCGCCGGCGCGCTGGTTTTCTGCGTTTTCTTCTTTCGTCCGCGCGGATGGACGGTGTTGATTCTGCTCGCGGCCTTCACGGCCATCTACGCGCCATGGCTGATCCGCAATTATATTGTCTGCGGTCACCCGGGCGGCGTGGCGATTTATTCCGTACTCGATGGCATCCGTCACAGCGAAGCGGGCTGGATGCGCCGCATCAATCTCGACGTGGAAGGCATCGGCCCCAGCAACTTCCGCGACAAAATCACGACAAATTTCTTCAGTCAGTCGGGGCACATTTTTGAATACTTCGGCTCGAGCGTCGTGGCCATGATGTTTTTTGCCGCGCTGCTCCACCCTTTCAAGCGAACGGAGACCGCAGTGCTTCGCTGGATGATTCTGGCGATGTGGGTCGGCGCGTTGGCCGGCATGGCCACTTTTGGAATCAACGAGGAAGAGGGCCTGGCCGCGAATCAATTGCATTTGATTTTCGTTCCACTCATGACCTGCTACGGCCTGGCTTACCTGCTCGTGCAATGGAACCGGCTCGGGATCCAGCTTAGCATCGCGCGCGGCGCCTTTCTCACTTTGCTCTACCTCCTCTGCGCGCTGCCGGCGATTTTCACGATACCGTGGTTCGCGCCGCCCAAGGGGTCGATCCGCTGGCCACCTTACGCCCCGCCCTACATCGCGACGCTTCACAATTGGATGCAGCCTAACGAAATCACCGCCTCGGACATGCCGTGGGCGATCGCTTGGTACGCGGATCGGCGCGCCCTCTGGGTGCCGGACACAATCAAGACATTCACCGATCTCAGCGATTACAACGTTCTCGGCGGGCCAGTGAATGGCCTTTACCTGACACCGATCAGTGGCAGCCAGGACAAGCTCGCCGACATTTTGAAGGGAGAATATAAAGATTGGGCTCCCATCATTTTGCGGAACATGAATCTGGAAAAATTTCCGCTGAGATGGGGAACTCTGCTCGGATTGGAAAACGACTGCATCTTTCTGAGCGACCACGATCGAGAACACGCGCCCGCGCGATGACCGCGCTGTCTGTCGCGAAA
>Ga0209154_1002351_pt1 | contig 10592 bp, 4 predicted proteins | sample GraSoiAngelo_121_FD_185878 | JGI IMG/M metagenome (GOLD analysis project Ga0209154, IMG submission 185878) | Grasslands soil microbial communities from the Angelo Coastal Reserve, California, USA - 14_0919_12_20cm (SPAdes) (version 2) | ecosystem: Environmental > Terrestrial > Soil > Grasslands ... | reverse complement strand
CCGATCGCGCTTAACCTGCGGGCGTCCCGCCCGCTGGCGCAAGACCGAGGGACGAGCGTGTCGAGTTTGCCGTGGACCAGTGCGCCGTCGATCAGCGGCGGCGGCGACAAGGCCGCGTATCTCGTAAGTTTCAGCGACCCTCCTTCCGAGCGATGTCATGCGTCCTCTGCACGCCGCCGTGCTGTTGCTCTCTGCGTACACGACGTCCGGTCAGGAGCCTCTGAAAATCCTCCGCACGGCGCCAGCCGACGAGGCTGCGCCGACTAGCGTGGTCACCGTCACGTTCGACCGGCCGGTCGCCGGCTCGCTCGACCGAACCGTGGACCCGAAGGCGATCTTCACGATCACCCCCGCCGTGCCGGGCCGGCTTGAGTGGCGAGATCCGGTGACGATCCGCCTCACCCCCGCCGCCCCGCTCGCTTCGAACATCGAGTACACCGTCACCGTCGCGAACACGTTCGCGGCGATGGATGGCAGCCGGCTCGAAGCGCCCTATCGCTTTACGTTCCGCGTTCGCGGGCCGCGTCTCTTGACCGGGTCGCCGGTGAGCGCCAACCGACACCCCAGGTTCGTGACCCCGGCGACGCGGTTCGAGCTGGTGTACAGCGCGCCCGCCGACCTCGTGCGACTCGCCGCGACCGCCCATCTCGAATTCAACGAATCGTGCGCCGGGCGCCGTGTGATCCGCCTGAAGCCGGTGGACCAGCGGGCGATCACCTCAAAGGACTCCTGGGAATACAAGGAGGCGGGCGGCTACCAGCGGGACCGGACGACCGATAGCCTGCGGCGCGTCGTGTCGCTCACTCCAGAAGTGCCGCTTCCCGCGGCTTGCGCAGGTGAGCTCGTCGGTCCGTCGATCTTGGACGACGAGGGCACCAGCTCGTACGTGCGCTGGAACTTTCAGACGTACGGCCCGTTGCGGTTGCTGAGCGCCGGGTGTTCCTCGCGCCCGGGTGCTCCTTGTCCTACTGGACCGGTGAAGCTGGAGTTCGGCACGCCCGTACGCGGAGCGAGCGTCCTGAGGCATGTCAGCACCAAGCCTGCGCTGTCGTTTGCGGTCAGCGATACCTCGGAAGAGTCCGCGACATGGATTCTCGAAGCGGGCTTGAAACCGCGCACCGCATACACGGTGGCGGTGGACACCACCCTTACCGACATCTTCGGGCAACGCTTCACCGGCAACGGCGTGGCAACGTTTACGACGACGGGCTATGCCCCCGCCGTAGAGTACGCGTATGGTCGCATGCTGGTCGAGCGCATGGGGTATCGCACGCTTGCCGTGCGCCATGTCAACGTGGACACGCTGGTCGTGACCCTCGCCCCCGTGCCGGACAGCCTCGAGGGCGTGGTGCTTCGTTCCTACGGATGGAACTTCGAGGAATTGTGGGCCAAGCTCGCCCCCGGTGCCACGACGCGCCACGTACCGGTGAAGGGCGACGCCGACCGACCCATGGTGACCGGCGTCCGCATCCCGGCCTACAACGCCGCGCGACCCGGCAATCCGACTCTCACCGCCATCCGCGTCACGAGCCCACGGGCCGACACCGTGCGCCGCGAGTCTAGGGTACAGCGCCAGCCGACCGCCATCGTGCAGGTCACGGACTTGGGCGTGCACGCGCGCATCGGCGTGGAACAGGCCGTCGTATGGGTGACGGGTGTGAGCGACGGCCGCCCGCGAGCCGGAGCGCGCGTGACCCTGTACGACAGCCGTGGCCGGCCCCGCGCGACCGCGACCACGGATGCCGAGGGACTCGCGCGCCTTGCGGGGCTCAAGCCCGACACCGCCGCCGCCGCGGACGAGCGTCGCTACTACGCCGGGTTCGACGGCTATGTCGGCGCCGCGCTCGGAACTGACCGGGCCCTCGTTCCTGTGAGCGCTTACGACGCGGACCTCTCCCCGTGGCGCTTCCACGTCTCGAGCGCTTGGGGCGACCAGCGCTTCCCCGCCGCGGGCGCGGTGTTCACCGAGCGCGGCATTTACCGCCCCGGCGAAACCGTTTACGCCAAAGCCGTGGTGCGCGACGGCCCGCTCGGCGCGCTCAGGCCGCCCGCGGCGGGCGACTCGCTGCGCTGGGTGTTCGCGGACCGGGAAAACGGAACCATGCGCGACTCCACGGTCGCTTTGTCGCCCTTCGGGACGGCCGACCAGGCTTTCCCGCTGTCGACGAGCCTTGCGCTCGGGCACTATGAAATCGCGATCCGCCTCCGGCGTCAGGGGCGCTGGATCGACCTTGACCGCACGAGCTATCGCGTGGCCGAGTACCGGCCCCCCGAGTTCCTCGTGGATGTCGCATCCGACACGGCGCCGCGCTTCGCGGGCGACTCGCTCCGGGCCACGGTCGAGGCCCGCTATCTGTTTGGGGCGCCGATGGCCCGCGCGGCCGCCAGCTGGGTGGCGCGGCAGCAGCCGATCAGCCCCTGGGCGCTTCACATCCCCGGCACCGACGGCTACTACATCGGCGAGGCCGGGTGGTGGTGGGAAGAGGACTGGGAAGAGAGCGTGCCGCAAGCGAACGTGACCGTTGTTGCGACCGGCACGGATACGCTCGACGCTAGCGGCCACCTCACGGTGCGCGTCGCCGTCGCCCCGCCTGCGAAAGGACTCCCTGCCCGCGCGACGCTGCAGGCGACCGTGACCGACGTCAATCGGCAGAGCGTATCCGGTGCAGCCTCCGTTACCGTACACCCGGCCGCATTCTACTTGGCCGCCAAACCGCTCGGTAAGAACTACTTCTGGACCGCCGGGAGCCCCCAGGAAGTAGCGGTCATCACGGTGCGCCCGGACGGTCGCCGAGTCGCGGGCGTCGCGATCCACGGCACAATCGTCCGCCGCGAGTGGCATCAGGTGGTGCGAGAGCGGGCAGGCCTGTCCGAGGAGGTGGGCGACTGGGTCTCGGACACCGTGGCGCGCTGCGATCTCACCAGTACCGCGGATTCGGTGCCATGCCGGTTCACGCCGCCGGCAGGTGGCAGCTACATCGTGACCTTCGCCGCCACCGATCCGGCCGGGCGTCCCGCGGCCACGAGCCTCTATCGTTGGGTCACGGGCAAGGATTGGGTGCCGTGGAACGACGAGAGCCGCTTCAAGATGGAGGTGATTCCCGACAAGCAGCGCTATGGCGTCGGCGACACCGCGACGGTGCTCTTCGCTTCGCCGCTGACGGACGCCGAAGCGTGGGTGACGGTGGAGCGTGAAGGTCTGATCGAGGAGCGCCGGCTGCACATCGCCGGCGGGGCGACGACCCTCAAGTTCCCAATCCGCGAGGCGTACGCGCCTAACGCGTTCGTGTCGATCGTCGTGGCACGAGGCCGCAGCGCGGCGCCTGGCACGCTCGCGGACCCGGGTCGACCCACGATCCGCGTCGGCTACGCCGAGCTTCGGGTGACGCCCGAGGTCAAACGGCTGGAGGTCGAGGTTCAGCCGCTCAAGCCCGAATACCGGCCGGGCGACACGGCACGCGTCCGGCTGCGGGTCCGCGACACCCGCGGCGCGGGGCAGCGCAGCGAGGTGACGCTCTGGGCGGTGGACGAGGGCGTGTTGGCGCTCACCGGCTACAAGACTCCGGACCCGATCGACTTGATCTACAAGCCGCGCGGGCTGGGTCTGCACCTCGCGAGTGACCTCGTGACGGTGGCACCGCAGGTCTTGGACTCGGCGGCGACGATCAAGGGCGACGAGTCGCCCGGCGGCGGCGGCGGCCTCGGTGCCGCGGAAGTGCTCCGCTCCCGGTTCCAGTCCACCGCGTTCTTCCTCGGCTCCGTAGTGACCGATGCCGAGGGGCGCGCCGTGGCCGTGGCGAAGCTCCCTGACAACCTCACGACGTTTCGCGTGATGGCTGTGGCAGTTACTGCCGGTGATCGGTACGGCAGCGGGCAGTCGCCACTGCTCGTGACGCGCCCGCTGCTCGCCCGGCCGGCACTGCCGCGGTTCCTGCGGCGCACCGACGAGTTCACCGCCGGCGTGGTGGTGAACCAGCGCGCCGGCGGTACGCCGACGGTGAACGTCCAAGCGGCCGCCAGTGGCGTGCTGCTCAATGACAACGCGGCCCGCACGGTCACCCTCGCGGCAGGCCGGGGCAGCGAAGTCCGCTTCGCCTTCCGCGACACGACCGAAGACATCGCGACCTTCCGGTTCCGCGTGGCGAGCGGCAGCGACGCCGACGCCGTCGAAAAGAAGCTTCCGGTACGCCCGGCCTACCACCTCCGGGCCTCCACCGCGGCGGGCGTGCTGCGTGACACCGCGACGGTCCTGTTCGCGCTGCCGGGCGATATTGATCCCGCGCGCTCGCGCATCGAGTTGAACCTTGGCGCGTCCGTGCTCGCCGTGGTCCAGGGGGCGTTCCAGTACCTGAGTGTCTACCCGTACGACTGCAGCGAGCAGGTGGCGAGCGAAGCGCTGCCGCTCATCGCACTCTACCAGGCGCGCCTGGTGCTGGGACCGGGCGTCAAGCTGCCGCCCGACGCGAAGGACCAAATCGCCGACGCCGTGGGCGTGCTGTCGCGGCGTCAGCGACCCGATGGGGGCATCGGCCTGTGGGACGCGAACGACTGGACCACCCCGTGGCTGAGCGCCTACGCCGGCGAGGCCCTGATCGCCGCGCGTGCGGCCGGGTTGGCAGTGAGCGACACCGTGCTGTCGCGGCTCGGCGCGTATCTGTCAAAGAGCCTTCACAACGAGCTCCCCATCCAGGCACCCGTCGCAAGCTGGTATTCCGAGTTCCGGGTCCGTCTCGCCGACCGAGTGGCGGCCGTGGACTTCTTGAGCCGCGTCGGCCGGCCCGATCTCGCGGGCGAGAACGACCTGCTGCAGCTCGCGTCCCAGCTCGCGTGGGAGGATCGAGTGCGGCTCGCCGAGGTCGTCGCGCGCCGTGGCGCGGTGCGAGCGGCGCGTCAGCTCCTGGACCCGATCTGGGCGTCGGTGAAGATCGAGGGGCGTCGCACCGTGATCCCCGACTCGACTCGGCGGCCGTTCTATTTCTACTCGTGGGAGCGACCGGTCGCACGCCTGCTCACAGCTACGCTCGCAGCCGACTCGAGCCACGTGCTGCTTGGTCCGCTCGTGGAAACGCTCATCGCGCAGGGCCGTGCCGGGCAGCTCTCGCCCTGGAATACGCAAGACTACGGCGCGGCGATCGGTGCGCTCGCCGCGTTCGCCCGGCGCCAACAGGGCGCGGCAGCGCGCGGCATTCGCGTCCGCAGCGGCAGCCGCGTGCTGCTTGAAACGCAGGCCCGCGCGGCGAGCGCGGCGGTCATCGACTCGAGCGCCCCCCTTACCGGGCTGCTGACCGATGGTCCGAGCGGCTCGAAGACGCTGCGGCTCGCGCTCGAGACGCCGGCGGGTGGGGACGCGCCGGTTTACTACTATGTCACGGTGCAGGAAGTCCCGCGCAACCGGCCCGTCACGCCCGACCAGCAGGGGATCCAGGTCGAGCGCTGGTACGAGGACTTCGCGACCGGCAAACCGATCGTGAGCGTCGGCGAAGGGGAACTCGTGCGCGTTCGGCTGCGGATCACGATCCCGGCCGAGCGGCAGTTCGTGGTACTGGACGATCCGCTGCCTGCAGGGCTCGAAGCGGTGGACTTGAGCCTCCGGACCAGCGGCGTGCTCGTCGGGCCCGGCGCGACCCGGCAAGAACAGGCCGAGCACGAAGAGGCCGAAGGCGAGTCGAGCTACCCGTGGGGCTGGTACTACGGAAGCTGGGACGACGGTTGGTGGTCGCCGTTCGACCACAAGGAGATGCGGGACGACCGAGTCGTGTACGCTGCGACCGTGCTGTGGCCAGGCACGTACAGCGCCACTTATGTGGCCCGCGCTACGACGCCTGGAGTGTTCGTGCGACCGCCCGCGCACGCGGAAGAGATGTACAACCCGGCCGTCCACGGCCGCAGTGAGGGCGGCGTATTTACCGTCACGGTGAAGTCTCGATGAGCGACCGGAGCCGCAGGCTGCTCGCGCTCGGCGGGGGCCTGGCCATCGCCCTGGCGTTCACGCTGGGTGCCTGGGCCGTTTGGCCGCTCCCGGCCGGTCTCGTCGCGCCGCTGCCGGCACCGAGCTTCACGCTTGCCGACCGCCACGGGCTGGCGCTCCGGACCACGCACGCGCCGGACGGCAGCCTGGCACGCTGGCTCCCGCTGTCGGAAATGGATCCGAAGATCCTGCAGGCGTTCCTCGCGCTCGAGGACCGCCGCTTCTATGAGCATGGCGCGATGGACTGGCGCGCCGCCGTTCGAGCGGCGCGGGACAACCTGCGCGCCGGCCACGTCGTGTCCGGCGCCTCGACGATCACGATGCAGCTGGCCCGGCTGCTCCGGCCCGCGGCCAGTGGCCGCACGTGGGGCGCCAAGTTGCTGCAGGTCCTGTGGGCGCTCCGGCTGGAGCGTCACCTCGCCAAGCAGGCGATCCTCGAGCAATACCTGAACCGCGTCCCCCTCGGCCAGGGCGCGATCGGGGTCGCCGCCGGCGCGCGTCTCTATTTCGACGCATCCGCCACCCAGCTGAGCCTCGCGCAGGCCGCGCTGCTCGCCGGGTTGGCCCGCGCTCCGTCCACTGCCAACCCATTCGTATCGACCGGGCGGGCGCAGACGCGGCGCGCCCAAACGCTCATCCGCATGCGGGACGCGGGCTACGCTGCCGACCCCGAACTGGCACGCGCAGCCGCCGAGCCGCTCCTTCCCCAACGGTCCGCGCCGCCGTTCCTCGCACCGCATTTCACGAGCCGCCTGCTCGCTTGGAGCGACGAGCGAGGGGAGCCGGTCGACGGCTTGCGGCGCACCTCGCTCGATCTCGCCCTCCAAACCCGGCTCGAGGCGGAAGTGCGCCACACGGTGCAGATCATGCGCGAACGCGGTGTAGAGCAGGCGGCCGTCGTCGTTCTCGACAACCGCACGGGCGAGATACTCGCGTGGGTCGGCTCGCCCGATTTCTGGGCGGACAGCGCGGGTCAGGTGGACATGGTCGTCTCGCCGCGACAGCCGGGATCCGCGCTCAAGCCGTTCCTCTACGCGCTCGCGTTCGATCGGGGCTACACGCCGGCCTCGATCCTCGCCGACATCCCACACACCTACGAGACACCGACCGGACCCTACCGCCCGCGCAACTACGACCGCGCCTTTCACGGACCCGTGCGCGCCCGCGAGGCGCTGGCGAGCTCGTACAACGTGCCCGCGATCGAGCTCACCGACCGGGTTGGAGTCTCGAGCCTGCTGCGGACCCTCCAGGTCGCGGGGTTCGCGTCGCTCGATCGTACCGCCGACTACTACGGGCTCGGTCTCGCCCTCGGAAACGGGGACGTGACCCTGCTGGAGCTTGCGAACGCCTACCGCGCACTCGCAAACGGCGGAGTGTGGCGGCCGTATTGGTGGTGGGCCGTGCCGAGTGGAGTGCGCGCGGACTCGGAGGCGGGCCGCCGGGTCATGTCACGAGGCGCCGCGGCCCTCGTGCTCGACGTCCTGAGCGATCCGGTCGCGCGCATTCCTGGATTCGGGCTCAGCACGCCGTTCGACTTCCCGTTCCCGGTGGCTGTGAAGACGGGGACGAGCCGCCATTTCACCGATAACTGGGCGGTGGGGACGACCGGCGGGTTCACTGTTGCCGTGTGGGTCGGGAACTTCAGCGGCCGGCCCATGGATGATGTGAGTGGCGTGACGGGTGCAGGTCCTCTGCTGCACCGCGCGATCATCCTGTCGGCACAGGTCCACGCTCCAGGCGTGCTGGCGTCACCGGCGAGCGTCGGCGCCGTGCCCGTGTCGATCTGTCGGCTCTCCGGACTGCGCGCGACGCCCCAGTGCCCTGGGATGGTCGAGTGGTTTGTGCCGGGGACGGAGCCCGTGCGCTCGTGCGACTGGCATCGAGGCGGGAGCGCCCACCTGCCGACGGAGTACGCAGAGTGGGCGGCGCAGGCCGGCCCACCGGAGGTTCCGGTGCGAGAGGCCGCCACGTCCGCCGGACCGCCAGCCGACCCGGAGCCATTCCGCATCCTTTCGCCCCAGGACGGCGACAAGTACGGTATCCCGCCTGGGGTCGGGGCCCGCTACGCGACGATCGCGCTGCGGGCGGCGGGCGGTGCCGGCGCAGTTCGCTGGTGGGTCGACGGGCGACCTGCGCTGGCGACGCGCTGGCGGCTCGTCCCGGGTGGGCATACCATCCGGGCCGTGACCACGCACGGTGACTCGGACGAAGTCCGGATCGCCGTGGAACCGGGTAGCGCTGCCACGCCCCCGGACCTGCGCGCGCAGGCGGGGGAGCATTAAGTTTTGGCTCTGCCGGGCGCCCGTAGCTCAGGTGGATAGAGCAGCAGCCTTCTAAGCTGTTGGTCGGAGGTTCGAATCCTCCCGGGCGCACTCGCCACGACCCAAGAGGGCAGGCCACCATGGCCGTCTTGCCGCGACACCGTCTCGTTCACGCGCTCCTCACGGCCTCCTTGGGGATGCCGATGCACCTATCCGGTCAAGCGCCCCCCCCCCGCACCGAGCTGCTCGTGCGCATCGACGACATCGGCATGAGCCACGCGGTGAACCAGGCGCTGCAGGAGCTCGCCGACACCCACATGCCGCTCTCCGCCTCCGTGCTGTTCGTGTGCCCGTGGTACCAGGAGGCGGTCGAGATCCTGCGGAAGAATCCCCAGATCGCGGTGGGCGTGCATCTCGCGCTGAACGCGGAATGGAAGGGATACCGCTGGGGCCCCGTGCTCGGCCGGGAAGCCGTGCCCTCGCTCGTCGACACCGTGGGGTACTTCAGGCCTTCGACGGAGCAGTTCCTCGCGAGCCACTACGACTTGCGCGAGGTGGAGCGCGAGCTGAGCGCGCAGGTCGAGCGCGCCCAGCGCTCCGGCTTGAAAATCGACTACGTCGACTATCACATGGGGACCGCCGTGGGGACGCCCGCGCTGCGTGCGATCGTGGAGCGGATCGCGGAGAAGTACGGGCTCGGCATCTCCCGTTACTTCGGCGAGATCGACCACACCATGTTCGACACGCCCATCGCGGAGAAGCAGGCGGCGTTCGCGACCTATCTGGACGGGCTCGCTCCCGGCAGCCTCAACCTCGTGGTGGTGCACGTCGGCCGCGCCACGCCGGAGCTCGCCGCCCTGGTCGACATGAACGACCCGACGCAGAACACCACGGCCGGTGAGCCCCTCATGGCCAAGCACCGGCAGGCCGAGCTGGAGATGCTGCTGTCGCCGGGGTTCGCACGCCGGCGCACCGCGCGCACCATCACGCTGCTCACCTACGCCGACCTGATGCAGCGCGTGGGTCGCGCCGGCATGCGGCGGCCGGGCAGCTAGAACTCGAGCTTCTTCAGGAACTCGCAGTCCTTCCGCGCGCTGCCGAGCGGGTCTTCTTGGCCTTCCTGCTCGACGTAGCAGAACTTGTGGTCGATGTCCGGAACGGCAGCCAGCAGGCGCTTGAAGTCCACCGTCCCCGTGCCCAGCACGGTGTCGTGCGAGCGGTCCGGGACGACGTCTTTAAGATGAAAGCTCCAATACCGCTCGCGGTAGCGCTGTAAATAGGCGAACGGATCGCCGCCCCCGATGACCATGTTGCCGACGTCGAGCTGGAGCCGCACGACCTTCGGGTCGGTTCGCTCGATGAACACGTCGTACGGCACCTTGCCGTCGATCAGGGGCATGTGGTCGGGTTCGTTGTGGAAGGCGAGCCAGATGCCGGCGCGTCGCGCGACGGCCCCGGCGGTATTGAACCGGTCGGCCCACTCCCGCCAATCGTCGAGCGAGCGCGTCTCCTCCGGGAAACTGGGAACGATGAGATATTCGTGGCCCAGCCGGTGGGCGATCTCGAGACTCCGCTCCCACCCGACGAACAGCGTGATCGGCGAAATGTGCGCCGAGGGCGCGTGCAAGCCTTCGTGATCGAGTGCCGCCCGGACCTGCTCGGTGGTGCGGCCGAAGTTCCCGAACGACCACAGCAGCTCCACGTCCGTGTAGCCCATGGCACGCACCGCCGCGAGCGTTCCCTCCGGATCCTTGTGCATCGCGTCCCGCACCGAGTACAGCTCGAGCCCGATGCGGTTGAGCGAGCGCAGCGGGGCTCGGGGGTCGGGACTCGGGGCTCGGGGCCGCAACGCGTAGCCGAGTACCGCGCCACCCAACGTCTTCACGAAATCGCGCCGTCCAGTCATTATTCGCTCTCCTTAGTTACGAGGCCCGAGTCCCTAGTCCCGAGCCCCTAGCCAGTATTCCGCAGCCCCTGGGCAATGCCGTTGAGCGTGGACGCGAGCCCCGCGCTGATTGGCCCGAGCGCGGGGTCGTCGGGCGCCGCGTGCCGCTTGCGCTCGAGCAAGGTCACCTGTAACAGCGACAGCGGGTCCACATATGGGTTCCGCAGGCCGATCGCCGTCTGCAGCATGGGATTGTCGCGCATCAGATAATCGCTTTCCCGAATGCGCAGCAGCGCGGTCACCGTACGGCGGAACTCGTCTTCCAGCTGGTCGAACAGCGCGAGGTCGCGCCCCCCCCCGGCCCCCCCGGCCCCCCCGCCCCCCCCGCCAAGCTCGCGCACGTACATCCGGGCGATCGCGAGGTCGGCCTTGGCGCACACCATCTCGATCTTCGCGAGCAGGTCGTCGAAGAACGGCC
>Ga0209154_1002347_pt1 | contig 10600 bp, 8 predicted proteins | sample GraSoiAngelo_121_FD_185878 | JGI IMG/M metagenome (GOLD analysis project Ga0209154, IMG submission 185878) | Grasslands soil microbial communities from the Angelo Coastal Reserve, California, USA - 14_0919_12_20cm (SPAdes) (version 2) | ecosystem: Environmental > Terrestrial > Soil > Grasslands ... | reverse complement strand
TGTACTCTTGACCTGGCTCAGCGGACCTTCCTAGCCGATTTGCGAACTCTTCCTCGTTGAGGCTGTGAATCTTAATGGCAAGGCCACCCAGCATTTTCAAGGCGACCTTCGCTTCTGAGGCGGCTTTAAGAATTCTCAATGATTCATCTATGAATATCTGGGTCGGCACTTTTCCATTCCATTCTGTGGGCATCTCATTTGTTCTGTTCTCCGCCACTAGGCCTCGACCTGGCTCCTAGATAGTTGGTTTAATCTAAATTAAATCCAAAACGGTTATGTCTGCGTTCGTTCGAGCCTAGAGCTAGAAGAAGATTATGTCCGCGTCCTCCACCTGTCCCAAGTGTGGATACGCAAATCTTCCTAACGCTAGATTCTGCGCGAACTGCGCAACACAACTAACCGCCTCGCCTCCATCCTACCAAGGTCCTCAGCAGTCTCCGGGTATCCCACCAGCACAGTGGTATGGGTCGCCCCCAGGATACTGGAATCCCGTGGAGACCGCAAGGAGGACAGGCATCGACAGGACCAAAACCGGGCTCCTACTCGTGATCGCGGGAATACTTCTCGGGCCCATACCCTACGTCACGTACATCGGATTGATACTGGCCATAATCGGGGTCATAATAGTCATTATTGGACGAGACCCCTTCGGCAGCAGCCATTCCAACTACGTCATATTTTCCGTGGTAACCTATTGTATAGGACTCGTAATCGCTTTCGTTGCCGGGTTCTTGTTCGGCTTTTCCTTTCTTTCCGCCGCGCTAAGTGGTGGTAGGCAGGCCCTTGTTGAACAGGCATTGGTTTCCGAATTTAACGACCTCATCATTAGCATCCTCATTAGCGGCGCAGTCATGGGAATAGCCTACGTGATCTTCACGTACGCGTTACAGGACTCAATGGGCCGCGTCTTGCTCTACATTGCCTTCGCGACCCAACTGGCCGTCTCGGTTACGGTCGCTTACATTGTAAGCCCGCAGGTCGCAGGGGCAGTCACCCAATCATTTTCCAGTGGAACCTTCGACCCCTCTCCACTCAGTGCGCTTCAAGCCCAGCTACAATTTCTACGATTGTTAAGTCTCATTCCCGCGGCTATCTTCGCATTCGCTTACTACAGAGCATATTCCCGAATCGCAAAAGTAGAAGTTCCTACAGCCGCAACGCCGCTGGCATCATTTACTCCCAGTTCAGGGAGCGGGTAGCAATACGGGAAGCTCGACTCCGAGCCCTGGCAATTAGTTACCCGTCAGATCATACCTACAGCAAGTGATGACTTTGAACAAGACGCATCCGTGGGAGCTAGCTTTGAGAGAAGGGAGATGGGAAGAGGCATCCCCACCGCTCCCAGAAGTTGTGGAGTTCGCCAATGACTTGAAACGCGAAGGTGCGAAGACAATTCTCGACCTAGGTTGCGGGGCCGGTCGTCATTCCGTACTTCTAGGCAAACAGGGATTTCAGGTAATAGCTCTCGACATTTCGGAAACGGCCCTCAAAACCCTTGACGGCCGTCTGAAAGCTGCTTCGATCGATACCGTAGCCCTTGTCAAGCACGAGATGCGGGATCTCCCGTTCATAGACAGCTACTTCGATGGTATCATCTGCACCAACGTCCTTCACCATGGAAAAATCTTTGAGATCAAACAAGTAGTTAGGGAGATTCGACGAGTGATGCGAAAAGAGGCCTCAGCGTTCATCGTGGCTCTGTCCACCTCGGATTTCAGAAAAGGTAACGGCAAGAAGTTGGAGCCCAACACTTACGTCTTCACAAAAGGCGAGGAACGGGGAATAATCCACCACTTCTTTCCCGGCTCAGAACTCAAATCGTGTCTTAAAGGAACGAAGATCGTGTCATTCAAAGAAAGATTGATTCCTATTGAAGAAGGCGGAAACCGCGCCCATTTTCTAGTGAAACTGAAAAAGCCCTAGCTCTCGTCGTCCGCTCAGCGGGTAAAGAGAACGCAACCAGACGAAGGCGTAGGCGAGAACTGGAGCTTCGTATTATTTCAGGGCGCCCAGAAACGAGCTCGTTGGCGTACCTAAGCCTGTCACATCATCATACCCTGGCGTAGAGATGAGGCTTAAGGTCTGGTTCATTGTTCGCAGACGATAAACTACTCCAGCGCTCGCGTCGATGCTGTTGCGGTAGTTTGCCCGAACCACTGCGACGGTTGAGGATGGACTGACTATGTCCGTGAAGGCGGTTGAGCCTGCGAGACTGTAGAAGAGTGGGTTGGCAAACCCATGGGTGTGGCCGGCAGCCTGGTCGGCTAGTGCCATGATTCCGGCGACCAGCGGAGATGATAAGCTTGTTCCTCCGATGCGGTATTCAGAGTAGGCCACTGTGCCGTTCGGGAATGTCTGTGTCTCGCCGATCAAGTATCCCGTGTTCGGATCACCGACAGCCGATATGTCCGGTACGGCTCTACCGGTGCGTCCTTGAGCCTGGAAGACTGAGCTGGGCACTATTCCAACTTGGTAGGATGGTTCCGCGAATATGCGGCTGACTCCACCACCCGAACCGTACAACCAAGAGCCAGGTGGAGTAGGTGACCATTTCGTGCCAGTCCATGAGGAGGTGGTTGTCCCCCAAGCTGTCTCAAAGAGATAATTGTTCGTCGGGCCGACTGCGAGGCTTGTGCCTCCGACAGCGGTCACGAATGGGCTGGAGGCTGGCCAGTCAGTGGTAGCATAGCCCTGTACGAGTGACTCATCGCTATTGTCGCCGGAGGAGAAGTAGATTCCGATGCCTTCGACTACTCCTTGCAGAATTGTGTCCTCTTGTGGCTTGATGTAGCCGGCGGGCAGTATCTCGGTATTGAAGCCGTATGAGTTGGTAACGATCGATGCAAGATGTCGGTCTACAACATGGTTCAGCGCCGCGTCAAGGTCCTGGAAATTGTTAGGCGCCCCCACGAAAACGATAGTCGCGGCAGGAGCCATCCCGTGAACAGCTTCCACATCAAGCGTCTCCTCACCATACCAGCCCTGCGGATCCTGAAAGAGACCCTTCTCGGGATGGTTATAGGTCCCAGGTGCAACAACTTGGATGAGTTGGTTCGCTGTCAGTGTTGGAAGCCCGCGATTTGTCGACCACTGGTTAGTATCTTGGACGATTGTGGGTGCTGCGTAGGCGTCGATTATCGCCACCGTCTGACCTGAACCATCATACCCGGAGATACCGTACGCACCCTTGATCTGCTGGGGGGTGTATCCGCAAGGCGCGAAGGGAAGAGTTCCCGGTCCATACGGATTAGTGAAACCTACAGCCTGTAGCTGTCCCCAGTACGATGAGCACGGGTGAGCACTAACGAAGGCAGGTGGCGGAGGCGCGTCTCCAATAGTGCTGTCCACGTGAACAAACTGTACGCTATCGTCGAGGCCTATGACACCTGTGACGATGCTTGCCAGAGAGCTGGGAATAGTTACATCTGCGGACGGGGATCTGAGGCTTAGGCCGCCAACACCGTAGATTCCGAAGCTGGTGCCGAACGCGGCTTGTGCTTGCGCGACGGTTCCTTCCGCTGAGACATAATGATTGTTCATCGGTGTGTACTCAACGAAGAAGCCCTGGCTCCTGAGCCAAGACTGAATTGCACCGACTTGTGATTGCGACGGAGCGAATTGCAAACGGAACTGTTGGGGTGTCAGATATTGTCCATAGGACGGGCTCTTGGGGTCGGAAACCGCTTGCGCAAGCGCCTCAACCGCTGACGGGTTGTTCCAACCAAGGTAGACGCGGAAACCAATGTCGGTAGTGGGGTCAGCAGCATTGATGTAGTTCTTGCTGTTCGCCCATGCAGGCGCGCTCCCCACGAGTGTTGAGCGACCGGAATTGGTTGCTTGAGCAAACAGGCCTCCAAATGAAACGTTCAGCGAGACAATCAATCCCAAAACACTCAGAGCGAGGAGTATTCTCGACAATGACATAACGAAGACATGCAATCCTTGGAAATTATCTATTTAACCGTTGACAATCCGCAGCAACCCGCGTCATTCCCAAGACGCCTAAGGCTACACCCCTATTTGTTCCGACAGGCAATTCGATGCTTGCATTGCTTTCATAGTGACAGGGACGAGACAAGACGCCCATTTTCCACCAGGACCCGAAAGTCCTAGCCTTTCGCGGACCATATACTTCTATTAAGGAGGATTGGATATTCCTCACCGATCTGGTGCCTGTAGGTTGCATCCAGTCATCCCTGTTCTCTTGTCTCTTCTGGCGAGCGCGACTGGCTCTGGTATGATTCTAGACCAGACCGCTTCAGCCCCTCCACCAGTTTTTACGCCTGCCCATGTTGTTGTTATAATGATGGAGAACCAAGGAATCAATCAAACCTACAATTGCGGCCTCAACTGCGCCTATATCACAAGCCTAGCCAACCAGTACGGGCTGGCCGAGAACTTATCCAGCGTCGCTCACAAAAGCCTCCCAGAATATCTCACGTTTCTCAACGGGAGCAACTTCGCGTATCCAGGCTCTACTTTTGCAACAGATTGCGGTCCATCCAGTTGCCGAGTGAATGGGACGAATATTCTGGATGAGATTACAGCCTCCGGCCGGGCTTGGAGGGCTTACATGGAAGACTATGTCGGTGGATGTCAGTTCACCAACGTGGCGGGCCATCGGAGTGTCGAGTACGATGACAATCACAACCCGTTCGTTTACATGGCCGAGGCCCACTCCTCACCTGTCTACTGCGGGAACCTGGTAGACGCGAACCCGACGAGCACAGGCTACCTAGCCCTTCCCACCAAACTCCTCTCCGACCTCAACAACATGAGCAGTCCAGTCCCCAGCTTTATCTGGCTGACCCCGAACAATTGCGATAATGGTCATGATAATAACGCGACTATCACATTCTACGGCACGCCGAGCATCTGCCCCCTTTCGAATAACGTGCAGGAACAGAACAATTACCTGCAAGCTCTCGTCCCAGCAATCCTCAACAGCACCGCCTTCACGACATCAGCGTCGCTTTTGGTCATTACTTGGGACGAAGGACTCGCCTGCACTCCTGCAAATGACTCGGCCTATCCTGAAACCTTCCCAATCTGCATCGACCGTGTAACAACAATATTCGCAGGCTCCGATTCCCAGTTCCTTCATATTTCGAACAAGGGCTATAGCCATTACGGCTTTCTTCCCACGCTCGAAGAGGTCTGGGGACTTGCTCCCCTCGCAGGGCAGGTCAACGGTCCAACGTTCGACGAGTTCCTAGCAGTAGCAATCGCGTCGTCTTCTTTAGGCGGGGGTGGGCGCGGCCGCTTTCTATGTATGTGAATCAGATCGATGGAGCTATTGTCTGAGTCTCGGAAACGGCCTAGATTCTAGAAGGTCGGTTGAAGACTGCTTCGATTGCCAACGTCGCTTCTTGTCAAGCATGAAGATGGGAGGAGTTTCCTTTCATAGACGGCCTCTTTGAGGGCTATAGAGAGGAGGTCTCGAGACTACCCGTTCTTTTGGAACCGTCGTGACGAGTGAGCCGCCATATCTTCCCTGCATTATTATACGATAGTCGAATCAACTCTTTCGCAGCCTCGACATCTCCTTCCGAACGGATTCTGAAAGTGACCCATCCAGCTTGAGGAGCAAAGCGATGCGGTTCAGCCTTTACCCTCTTCCAACATCGTCTGCTGGTCTTCTTTGGAGAGCCGGATGTCAAGGTGCGAAGTTCCATGAGTGTGAATGAATTCGAGACCGTGGACCTAGAATTCTGTGCCGCCTAACCTGTGTGAAGCCTTAGTGACATTAGGGAGCTGGAGAATCCAGTCTTGGAGAGACTCGATCAAAGGATACTCGTCCTAGGATTTGACTAGTAGTTTACCATCCTCCATGACCTTCTGACCGCTAATTGTTACTGTCGCCTTGGTCATCGAGGCCCACCATGTACCGCTCGCGACGTTCTTCCCCCCTTTTGCGCCGCTATGGCCGAATCCGACGATGGTGCTTCCAAGGACCTTATCATCCTGCGTGAACCCGTGGCGAAGCTTGGGGTTCAATCCGAATCCGAAATATCCGAAGCGGTTCTCATCGCCAGTTCCTTCTCTAAGATAACGCTCGAAGATCTCTTTTCCAGATCTCGCAGAGACCTGTTTGATTCGGCCTTGTGCTACTTGAAAGGTCAGGTCCTCAACCTCGCCCTTTCCGGTGCGGATTAACGGGTCATAGACTATTCTTCCCTCGGCGCTATCTTCCGCGGCCGAAACTTCGATTCCACCGGTTGGCAAGAAGACAACTTCTCCTCTCTCGGCCTTCTCTTCTGTTGCTAGGCCGTATGAATAATCGGGTGGGCGTTTGTCAAGTCTGAATCGGAAGTCCGTTCCAAACGGTGTTGTCAAATGCACCTGTCCTTCTCCGTTCATCAAAGGTTCCAACGCACGTCCCTGCGAAGCCATCTCTCCCGGGTCGGCAGTACAGCCCTCAAACATTGCTCGTCTCCACTCCTCCAAATCTAGACCTATAGACTCTGCGCGTTCCGGGGTCGCGAGAGTGGATTCGATCCCCACCATCCTCACTTTGTTCCTCCTAGCTACTTTCGCCCACTGTTCAGCAAACCTGCTCTTATCATACCGCGTATCGAGCCAAACACTAACCGACTTTCGCCTCTCAGCGGGAATCGTATTCCACGGAATAGGCTTTCTCGGGCCCAAGGTGTAGATGTAGATGTCAGTCTCTTCCAAGGCAGCGGCAAAGTGAGCCGGCAAATTGTCAACGAGTTCTAGTGGAGCCTCGATCATAGAGCGCAGCCAGAGGTCTTCAGGCTGAACCGTCAGAAGTACCTCACAGTTTCTTTTCTTGGACTCCCAGGCGAGATCTGACGCTAGTTCAAGTGTGTGGTCCCAACTATTGATCCACATCCTCTGACCCGGTTTGGTCCTGAGAGAAACGTCAAGCAATTGTTTCGTCAACATGACGTGTTCAGGAGCGACTTTTTCATGGGGCATGAAAGAGTCCACACTGAAGCGCGAAAAAAGGTTTAATCGCTTGCTCTTCTACGAAGTGTGGCATGTCGGGACAGTGGACACTCCCAATTGAACTGAGAGAGTTTCAAACGGCCGATTACGGGAGATTGGCCCACGTCTTTGGCTCAATCTTTCCTGATTACGACCGGACCCCCGAGGAGTGGAGGTTTGACGATGAGAGTCTCGACAGATCGAAGTTCCACTTCAAACGATACTCATGTTTTAGCGAGGAGGTCCAAGAACTCGTTGGGTTTGCTCAGTGTCAACATATTCCATGGATGTATCACCCGAAGAAGCTGTGGTTCGACATATGGGTCGATCCGCAACATCAGAGAAAGGGAATAGGGAGCGCACTCTACGATAGGCTGAACCAGGACTTCAAGGATCTTGGTACTGTGACATCTTGGACCGGTGTAAGGGAGGACATGCCCTTTCCGATCAAGTTCGCCATGAACCGAGGGTTCCATGAGAAGATGAGAGCTTGGGAATCACGTCTTAACCCCGCCACAGTCAACCTCTCGCTCTTCCAAAAATATGTGGAGAAGGCGTCTGAGTATCGAATCCGCTTCGTCACCTTAGCTGATGAAATGAAGAACGATCCTGAATGCTACAGCAAACTCCACACACTGGTTCAGGCCGTCTCGGAAGATATACCTCGACCTGAACAGTTCACACCAGTCTCCTTTGAGCAATGGTCAGCTTTCGAGATGAAGAGCCCCAACCTAGTCCCCCAGGGCTACATGATAGCCAAAGATGGCGACAAGTATGTGGGTATGAGCACGGTGTGGAGGGCTCAGAAGGATCCCAAGGGACTCTATCAGGGACTGACAGGAGTAATTCGAGAATACCGGGGACGAGGAATAGCCGTTGCTTTGAAGCTCAAGGTCATCGAGTTCGCTAGGAACAACAAGTACGAGAAGGTCAAGACGTGGAATGACTCGACAAACGCACCCATGCTGGGGATCAACGTGAAGCTTGGCTTCAAACGCGAAGTCGGCTGGATAACTCTCGAGAAGAACCTGGCATAGATCAGAATGAAGTCCAAGCTCCCCGTTCTAAACCTCAACGGGTCACCTTACCAGATAGGATACAATCACGGAAAGAAGGCTCGTCCAGAAATCGAGCATAATCTGGAAGTCTACTTCCGTCGTTTCAAAAGCGAAACCGAGCTCTCGCATGATGTCGCCATCAGTCGAGCGGCAAAGTTCCTAGAGGTGATCAACAAGGCCAGCCCAGAGTATGCTGAGACTATGAAAGGTGTCGCCGTTGGCTCGCGCCAGGAAATTCTCGACATCACTGCATTGAACGTTCGCTATGAGTTGATGTACAGTCAGTTCTCCAAGATCGGATTGAAGCCAATTCCCAAGACTTTCGGCTGCACAGCCTTCGCGGCGCTTCCAACGGCGGTCGAAAACGGACATCTGGTTATGGCCCAAAACTGGGACTGGATACCTGAGGTCAACGGGCTCTTTCTAAAGGTCAGAAACGAAAGCGGGCCTGACGTCTTGTCGTTCACGGAAGCAGGGGTGGTCGGAGGCAAGATCGGTTTGAACTCCGAAGGACTCGGTTTGCTAATTAACGGAATTGTGTCCAGCAAAGACGACTGGGCACGACTCAAGAAACCCTTCCACGTCCGATGCTGGGAAATCCTCAAGTCGAAAACCCTAGGACGCGCTCTTAAGGTGATCGCCCAAGGTCAGAGAAACTGTTCCGCCAACTTCATCTTGGGACAACAGAAAACGGTCGGACTGGGAAAAGTTGTTGACATTGAGTCTGCTCCGGAAGCAATCTGCGAGCTTGGACCCGACAGAGGAGCACTTGCACACACCAACCATTTCTCCAACCCAAAAATTCTCGGCGTAAAACAGATCTTGGACGAAGAACGACTATCTACACTTCAGCGATATCGAAGAATCCAGAAGCTCCTAGACGGAACCGTCCGGGCAGGACAAAAGCTGAACCTCAACGAAGCTCAGAGCATGCTAAGAGATCATTACGGAAAGCCCGAATCAGTATGCCGTCACTCAAACTTGAAACTGCCAGAATATGAGAGGTACGAGACAGTAGTCTCTGTAGTAATGGACCTTTACAGCAAGAGACTCTGGGCGACTATCGGCTCGCCCTGCTCAACCGAATATCAGCCTATCACGCTGTGAGAGAGCTCCTCTGAAGGGACTAGAAAACGAATCGTATTTCAACAGGTAGAGCAACCGAGAGTTCCGCGAGTCCCATTTGCCTTCTGCTCAGAAACGCAAGATCCTAGAGAAAACTCGTAAAAGAAAAAGTCGCGGGTTACTCTATCTTATCCTAGCGGTTGTCCTCATTGTGATTGTAGGGGTCGGAGTGTACGCATACGTCTCGTCACTGCCTCCGGACATAATCTACGCTACGCTCAATACCTCGAAGGGGACATTCGAAGTTGAACTCTATCGTAGCCTAACCCCTATCACGGTGAACAACTTTGTGAACCTCGCGAAATCCGGCTTTTACAACAATCTTGTCTGGCACAGAATCCAGCCGGGATTCGTAATCCAGACCGGAGATGAAAATACAAAAAATGGTGGAGGCAACAACAGTACTTGGGGACAATACCAGGGGACAACAATACCTGACGAAATAGTGAGTTCACTCCACAACTACGCAGAATATATGGCGATGGCGAACACAGGAGCCGCGAACAGCGGTAGCACCCAATTTTTCATCAATCTTGTTGACAGTAGCGCTAATCTTGACGGGAAGTACACAGTGTTCGGCCATGTAATTAGCGGCATGGACGTGGTCAACAAGATAGGGGGCGTTCCAGTTTACCCTGCACCACCCAGTGGCGTATGCTGTCAACCAAGCCCTCCTCTGCCTTTCCTGACGAGTGTTACGATTTCAAACACTCCATAAACTTGCTTGTACACACACTGTCTACTCTAAGCTCCCGCGGTTCTTAGGTAGTAGGCCCAATAGCCTTTCCAGCGGCCGTACTTCTCGACGATAACGTGAAGCCTCTGTTCTGTCATCGGTTTTCCATAGACTCTAGCTGCAGCAGCGATCAGACGTTTCTCTACAGCAACCTTCTCCATTCTCCCAAGACCTCTCAGAAGGATTAGTCTCGCGGACCATTCGCCGATCCCTTTGATATTCTTCAGCCATTCCTCCACTTTGTCATACTCGGTAGTTCTGAGAAATCTCTCATCAACCTCATTGAACGCTCTGATCACGTTTCCCAGATACTCTTCTCGACGCTCATGCTTGATCAGCGACTTCAACTCTTCCTTCGATGCATCGGCTAGCTGGCCCGGCTCCGGAAAAGCACGATAGACATGGCCCTTCACTCCGAGACTTGTCCCGAAGCGTTCCAGCAAAGCCTGCTTCGCTCGTCGTGCCGCGCTTAGCTGGTTTCGCTGCGACAGCACGGCCCAGCAGGCACACTCGAACGGAGTGAGAAACTTCACTTGGTGTAGCCCGTAGAGCTTCTGAAGAATCGATGCAAAGCTGGAATCGTTGATGGCTATGCGGTAGAACTGATCTAGATCATCTGATAGGCTTAGGAAGAAGGAGATTCTATCGATTACAACCTCTGTCAGTCCGCGAGAAAAAGGGTGGTCAGCGAAGAGAGTGTACTTTAGCCCGGGCATTTTGATTGTTCCCG
>Ga0209154_1002345_pt1 | contig 10602 bp, 10 predicted proteins | sample GraSoiAngelo_121_FD_185878 | JGI IMG/M metagenome (GOLD analysis project Ga0209154, IMG submission 185878) | Grasslands soil microbial communities from the Angelo Coastal Reserve, California, USA - 14_0919_12_20cm (SPAdes) (version 2) | ecosystem: Environmental > Terrestrial > Soil > Grasslands ... | reverse complement strand
CCCGAGCTCGGGCCGGTGTCGCCGGGGGAATTCGTGCCGCTCGCGGAGAGTACCGGCGGCTCGCGGCGCCTCACCAACTGGGTGCTGGCCGCGGCGATCCGGCAGATGGGCGAGTGGCGCCGCATGGGTCTCGAGCTCGACCTGGCGGTGAACCTGTCGGCGCCCGACATTCTCGACTCGGACCTGAGCGATGCGATCCTCGCGCTGCTGCGCCAGCATCGGGTCGAGTCGTCGTCGCTCCTGCTCGAGATCACCGAGAGCGCGGTGATGCGGGATGCGCAGCTCGCGGTGCGCAACATGCAGCTGCTGCGCATCGCCGGAGTGCGCTTCTCGATCGACGACTTCGGCACCGGGCACTCCTCGCTGTCGCAGCTCTCCACGCTGCCGGTGGACGAGCTCAAGATCGATCGCTCCTTCATCTCGGAAGCGGCGAGCGGCTCGGTCACCATCGTCACATCCACCATCGAGCTCGGTCACCGCATGGGACTCAAGGTGGTCGCCGAGGGAGTGGAGGACCCGGCCGCCTGGAATCTGCTGCGCCGGCTCGGCTGCGACTTCGCGCAAGGGTACCTCATCAGTCCGCCGATGCCCGCGGCCGAGGTGCCGGCCTTCATCCAGCAGGCCAACCAGCTGCTGCCGGCCTCGGACTCGACGCTGCTGCAGCTGCGGGCGCTCGAGGAGCTGGCGGGGCGATCCGGCCGCTGATCCTTCCAGGGAGCTCCCGGAGCCGGCCGGGACGGCTCCCGGGAGCGCCATTGTGTCAAATGCGCGCCCCGCGCTTGTGCCGGAGCCGCCCCCTGCGGTATCGTCCCCGCCGGTTCGTGACCTTTCCCTTTCCTGCCGCTTGCCACCCGCCTCGCTTGCGAGTTGGCTTCCGAGTCTGAAAAGCCGAATCGTTCTCGACCAGGTGGCAGTGCGTGCCCCGACGACTCAACCGATCTTCGGTCAGCACTCCTGCTAGTAATGTTTGTTTCAGGAGTTCGATTGCATGACGAAGATCTATGTGGGCAACCTGCCGTTTTCCGCCACTGACGCCGAGGTGCGCGAGCTGTTCGCACAGCACGGCACGGTCGAGTCGGTGAGCATCATCACCGATCGCGACACCGGCCGGCCGCGCGGTTTCGGGTTCGTCGAGATGTCGCGCGCCGACGCCTCGCGCGCGATCCAGAATATCAACGGCAAGGAGCTGGGCGGGCGGGCGCTGCGGGTGAATGAGGCCCAGGAGCGCACCGCGGGCAACCGCGGCGGCGGCGGACCGAAGCGCTGGTAAGCTTCACTTCCGCCAAGGGCCGGTCGTGCGTGCCTCGAGGGCACCGCGACCGGCCCTTTTCATTGGTTCGAGGGAGAGTCACTTCATGGGCAAAGGCGATCGCAGAACCCGCCGCGGCAAGATCTACCGGGGCGCCTTCGGCAAGTTACGCCCGAAGGATCCGGCCAAGCGCAGGAAGAAGGCGGCCCGGGCCGCCAAGCGCTGAGCTGCCGGCGGGATCCGGCGCCGACCCGGGGGCGCGGCAGGTCCGCAGGGCTGGAGCCTTGGTGATCTAGAGGAAGGGCGTGGCCGCCGGGGCCGCCGACGGCCGGCGCTTGCGCTCGAGGCACTCGCGCAGGATCTCGAGCGCCGGGCGGGTGTTCGGCGGCAGCTCGACCGCGCTCGGGTTGAGCGGCGTCGTGCGGCTGCCCCAGCGCACCAGGTGCGCGCAGAAACTCAAGCCGCCGCCGAACCCGGGCATCAGGAGCAGCGTCCCCGGGCGCACGCGGCGCTCCTCGAGCGCCTCGCAGAGCGCCACCGGCACGGTGGCCGCCGACATGTTGCCGTAGCGCTGGATGTTGACGTACACCCGCTCCATCGGCACCCGTGCACGCTTCGCGAGCGCTTCGATGATGCGCAGGTTCGCCTGGTGCGGCACCACCAGATCGACGTCCTCGGGACCGAAGTTCATCCGCGCCAGCGTCTCCTCGCACGCGCCGCTCATGCCCTGGACGGCGCGCTTGAAGATTTCCTGGCCCTCGAACTGCCAGCGGGTGATGCCGTAGAGCACGCCGCGATTGGCATAACGACCGCCCATGCCCTCGACGCGCAGCGTCTCGCGCGCTTCGCCGTAGCAGCCGAGCTTCTCCGCCACCAGGCCTTCCTCGCGCTCGCTGGCCTCGAGCACCACCGCCGCCGCTCCATCGCCGAACAGCACCGCGACATCGCGATCGCTCCAGTCCATGAACGGCGAGATCAGCTCGGCGCCGATGACGAGTGCGTTCCGCACCACCCCCGTGCGGATCAGCGCGGTGGCGGCGGACAGCCCGTAGAGGAAGCTGGTGCACGCGGTGTTGATGTCGAACGCCGCCGCGGGCTGCGCGCCGATGCGCACCTGGATACCCGAAGCCATGTTGGGTACCTGATCGTCGTGGCTGCAGGTGCCGAACACGATGAGCTCGACGCGCTTGCCGGGAAGGCCGGCCGCGGCCAGCGCACGCGCGGCCGCCACATAGCCGAGCTCCTCGAGCCCGACGTGCGAGATGCGCCGCTCGCGGATTCCGGTGCGGCTGACGATCCACTCGTCGCTGGTGTCGAGAATGCCGGCGAGATCGTGGTTCGTGAGCACCGCCGGCGGCAGGCACTTGCCCCAGCCGGTGATGGCCGCGTGGATCACGGCTCCTGCCCCCTCATGTCAGCCAAGGATAGCAGGCTGCCGCCGGGATCAGCAGCCTGCCGCTTTCCCGCAGGGAGCCCGCGGCTTCAAGCCGCTGCGCCGCGGTTCGCGCGCTTACCGCCCGGCGGATGCGCGTTGCGCGGCATCCGGCGCGTAGTCGAATGAGTCGAAATACAGCCGCTCCGGCGGCAGTCCGTGGCGCGGAAAGCTCGCGCGCATCGCCTCGATCATCGCCGGCGGCCCGGCAGCGTACACCTCGAAGCGCTCGAGGTCCGGGTAGTCCGCGAGCACCGCCTCGTGCACCCAGCCGACGCGATGATGCGCGGCCTCGAGCGCCGTCGCTTCCGACAACACCGCGGTGAAGGTGAGCTGCGTATGGCGGCGCACCCACTCGAGCACCAGAGGCTCCTCGTACAGGTCGCGCACGTGGCGCGCGCCCCAGTAGAAGTGGATGTCGCGCCGGATGCCCGTCTCCAGCACGTGCCGGAGCATCGACTTCAGCGGCGCGAAGCCCGTGCCGCCGGCCACCATGAGCGCGCGTCCCGCACCGTCGCGATACGTGAATTGTCCGACCGGTCCCTCGATCCGGAGCAGCGCGCCCGCGCCGAGGGGACCGGAGGCTGCCGCGGCGCCGAGGCTGGGCGCGCGCGCCGAACCGCCCGCGGCGTCGTGCCCGAACAGCCGCTCGGTGAATCCTCCGCCGCTGACGCGCCGCACGTGCAGCTCGAGGAGGTCGCTGTCGTGCGGGGGGCTTGCGATCGAGAAGCTGCGCCGGCGGCCCCCATCGAGCAGTACGTCGAGGTACTGGCCCGGACGGAAGCGCAGCCGCTCGACCGCCGGCAGCCGCAGCAGCACCTGCATCACGTCGGGCGCGAGCGGGGTCAGGCGCGCGATCCGGCAGGGGAGCGTCTTGATCTCGACGTCCTCGATGCCGGCGATGAGCCGCGCCTCGACCCTGAGGTGCGAGTGCGCACGCGCCTGGCAAAGCAGAATCTCCCCGCCCTGCGCCTGCTCCGCGGTGATGCCGAGCGGCAGCCCGTTGGGGTAGCCGATCTCGCCGGCCAGCAGCCGGGCGCGACACGAGCCGCAATGGCCGGACTTGCAGCTGTGCGGGAGATTGAGGCCGGCGCCGAGAGCGGCTTCGAGCACCGCCTGTCCCGGAGCGACGCGCAGCGTCCGCCCGTGCGGCTCGATGCGTACCTCGTGCTCGTCCGGGCTCAAACCGCGGAGCCTCTCGTCCGCGCCCGCGTCCGCGGCCTCGCTCGCGGGCGTGCGCTCATGATGTGCTGTCACGGAGCTAGACTAGACTCACGGGCAGGGGAAGGCCAAGGAGCTGGCGTGTTCGTCAATCCGCCGCCCGAACGGATCGAGCAGCTGCTGCGCTCGGCGCACATCATCGCGGTCGTCGGGCTGTCGGCCAATCGCACCCGCCCGAGCCACGGTGTGGCGCGGGCCATGCAGCGCTTCGGCTACCGGATCATCCCGGTGACGCCGGCCGCGGAGAGCATCCTGGGCGAGCCCGCGGTGCCCTCGCTCGATCACCTGCCCGAAGTATTGGGCGGCGACGAGCGCGTGGACATCGTCGATGTCTTCCGCCGTCCCGAGCACGTGGCGGGGATCGTCTCCGACTGCATACGTCTCGAGCTCCCGGCGCTGTGGCTGCAGGAGGGCGTCATCGACCAGGCCGCCGCCGAGCGCGCGGTTGCGGCCGGGATCTTCACGGTGATGGACCTCTGCATCCTCAGGATGCGCGCGGCGCTGCGCTAGGGCCAACGCCGCCGGTCATTGCAGAAGAGCGCGGGCCGGCCGCAGAGGGGGTCGCGGTGGGCGCGCCGGGCCCGGCGAAAATAATCGCGAACCGGTATGCAGTTTGTGGTGAAGGTGCCCCGCGTGCGTTGCCCCGGCAGCCGGCGCCATTCGCGCGCACCACTGCAAGCCATTCGACCGGGCACACCGGTTCGCATCGGCAAGGGCGTTCGCCCCGAGGCGTCCACTCGCCCGGCGTTTCGGCTATGCTTTGCCCGCAATGCGCATCGATTTCACGAAGATGCACGGGGTCGGCAACGATTTCGTCGTCTTCGATGCGCCCGCCGATGAGTCCCTGCTCGCTCCGGGGCTGCTGCGCCGGCTCGGGGAGCGCCGCACCGGCATCGGCTTCGACCAGGCGCTGGTGCTGGAGCGCCCGCGGCGCGCGGGCACCGCCGTCTTCTACCGGATCTTCAACCGTGACGGCGACGAGGTCGAGCAGTGCGGCAACGGCGCGCGCTGCGTGGCGGCGCTCCTCAAGCAGCGCGGGCTCGCTCCCGGCGGCTCGCTCACCCTCGATAGCCCCTCGGGCGTCGTGCAGGCGCGCATCGACGGCGGCCTTGGCGTGTCGGTCGACATGGGGGTGCCCGACTTCGATCCGCGGTCGCTCCCCTTCGATGCGCCGCGCGAGGCGGACAGCTATCCGCTCGAGGTCGCCGGTCGGAGTCTCGCGATCGCCGCGGTCTCGATCGGCAATCCGCACGCCGTGCTCACCGTGCCGGACGTCGAGACGGCGCCGGTGGCGACGCTCGGGCCGGCGATCGAGCGCCATCCGCGATTTGCGAAGCGCGTCAACGCCGGCTTTCTCGAGATCGTCTCGCCCGCCGAGGTGCGGCTGCGGGTGTACGAGCGCGGCGCCGGCGAGACTCTCGCCTGCGGCACCGGCGCCTGCGCGGCGGTGGCGGTCGGGCGGCGCCGCCGGCTGCTCGACGGGGAAGTCCTCGTGAGGGTGCGCGGCGGCGAGTTACGCGTAAACTGGGCGGGTCCGGGGGAGCACGTGTGGTTGAGCGGTCCCGCAGAAATTTCCTTTGCAGGTCACGTCGAGGTCTAGAACACCATGACGACACGAGAAGCTCGCGGGCTCGCCGCGGCGGATGAAGAAGAACAGTCGATCGCGAGCTATCTGCAGCGTAATCCCGATTTCTTCGAGCGCCATCAGGCGGTGCTGGCGCGGCTGCGGCTGCCGCACGTGCGCGGCGGCTCGACCATCTCGCTCGTCGAGCGCCAGATCGAGGTGCTGCGCGAAAAGCTCTCCGCCCTCGAGGGCAAGCTCGCCGAGCTCCTGCGCGTCGCGCGCGCGAACGATGCCCTCTCCGAGCGTCTGCACCGCTTCACCCGCCGGCTGCTGCGCGCCATGCCGCGCGCTGAGGCCCTCGCGAGGATCGAGGCGGGCCTGCGCGAGGATTTCGAGGCCTTCCAGGCGGTGCTGGTTATGATCGGTGAGCCATCGCAGGCGGCTGCCACGCCGCGCTTCGTGCGCACCGTGCCGGCCAGCGATCCGAACCTCAAGTCCTTCGAGTCGCTCTTCGCGACCGGAAAGCCGCGCTGCGGGCAGGCGCGCGACTCGCAGCGCGAGTTCCTGTTCGGGCCCGAAGGGCCCGAGATGGGGTCGGTGGCGCTGGTGCCGCTCGGGGTGAAGGGCTCGATGGGACTGCTGGCGCTCGGCAGTGCCGACCGCGAGCGCTTTCACCCGGCGATGAGCACCGAGTTTCTGGCGCGCCTCGCGGAGCTGATCACCGAAGCATTGAGCGGCAGCTCGCCCTGAAGGTACTCGGGACTGTACGGGCCATGACTCCCGCGGCGCTCGAGTGGGTGGCCCGCTTCCGCCGCTACATGACGAGCGAGCGCCGACTGTCTGCGCACACCGATCGCAGCTACTCCCGGGATCTCGCCGCGCTGGTCAGGTTCTGCGACCGTTCCGGCGTCGCCGACTGGGACAGGCTCGACACCCAGCACGTGCGGCTCTTTGCCGCGCAGTCTCACGCCTCGGGCCTCGCGCCACGCAGCATCCAGCGGCGGCTTTCCGCGGTGCGCAGCTTCTATGAGTTCCTGCTGCGCGAGGGCCGGGACGGCGCCACGCGCGGGGCGGCGCCCGCGTCCGCCCGGCGCGGCACGGGTGCGCGCATCCGGGTCAATCCCGCCCACGACGTGCGCGCTCCGAAGGCCGCGCGACGCTTGCCTCAGACGCTCGATCCCGATCAGATGGCGCGCCTCCTCGAGATCCCGCCGGGCGATGCCCTCACGGCCCGCGACCGCGCGATCATGGAGCTCCTGTATTCCTCGGGGCTGCGGCTCGCCGAGCTCGTGGGGCTCGACATTGCGAGCCTCGATCTCCGCGACCGCACCGTGCAGGTGCTCGGCAAGGGCCGCAAGGCGCGCATCGTCCCGGTCGGGCGGGCCGCGGCCCGGGCGCTCAAGGCGTGGCTGCCCGAACGGGCGCGGCTCGCGCGCCAGGCCGAGACGGCGCTGTTCGTGGGCCGCTCGGGCGAGCGGCTGGGAGCGCGCGCCGTGCAGGCGCGCGTCGCCCACTGGGCGCGGCGTCAGGGGCTCGGCATGCGCGTGCATCCGCACCTGTTCCGGCACTCCTTCGCCTCGCACCTGCTCGAGTCGAGCGGGGAGTTGCGCGGCGTCCAGGAGCTCTTGGGTCACGCCGATATCTCGAGCACCCAGATCTACACCCACCTTGACTTCCAGCACCTCGCCCGCATCTACGACGCTACCCACCCGCGCGCGCGCCGCAAGGGCTGAAGCTTGGGCGATGCACGGGCTGCGCGCCGGCGCGCGCCATGACTGGTAAGGCCCATGAGCGAGAATTCACTCTTCAATCCCCACGGCACCACGATCCTCGGCGTACGGCGCAAGGGCGTCATAGCGCTCGGCGGCGACGGTCAGGTGACCCTCGGCAACACGGTCATGAAGGGCAACGCGCGCAAGGTGCGCCGGCTCGCCGACGACAAGGTGATCGCCGGCTTCGCCGGCGGCACCGCGGATGCCTTCACGCTGTTCGAGCGCTTCGAGGGCAAGCTCGAGAAATACGGCAACCTGACGCGCGCTGCGATCGAGCTCGCCAAGGACTGGCGCTCGGACCGCTACCTCCGGCGCCTCGAGGCGCTGCTGCTGGTGGGCGATCCGGAGAAGCTGTTCGTGATCTCCGGCAACGGGGACGTGATCGAGCCCGAGTACGACGTGGCCGCGATCGGCTCGGGCGGACAGTTCGCGCTGGCCGCCGCCCGCGCGCTCGTGGAGAATTCCGCGCTCGATGCGCGCAGCATCGTCGAGCGCTCGCTCAACATCGCCGCCGACATCTGCATCTACACGAATCGTAATCTGGTCATCGAGGAGTTGAAGCACACGTGAGCGCGGCCGGTCCAAGCAGCATGCCGTCCCTGACGCCCCGCCAGATCGTCCAGGAGCTCGACAAGCACATCGTGGGCCAGGCAGCCGCCAAGCGCGCCGTGGCCATCGCGCTGCGCAACCGCTGGCGCCGCATGCAGGTCGGCGAGCCGCTGCGGCAGGAGATCACGCCCAAGAACATCCTCATGATCGGTCCGACCGGGGTCGGCAAGACCGAGATCGCCCGGCGCCTGGCGAAACTCGCGAATGCGCCGTTCGTCAAGGTGGAGGCCACCAAGTTCACCGAGGTGGGCTACGTCGGGCGCGACGTCGATTCGATCGTCAAGGAGCTCGCCGACGTCGCGGTCAAGATCACGCGCGAGCAGGAGATGGTCAAGGTGCGCGAGCGCGCCCAGGAGGCCGCCGAGGAGCGGGTGCTGGACACGCTCCTGCCCAAGCCACGCGTGATGGGCTTCTCCACCGATGAGCCGGCGCAGCCGCGCAACGGCGAGACCCGCGAGAAGCTGCGCAGGATGCTCGAGGCGCACGAGCTCGACGACCGGGAGATCGAGATCGAGCTGCGCGCCCTGCCGATGGGCGTCGAGATCATGGCGCCGCCCGGCATGGAGGAGATGCAGCAGCAGCTGCAGTCGATGTTCCAGAACCTCGGCGGCAACCGCACCCGCACCCGCAAGCTCAAGGTGCGCGAGGCGCTCAAGCTCCTCACCGACGAGGAGGCGGGCAAGCTCATCAACGAGGACGAGCTCAAGGTCCAGGCGCTCGCCAACGCCGAGCAGAACGGCATCGTGTTCATCGACGAGATCGACAAGGTGACCCGCCGTCAGGAAACCCTCGGCGCGGACGTCTCCCGCGAGGGCGTGCAGCGCGACCTCCTGCCGCTCGTCGAGGGCTCCACGGTCGCCACCAAGTACGGGCCGGTGAAGACCGACCACGTGCTGTTCATCGCCTCCGGCGCCTTCAGCCTGTCGAAGCCCTCGGACCTGATCCCGGAGCTGCAGGGGCGGCTGCCGATCCGGGTCGAGCTCGACTCGCTCAAGGTGGGCGACTTCGTGCGCATTCTCACCGAGCCCGACGCATCGCTCACGGCGCAGTACCGGGCGCTGATGGCGACCGAGGGCGTCGAGGTCGATTTCGCGACCGACGGCGTGCGGCGGATCGCCGAGATCGCCTTTGACGTCAACGAGCGCACCGAGAACATCGGCGCGCGGCGGTTGCACACCGTGATGGAGCGGCTCCTCGAGACCGTCTCCTACGAGGCCGCCGGCGAGAGCGGCAAGCCGGACGGCAACAGCCCGGTGCGCATCGACGCGAAGTACGTCGACGACCACTTGGGTGCGCTGGTCAAGGACGAGGATCTGAGCCGCTACATCCTCTGACCCATCAGAGATCCGAGTTACCTCCGCTTGCCTTGCAGCGCAGATCAAGCCATGGATTAGGTCGAAGTCCCCATTGACCTGCCACCGTGCGCGCGGATACTGCGCGGGTCTGACAAAAGGAGCCTGTTAGAGCATCCGAACCCCCCAAGGGAGGAAACATGAGGCGGTTCACTTCTGGTTCGAACCGACGACGGGAATCTCCGTTGGCACGTGTCGATCGTGTTGTCGGCATTCGGCTGGTCTTCGCATTCGCGTGTATGCTTCCGCTGACGGTCAACGCGGCGGTCGTCGCCAATCCACTGTGCCCGGCTGAAACAGCCTTGTACGACCCGGGCAATGGTCAAGACATCAGCGTCCCGTCCGGCTATGTAGTCAGTGTCTTTGCCTCGGGGCTCAATTTCCCGACCGGCATCGCCTTCCGTGCAACGAACGGAGTCAACTTCGAGGTCTATGTCCTCGAGTCCGGGCACGGTCTGCCGGCTGGAAACAACTGCAATGACGAAGCAGTCTTCCAGCAGAGGTTTCCGGGGCAGGCCAACCCGTTCACACCCGACATCAGGGTCTTCAGCAGGAACGGACGGCTGCTGCGCACGCTCGGCAAGCCGACCGACGCGACGACCGCGACTGGCGGGAACAATGTGCTCCAGCCGCACGGTCCGGCGGTCGACATCGCCTTCGAGAACGGCCTGCAGGGGGGGCGGCTGTTCGGCTCCGATTCGAACCAGGCGACCCATGCGCACAACGGACAGAACAACAGCTCGCGCATCGTGATCATCGACCCGCAAAGCGGCGCGGTCACGCCCTTCATCTCGAATCTGCCGACGGGCGATCACCCGACCGAGGAGTTCGCGTTCAACGGCGGATGGATCTACTGGTCACAGGGGTCCACGACCAACAGCGGCGTGGTCGGACTGGACAACGGCGGCGGTCAGAATCAGCCCGACATCCCCTGCCAGGACATCGTGCTGAGCCAGAACGTGTTCGACTCGGGCAACGGTGTGAAGAGCAGCGGTTACTCCCCCTTCGGTGTCGCGCAGCCTGGAGCCACGGTGAAGGCCTTCACCGGCGCCACGTATAAGGGCGTCTGCGACGGAGCGATCCTGCGCGCGCGCCTGGACGCAAGCGATCCGTCCAGCACCATCCAGCCGTACTCGTGGGGCTATCGCAACGGATTCGCGCTGCGCTTCGCCCCCCAGAATCACGTGCTCAAGGGCGCTCTTGTGGTCGGAGAGAACGGTCCCGACGAGCGCGGTGCGCGGCCTTCGAACGGAGCCCCGGACGCGATGCATATTGCCCGTCAGAACGACGACGGCACGCCGGACTATCACGGCTGGCCCGATCGGTACGGCTTCCTCGCGAGCGCCCAGCACGTGTTCGACCCGGTCGGCGGGCCCAGCGACGATTTGTGCGTCTTCGACGCC
>Ga0209154_1002341_pt1 | contig 10609 bp, 12 predicted proteins | sample GraSoiAngelo_121_FD_185878 | JGI IMG/M metagenome (GOLD analysis project Ga0209154, IMG submission 185878) | Grasslands soil microbial communities from the Angelo Coastal Reserve, California, USA - 14_0919_12_20cm (SPAdes) (version 2) | ecosystem: Environmental > Terrestrial > Soil > Grasslands ... | reverse complement strand
TTCGCCGGTCATATTGGAAACGTCACGCTGCAGAGCCCCCTCTGCCCAGCGCTCGGACACTTGAGGCCGCAGCCGCGCAACCACTCCGACGGCCTCTCTGGAGAACGACCTCTTGTCTGCTAACCGCCACACACCAACATCGGCCGACGGGAACCAAAATCGTTCCGGCAGGACCCCGATGATCATCGCTTCCTGACCATCAATTGTTGCCCGCTTCTCTAGAATGTTGGGATCACAGAAGAAGTTGCGCCGCCAAGTCTCGTAGCTTAATAAGAGACCGATGCGGTAGTCCTGGGCATCGCTCGGTCGGGAGGTGCGGCCTAGGAGGGGCCTCACTCCGAAAACCTGGAACAGGCCATCTTCCACTCGCACAGACGCAACTCCCGCGGGCCGTCCGCTAATCATTAACGCCGCTGCGCGAGGCCTCCAACTGTAGGCTGCGACTCCCTCCACAGCTGGCTCGTGCCTTCTCCAGATGTCCACCCAGAAATACGGGACCACCCACTCTGCGGAACTAGTGACACCGGTTCGGGAAACCGTGACTATGTGCTGTGGATCGCCGTAGGGCGGCCTCAACAGGATCGATCGCAATCTTGGAAAATCGCCGCTGGCGCCGGCAAGCAACAGGAGCACGCCAAACAGCACCGATAAAACGAAGGTCGGCATTTGCGACCAGTGCTTGCTCGTCGAGCGCAGGTCCTCACGAGTACATCGATACCATGCTGCGTCCAGGAATGCGCCGCAGCACCGCCAACGCAGTCGCGTCGCGGCGGACGACTCCCCCTTCGCCTGCGAGATCTGCCACGCGAAGGCAAGCTCGGCCTCCCACTCCTTTCGCCACTCAGCGCGTGCCCGCCGCGGTACGATCCAACTGGCCACGCACAAAATCATCTGGCATTGACCAAGGGTGGTGAGCCGACCTTTCACGACTTGCTCCTTAGCGTCCCCTTGTTTTGGTCTCCGGCGCCAACCGCTCTAGGAGCGGGTAGCGTTTGATGGCACTCATGAGGACCTCATTGCCCAAACGAGTGACCCGATAGTACTTCCTCAGGGGGCGCTCCTGGGCCAGCGCTTCGCTTTCCCATTTGGACTGGATTAACTGATCCCGTTCCAATCGGCGCAACGCGGGGTACACGGTCCCACTCGGCAACCCGGTGACGTCCATGATGTCGAACCCGTAGCGGTACCCATGGCTAATGGTCTGCAGAATCAGCGCGGAAGTGTGCGAAAGCTTGACTGGAATATCCATCAAAACCAAGCCTATGTAGAATTCTACTGCATAACGGGGGGACTTGGTGCTAGAGTAGATATCTACATAGGAGGAGTAGGCCAAATCTGGAGGATTCATGAGAAACAAATTGAGCGTGGTCTTATTCATCGCGGCTTCAGCATGCATGGTGGTGGCTAGCCCCGGAATCGATGTGACAGGTACTTGGACCGGAGAAGTGAAAGGCCAAGACGGCGGGACGGGACAAGTTCGCTTCGTGCTGCGGCAGGAGGGAGACCGAATTTCAGGGACGGCAGGCCCAATCGACAAGGACAATCCGGGGCGTGTCTACGACGCCAAACTCGAAGGAGGTCATCTCACCTTTGCTGCTGACGACACCGACGAGGGTACCGGCCTGAAGTTGACTTACCACTTTGACCTAACCGTTGCGAAAGACCGGATGCAAGGAAAGGCGCACGGGCGTTCTGGTGACAGGTCTTGGACTCTGGATATCGCTCTGACGCGCGAAAAATAGCTGACTGCCAGGACACAGTTTTCAGCGGAGAAAGCCAGGTGCTGCAAGCGATCGCACTCACCAAATATTATGCGTCCATCCCAGCCGTACAAAACCTTACGTTCGATCTGAAAGCCGGACAGATCCTGGGATGCCTGGGGCCGAACGGCTCGGGAAAAAGTACGACCGTCAAGATGATCACCGGCCTGCTCGAACCGAGCCGCGGCCGAGTCCTGTTTCGCGGTGAGGACATTCGCAGAGACCTGGTCGGCTTCCGCAAGAACTTGGGGTACGTTCCCGAGGAGCCGAATCTCTATCCTTATCTTAGCGGGCGCGAATACCTGGAAATGGTGGGCATTCTGCGTGGAATCCCGCAGTCGCGGCTCGGGAAGAAAGTCGACAGCCTGTTGGCGCTGCTCTCCCTGCACCCCAGCCGCCATTCCGCAATCGCGTCCTATTCCAAAGGCATGCGCCAGCGTGTGCTTTTGATTGCAGCGCTTCTTGATGACCCTGAGGTGCTTATTCTCGATGAGCCACTTTCCGGACTTGACGTATCTTCCGCGATGGTTCTCAAGAACTTGATCCGGGCCTTGGGTCAGCAAGGCAAAGCGATCTTCTACTGTTCTCACGTGCTGGAAGTGGTCGAGCGAGTCTGCTCCCACCTGCTGATACTCCGCCAAGGCACGGTGCTCGCCTCGGGACCAACTGGCGACATTCAGAAGCGAATCGGCCATGCGTCCTTGGAGGGTACCTTCCACCACCTTGTAGAGGACGTTGATCCTGACAAGGTCACGCGCGAGATCCTTGACATCATAAGGGCAGCATGATCAGACGAACTTCGCTGGTGGCCAAATGGGAGGCTCATGTCCGCGAACCATTCCCTCTGCTCGTCCGGCTCTCGATGAATCGCATCTTCCACGGCACCAACGGCGGCGAGGAAGAGGGTCTGACGATCAGCATGGGACTTCTGCTGGCATTGCTGGCCATTCCCGGTGGCTTCGTTTCGATCTTCCTGTTTGATAAATACGGATCGTTCCTGCAGTGGCTGCGTGGGCAGACGAATTTTGACCCCCTCGCCGCCGCCTTGCCTGACGAGTACTTTTTCATCGTGCTCTCGATGGTCGTGACTGGCGGTATTGCCGTCTGGTGGTGGGACAGCATTTTCCCGGACCGGAGAGACTTTACGAACCTGGCACACCTCCCCATACCAGCGTCGAGGATCTTTCTAGCTAACTCCGTGGCCATACTGATCCTGACCTACGTCTGTGCCCTCGATGTAAACGCCGCCTCATCGATCCTTTTTCCGGTCATTGTCGGAGCCTCGCAACCGAAGTTCAGCTTTATGGCGCAGTTCGCAGGAGTGCACGCGCTGGTTGTGGTGCTCGCTAGCATCTTCAGCTTCTTCGCCGTTTTCGCAACTGCCGGGCTGCTGATGTTACTGCTGCCCTACCCCCTGTTCCGCCGGATCTCGTTCTATGTTCGTACTTTGATTGCCACGGTACTGTTGGCTACACTCTCAACCAGTTTTGCCATTCCCCGCATGATCCGGGACTTGCCCCGGACTTCGCACTCTCCACTCCGGTTTCTGCCTTCAGCTTGGTTCCTCGGATTGTGCCAATTGCTGCGGGGCAGGGCCGATCGAGCCCTGGCGGAACTAGGACACGTGGCCATGGTCGCTCTTCTTTCCGCATGCGCGGTGGCGGCAGCCGCCTACACTCTCGCCTACCGCCGATGTTTCGTTCGCCTTTCCGAGTTGGCGGACACGCCTCCGGGCAACCTCGGAACGCGCACATCCTGGATCTTCCACCTACTTGATCGCTTGATCTTTCGCACGCCTTTTCAGCGGGCCGGATATCGGTTTGTGCTGAAAACACTGTTCCGAAATGAGGCGCACGCTCTTGCCCTGGGCGGATTCCTCAGTTTGGGTGTAGTTTTCGCCTCGCAGACACTGTTGTCGGCCCTCAACGGCAAAGGCATCTCCCCACTTCCGACGGCAAATGAGCTTTCGATCCCGCTGATCCTCGGTTACTGTCTGCTGCTCGGAGTTCGCTTCGTCTTTGATTTCCCCGCCTACCTGCAGGCTAATTGGATCTTTCGCTTCCTGCTCGACGGGAATATTATCTACGAATCGATCGCTCTAGCCCGCCGCGTAATGCTGTGCTTTGTAGCACCGTGGATCCTCTTGGTCGCGGTTCCGACCTATGTTTACTTTTGGGGTTGGACGATCGGGTTCCTGCATATAGGAGTGCTGACACTCTGGCTATGGCTGCTGACCGAAGTCTTGCTGGTTGACTTTCACAAGCTTCCCTTCGCCTGCGCCTATCCGTCATTTCAGCCTTCAGCGGTGGTCGCCATGATCGCATTTGTGCTCGGGTATTTTGCTTTTACGGCTATGACGGCAGATCTTGAGGCTAAAGCTCTCGTGAGCCCTGGTGTGGGAGGCGTGTTCCTCGTGATAAGTCTCGGCGTATGGTACGCAGTTTACGGCATCCGGAGGAGTGTCGTGGGAATCGACAACCACCTCATGTTCGAAGACGCGCCGGCCAGACATTTCGAATTTCTTCACCTCAGCGATGATGGCTAGGGATTTCGGAATACGCTCAGAAACGAGCTTGTTGTGACGGGTAACTACCTGTTCCTCAGAGCGCCGCTCTTGACTTGCCACGCCGCAGCTTCCGGGTGGTAGCCAAACGGAAACTATGCGGTGGTTGGAGAAAAAATCGCCTTTCTGCTGACAACGCATCAATGCGCCTGTTAACAATAGTAATCATTTGCACGAGTGTTCAGATAACCCGCTCTACAAAGCAACCAGACGAACGGCTCTAATTTGACATCGTTGGAGTGACGCGAGGTTCAGACGATTGGCCTATGAATCTACCGCGCCAATATTCTTACAATCCGAAATAGCGGCTGATCATTTTGCTATTTGGTGCAGGCTTTACGTGGATAGCTTTACAGACTTTTTTCTGCGGATGCATACCCCATGGGTTCAACCTTTGGTTCGGTTCTCTTCCGATCATGTTCGGACTACTCTTAGCGGTACGTCGACTCGCGTTCAATCGCTATCTTCGACTTGACAGCGATGGATTAATACTGCCCACAGGCTTTCTTCGCGTGCGAACTACTCGGGTTCCCTACCTCAGTATCGAACGTGTTTGGCAGACCAGCATCGCTTGGATGGGCGTTCTTTGCATTGCCACAAAAGAAGGCAAGTTTGAGGTTATATCAGGAATGCTCCCCGAGCCAGGCAGCTACCTTGCCGTGGAGGAGTTCTTAAACTCGCAAGCAAAAGACAATCTGAACAACCAACGACCGATGCCTTAAGGAATTCAGTCAATCCTCCAACTGTACGTCTTCTGCGGCCGATCGCCTTTTTCGAGGACTGCTGCAAGTCGATCGGCGCTCTGCTCAAGCTGCGCCAGCATGCGTTCGCCGGTCGCACCCGCCGGTCGGATCGTGACCAAAGTCGATTCAGACTTCTCCCCCGCTGGATCGAGGTCATACCGAAACAATGCCGCGACTTCTTGGTCCGTAGCTCCACTCGGACGAGAGACGTTCGATTCTTCCAGGAACAGATGAAAGCTTCTGCTGTCGGAGCGGGATATTAGTGGGGTTCTCGGGGTTGCCGGGCGAATTAGTCTCTGCTTGCCGGTCGCAGCACAGTGTGGACAAACAGTGAAATTTCTTTTCATACCCAGACATTGATGCAGTGTGTCGAATCTTCGTTACTTCACTCCATAGCTCTCCAAGGTTCTGCCACGGGAGGTCGAGGAGCGGCAGGCCTTTGAAATGACCGATCAGTCAACTGTGGCGACGGGGAATCCAAGCGGTCTACCGGGGTTCGGAGGGCGTCCCCGCGTCCCCCAGAAAACTTTGGACTTTGGAGGAATTGGTGAGACTATTTCAGCCAGAACACAACAGGAGCGGTGCCATGAAATTCCGAATTGCCATGTGGGCGGTTGTGGGCTTTCTGGTTGCGGGCGGCTGGGCCCTTTATTCCTCCTCAACGTTCCCAAGTCCGATAACTCGAGCCGAACCGGTTGTGTGGAATCTCGCCCTTCTAACTCAACCAATCGTGCTCGCCAGTTTTCATTTCCACTTCGGCATTGGTGTCTATTGGGTTCTTCTTGCGAATACTGCTACCTATGGATTGGTCGGTCTGATCTCGGAAACAGTGTGGCAGAAGCTACGTCATGCACAAATAAAAGGGTAGTCTCTGGGCTGTAGACGCGCAGTGGAAAGCTGGAGCTTCTCAAAGGTTGAACTTGCGACCGGACTAAATTTAGTTGCGTCCTCCATAGTGACCGAATTTATATGCCAATTCCCGCAAGGCGGCAAGGACGGCTTTGAGACAGCTTGTGTTGTGGTGAGAAATCGCCGTTCGCTCACTGACTGGGTCGTGAGCGCTATCGCCTGATAGCGACAGTTTAATGGTGAATCCCCGCCCTGTGTCTCGAACGAACAGGGAGACCAGGACGGGGCATCCCGTTCGGAGATTAAGCGGCTTTCGCCGATTGGGCGCGCATCTGTTTCATGAACTCGCGCATGGCCGCGATGTGGCCGGGCGAGCGGCTTTCGATCCATTTCTCATAACGTTGCGCAGCTTTTTCCAGGTTGGCGCAGAATGTCTTGGCGACAAAACGCTCCCGGAATGCGGGGACAACCGGCTTGACCATCTCCCAGACGCCAAAAAACTCTCCGCTGGTCTCGAAGAACAAGTCCTCATGCAGCAGATCGTAGTTGAGCAGAGCACAGGCTTGTTCCCAATAACTGATGACCATACTGGCGAAGGCGCCTGTTTCCGACCCCATGGGAGCAATCCGCATTGCGTCGTCAAGACTTGTGACCTGGTAGTTCTTAAAAAACCAGTCCCGCGCCTGGCGCAGCTTGGCCTCGCGGCGCTGGTCGTACACCTGAAGATGGAGTTGCGCTTGTTCGTGCGTCGGCTTTGTACTCATGTCTGCTTATCTCCTTTTCAATTTTGTTGTTCCTGGTTTATGAATTGGCCACGAGAACTACTCGCCCAAGGTTGTTTGGTACACACCTCGCGCAGCCCTCTTTATATAGACGATGGGGCACGGCCGCAATCGACATTTTTGCAGAAAAAGCTGTGAAAAACTCGGGAGTTCTGTACCGCAGTACCTGGTCGCCGGAATCTCGGGCACTTCGGGAGAAAATTCGGGCTCTTTCGTCGAAATAAGTAGCCGGTGTCGAGCATTGCTGTTGAAACATCGCCTTTAACACTCAGTGACTAAGAGGAGGAATGCGAGTTCGCAATCCTCCTGCAAGCCTCCAAGAAGTCATTCCTAAACCAAATCCAAAGAAGCATCGCTCCATTAAGGATGCGAGGGATTGGCACAATTCTAAGCTGGTGGTGCGACCTGGAGGGATAGAAATCATCGGAATTACTCCTGCTGGGCAACCGATCTCCCTCGAGTCGGGTCCTGAGAAACTAGAGCAACTCCCCGACTCGGCATGGCTGTATGGGCTGATCGTGATGGTTGAGGACGCGCACATTATATCGTCAGCCCAGGACATGCCGCGAATTGAGGCTAACCGTTCAAAACTGCTGACAGTCCTAAATTTCTCTTGATTCGTTGCGACCGATCATAATTGTGAATCAGCCAATGGCCACGGCTGGAGCAACGAGCTTAATGAAGAACCAAAAGTGGCCGTGATACACGCCGAGCGCTTGCCCTACAAATTCGGCAACACCACTGGCGTCACCGGCCACAAGCACACCGGGAGCTTTTCGCGCTTTTGCGCCATCGTCCATCAGCTCTGGTCTGAAATCCTCGGCAGTGTTGATCCGTGGTCTAGCCAGTTCGCTTCTTAGCGCTGCATACGCTTCGGGCGTTAACTCGTTTGCCTGCGAAGCCAGCTGCAACAGTTCTTCGTCGGTTTTTGTCTCGTATGCTTTGGCTAGGTGCTCGATGTGCATGGGCGGGGAATAATAGTCCACTTAACTCTCTCGCACAATACGACCTGCATTGTTGGGCCGGGTTAGCCGGGTTTCGTCTATCGCGCACCTTTCCGTAACGATCGACAACGCACTGATGTTCATCCCTATGGGTCAGCCGCAGGCCCGTCAGGCCGCCATCTCCGACAGGAATTTGGCGAAAGAACGGATCGACTTCAGCTTGTCCTCCCGTAAGCCGCCGGCAAGGGCGGACACATCCGGACCGTCCCCATTCCAGAATGGGTCAAAGCCGCGCTCGATCAGTGGACGGCCGCAGCCGGGGTAAGGGAGGGACGGATCTTTCGAGCCGTCGCCAGGACAGGAAAGGTGTGGGGCAATGGATCTTTTTGACCTCAGAACGGACCTGCAGCCGCAGGAAAGAGATGTTGAATGTGTCACAGTGAAAGGCTCCACTCCTGTAGAAAAGGCATCTCGGCAAGGAATAGAATGCCGCCCCGGAGGATCGGAACATGACCGGCCCGTCTGCGACTCAAGACAGCTATCCCTACCAGAACGAACCGATTTGGTCGAGGTCAGAAAAGGCTGTCGCCCGCACAGCCTTCGACGCTGCTCTGAAGCGGGAGCTTCACGAGGTAATGCACGAAACAAAGCAGATGGCCAATCAGATCTAAGGAACCCGCGGACCTGTGGGGTTTGGAACATTACCTGACCCAACGTCGTAAAGAGATCGAGCGCAAGTACGACTATCGGTATTCGCAACTCACGCAGGTGTTTGGGAGGCTTTTGCACGAAAGCCGACTCAGTGAGGAAGAGCTGCGCTATCTGGGCTGCAAACAAAATCTCGAGCATCCGGTGAACGATCAGGTCCACCACCGCCCAGTGCGCCTGGCGCATCTGGACCTCATCCAGCTCTAACCCGACCAGCTCCGATCTGCGTAGGCTACAACCAAACAGCATGGCCAGCATTGCAAGTCTCGCTTGGCACGCATGCTATCGCCATAAGCATGTTTGAGCACTTCTGAACTTTGCTCTGCGCTCAACCAGTTGCCGGAGCGAAACCCAAGCTGCTTGACCCCTTTCACTCGGCTGATCCCTGCAGCCAACTCGGGACTCAGCAAGCCTGAGTCGGCGGCTTCGTGAGCGAGGCGGCGCACGGCTGCCAGTTGTTGGTTGATGGTGTTTGCAGCCAGACCGCGTGATTCCAAGTGCATGCGGTAGCGAACGACTACGATGCGATTGAAGGCCAGTCTGGGTTCGGAGCAGTACCAAGCGATGAATTGGTCGATACTGTACTCGTAAACGCGGCGCGAGGCTGGCGAGCCGAGGCTATTGAGCACGGCCAGCTTGCAGTGATCCGGATCCGGTAGGCGAAGCGCCCGGCGACAGTAATTCGGCTTGATTCTCTGTTTGCCCATGAACGACGGCCTCCCATGCCGCAGGATTGGAACTACGGCACAGACCGCCTGGGCGATGCAAGCATTGGCACTAGGTAAGGGTTACAGGGTTTTGAGCGCTATGACCTGATCTCGTCAACTATGCCTTGCGTATATCTGGATTTCATGTCATCTGCCCGCAATCAGCCATCAGTACGGAGTACTAGTTTCATGTTGCCTCACTCACACTTCATCCCCGTCACTGCCCGGTCGCAAGGATGGCATATCATGGCGCCCCCCACGGACTTCACAAAAACTAGGCGTATAATCTCGCCTGCTTCAAGAAGGAGCTGTGGAGGAAGCGAAATGGAACAACTGTACTGGATTCCGCTGGGGATCGCGACTTTCATTGTGCTCTACCTGATTCTGGGAAGCTTTTTCACCGTGCGCACGGCCGAAGTGGCTGTGATCACGCGATTTGGCAAGTTCCTTCGCGTCGCCGAGCCCGGATTGAACTGGAAGCGGCCGTTCTTCGATTCCGTGGCGGGCACAGTGAGTCTGCGCGTGAATCAGATCACTCTGACCATGGAGACGAAGACCAAAGACAACGTGTTCGTCACCATTCCTATTTCTGTGCAGAATCGTGTTCGTCCGGAAAAAGTCTACGATGCCTACTACAAGTTGTCCGATCCCGTGGCCCAGATCAAATCCTATGTCGAGCAGGTGATCCTGGGACACGTCCCGGGGATGACGCTGGACGAGGTGTTCGCCACACAGTCCAGTATCGCCGCGGCGGTCAAGCAGGAACTGGATGCGGATATGGCGTTATTCGGATACGAAATTGTAAATGTCCTGGTAACCGATATTGTGCCCGATGCAAAGGTGAAGTCGGCCATGAACGATATTAACGCGGCACAGCGCGAACAGGTAGCCGCCAACGCCAGGGGCGAGGCGGAGAAGATTCTGGTGGTCAAAAAGGCCGAGGCCGAAGCGGAAAGCAAGGCACTCCAGGGACAAGGGATCGCAAATCAAAGGAAGGCCATCATCGAAGGGCTGCAGGTCTCGATAGAACAGTTCCAGAAGGTAGTGGAGGGGGCATCCGCGAAGGAAGTCATGCAGTTGGTGATGGTCACACAGTATTTCGACACGCTGAAGTCCATTGGCGAAAATGACAAAACCAACACGTTGTTTCTGACTCACTCGCCGACGGCTGTCAAGGAGGTCTCGGATCAAATTCTGCAGTCCATGCTGGTGGCGGAGAGAGCGAACAGCTGAAGCTCGAGAGTCGCTGTTCCTGTCAATCTCGAAGAAGATTCGCCGCTTGCAAGAGTGGGCCGTATCGGTGTGACAGCTTACTTCACGGCTGCCCAGAATGAAAACGATCCTTGGTGTCAGCCAGGCTGTTTCGCCCCCGTCCACCAACAAGTCCTCAGCTGGTGCGATCGTGTTCACGCCAACTATCGTGGAAGTGACGCATATCCCAGCGTAAACTGCTGTCTATGAAACAATTGGCGTCTGAGAGGAGTACAGCATGCAACTCGGGGCGTTTTCGCTCAGCCTGGCGGTCAAGGATCTGGAAACCTCGAGGAACTTCT
>Ga0209154_1002340_pt1 | contig 10611 bp, 11 predicted proteins | sample GraSoiAngelo_121_FD_185878 | JGI IMG/M metagenome (GOLD analysis project Ga0209154, IMG submission 185878) | Grasslands soil microbial communities from the Angelo Coastal Reserve, California, USA - 14_0919_12_20cm (SPAdes) (version 2) | ecosystem: Environmental > Terrestrial > Soil > Grasslands ... | reverse complement strand
GCTGCGCAGGCTGGCGAGCGACGGCGGGCCGCGCCTGTTGTTCACGGCTGCGCTGACGGCCGCGCTCGCCGGCGCGTACATCGCGTTCGGCTGAGGTGCACGATCAGGACAGGGACTTTTAAGCCGGAGGTGGACGATTGCAGCCATCCGTAAACGTCCGCTTCACCGGCGGATCGACATCAACTGACGCCACCGCCAGAATCAACCCGACCTAGCGTTTTCCGAGGCTGCGCGATCTTGAGTTAGAGCCTTGTATGCGCGCTGTCGCTCAGCATCGTCCAGGAAAGGGGTTTGCCTAAATCTGCTTTCGATTATTGGTGCAGAGAGGAGCCCAGCTTCTAAACCTGCTCGGATCCATTCCCTATCTCTCACATCACAGCGCGCATATTTCGACACAGCGGCGTCGTTCGGATCTAGGAAGAAAACGACTATGGAATCTTCTAGCTCAACCGGAATCAGGCGGTATTCCCATTGATCCGGCAGCGTAGGCAACTCCGGCGATATGGGATCCAAATAGTAGCCGTGCTCTTCGTCGAATTTACTGCCTTCTCCAAGTTTCTCCTCGAGTTCGAAGATTCGCCCCGGGTCTGCTCTCGTGTAGCAGTCCACGTCAATCGACATGAGCATGCGTGCAGGGATCTCGGAGGATCTCTGCACGACACCCAAAACACATAAGCTTCCTACAACGACGAATTCTTTGTGCTTCGTTAGTCTGTTAGCTTCGCTAAACAAGGCCTGTAAATGGCTCAGGTCCATCCCCACGACCAAGGGGAGTTTTGGAACATTGCGTCCTCCCACTCACCTAGTGAGGACATCTCCTTCGCCATTTTGCGGGGCGGCAGCGCTAGCAGTTGAGACCAGCGCTCAACATAGAACGGGCTGCAAGACTGGTTGCTACGCCAGAGTTCGACGCGCTGACGCGCTTTAGCGATCTTGGCAACGGCGCTCGATTCTTCGTTGCCAAGATTAATGGCGAGGCGCAGGTGTCTCTCTCTCTGGTCTCGACGCCTAAGTTCGTGCTCGAGGCGCGCCATTTTGCGCGGGACCTCGCCGCTCGATTGACCGATTTGCGGGCTTACTTCAAGCGCAACGAGAAGTCTGTCTACAGTGTCAGACTGTACGGCCTTCGGTTTGCCCTGCTCGAGCCTGGACAAAACTGCGCGTGACACCCGGGCTTTCTTCGCAAGCTCTTCCTGCTTCAAACCCTTTCGGACACGCGCATCCTTGATCAGCTTTCCGTATTGTTCGGCCAACATATTGGCGCCTATAAGTACTCTAAGAGAACGGTGTATATTTTAATATACTATGTACCTTATAGTAAACATCATCCCATACATTGATAATAACTTGTTTTTTAACGATTAATTGCTATTGGCGATCGGACTGGCAAAGCCTTTCCGTGTCTATCAACCGCAAACGGACGCCAGAGCGGCTTCTAATCGTCTTGAAAGCTGATCAAGCCCATGCCGGTGGTCATCGGCGCGTAGTAGTGCCGGTGGACGCGGCGCGCCTGCGCTGACAGCGCCCCGCGCATCACCAGCCACATGATCAGCTCGACCGCCTCCGCTCCGGCTTGCTCCATGATCTCTTGGTGGGTCATATTGGCCAACTCGTCGGGTCTCGATTCTATTTTTTCCAAAAACATTTCATCGAACTGCTGGTTCATGAAGCCGAAGCGCCTGCCCTGCAGCTGGTGCGACATGCCGCCGGTGCCCAGCACCACCACGCGCAGGTCCTTGCCGTAGGAAGAAACGGCTTTTCTGAGAGCTTGTCCCAGCTTGTAGCAGCGGCGCGCGGTGGGCAGCGGGTGCTGGATGACGTTGACCTGCAGCGGCACGGCGGCCGCCGGCCAGCCGTCTTTGTTGTGCTCGAAGCAGAGGTTCATCGGCACGAGGAAGCCGTGCTCGACGGCGAGCTCCTGGCAGACCGTGAGGTCGAATTCGTGCTCGTAGATCAGGGATTCGCACAGGTGGGCAGAGAATTCGGCATCGCCTCGCACCTCTGGCAGCGGTCGCGTGCCGAAGCCCTCGTCGGCGATGGCATAGCGCTCGGCCGCGCCGATGGCGAAGGTGGGGTACTTGTCGAACATGAAATCGGCGCCGTGGTCGTTGTACACCACGATCGCGACATCGGGCTCGAGGCGCGAGAGCCACTCGCGCACCGGGACGTAGGCGTCGGCGAGCGGCTTCCACGCCGGCGTCTGCATCCTGCCGCGGTCGTAGGCGACGCCGACCGAGGGGACGTGAGAAAGACCCAGACCGGCGACGATCCTAGACGGCATCCTTGAAACTGCGCGTCGAGAGGAATTCCTCGTAGCTCTCGCCGCGCATCTGCGCGCCCATGCGATAGAGGCTGTTGCCGGTGACCGCGCCGATCTTCAGCATGAAATAGATATTCATCCCGGCGTCGATCATGCCGGCGAAGTCGCGCGACCGGATCAGCTGCTTCTCGCTTTCTGAGAGTGAAAACCGGCTCATGTACGCCTCTACGTCGCGCTTGAACTCTTCCCGGTTCGCAGGCGAACAGAGCGAGCCGCACATCTTGTTCAGCTGGTAGCCGCGCCTGGAGGCGCGCAGATCGAAGATCGAAGTGTCCGCGATGGGGGTCAGCCCCATACCTCTCTGGCGACGTCGATGCAAAGCTTGAGCTTCGCGACTTCCTGCTGCTCCGTGAGGTTGTTGCCGTGGTGCGTGCTCGAGAAGCCGCATTGCGGGCTGAGGGCGAGATTGTCCAGCGGCACGTACCTGGCAGCGGCGTCGATGCGGCGCCTGAGGTCGTCTTTTTTCTCGAGCTCCGGAAACTTGGAGCTGACCAGCCCGAGTACCACCTTCTTGCCCTTCGGAACGTAGCGCAGCGGCTCGAAGCCGCCGGCGCGCTCGGTGTCGTACTCGAGGAAGAAGCCGTCCACCTCGAGACCAGTGAACACGCGCTCGGCGACGAAATCGGCGTAGGCACCGCTGGCGAGCCAGGTGCTCTTGAAGTTGCCGCGGCAGGTGTGGATGGCGACCGTCATGTCGTCGGGCACGTCGCGGATCGCCGCGTTCACCGCGTCGGCGTACATCGCTGCGTCCTTCTTCGGATCGTCGCCGAGCTTGCGGAACTGCTCCTGCACCTTAGGGTCGCCCCACATGGCGATCGTAGTGTCGTCGATCTGCAGGTAGCGGCAGCCGGCCTGGTAGAGATCGCGGATCTCTTCGCGATAGGCCTGGGTGAGGTCGGACCATAGATCGTCCAGATCCGGATAGACCTTGACCAGGGCCGCGCGGTCGCTGCGCGCGTGCAGCATGGCCGGCGAAGGCATGGTGAATTTCGGCGTTCCTTTCTTCACCACCGACTTCAGGAACTTGAAGTGGTCGAGCATGCTCGGCTTGGAGCGGCGGATTTTTCCGGTGACCTTGAACAGCGGCGGCTGCTCGCCGGTGCCATGGAAGGTGGCGAACTTGTTCTCGGTCAGCTCGACGCCGTCGAAGCCGTGGATGAAGTCGATGTGCCACCAGTCGCGGCGGAACTCGCCGTCGGTGACCGCCTGCAGGCCCACCTCCTCCTGCAGCTTGACGGCGTCCCTGATGCATTTGTCTTGCACGGCGCGCAGCGACGCATGATCGAGCTCGCCCTTCTTGTGTCTGGCGCGCGCAGCGTGGAGCTCCTGCGGACGCAGCAGGCTGCCGACATGGTCGGCGCGGAACGGGGGTTTCATGAAAGGGCTTCTACGCCGCTTGTTTTAGGGCGAGCGCCTTGTCGGTGGCTTCCCAGGTGAACTCGGGCTCTTCGCGCCCGAAGTGGCCGTAGGCGGCGGTCTTCTCGTAGATCGGGCGCAGCAGGTCGAGCATCTGGATGATGCCCTTCGGTCGCAGGTCGAAGTGCTTGGTGACGAGCGCCGCGAGCGCATCATCGGACACCTTCCCTGTGCCCTGGGTCGTCACCATGACGCTGGTGGGGCGGGCCACGCCGATGGCGTAGGACAGCTGCACCAGGCACTTCGACGCGAAACCGGCGGCGACGATATTCTTGGCGACATAGCGCGCCGCGTACGCCGCGGAGCGGTCGACCTTGGACGGATCCTTGCCGGAGAAGGCGCCGCCGCCGTGCGGCGCCGAGCCGCCGTAGGTGTCGACGATGATCTTGCGGCCGGTGAGCCCGCAGTCGCCCTTCGGCCCGCCGATCTCGAACGCACCGGTCGGGTTGACGAGATACTTGACCGAGCCTTTGATCAGGTTCCTGGGCAGCACCGGCTTGATGACTTCCTCGATCACCGCTTCAGAAAGCTTCTGGTGGTCGATGTTCGGGGCATGCTGCGTAGACAGGACCACGGTATCGATGGAGTCGGGCCGGCCGTTCGAGTAGCGGATGGTGACCTGCGACTTGGCGTCGGGCCGCAACCAGGGCAACCGCCCGTTGCGCCGCAGCTCGGCCTGGCGCTCGACCAGACGGTGCGAGAGAAAGATCGGCAGCGGCATCAGGCTCGGCGTCTCGTCGCAGGCATAGCCGAACATGAGGCCCTGGTCGCCTGCGCCCTGCTCGAGCTCGAGCCCCTTGCCGTCGACGCCGCGCGCGATGTCCGCCGACTGCTGGCCGTACGCGACGAGGACGGTGCAGGTGGCGGTGTCGAAGCCGATCGCCGGGTCGGTGTAGCCGATGCGGCGGATGGTCCTGCGCGCCACCTCGTCGTAGTTCACGCGAGCGTTGCTGGTGATCTCGCCGGCGAGCACGACGAGGTTGTCCTTGACCAGCGTCTCGGCAGCGACGCGCGAGGTCTTGTCCTGCTTTAGAATCGCGTCGAGCACTGCGTCGGAGATCTGGTCCGCCACCTTGTCGGGGTGACCCTCGGACACCGATTCGGAAGTAAACAGAAAATCGCTCATTGCGTGCGTGCCTGAAAACAGGCCGCAAGGATACCAAATCTTGCGAGGGTTCCCCAGATTTCTGCTACGGCTCGCTGCGATCCTGCCGCTGCGCGTGCTGCACGCGGTGGGAACCGCCCTCGGCTGGGCGGTGTATGGGATATCGCCCACCTATCGCGCCAACCTGCGCGCCAATCTCGCGCAGGCAGGCTACCCGGACCCGCGCACGCGCCGCTGCGCTATTGCCGCCGCCGGGCAGATGCTCGCCGAGCTGCCGGCGCTGTGGTTCCGGCCGTACGAAAAGGTGGCAGCTCTGGTACGCGAGGCGAGCGGCCTCGAGGCCGTGTATGCCGCGCGCAGCCGCGGCGCGGCGCTGCTCTTTCTCACGCCTCACCTGGGCTGCTTCGAAATCACCGCGCAGTATGCGGCGCGTCAAATGCCGATCACAGTGCTCTACCGCCCGCCCAGGCTTGGGTGGCTCGAGCCGCTGATGCGCGAGGGCCGCGAGCGGCCGAACGTTCGCCTCGCGCCGGCGGATCTCGCCGGCGTGCGCGAGGTATTCGCCGCGCTCAGGCGCAGCGAGGCGGTCGGGTTCCTGCCCGACCAGGTGCCTGGCGTAGGCGAGGGCGAATGGGCCGAGTTCTTCGGCCGCCCGGCCTACACCATGACGCTCGCCGCCCGGCTCGCCGAGCGCAAGGGCATCGCGTGCTTTCTCGCTTACGCACGGCGGCTGCCGCGCGGCGCTGGCTATTCGATCGTGCTGCGCGAGCTGCCGCCGCCGCTGCCTGGCGAGAGCGCCACGCGCCACCTCAACCGCGCGCTCGAGGCCCTGGTACGCGAGTGCCCGGGGCAGTACCTGTGGAGCTACAACCGCTACAAGACGCCGAAAGGCGCCAGGCCCCATGGGGAAAACGCGCCGTGAGCCGGGTCGTTTTCGCCTTCATGTGGCTCGCGCACTTTCTGCCGCTGAGGATGATCGCGGCGATCGGCAACGCCGTCGGCGCGATTGTCTACTGGCTGATTCCGGAGCGGCGGCGCGTCACGCACATCAATCTCGAAAAATGCTTTCCGCAGATGCCGCCGCGCAACCGCGAGCGCCTCGCCCGCGCCCATTTCCGGGCCTTCTGCCGCAGCTTCATCGAGCGCGGCGTCCTTTGGTGGGCGCCGCGCGAGCGCATCGAGCGCATGGTGAGGATCGAAGGGCTCGAGCACCTGCAGGCGGTCGTGGGAGGTCCGGTGATCCTGCTCACGCCGCATTTCGTCGGCCTGGAAGCGCCGCTTTTCCGCATTTCGATGGACTACCCGGTGGCTTCGATGTACTCGCGCCAGAAAGATCCGCTGTTCGACCGGCTCATGTACCTCGGGCGAACTCGATTCGGCGCGCGCCTGTTTCCCCGGCAGGCGAGCGTGCGCGAGAGCCTGCGCGCGATCGCCTCGGGCGCGATCTACTACTATCTTCCCGATCTCGATTTCGGGCGCCGGCGCTCGGTGTTCGTGCCCTTCTTCGGCGTGGCGGCGGCGACGGTGACCGGACTGTCGTATATTGCGCGCTTCACCGCTGCGCGCGTCGTGCCGTGCGTGACGCGCATGCTGCCCGGCGGCAAAGGTTACGTGGCGCGCCTGTACCCGGCGTGGACTGACTTTCCGAGCGGCGACGACATGGCCGACGCGCGCCGCCTGATGTCCTTCGTCGAGGAGCGCGTGCTCGAGATGCCCGAGCAGTACTTCTGGCTGCACAAGCGCTTCAAGACGCGACCCGAGGGAGAGGCGAGATTCTATTGAAGCTGGCGATCATCGGCGCGGGCTACATGGGGCGCCTGCACGCGGAAAAGTTCGCGCGGCTGGCCGGGGTCGAGCTGGTCGGCGTCGCCGATGCCGATCGCGCGCGCGCCGAGGAAGTCGCGGCGCGGCTCGGCTGCCCCGCGCTGCCCGACTGGCGCCAGGCGATGTCGCGCGCACAGGCCGCGGTGGTCGCCGTGCCGACCGAGCGCCACCTCGAAGTGGCCGGCGCCTGCCTCGATGCGGGCCTGCACGTGCTGGTCGAAAAGCCGCTCGCGGTCAACCTCGAGGAAGCCGACCGGCTGGTCGCCGCCGGCGCGCGAAAAGGCCTCGTGCTGCAGGTCGGCCACGTCGAGCGCTACAACGCGGCCTTCGGCGCGCTCGCGGCGCGCATGGCGAAGCCGCTGTACATCGAGGCCGAGCGGCTGTCGGGATTCAAGCAGCGCGGCGCCGACGTCGACGTGGTGCTCGACCTGATGATCCACGACCTCGATCTCGCGCTCTCGCTCGCCAAGGCGCCGGTGAGCGAAGTGAGCGCCTGCGGGTTCCGCGTGCTGACCGAGGAGATCGACATCGCGAACGCGCGCATCGAGTTCGCCGACGGCTGCGTCGCGAGCCTCTCGGCGAGCCGCGTCAGCCAGTCCCCGGTGAGAAAGCTGCGCGTATTCCAGACCGACGTTTACGTCTCGGCGAACCTGCAGGCCGGAAAGCTGCGCTATGTGCGCCAGGCCGGGGGCGCCATCGAGGAAACCGAGGAGGTGCACGCCGGCGGCGATGCGTTGAGCGTGCAGGCGGCGGCGTTCGTGGCCGCAGTCGCGAGGCAGAAACCGGTCGAGGTGAGCGGCGAACACGGCCGCCGCGCGCTCGAGCTCGCGCTGGAAGTGGGCCGCCTGGTGCGCGAGCGGATGCAGCGGGCGAGGGCATGACCCCCGCCATCCCGATGGTCGACCCGGCGCTCGAGTACCGCGCGCTCAAGGACGAGATCGACGCCGCGGTTGGCCGCGTGCTCGCCTCCGGGCGCTACGTGCTCGGGCCGGAGGGCGAAGCGCTCGAGCGCGAGCTCGCCGCCTACACCGGCGCGCCGCATGCGGTCGGCGTCAACTCGGGTACCGATGCGCTGCACCTCGCGCTCGTCGCGGCGGGCATCGGCGCCGGCGACGAAGTGGTCGTTCCCTCGTTTACCTTTTTCGCAACCGCGGAGGCCGTCTCCTACACCGGTGCGACGCCGGTCTTCGCAGATATCGATGCCGGGACATTCAACCTCGACCCAGGTTCTTTCAGGAACAAGATCAATTCGAAGACCCGGGCCGTGATCGCGGTGCACCTGTTCGGCCAGTGTGCCGCGCTCGATGAAATATCGGATATTTGCACAACCCATGAGCTGCTCCTGGTGGAAGACTGCGCCCAGGCGCTCGGCGCCGACTACGACGGCGTGCGCGCCGGCAGCTGGGGTGATTTCGGCTGCTTTTCGTTCTATCCAACGAAAAATCTTGGCGCCGCGGGCGATGCCGGCCTGGTGACCACGAAACACAAAAAGCACGATGAAACTCTGCGTGTGCTGCGTCACCATGGCAGCCGCCAGACCTACCTGCACGAGCGCGTGGGCTGGAACAGCCGCCTCGACGAGCTGCAGGCCGCGGTGTTGCGCGTGAAATTGCGCCGGCTGGAGGAATTCAACGACGCGCGGCGCCGGGTCGCGCAGCGCTATCGCAGCAAGCTGCAAAGCGCGCCGCTCGCCCTGCCCAGCGAGAACGGGCGCGGCAGGCATGCCTACCACCAGTTCACCCTGCGCAGCGAGCGGCGCGACGCGATCCGCGAGGCGCTTGCCCGCGAGGGCATCGCCAGCTCCATTTTTTATCCGCTGCCCTTGCATCGCCAGCCGGCGTACGAGCCGTCGAACCGCGGCCTGACGCTGCCTGCCGCCGAGGCAGCGGCCAAAAGCGTGCTCTCGCTTCCTATCCATCCGCTGCTCGAGGATCAGGCTATCGACCGAATTTGCGCCTGTATTCAGCAATCCGCCCGATGAAGATCTCGTTCACCAAGATGCATGGAGCAGGAAACGATTTTGTGGTCATCGATTCCACCAGCGAGAAATTCGCCTTGAGCAAAGATCAAATCAAGCGGCTGGCTGACCGGCACCTCGGCGTCGGCGCAGATCAGATTCTGGTGGTTGAGCGGCCGCAAGGGCGCGGCATGGACTTCCGCTACCGCGTCTTCAACGCCGACGGCGGCGAGGTCGAGCAATGCGGCAACGGCGCGCGCTGCTTCGTGAAGTTCGTGCACCAGAAAGGCCTCACGACGAAGCGCGAGATACGCGTCGAGACGCTCGGGGGTCCTATCGTGCCGCGCCTCGAGGCCGACGGCGAGGTGAGCGTCGAGATGGGGCCCCCGGCTTTCGAGCAAGCGCTCGTCGAAAGGCTTTCAGTGGGAGGCACGACCGTCGAAGCGGCCATTCTTTCTATCGGCAATCCTCACGCCGTGCAGGTCGTGGCCGACGTCGAGTCGGCGCCGGTGACGACGCAGGGGCCGCTGCTCGAGCATCACCCGCGCTTTCCCGGCCGCGTCAATGCCGGCTACCTGCAGGTGCTCGACCGGCATCGCATTGCGCTGCGCGTGTGGGAGCGCGGCGCGGGCGAGACGCTCTCCTGCGGCACGGGGGCGTGCGCGGCGGTCGTGTCGGGCATTCTGCGCGGCCTGCTCGATTCGCCGGTTCGGGTTGCGACGCGCGGCGCGGCGTTGACCATCTCTTGGGCCGGCGGCGACAATGCGGTGTGGATGAAGGGCCCTGCGCAGAGCGTCTTCGAGGGAACGATCGAGGTATGAAAAAACAATGAATGCCGAAGAGATCGCGCGCTTCCTGCGCAGCCATCCGCAGTTCTTCGACCAGCATCCCGAGCTCCTCGAATCGATGCTCGTGCCGCATCCCTACGGCGGGCGCGCGATCCCGCTGGCCGAGCGCCAGGCCGTGGCGCTGCGCGACAAGGCGAGGCTGCTCGAAGGCAGGCTCGGCGAGCTGATCAAGCTCGGCGAGCAAAACGACGCCATCAGCGAGAAGGTGCACCGCCTTGCCGTGGCGCTCGCCGGGACGCGCGACTTCCCCGCGCTCGCGCATTCGCTTTACTTCCACCTGCGGGAGGACTTCGCGGTCCCGCATGTGGCGCTGCGCGTCTGGGGCAAGGCGCTGCCGGCCGACTTGACCGAGGCCGAGGCGATCGACGAGGCGCAGCGCCAGCATGCGGCCGCGATGGGAGCGCCGCAATGCGGTCCGGCCGCCGCCAACCCGTTCGTTCCCTGGTTCCGCGAGGCCGCAGAGCACGTGCGCTCGGTGGCGCTGGTGCCGCTCGGCGAGCCAGCGGTGTTCGGCCTGCTCGCGCTCGGCAGCGAGGATCCGCAGCGCTTCTTCCCCGAGATGGGGACGCTCTACCTGAGGCGCATCGGCGAGCTGTGCGCGGCCGGAGTGAGCGCGCGGCTGTAGCGGCCATGGACGCGCATCCGGATTCCCGGCTGGCGCGCGACTATCTCCATGCGCTGAAGCATTCGCGCAGGCTTTCCCCCGCGACGCTCGCGAATTACGGCCGCGCCCTGGATGTGCTGTTCGGTCTTCTCGGTGCAGCAGGCTTGAATTCGCTTCAACCCCCGCAGGTCCGGCGTTTCATTGCCATTCTTCATGCCAGGGGCCTGGGTCCGCGCTCGCTCGCGCTGACGCTCTCCGCGTGGCGCGGCTGCTTCGGCTGGCTGGTGCGGCACCGCGGCTTTCGCGTCAACCCGGTGCTCGGCATCCGCGCGCCCAGGGCGCCGCGCCCGCTGCCGAAGGCGCTCTCGGTCGAGGCCGCGCAGCGCCTGTTCCGGGAGGAAAAGCCTGGCACGCCCGAGCTGGTGCGCGACGCAGCGATGTTCGAGCTGCTGTATTCCTCGGGGCTGCGCCTGGGCGAGCTCGTCGCGCTCGACGTCGACGACGGCCGGCTCGACCTGCGGCAGGGCGAGGTGACCG
>Ga0209154_1002333_pt1 | contig 10648 bp, 11 predicted proteins | sample GraSoiAngelo_121_FD_185878 | JGI IMG/M metagenome (GOLD analysis project Ga0209154, IMG submission 185878) | Grasslands soil microbial communities from the Angelo Coastal Reserve, California, USA - 14_0919_12_20cm (SPAdes) (version 2) | ecosystem: Environmental > Terrestrial > Soil > Grasslands ... | reverse complement strand
CTTGAGGGCCTTCATCTCTGCAGCACTTTACACGCGCAATTTGCGTCCGCGCAACACACCCCGGCGACTGAAAGCGGATAGAAAGCTTGGCTCGACTATTTTCCCCGCGTCCAAGTCGCAACTGGACTTTCACTTAACGAAGACGAGGGGACAAATGACGAGGAAACAATTCACCGGTCGGGCCGCGGTGCTCGGCGCCTTGGTGGCGTGCGCATTCGCCGCGAATCAGGCTGTCGCTCAGCAGCAGGAGCCGCGCGTATTCGCGGAAACCGCGGCGCGGGGCAACGGCATCGGGCTGCATACGCCCAATCTTGATGTCGAGCTGTATGGCCTGCTCGATATCACGCTCAGCAGCGTGAGCAACGCCGACGCCGCGGGGCATGACAAGACCAACTTTCAGACGCCGTGGTTCAGCGGCCCGCGCTGGGGCGTGATCGGCAAGCGCGTCCTGCCGGAGGGCGCGCCGAACCTGATCTTCAAGCTGGAAAGCGAGTTCCTGCTCGATACCGGCGAGATGGACACGCCGGGCGTGCTGTTCAACCGCGATGCCTGGGTGGGCTTCCAGGGCGATACGATGGGCAAGCTGACCTTCGGCCGCCAGAACACGCTCCCCCGCGACTTTGCTCAGAACTACGGCGATCCCTACAACTCCTCGGGAACGGTAACCCTGGACGAGGGCGGCTGGACCAACACCAACAATTTCAAGCAGCTCATCTATTACAGCGCCAGCGCAACGGGCACGCGCTACGACCGGGGCGTGGTGTGGAAAAAGCAGCTCGGCAGCTTCGTCGTCGGCGCCGCCTACCAGTTCAGCAGCCCGCCGGTTCCCGGACAGGAGAGCCAGAACAGCTCGCAAGCCGCGGCGCTCGCGTGGAACGGCGGCGTGCTCAACCTCTCCGGCTACCTCAACCAATCCGACATCGGCGGGCTGAAGCACAAGTCCTGGTCGGTCGGCGGCAACGCGGGCCTCGGTTCGATGACGCGCGTGTATGCCGGCTATTTCGACTACGATGCGGACCAGGCGGTGATCGGCTCGCGCAAGGACAAGGCGTGGACGGCGTCGGTCAGGTTCGCGCCGCCGGGAAAGCTCGACTATGAGGCGGGCTGGCTGAACATCAAGGCCGACAACGCCGGGCTGAGCGGCAGCGGCTTCGTGCTCAATCCGTATACGAACACCAGCGGCGTCACGAGCGGCGTGAGCGGGAAGAAGACGACGCTCTACGGCTCGATCTTCTACCACTTCGACAGGAGCACCGAGCTGTACCTGGCGGCCGACCGCATGAGCCTCGATGACGGCTGGAGGGACCCGCGCTCGTTCGGCGCGAACAGCCAGAACGAAATCGCGGTCGGGATTCGCACGCGCTTCTGAGCGCACTTGCCAACCCGCAGGCCCCGGCGTTAGTGCCGGGGTCTGCTTTATTTTGCCGACAAAAAATGACGCCTATCCTACGCAGCACGGTATTCGCGCTGCTCGCCCTGGCGGCGGGCTTCGCCCAGAGCCAGCAATACCCCACCAAGCCGGTGCGCATCATCGCGCCGTTCGCTCCCGGCGGGGGCACCGATTTCATCGCGCGGCTGATCGCGCAGAAGCTCACCGAGCGGCTCGGCCAGCAGGTGATCGTCGAGAACAAGCCCGGCGCCGGCGGCAATCTTGGCGCCGAGTTCGCGGTCAAATCGGCGCCCGACGGCTACACCCTGCTGCTGGTGGCGGGCAGCTACACGGTGAACCCGAGCCTGTACAAGCTTTCGTTCGACCCGGTGAACGACATCGCGCCGATCATCCAGCTCTCGCAGGGGCCGTTCGTGGTCGCTGTGCATCCTTCGGTGCCGGCGCACAGTCTGAAGGAGCTGATCGAGCTCGCGCGGCGCGAGCCCGACAAGCTCTCGTACGCGTCGGCCGGCGCGGGCAGCATCACGCACCTGGCGAGCGAGCTATTCCTCGACATGGCCAGGATCAGGATCGTTCACATCCCGTACAAGGGCACCGGCCCGGCGCTAAACGACACGATCGCGGGCAGCACGCAGCTGATTTTCGGCAGCGTCTCGACCACGCTTCAGTTCATCAAGTCGGGTCGCCTGCGCGGCCTGGCCGTCACCACCCCGCGACGGATCCCGGCGCTGCCGGACCTTCCCACCGTCGCCGAGGCGGGAGTGCCGGGTTACGAGGTCGTGCTGTGGCACGGCCTGGTGGCCCCCAGAGGCGTGCCGACTCCGATTGTGGACCGCCTCAACCGCGATGCCAACGAAGTGCTGAAGGCGAAGGACATGGGAGACCTGCTCGCGACCGACGGCGTGGCCCCGAAAGGCGGCACGCCCGAGCAGTTTCGCGCGGCCATCAAGGCGGACATCGAGCGCTGGCGCGGGGTGGTTAAGCAGGCCAACATCAAGGTGGACTAGAGCGTCGGGCCCGGCTGCGCGAGCGCGTGCTCGGCGAGCTGCAGGACGAGCCAGTCGTACGCGTCGTCGATCGAGTCGGTGCGGTGCACCAGCTCGACGTCGCGCGCGTCGATGGTGCCGTGGCGCACCAGCGCGTCGAAGTCGATCACCTGCCGCCAGTACTCGGTGCCGAAGAGCACCATCGGCAGGGGCTTGCGCATCTTGCGCGTCTGCACGAGCGTGAGCAGCTCGAACAACTCGTCGAGCGTGCCGTAGCCGCCCGGAAAGACGATCACCGCCTTCGCCAGGTAAGCGAACCAGAACTTGCGCATGAAGAAGTAGTGGAAGTGGAAGGCGAGCTCGCGCGTGACGTAGGGATTGTCGAATTCCTCCGCCGGGATCGAGATCGTCAGGCCCACGTTCACGCCGTGCGCCTCGGCCGCGCCGCGATTGGCCGCCTCCATGATTCCCGGCCCGCCGCCGGTGCACACCACGAAGCGGCGCTCCTTGCGGTCGAGCTCCTTGGACCAGTTCGTGAGGCGGAAGGCGAGGCTGCGCGCCGCCTCGTAGTAGGCCGACATCCTGAGCGCCATGCGCGCGGCCTCGACGCCGGCGCTTGCGGCCTCCGCCGCGCGCAGCTGCGCTTCCGCTGCTTCGCGCGACTTCAGGCGCGCCGAGCCCATGAACACGATGGTGTCGTCCACCTTGTGGTAGTCGAAGCGGCTCTTCGGCTCGAGGTATTCCGCCAGGATCCTCAGCTCGCGGGCGTCCTTGCTGTTCAAGAAGCCAGGGTTACGGTAGGCCTGGGCGGGCCGTTTGGGGCGTTCGGTCATGGGAAGTCCATTCGAGAAGTCATAATCCTACGATGGACTCGCCCAGGCCGTTCCGGCTGCACATCGCCGAGGCTGCGCTCGCGGACCTGCGCGAGCGCCTGGGGCGCACGCGCTGGCCCGACGAGCCTCCACTTGAGCCGTGGTCGACCGGTACCAGTCTTAAGTATCTCCAGGATCTAGTCCACTATTGGAACGCTGACTTTGATTGGCGCGCGCAGGAAGCGCGCATCAACCGCTTTCGCCAGTTCAGCGTGCCGATCCGCGGCATCGAGCTGCACTTCATCCACGAGCCTGGCCGGGGACCGAACCCCATGCCGCTGCTCATTTCGCACGGCTGGCCCGGCTCGATCGTCGAGTTCCTCGAGCTGATCCCGCTGCTTACCGAGCACTTCAGCGTCGTCGCGCCTTCGCTTCCCGGCTACACGCTGTCGTTCAAGCCCGGCCAGCCGCGCTTCGGCGTCGAGGAGATCGCCGACGCTTTCGCCGAGCTGATGACCGACGTCCTCGGCTACCCGCGCTTCGGCGCGCAGGGCGGCGACTGGGGCGGCTTCATCGCCTCGCGCCTGGGCTACGCCTATCCCGAACGCCTGATCGGCATTCACTTGAATCTTCTCGCGATCCGGCGTGATCCCAAGATGCTGCACAACCCCACTGGCGAAGAAAAGCGGTTTCTCGAGCAGCTCAACCACTGGTTGAAGGAAGAGACCGGCTATCAATGGATCCAGGGCACCAAGCCCCAGACCCTCGCCTATGGCCTCGCCGATTCGCCTGCGGGCCTGGCCGCCTGGATCGCCGAGAAGTTCCGCAGCTGGAGCGACTGCGGCGGGGTGATCGAGAACGCGATCCGCCGCGACGACCTGCTCGCCAACGTCTCGCTTTACTGGCTCAGCGGCGCGATCGGCTCGTCCTTCTGGCCTTACTACGCCCGCGTGCGTCGCCCATGGCCGATCCCCGAGGGCAAGACCGTCGACGTGCCGACCGGTTACGCGGAATTTCCGAAGGAGGTCCTCAGGCCCTCGCGTTCCCTCGCCGCCAGGACCTATACGAACATCCGTCGCTGGACCGAAATGAAAAAGGGCGGCCATTTCGCCGCCCTGGAACAGCCGCAGGCTCTCGCCGAGGAAGTGACCGAGTTCTTCCTTTCTCAGAACCGGTAGCCCCCTCCCACCGAGAACACGTCGGCGTGTCCCTTGCCGGTATCGTCGCTGCCGATCTGCGCGTAACGGTCCCACCCGGCCTCGGCGAAGACGGAGCGGTTGATGTCGTAGATCGCTCCGGCGCCGATCAGCAGGCCGGTTCTCGAACCGGAGGTATTGCCGAGCGCGACTGCGCCGGTGGCTGAGCTCGCCTCGAGATCGGTCTTGGTGCGCGCGAGGCCCGCCTTGACCGACCACCTCTGCTGCAACGGCAGGATTCCGAGGCCCGACAGCGAGAGCGCGTGCGCCTTGTACTTGCCGCTGATCGTGTCTGCCGCCGGGCTCGACGCCGCGGCGCTGTAGTCGAACTCGCCCAATCGCGTATACGCGCCTTCGATGGCGATCATCGCGATGCCTCTTGCCGCCAGATCGCCTTTGTCAGTAAATTGAAGGTCGTTGCGCGCATCATTCGCCCGGATCGTTTAAGAAGGGGAGAGGCCATGGCGATCACCCGATGGCTCGCAGCGGCCCTGATCTCGGCTGCGGCTGCGCAAGCGCCGGCGCAGATGCCGGTGAGCACCGACGGCACCGATCCGAACACCTGGGACCTGAAGCTCGAGGCGAGGCGGGCAGCGCCCAGGAACCACAAAGTCATCTTCGAGAACCAGGACATCCGCGTGCTGTCGGTCAGCGTGCAGCCGGGCGAGCAAGAAGCGCTGCATCACCACCGGCGCCCGAGCGTGATGGTCATCGATTCGCTCGTCAAGCTCGAGGACTACGATGCGCGCGGCAAGCCGCTCAAGCTGCCGCTGCCCGACAAGCTCGAAGTGCCGCTCGTGCTGAGACTTCCCCCGCAGGCCGCGCACTCGATCAGGAACGTGGACAGCCGGCCGTTCCACGCCATCCGCATCGAATTCAAGAACGGCTTCCCGCCGCCGGGCCCCGCCAAGTGAAATAGCCGCATCCTTTTCGGCGCGATAGGGCTACCATCGGGCCGGTTCGCTTTGCCGTCGGAGGGGCACATGAGGCGCGGCGCGACGTTTGTCCTGGTCATGCTCTTGGCCGGGCCGCTCGCAGCAACGGCGCAGCCGGCCGGGGCGCCCCTCGAGGACCTCCCGCTGCAAGGCATGCGGCTCTTCAACCAGTCGTGCCGCGTCTGCCACACCAAGCCGCAGGTGGCGAGCCCGCAGTACGCGCCCGCGCTGTCCCGCGCCTCGCTCGGCGGGCAGGAGCTCGCGTTGCACAGCTTCATCGCGAACGGCTCGCCGCGCATGCCCGGCTTCAAGCACCACTTCAAGCCTGCCGAGATCGACGCCATCGTCGCGTACATCAAGACGATTGCGCAGCCCGCGCACTAGACGAAACGGAGAACGCCATGCGAATCCCCGTCTTTTTCCTCGCGTTGTCATTTCTTGCGCCCGCTTGTGCCGCGCAGGCCGTGCTGAGCGGATCGGTGAGCGAGTCGCGCGGCGGGAAGATGGCGGGGGTCGCCGTGTCGGCGAAGCCGGCAGGCGGCACCATCACCACGACTGTCTACACCGACAAGGCGGGCCACTACACCCTCACGCCGCTGCCGGCCGGGAACTACCGCGTGTGGGCGCAGGCGCTCGGCTACGAGACTGCGAAGATCGAAGTCGATCTCTCGGCGAGCGCGAAGCGGAACTTCGAGCTGGTGGCGATGACCGATCCCGAGCAGGTCATCCGGCAGCTGCCGGGCAACCTGGTGCTCGACGCGCTGCCGGAGGCCACCGAGCAGGACCGGCGCATGAAGCAGCTCGTGCGCAACGACTGCACCGGCTGCCACACCGCGAGCTATCCGCTGCAGCACCGCTTCGACGAGGCGGGCTGGAATGCGATCATCGAGCTCATGAAGAACGCCAACGTCTACGGCACCTATGTCGCCAAGGACCGCCAGCCCTCCGGCATCCTCGAGTTCCACCAGAAGGAGCTCGCCGCCTACCTTGCCAAGGCCCGCGGCCCGGGCAAGACCGCCATGAGAGTGAAGCTCGACCCGCGCCCGAGCGGCGAAGCGGCGCGCGTGGTGATCCGCGAATACGACCTGCCGCTCGATCCGGACGCCAACCTGCCTGCCGGCTTCGTGCAGAACGACGGCAGCGACTGGTCCCGCGGCACGCCCTCGGTCATGATCCCGGGCTGGGGCGTTCACGACGCCTGGCTCGATGACGCGGGCAATGTCTGGTTTACCTGCAACATCCCGAACAAGCGCACCTCGCTCGGCAAGCTCGACACCAGGACCGGCGAGGTGAAGCTCATCAAGATTCCGGCCAACAACGGTCTCGCCGCGCAGAGCCACGGCATGACGCGCACGCCCGAGGGCATCCTCTGGTTCAACATCAATCCCGGCCGCGGCGGCCTCGCGCGGCTCGATCCGCGCCTTGATCCGATGGGCGAGAAGATCGACGTCTTCATCCCGCCCGAGGGCATGTCGCCCACCGGCGGCGCCACCACCGTCGACTACGACGGCAAGGGCAGGATCTGGGTGTCCGCGCCCGACGGCGCGCTGCGCTTCGATCCGGACACGCGGAAATTCACTGAGTACAAGACCATCACCTACAAGACGCCCAACGGCACCGGCGTGACCTACGGCGCGGCGGGCGATCGCGACGGCAACGGCTACTGGGCGGTGATGATCCACGACATCATTGGCGTCGGCGACGGCGCAACGCCGGCGGGCGAAGCGGGCAAGACCTCGGAGATCAAGCTCGCGCCGCTCAAGCAGGAGCTGGCCCGCGTCAGTCCAGAAGCGCGCGAGTTCTACAAGACCTTCAGCCAGCCCGACTTCAACAGCCCGCTGCCGTTCGCTCAGGGCCCCCGCCGCATGGGTACCGACAAGAACGCCGACGTGCTCTGGGTCGGCAACTCCTGGGGCTCGAGCCTCGCGCGCATCGACACGCGCACGCACGAAGTGAGCTACGTGCCGCTGCCGAAACGCATGCAGCCCTACCACGTGCACGTCGACAGCAAGCACAACGCCTGGACCAACCTCTGGGGCGCCGACCGCGTCATGCGCTACGACCCGAAGAACAGGCGCTGGACGGCCTTCGATCTGCCCACGCGCGGCGCCGAACCGCGCTACATCTCGGTGCGCGAAGCGAAAGGGGAGCCGACGCAGGTCGTGCTGCCGTATTTCCGCGCCCGCAAGATCGCGGTGATGACCTTGCGCTAGCGCCCGCGTAGCAGCCGCGCTGCAAGGTTTGCGCAAGCCGGCCGTTACCAATGGATACAAATGCTCACCCCCTTCCTGCGGGGCGGCGGATACCATTTTCGTGAAACTTCGAAGGAGCCGATGATAAAGACGATTCTGCCGGCGCCGGCGCGACTCGCCGCCGCGTTCCTCGCGGCGGCCTTGCTGTCGGTGTCCCTTGCTCATGCGCAGGAACGGCGCGAGCGGCGCGAGCACGAGCGCGAGCGCTTTCAGACTCCGCACTGGGTCTTCGACGATCGCTTCCACCACAATCACTACTATCCCGCTGTCGGCTACGCGCTGGACGTTCTGCCGACAGGAAATTTGGTCGTCAACTTCCGCAGCGGCCGCTTCTGGTTCCGCTCCGGCGTGTGGTTCCAGCAGGCCGGCCCGCGCTTCGTCGTCGTGAGGCCGCCGGTCGGTGTCCTCGTGCCCGTTCTGCCTCCAGCCTATTCGACGGTCTACATCGGCGGCGTGCCGTATTACTACGCCAACGATGTCTATTACGTCCAGCAGCCTGGAGGCTATGCCGTCGCCGAGCCGCCGATGGCTGCGAGCCAGAACCCGCCGCCTCCGTCGCCCGAGCCCGGCAGCGCTGCCGCGCCGGGTTCTGCGGGAAACTGGTACTACTGCGAATCCGCGAAGGCCTACTATCCCTACGTTACCGAGTGCAAGGAGGGCTGGCGAAGCGTTCCGGCGACGCCGCCGCCAGCGCGCTGAGCGCAAGCCCCCCGCAAGCTTTTCGGCGCATCATTGTTCGAGCCGTTGGAGAGCGCGAAGTATGAAGTTCGTGGTTAAGCTGATGGTGGTCCTGCTGGCGACGCTTCTGAGCGTCCCGGCGCTAGCTGGGCGCGGCAGCTCCGGCGGGCGCTCGGGGGGCTTCGGGCACTCCGGAGCCCGTTTTTCAGGCGGCCGGCATTTTGTCCCGGGAGGACATTTCGTGCCGGGGAGTCATTTCATTCCGGGAGGCCGTTTCGTTCACCACCGGCATGTGGCCGTGTTCCTCGGCGTCGGCATCCCGTTCTACGCGTATTACCCTGCGCCGCTGCCCTACTACTACGACTATGCACCGGGCTACTACCCGCCGCCGGCGGCGATTCCTGAACAACCGGGCTACTGGTATTTCTGCCGGAGCGCGAATGCGTATTACCCCTACGTGCAGCAGTGTCCCGAAGGCTGGGAGCCGGTCATGCCGCAGCCGCCGTCATGAGCCCGAGGATCCTGGCGGTGGTTCTGCTCCTCGTTGCTCGCCCCCTTTGTGCCGAGACCTACAAGTGGGTCGATGAGAAAGGGGTGACCAACTACTCGAGCAGCCCGCCCGCCAACGCCGGGCTGGCGAAAAAAACACGACTCGTAGAGGAGCGCCTCTCGGTCTATACCCCCGATCCCGCGCTCCTCCGGGCGATCCAGGTCCGCCCTCCAGTGAGCGCGCCGATTGCCTATGCCCCGGCCGTCGCATACCCGCGCCAGCAATACCCCGTTGCAGCGCAGTCGATGTACGACGATTGCGTGGCTCAGCGCTACGTCGACTGCGGCGGCGCGGGCTATCCCTACGCAGGGTACTTTCCCTACATCCCGGTGTTCATCGTTGCAGGGCATGTCCGCCGCACGCATTCGGCCCTCGGATTCCACGCGCGGGCCTTGGGCATGGCTTCGTCCTTCCCGGCTCGTTCCATGCGGATGAGCCGCGCTTCCTGGTCGAGGTAACCTCTCGGATTTTGGGGGAGATTGAATCTTGGTCTCGTCTGCTATTCGCGGCATCGCCTTGCTCGCTGCGCTCTGGGCGAGCGCTGAACCCGGCGCGGCCGAGCGGCCCGAGGACCGCTGGAACCTCGCCGATCTCTATCCTTCGGCCACTGCGTGGGCCGACGACGCCGCGAGGCTCGAAGCGCAATTGAAGGAGTTCGCCGCCTGCCGCGAACGCTTGGGCGAGTCGGCGCGCCGCTTCAAGGCCTGTCTGGACGCCCAGGCGGACTTCACCAAGCGCTACGCAAGGCTCGAAGAGTATGCCTCGGAGCTCCTGGCCGAGGACACCGGCGCGCCCGAGAGCCTGGAGCTGAACGAGAAGGCGCGCGTCCTGGGCGCGAAGCTCGAAGAGGCGACGTCATTCATGAAGCCCGAGATCCTGCGCCTGGGCAAAGCCCGGCTCGAGGGCTTCTACGCGCAGGAGAAGTCGCTCGCGATCCACCGCCACCCGCTCGACGCGATCCTGCGCGCGGCCGCCCATACGCTCGACGGCGAGGGTGAGAGCATCGTCGCCGCATTCGCCCTGTCGAAGGAGGCGGCGAGCTCGACCCACCGGATTCTCACGAATGCGGAGCTGCCCTGGCCGACCGTCAGGCTTTCGGACGGCAGGGAAGTGAAGCTCGACCAATCGGCCTACACCCAATACCGGGAAGCGGCGAACCGCGACGAGCGCAAGAAGGTCTTCGACGCGTTCTGGGGCACCTGGAAGCAGTTCGAACGCACTTTTGGCGTCATCTTCCACGAGAGCCTGAAGAAGGACGCGATCTACACCAGGGTGCGCAAGTACCCGGACACCTTGTCGCGCGCGCTCGATCGCGAGCGGCTTCCCGCCGCCATCTACGAAACCCTGATCGCGGAGACCAACAGGAACCTGCCTACCCTGCACCGTTACTTCAGGCTGCGCGCAAAGCTGCTCGGCATCACGGGCGAGATGCGCTACTACGACATCTATCCGCCCCTGGTGAGCAGCGCGCGCAAGTACCCGATCGATGAGGGCAGGAAGATGATGCTCGAAGCGGTGAAGCCGCTCGGCGAGCGCTACGTGGCGGCCATGGCCGCCGGGCTGCAGAACCGCTGGATGGACGTCTATCCGCGGCCGCGCAAGCTCTCGGGCGCTCACATGGCCGGCTCGGCTTACGACGTGCACCCGTTCGTGCTCATGAACTACAACGACAACTACGAATCGGTGTCCACGCTGGCGCACGAGTGGGGACACGCGATGCACTCGTACCTGTCGAACGCGGCGCAGCCGTTTGTCACCTCGGACTATCCCATCTTCGTCGCCGAGATCGCTTCGACCTTCAACGAAGCCCTGCTTCTGGAGCACATGCTCAAGAACGCGGCCGACGACA
>Ga0209154_1002332_pt1 | contig 10651 bp, 9 predicted proteins | sample GraSoiAngelo_121_FD_185878 | JGI IMG/M metagenome (GOLD analysis project Ga0209154, IMG submission 185878) | Grasslands soil microbial communities from the Angelo Coastal Reserve, California, USA - 14_0919_12_20cm (SPAdes) (version 2) | ecosystem: Environmental > Terrestrial > Soil > Grasslands ... | reverse complement strand
GGGTGGGCCTCCGCTTGAATCTCCGGCCGCACCAGCGGGAGGTCCTCCTCGCCGGCGGCGGCATCCGATACGCGCAGCTACAAGTGCCTCGATGAAGTGCCGCGGGTTTAAGCCGGGACGCCGATATCACGGCCATCGGAGGACGCCTCGATGGTCTTGATCGTGAAGAAGGGGACGGTCCCGCCGACCCCCCACACGGAGTTCTACGCCATCCCCAAGGTCCTCACCCGCGAGGAGATCCACGGCTCCTACGGCTTCAGCGGCGCCTGGTCCCGCAAGGTCCACGTCCGATCGTATCCGACGGAACAGGTCAAGCCGCCGCGGAAGGCGGATTTCTCCCTCGCGCCCGACTTCCCTCCGGATGCCGACGTCCTCCAACCGTACCACATCTTCACCGGGCGCATGCCGCACGAGGGAGACGCGATCCGCGGCCGCAAGGCGATCGTCCACGGGACGCGCACGACCCTCTCCATCTCCAAGCCGACGGAATCGATGCCGAAGGAGACCTTCTTCCGGAACGGCGAGCGGCATGAGGTGTACTTCGTCCAGGACGGCGAGGGCGTGGTCCGGTCCGAGTACGGCGACCTGAAATTCCGGAAGAACGTGTACGTCGCGATCCCGAAAGGGACGACGTACCAGATCGACCTGACGTCGCCGAAGGCCTGGTTCCTCCTAGTCGAGTCGATGTATCCGATCAATTTCGCGCCGCATTACTTCAACAAGGAAGGCCAGGCCACCCTGATGTCGCCCGTCGTCGAGACGGAGATCGAGACCCCGACTCTCCCGGCGTACCGCGATGAGCGCGGCGAGTTTCCGGTCGACGTGAAGCACGCCGGCGGGAAGGTGACGCGGATCACCCTCGGCCATCATCCGTTCGACCTCGTCGGTTGGGAGGGCGCCCTCTATCCTTTCGTTTTCGACGTGAAGAGCCATCACGGGATTGCGCGCGAGATCCACACCGCGCCGCCCATGCATCAGACGTTCCAATCGGGCAACGTGCCCCACAGCGGCTTCTCCCTCTGCTCCTTCGTCCCCGTGATGGCGGGATGGCATCCGCTCGAGGTCCCTGCGCCGTATGCCCATTTCAACGTCGACTCCGACGAGCTGATGTTCTTCTGTAACCCCTTTTACGGGGCCCGCGAGGGCGTCGTCGAAGAAGGGTCCTTTACGTTCCATCCCGGCTCGACGCCGCACAGCCCGCAAGGCAAGGCCGCCGAGCGCTCCCTCGCCGCCCGAGGGAAAGTGCAGGGCCGACTCGCGGTGATGCTCGACACGTACTTCGAGAGCATGCGGATCACGACGCACGGCTTCGCCCACCGCGACCCCTCGTACGTGCTGAGCTGGGCCGAGACCACGCCGCATGCCGAAGCCAAAGGAGAAGGCTGGGAATCTCCGTCCGCGTAATGGGAGTTCAGACCATGCAGATGTCCACGGATCCGATCCGCCTCGTTTCGGCGAGCTTCCCCCGCGGTACGCTGGACCGAATTCTCCGGGGAGCCCGGCCCTTCAACGACACGGGCCACTTCCTGTATCCCGCCGACGCGGACGGCAATCACACGAAGGGCTTCTTCGCCATCGAGCCGGTCACCCGCCTCCCCGCGTTCGTCGATGCGATTGCGGACGACATGGCGGCCTGGGCCGGCCGCACCGCGATCGACGTCGATGTGATCTTCGCCCCGGCTCAGCCTGCGGTCCGGCCCCTGGCCGAGGCCCTCGGGGCACGCCTCCGGAGACCGACCGCGTACTGGGAATACCTGCCGAGCGGGCGGTATGGAGAACGACTCGTCGAGGGATCGGTCCTTCCAGGTTCCCGGGCCTTGGCCCTGAACGGGGTGAGCCTTCAGGGGCGTTGCGTCGGACTCCGTCTGCCTCAATTCCTGGAACGCCTTGGCGGACGTTCGGTCGCCGCCGCGGTCTTCGCGAAGGGCGTCGCCGACCTCGTCCGTCAAACGGAAGAGAAGATGGGGGACCGATTCTACAGCACGCTCCAGGTGAACGTCCCGATCTATCCTCCGTCGTCCTGTCCCCTTTGCGCGTCGTCCGCCCAACCGCCGATGTCTTGGCGTGAGTTCGCGGAGGGTCCGCGATGAAGCTCGTGCGCTTCTCGACCGCGGGATTGGAGCCGCGATTGGGTGCGGTCGCGGGAGCTTGGAATCGATGGGAGTGGATCGTCGACCTGTCCGCCGCGGACCCGGCGATCCCATCGGAAACCGTCGCCTTCATCGACGCCTGCCCGGACCTGAAGGGCGACATTTGGGAGCGCGCCTTGCATGTTGTCAAGGAAGCGGAACGGTTCGAGTCCGATGCGCCGCCATGGGCCTTCCGACCGAAAGACGTCCGGGTGCGCAGCCCCATCCTGCCGCGACTTCTCAGGGACTTCCTGGCGTTTCGCGCGCATGTGGCCCGGACTCGCGCGGCCACCTGGACCTCGATCCCGCCGGAGTGGGACTGGATGCCTGGCTACTACAACGGGAACCATCTGAACATTGTCGGCACGGGAGACGAGGTCCCACCGATGCGCTTCGAGACGTTCGACGGGAAGAGCCCGCGGCTGATCCTCTCTCCGAAGATGGACTACGAGGCCGAGATCGGTTTCGTCCTGGGGAAGGGCGGCCGCGAGATCGACGTGACGAAGGCTCCGGGCCACCTCTTCGGCGTCACGATCTTCAATGACTTCTCTGCCCGGGACATCCAGGTGACCGCGGGAAAGATCGGAATGGGCCCCGCCCCCGGAAAAGATTGGGCGAACGCCCTCGGACCGTGCATCGTGACCCGCGACGAGTTCGGGGACCTTCGCGATCAGTCGATCGCGGTGCGGGTGAACAACGAGGAGCGGCTGCGGGACCGCTACCGGAATATGGTGTTCGAGAATCCCTGGGCCAAGGAGGGGCCCCGGGCCCTCTGGTCGTTCCCGGAGATGGTCGAATTCCTTTCGCGGTTCCAACCGATCTACGCGGGCGAGGTTTGGGGGAGCGGGACGATCCCCGGCGGTTGCGAATTCGAGCGGGGCGACCGGGCCCGGTACCTGAAACCCGGGGACCGCGTGGAGATCGAGATCGAAGGCATCGGAGTCCTGCAGAATTCGATCGCGCTCGCGACGTAGACGGCCGCCCGAGACTCGCTGCGATAGTTCCGTGCGAGGCCGTGCCACGAAAGGGTTATTCCGTCCCATTCCCCTTCTCAGCCGGTGACTCCATGACGGCCCTCCCCGCTTACCTGAAACTCAAGGTGGACCACAAGACGGTCCTCTGCCGGGACCTGAACACCTACCGAGCGCTCCGCGACTTCCTCCTGAACAGCGGATACTCGCCTGTCTACGAGACCGAACGGGTCGGCGAAGCGAAGACCGCGATGGCGACCTTTGCGTGCCTCAGTCCCCTGACAGGAGAGCGGCTCGCGGTCGTCCTCGGCCTAAGCGCCCCCGAAGAGGTGTCCCACGCCCAGGCGCCCTTCGCCTACGGTTTCGCGGGAAAACCGCAGAAGGACGCGCAGACGTACATGCAGCACCTCGCTCTGCGGACGACGGACATCGAGAAGCTCAAATCGTATCTGGAGTCCAAGGGCGCGGAATTCCTGACGCCGATCTACAAAGACAAGGACTCGTTCGGCCCGCTCCTGCAGTCCTTCACCCGCGAACTCTTCGACGACGAATGGTTCTTCATCGAGTTCGTTCAGCGGGACTACGACGCGGACAAGGTCGGCGTGGGCGGGACGCAGTTCGTGCAGAACACGGTTAAGTCCTTGTACGTCTCGAAGCAGGAAGAGTTCCGAGAGTGGGAGAAAACCGGCAAGAAGCGGAAATTCCTGGACGGCGTCCCGGAGAAGGAGCGGACGAAACTCCTGCGGGACATCCTCGTGAACACGGAACCGAAGGGGTACGTCGAGACCGTCGCTCCGATCACGCGGAACGTTAGGCTGACGTGACCGACTCGTCAGGCCTCCGAAGCCACGAACTTCTGTTCAGGACTTGCCTCGAGACTTGGTCGCGATTCCCATTTTCCTCTCGGCCGCTTCGAGTTCCGCGCGAGTATTCACGTCCAAGAACGACGAGAGCTCCGGGTCTGCCTTTCGTAGTTCGTCCGGCGGGAGGAAGACACCTTGAAGACGGTCGATGAGCGCCGATGGCGAGCGAATGCTCTCGGAGCCATCGAGGACTTTCAAGGCCGCCTTCCGTCGATACACGGCGCGGACAGGATCGATCACCTCCAATTTCGGAGCGGCGACCTCGTGGTCTCCGAGGTTATCAAGCAGGAGTGAATACAGCTCGGTCCGAAGGAACGGAGCGTCGCAGGGTGCGACCAGGACAGTCTCGCCACGGGCGACCCGGAATCCTTGTCGGAGCCCCTCGATCGGACCGCGATTCTGCCGCGCGTCGTGGACGAAAGTGGCGTTCGGGAGGAGGGAGCGGATTCCCCGTTCCGACTTCGGTCCCTCGATCGAGACAATCGTCTCGGCGACCAACGGCGCCACCGCGTCGGCGACGCGGAGGATGCTCGCTCGCCCCTCGATCTCGACGAGCGCCTTGGGCCCACCGAATCGTCGGGACCGACCGCCCGCCAGGATCAGCGCCGACCTCACGAATCCGGGAACGCGCACCGAGTTGAAAAGGGCGGGGAAGGAAAGATAAGCCGTCTCGGGTTCCGGAGAAAGGTGGCGCCGAGGCGGTGACCGATGCCCACCGAGCACGTAAGCCCCATCCCCTTCGGCCTGGGATTTACGAAGCCCCACAACTACTGGGAGGTCATGCGCACCGCATGGGAGAACAAACGGAATCCCCTGTTCACTTGGCGCATCCTTCGGGACGGCGTGTGCGACGGGTGCGCCCTCGGCACCACGGGCATGAGAGACTTCACGATGAAGGGGATCCATCTCTGCACGGTCCGCCTGAACCTCCTGCCCCTCAACACGATGGGGCCCCTTGACACCCAGATCTTGGAGGACGTCGAGCCGCTCCGATCTCTTTCGTCGAAGGGCCTACGGGCCCTGGGGCGCCTCCCGTACCCGATGTTGCGCCGTCGGGGAGATCGCGGTTTCCACCGTATCAGCTGGGACGAGGCCCTAGGGATCGCGGCCCGGCGGATCCGTGCCACGACGCCTGATCGGCTCGCCTTCTTCGTGACCTCCCGCGGCATGACGAACGAATCGTACTACGTCGCCAGCAAAGCGGCGCGGTTCCTCGGCACGAACCATATCGACAATTCGAGCCGGCCCTGTCATTCCCCGAGCACGACGGGCCTCAAGGAGACCATCGGGGTCGCCGCCTCGACCTGTTCCTACACGGATTGGATCGGCAGCGACCTCATCGTGTTCTTCGGTTCCGATGTGCCGAACAATCAGCCGGTGACGACGAAGTACTTGTATTACGCGAAAAAGCAGGGCACGAAGATCGCGGTCGTGAATCCGATGCGGGAGCCCGGCCTCGAACGGTATTGGGTCCCCTCGGTCCCCGAAAGCGCCCTGTTCGGGACGCGCTTCGCGGACGCCTTCTTCCCGATCCACACCGGCGGAGACATCGCATTCATCAACGGCGTCCTGAAGCACATGATCGAGAAGAGCTGGATCCACGACACGTTCGTCGCGGATCACACGACGGGGTTCGGGGCCCTGCGGGCCGCCCTCGAGAAACAGTCGTGGGAGGAGCTGGAGCTGCAGTCCGGCCTGCGACGGCAAGCGATTTTCGACTTCGCGGACATGTATGTCCGAGCCGAGAGCGCCGTCTTCGTGTGGAGCATGGGGATCACGCACCACCGCTTCGGGGTCGACAACGTCCGCGCGATCGTGAACCTCGGCCTCGCGGGCGGGATCGTAGGGCGCCCGAAGTGCGGCCTCATGCCGATCCGCGGACACAGCGGGGTCCAGGGCGGCTCCGAGATGGGCGCGACCCCGAAAGAATACGCCCTCGGGTTTCCGGTGGGCGAGGAGCATGCCGCGCGGTTCGAGCGTCTCTGGGGATTCCGCCCTCCGACGGCGCACGGGATGACCGCCGTCGGCATGATCGATGCGGCCCATGCGGGAGGCCTCGACGTCCTCTACCTGGCGGGAGGCAACTTCCTCGAGACGCTGCCGGAGCCGGAGTATGTCCGGGAGGCCCTTGGCCGCGTGCCGCTCCGGATCCACCAAGACATCGTGCTCTCCTCCGCGATGCTCGTCGATCCCGCGTACGCCGTCCTCCTGTTTCCCGCCCAGACCCGGTACGAGCAACGGGGCGGGGGAACCGAGACATCGACCGAGAGGCGCGTGTACTTCTCTCCCGAGATCCCCGGCCGGCGAATCGGCGAGGCCCGTGCGGAATGGGAGATCTTCATGCAACTCGCAGAGCGAGTCCGGCCGGACGCGGCGAAGTTCATCCACTTCGACGACGGTGCGGCGATTCGGAAGGAGATTGCCACGGCGATCCCGACGTACGAGGGCATCCAGAATCTCCGAGAGAAAGGAGACGTCTTCCAATACGGCGGCCCCCGCCTCTGTGAGGGCGGCCTTTTCCCGACCCCCGATGGAAAGGCCCGCTTCTCGGTCGTCCGACCTCCGGACCTCGACATCCCGGAGGGACAATTCCTCCTGAGCACCCGGCGAGGAAAACAGTTCAACTCGATGATCCAGGGGGAAGTCGATCCGCTGCTCGGGGCCGCGCGGCACGATGTCCTCTTGAGCGAACAAGACGCGTCGGTCTTGCACATGCAAGAAGGGGACTCGGTCGCGGTCTCCAACGATCTCGGATCGTACCAGGGGACCGTTCGCTTCGCCCCCATCCGACCGAGGAACGTGCAGATCTACTGGCCGGAGGGAAACGTCCTGATTCGCCGCGGCGTGATCGACCCGGCCTGCGAGATGCCCGACTACAACGCCCTCGTCCGAATCGAGGCCGTCCGGCCCGCCGCGGTGAACGCATGAAACGTCCGGGGCCGTTAACGGATGCCAACGTGTGGAAGGTCCGGGGGAATCGCCCTCACGCGGAGGAGGATCGCCTTGCCACCGAGGAACCGATGGAGATCCGGATTGAGAGCGGCACCCGCGGCCACGCGGAGACGACGTCCCTTTCTGTGACGATGCGGACCCCGGGAAACGACTTCGAGCTCGCGGCAGGGTTCCTGTTCACGGAGAGCATCGTGGCCCGACCCCGGGACATCGTGCGGATCGAGTATTGCACTGACACCGCGATCGCACAGGAGTACAACATCGTCAGCGTGGTCTTACGGCCCACCGTGAAGTTCGACGCGGACCGTCTCTCGCGACATTTCTACATGACGTCGTCCTGCGGTGTCTGCGGCAAGACCGCTTTGGAGGCCGTCCGAGTGGCCGTGCGCCATCGGGTCCGAAGGGACCGACCTTCGGTCGATCCCGTGACAGTTGCGTCGATCCCGGAACAGCTCCGCGAAGGCCAGGCGTTGTTCGCAGAGACGGGCGGACTCCATGCCGCGGGCCTCTTCGATCCCGCGGGGAAGCTCCTCGCCCTCCGCGAGGACGTGGGACGACACAACGCGGTCGACAAGGTCGTGGGAGAGGCGTTCCTCGGAGGCCGGATCCCCCTCACGGAGGACATCCTCGGGGTGAGTGGCCGGGCCAGTTTTGAGATCCTGCAGAAGGCCGCGGTGGCCGGAATCCCGTTCGTGATCGCGGTCGGCGCTCCCTCGAGCCTGGCGGTCGCCATCGCCGAGGAATTCGGGATGACGCTGGTCGGATTCGCGCGCGGGGATCGGTTCAACGTGTACGCGGGACCTCAGCGAATTCGCGACTTGCCCTTCGCGCGGGAGGCCGGGCCGATCGGACCGCAGGCCATGGGGACCGACGCCGAAAATTAAGGTCGAAACTTCTAAGGCCCGTCGGCCGCTTCGATTCGCCGTGCAGGCGGCGGTCCTCGGGACCGGAGGGCTCGGGAGGATCATCACCCTCGAGCTCGCGTCAGACCCCCGCGTCGACGAGATCGTGATCGCGGACAAACGGGGCGACCGCTCGCGCGCCTTGAAGTCCCTTGGCAAGACGGCCGCGATCCAGGCAATCGAGGCCGATGTCACGGACCCGCAAGCGCTGCGCCGCCTCCTCGGCGATGCGGACGTCGTGGTGAATGCCACCTTGCCGGAGTACAACCTGCGGGTCATGCAGGCCTGTTTCGACGTCGGCGCCTCCTACGTGGACACGGCGGGGGACAGCGCCGCCAGTATCGGGCAAGAAGGGGGCGTACTCAGCCAGCTCGCCCTCGACGCCGCGTGGCGGGACCGCGGCATCACCGGGATCGTCTCGATGGGCTCCGACCCAGGGATCTCGAACATCATGGCGCGGGTCGCCTCGGACCGTTTCTCGGCGGTCGACGCGATCCGGATCCGGAAGGCGGCGACCGGGGAGAAGGAGACGGACGGGTTCCCGCTCTACTCCCGCGAGATCTTCCTCCACGACGCCCTCATGCCGCCGATCGTGTGGGAGGGGGCGAAGTTCGTCGAGCATCCCCCCGTGAGCGGGGAAGAGGAATACACATTCCCGGCGCCGATCGGACCCCGGCGGATCCATCTCTTCCGACATGAGGAGGTCTTCACCTTGCCTCGGCACCTGCGAAGGCCGGTCGGCTGGGTCGACTACAAGCACGACATCCGCCCGGAGCTGGAGCAGGCCATCCACGCGTTCCACGCGCTCGGCCTACTGAACCCGCGCCACATGGTGAGGCTCGGAGCGACCCAGATCGCCTTCCGGGACGCGTTCCTCGCGGTCCTCCCGGAGCCGTCCACGTTGATCGGCCTGATGGCGGGGGCCCTCTCCATCGTCGTCGAGGTCGAAGGGATGAAGCCGGATGGCTCGAAGGGGAAGGTGCGCGCATCGGTGACGATGGAGCATCGGGAGGCGAACCGCCGTCGCGGGACCACCGCGGAACGCTTCTTGACCGCCGCAGCGTGCGTGACCGGCCTCGTCATGATCCTGCCGAAACGCGCGGCCCGCCACGGGGTCCTGGCGCCGGAGGAGCTGGACCCGGAACACCTGCGGCCGGACTTGGAGAACCGCGGGGTCACGTTCCACATCGAAGAACTGCCGGCCTGATGGGCACAGCGGCGCATACCTCTACTTAGAGGTACGAACGGAACGCTGTCGCCTCGTCCGCACATCCGTTAAATACGGCCCGGACGGTCTCGCGCCCCCGGAGGATGGAGTCATCGCGCCGAACCGAACGCTCACGGCGATCCGGGGCGTCCGGGTCGGCCACGCTCAGAATCTGCGCCGAAGGACCGGCTGCACGGTCGTGCTGCTCAGGCCGCCGGCCATGGCCTTCGCCGACGCGCGGGGCGGGTGGCCCGGGACCTACGACACGGCGGCCTCCGACCTGGGGAAGACCTTCATCGAGCGCCACGCCCTGCTCCTCACGGGCGGGGACGTCTACGGCTTCGACGCGGTCGCCGGGATCCGGCGATTCCTGTTGGAGAGGAAGCTCGCCTCGCCGACGGGCGGCGGTAAGATGCCCGCGATCATGGGGACGACCATCTACGACCTCGGATTCGCGGACGCAGAAGGCCTCGATTACACGGACCTCGGCTACACGGCTTGCCTGAACGCCTCGACGAAGCCGGTCTCCGAAGGAAACGTCGGCGGAGGGACGGGTGCAACCGTCGGGCCTTTCTTCGGAACGAAAGGCGGGACCAAGGGCGGGCTCGGAAGCAGTTCCGCGAAGGTCGGGCCTTGGACCGTCGGAGCCATCGTCGTGACGAACTGCGTCGGCAACGTCTACGACCCGTTCGAGAATCGGACGATCGGGGGGACGCGCCGCAAAGAGGGGGAAGGCTTCCTCGAGATGGACGACGTCATCGAGGACTATGTGCTTCACTCTTCCACGCGTTTCGGGACGACGATCGGCGTGGTCGGGACGGACGCACCCCTCGATCATGAGCAACTTGCGCGCCTTGTCGAGTTGGCGCACGACGGGATTGCCCTTGCCGTCCGACCGGCCCACCTGTCCACGGACGGCGACACAATTTTGGGTTTTTGCAGCGGTAGACCGAGCCGTTCTCGCATCGACTATCGCACCTTCGACGCCCTCCATCACGTCGCAGTACGCGAGGTCGCTTTGGCAGCCGTCAGGGGGGTCAAGGCCGCCCTGTCCTCCGGAGGCGTGCCGGGATTCGCGAGTCCGCGATCCCGTGGGCGGAGCTGACCATTCGTTCACCGGTACGCGGACCCGAGGGAGGGCTGGTCCGCAGGCCGTACGCGAGTGTATCGACTAGACCTCTCTTCGTTTCCCGTCAGTCAGCCCAATGCACGGATTGGGTTTTCGGGACCTTGTCCCGGATCCAGTCATACGCAACCGATGCCGCGATAACCAGCAGGCTCGACGAAATCGACTGAAAGATAGACAGGAGAATGATCCCGATCATCCAGGTCCGCAATGAAAGGAGCAACACGGCTGAAAGGGCGATCGGAATCGCAGACAAGACGGACAAAACCAGGTACGCGGCAAAGAGGACCCACCTAAGACCGTGGGCTGCTTCCCAGCTCCAGGTGAGGCCCCACATCATTCCACGAAGCCTTCCGACAATCGCGGGCACTGCGAGGCTCAGGCCCACAACAATCCAAACCGAAACCGGCAGCATGACGACGAAAAGCAGGACGGCCAACTCGGCCAAAGGCTCGTTGTGAGCCCCTAAGGCGATGCCCAGGACGATTGCCCCTGGCAAAA
>Ga0209154_1002331_pt1 | contig 10652 bp, 7 predicted proteins | sample GraSoiAngelo_121_FD_185878 | JGI IMG/M metagenome (GOLD analysis project Ga0209154, IMG submission 185878) | Grasslands soil microbial communities from the Angelo Coastal Reserve, California, USA - 14_0919_12_20cm (SPAdes) (version 2) | ecosystem: Environmental > Terrestrial > Soil > Grasslands ... | reverse complement strand
TGAGGTCGGCCGTCCGGTCTCACTGTAGCTGCAAGAGTTAGGACCCGACTGTTCGCCATCTCGATCACCTCGCTCGCTGTAAGGGGATTCTGACTGTACACTTCTCTGGTGTGCGTGCTGGCTTTGCTTAGAGAGTTCTTGATAATCGAGTCTAAGCTGGACAATGATGTTTCGGTTTCGAGAGACATGGTCGGGACAGATAAGGTGATTACCCAGTGTGCAACCTTGCAGCTTTTCCTACAAACGGATTTGCCAGCTTCTCATCACCAATCGTGGTCTCGGGCCCGTGGCCGGGATAGACAATCGTCTCATCGTCCAGTTTGAAGAGCCGCTCCCTGATCGAGCGAACAAGGGTCTCAAGGTCTCCCCCAGGAAGATCGGTTCGGCCAATTGACTGGTTGAAGAGAGCATCACCAGTCAAAACGTAACCATCGCCGGAAAGGCTTATGCTGCCCGGCGAGTGACCGGGAGTGTGAAGAACCCGGATCGACTCGTCTCCTAATTTTAGGGATTCTCCGTCTTTGAGATAGCCGTCAACCTTGGGCGGTGGCGGAACCTCGAAACCCATGAACTGGCGTACACGTGACTGCATAGACTTGAGCATTGATAGGTCTTCTCGATGGATCAGGAATGGGGTCTTTGTCATTTTTCGGACTCCGTCGACGCCGAGAACGTGATCAAAATGCGTGTGCGTCGCGACAATACATGTTATCGTGACGTTGAGATCTTTGATGAACCTCAAGATTCTTTCCGACTCGTCGCCCGGATCGACGACTAGTGCATGGCGGTTGGACTCTACGACATAGCAGTTCGTCTGTAACTGTCCTACTACCAAGGTGTGTATTTTCGACAATTCAGTGGGCCCGACCTTTATAGGATGGAATTGGGAGAATAAGAATTGCAATGGACTCAGTTGAATGATCGGCGGCCCCCGGAGGACGTCTTGCTGATTGTTCGAGACTAGACTTGTTTTCCTGTTCAAGCCACAGAACACGCTTGAAAGGTACATTTGTGCCGACATCGAGAACGAGCAGGTGCCCTATGAGGGACGAGCATTTTGGAGTATGCTCGGGCTAGGGATTTCAGCTCGCAGGTATCCGTGTCTATCTTCGAGAAGCCAAGAACTTATATTGATAGTAGGCTCCAAGCCCTGACCATGAAGAAAATACTAGCCATATCAGCTCTAGCTGTTACAATCCTAATGCTTGCAGTTCCCCTCGGAATCGGACCAGTCTTCAGCGATTTTAACTACAAACCTAACCTAACTTACGTTCAGCTCGCTCCTGACACCACCTTTCCCCAAGGTCTTCCTCTATGCAAGAGCACAAGTCTAGGAAACATTGTCTGCTACTCACCGAGTTTCATCAAGAAAGCGTACGAATTCCCGTCCACCGCTACCTTTGACGGTACCGGCCAGACCATCGTAATCGTGGACGCCTTCGGAAGCCCCACTATTGTCAATGACCTAGCATTGTTCGACGCACGCTTCGGAATCCCAGCCCCGCCATCCTTCACAATATTCTGCGGCAATTCTCCAACCCCCCTCGACACCAGCACTTGCCCGGTAGTCAACATCAATGTGAATCCGAAGCATGACGAATTCGGCTGGACCATAGAGACAAGTCTCGACGTGCAATACGCCCATGCAATGGCTCCAGGAGCTAACATCGTCCTCGACGTGGCTTCGACCTCGTCCGGCAACGCCATAAACGACGCGGAAACCGCGGCCATAGCAGCCTACCCAGGCGCAATATTCTCGCAAAGCTTCGGCATCCCAGAGATCTTCCTCACAGGAAACGGAAACCCTGGCCAAGTCACCCAGGCACAACAGAACTATGCGAACGGAGTCGCCAAAGGTGACACGTTCTTCGCCTCAGCAGGAGATACCGGCGCAGACTTCGGTTTCGGCATCGCAATGTCCAACTTCCCAGGTTCCGACCTGCACAATACCGCCGTAACCGGAACCCAGGGACTACCCTACAACGCAACTGGGACCCTCATGCCCTGCCCCACTTCCACACCCTTCTCATGCACTTCGGGCCTATCATCATACCACGGCCCATGCGTACTCGGACGGACGACACCACCAAACTGTGTACCCGATGGCTATGGCGGCGAACAGGTCTGGAATGAGCCCAGCTTCGGCGCTGCAACTGGCGGTGCACCAAGCTTGTTGTTTGGCGTCCCATCATACCAGAGCGGCCTAGGCCTTACCGCAAGAGGCCCAGACGTAGCTTACAACGCAGCCATCGACGGCGGCGTGCTAGTTCAATACGGAGGCTTCGGATTCCCGGTCCTGTTCATCGTCGGAGGAACGAGTGCTGGTTCCCCACAATGGGCGGGCATTGCCGCTCTAGCAAATCAAGCTCGTGCAATGGCGAGTAAAGGTCCGATCGGTGACTTGAACCCCGTACTATACGCCATCTTCCATAGCTCACGCTACGCAACTGACTTCCACGACATCACTGCGGGCAACGACACGCTAGTCGGCTCGTCTGTTGGATTCTCGGCAGGCGCGCGCTACGATGTCGCGTCAGGCATCGGCTCCCCTATCGTGGATCATCTGATCGTCGACATAGCAGCTGCATAGATGGAAGCTAGAATATCGGGAGGCTAGCCCTCCCAAACCCCCTTCTTTTCCTTATCTCTCCTAAGAAACCGAGAGGCCCCACTAGAGACTATGGATGGAGACAACAAGAAAAAAAGGTCAGTCTCTGCTGCGCGTCAAAGGTTTCTGATCCATTGCCGACTGGCTGCAGACTAAACTACTCTGTCTCAAGATGCTCACAAAACGTAGCCTCGAATTAGTAGCCGTAGCGCATGTATGCTCCAATCAGCATTGGCCATCACATAGCCAACGCACGGCGCCCGCCCCCGCTCGTTGGTTGGGAGGAGATGATCGTGGGAGCAAATACCTCAACCCGATTATTGCTGGTTCCCGAAGGGTTACCAGTGTCCGTGACGTAGACGCTCCCTGAGCTGTCGACGGCAAGGCCGTTTGGATAGACGAGTTGGCCAGTCCCTGACCCCATCGTGCCGACGGACGTGAGAAACGTGCCATTGCCGGTGAACGCTTGCACCCGGTTGTTGAAAGTATCAGCCACATAGACATTGCCAGCAGAGTCCAAGGCTATGTGTCCGGGAACATTGAACTGCCCATTACCAAGCCCAGGGGTCCCCCATGTCACCAGAAACCCGCCCGAACTCGTGAATTTCTGAATGCGATCGTTGCCCGAATCGCTGACATACACGTTGCCCGAGGCGTCTACGCCAATGCCTGTTGGACCGCTGAATTGGCCATTGGCGGTTCCTGTGGACCCCCATTTCATGAGGAAGTTTCCTGAGCTGTCAAACTTTTGAACCCGATTGTTGGAGTAATCCGTCACGTACACGTTGTTTGAACCGTCGACCGCCACGCCGAATGGATTATAGAATTGTCCATTGCTAATTCCAAAGGACCCCCAAGCCCTGATGAACGTTCCATTAGGCAGGAATTTTTCGACTCGATCATTGGGATCCGAGTCGGTCACGTACACGTTTCCACTGTGGTCGACCGCTATTCCAAACGGACCATCGAACTGGCCATTTCCTGAACCGGTTGTTCCCCAGGCCAGTTGAAATGGTCCTGTGACGGAAAACATCTGAATCCTATTGTTCCCCTGGTCGACAACGTAGATGTGGCCTGAACCATCCAGGGCCGCATCATAAGGGCTAGAGAACAATCCCAATCTGGGATGAGTGAGACTCGAGATGTAGTTTCCTGTATTGGCTGAGAATCTTTGAACCCTATAGTTGTTTGAGTCTCCGATGTATACGTTCGACTGGCCATCTAGGGCGACGCCGACTGGACTATTGAACTGACCCGGGGAGGCGCCGGGGGACCCCCATGTGAGGAGAAGATTTCCAGTGCTCGTGTCGAACTTTTGAACACGATCGAAGGAGAGATCGCTGACGAAGATGTTGGACGCGTTGTCCACAGCCATCATCGCCGGTCCCGCGAGAGTACCACCAGAGTTCACACCTCCCCACGCGAGAACAAAACCGCCAGTTTTCGTAAATTTTGTAATGTTTCCCGATTTTGGTGCATTGTCGCTTACATACACGAACCCTGGTGAATCCACGGCTACCCCATAGGGCGTCAAGAATTTGCCAAATGTCGCCCCTGGACCACCGATTGAACCTACATAGGTTCCATTATTCCTGAAGATCTGGACCCGCTGATCTCCCTGGTCTACTACATAGACAAATCCGGTTGAGTTAACAGCGATCCCAAGTGGGTTCTTGAGAACGTTCGTGTTATTCCAGGAGTTCCAAGAAGTGATGAAAGTGCCGGAGCTGGTAAACTTCTGAACGTTATTGTTTACCGAATCCGAAACATACACGTTGCCCGAACTATCTAGAGCAACTCCTTGAGGACTGTTGAAATGATCGGGTCCATTCCCTTGGGAGCCCCAAGCAGTTAGGAAAGATCCGTCTCTTGCCAGCTTATCTATTGCGTAGTTCTTGGCATCGGCGACGTACACGTTGCCTGAGGAGTCCACCGCGACCCCATTTGGAGTCATAGGGCCGCCGTAAGAGCCCCACTGCGATGCGTAACCGAAAGAGGGGCCTCCAGCGAGAGAAGCCGAACCGCTTGCTCTTGCAGTCGGCTTCGTAGAAGTAGGATTGACATCGAGAGTAGCTAGGGAAAAAGCTAGGAATAGAAGCATCGCGCCTAAAACGTACTGCATCTTTTTTTCTGCGACACTCTCTTTCGAAGGATGCAGGTGACTCTCTCGTTTACAAGAACGATACCTTCGTGAGTGGCGATTACTAGAATGGTGTTGAACCTGGTTACTTGACACTCTCTCTCGTGCGCAGGTTAGTGGAAAAGGAAGCGACAACCGGGCTCTTGTGTCGAGACACTTCATCTCATAGAAAACGCTTTCTCATATTCACATTCGTCGTGAAGACGGAAAATATCTCCGGAAAGCCGGTTCTTGCTCCGTGTTTCTCAAAGCGGGACTTGTAGCTTAATACTGCGCATTCGCGCAGCATCGAAGAGGAAGGATGATGGTCAGAATTCCCTGCATGAAACCTTAAGCTCACTAAGCTCGTCTTGTCTGAGCGAATCACATGGCTACGGTCCACCGTGTCGTGTTCGGCGATTGTCGAACGATGAAGGAGATTCCGGACCAGTCCATCCAGTTGACGATCACAAGCCCACCCTACTACAATGCACCTTTCGACTATCCTGACTTGTTCAGCGACTACAACGAATTTCTCACCTTGATTCGGGACGTCTGTCGTGATCTCTATCGCGTCTCAGCAGCTGGCAGAATAGTATGCTTCGTGACCGACGATATGCTCGTGAAAGGTCAGAAGTATCCTGTCGTGGCCGACATCACGAGGCTCATGCTGCAAGCCGGGTTCCGATATCGAGATCGCTTAGTTTGGGTCAAACCGAAAGGCTATGTGAGAATAAGCCGTAGAAGCGGTGTCGTTGTTCAACATCCTTATCCCATGTACTACTATCCTGACAATATTCAGGAAAGCATTCTGATCTTCCAGAAGGGCAGGTTCGACTACTCATATGTCAAAGACATGCCCGCGAAGATCCTGGAGAAATCTAGGATTTCTATGCCCGACTACAACGGTCACGAATGGCACTTGACAGTATGGAACATCACGAATGTCCTCCCCTTGGGATCCCGACTGGAGAAGGGAATTGCAGCGTTCCCAGAAGAAATTCCGAAACGTCTGATCAAACTCTTCAGCTTTCACGGCGAGACAGTCCTTGATCCCTTCTTGGGTTCGGGTACGACAATGAAGGTTGCCCAAGATCTGAATCGAAATAGTTGGGGCTATGAAATTGACCGCGGACTGAGAAAAATCATCGCACAAAAGCTAGGGAATGGTCATCGGTCAGATTCGAAGGTCGAATTCCGGTTTAGACAAGAGCGGAGAAAGTCTCGCCCAACTGTTCCGTGCAAACATCTTATCGCCCATTCATCCTGACACAAATGGACTCAGTTATTCCAGTAGGGCCTATTTGTTATGAATTGCAGCTTGGCTTCCAAGAGATCCTTGTAGAATTCATCGTCGTCCTCATGCATTTTCGATAGGACTCTGCTGGCTGTCTGCGGACCAATGCCATAGACGGATTGAGCAATGACTGCCCTCCTCCCATAGGCAATAACTAGGTCGGCGGAACGGCGCGCTCTAGTCAACGCCTTCTGTTCGTTCTCGTCCAGAGACTGCCTGTCCCGTTTCTTCCTGAGAACACTCGCCACATAACCAGTAGACCAGAATACTGGAGCTAGGAGCTTGGACCCACAATTCCGACAAGAAGGATGGTCAGAAAGACTACCAACGGATATTCCAGTCGTGAGGTTGGCGCAGTCGAAGCATAGAAGGTCGATTGTTCGGCCTTCGATCGAAATCCGCAGCCGAGCCATGTTGTCAGCTGCAACGTTCTCTGGAGCGATGAGTTCGGGAATATCGACGTGCCGGTAGAGAATATGGTAAGCTAGTGGTGTAGGCTTGTCCTTCGAGCGGAAGAATCTAACGTCCGTATTCCGTTCTTTGATTTGCTTGAAGATTTTCTTGACCCCTTCGAAATCGGCCCGTTCGACTTGGGCCTCGCGAATAGTCTCGTCGTAAATGGGAGTCAGTCGGAATCTCACCTGTAGCTCTTTCATTGCGCTGCCGTACATCAGTCGGCCACGATTCAACGCTCCAAACCTCTCAGCGATCTGTTTCATCTGCAGCTCCCACGGAAAGTGCCGGTGCAGAACACCATGACATGCGCCTCCTAAGACTGGCTCCTCGACCCCGAAGACCTGTCTGAGAAATAGATCTTCGAGGTCCAGGTCTGCAGTATCGGCTGTCATCTCGTAGAGTATTCGGTAGGAGTCCCACCACCACATTCGCACCAGACCCTCGCGCCGGAAGAGTTCCTCGATCACCTCGCCCAAGGTGAAGTTGAGACGGTCCCCAAAGTGGGTGTGAATTATGATGTAGCGATCAAACCCTTCGAACAGAACGCGATCATTGGTCGGGACGGGTGCGCCGGTTGCCTTGTGCGTCTCTATCTCTTCGACAGTCTTGCGTACTCCGTACGGGTCTGCAGGCCATATTCGCGAGAACTTCTCGACAACCGGGGTGCGAGTCCTGTGCTCGTCCAACAGCCGATCGATTTGTTTGCGATATTCCCCGACTCGAGTTGCGAGTTCACCTGGAACTGGGAGTATCTGTCCGTCCCATCCCGGAATGGCCGCAGTAGGATCATTGACTGGGAGAACGTAGACCTTCCCGTCGTCGGTGATCTGTTTCATCTGCCAAACCCGTCCCTTGACGATGAAGTTCAGCCCGACATGGGCCATTGTGAGCATGAACTCTTCGCCGAGTATTCCAACCGACTGCTGGGTGGTGAGATCAATTACAGAATAGCGTCGCTCGTCCGGAATCATGCTCAGGTTCTCGTAGTAGTATATCCTAGTTCGAGATGTCCGGTAGAGCGTCTGTTCGTCTCGTTTGAGATGCCCCATCTTCCGCATGAACTCGACAACTTTCTCCAGCTCAGCCTCCTCAAGCTCACAATAGGGAAACGCTCGCCTCAGAACTTGTTTGACGTGGCCGAGAGGGACGCTGCCTTCCGAGTCCATCAATAGGCCGGCAATCTGATGTGCCAAGACATCCAGAGCTCTATGGTGAATGATCGTCGGTTCGAGCCGGCCTTCCTTGGCCAGTTCGATGACTCCTATCGACTCCAATAGATCCTCCGTTGAAACAGATACTAGAACTCCCTGAGAAGTTCGGGACAGACTATGCCCGGACCTTCCTACACGCTGAACAAGACTGTTGACCTGACGCGGAGACATATACTGAACCACAAGATCGACAGATCCGATATCGATGCCCAACTCCAAGGTGCTGGTGCAAACGAGTCCCTTGACCTGGCGGGCCTTGAATGCTTCCTCCGCTCGGACCCGTTCTTCTTTCGGAAGCGACCCGTGGTGGACCATTATGTTCTGGCCCATCAAATTGAACTTCGAACCCAACATCTCCGCGTTGACCCGGCTATTGACAAAGATCAGAGTCGAATCATGCGCATCAACAAGATCAGACACCAGTGCTAGTCGTGCGGCCGCCTCTGGAGCAGTGTACAGGCGTCGTGAGAGTTCTTGATCCTCCTCGCCGGGAGTAGGATACTCAATCTTGTACCTGGTATCCTTGCTTAGAGGAATCTGAACAGTTCTCACAAGTTCAGAGCCGCCGAGAAATCGAGAAATCTCCTCGGGATTCCCCACGGTTGCTGAGAGTCCTATCCGTTGGAACCCGTCGGGCCGAACTTCTCTCAGTCGTTCTAGCCCGACGGTCAGCTGGACGCCTCGACGATTTCCAGCCAGTTCGTGAACCTCATCGACCACCACGGCCTTGACATGTCGAAGGTGTTGTCTCATTCTCTTTCCAGGAAGGATCGCTTGCAACGTTTCTGGGGTGGTTATGAGGAGGTCAGGGGGTCTCCCTACCATTCTCCTTCGGTCAGCAACAGGAGTGTCTCCATGTCTGACCTCGACTTGGAACCCGAGTTTGACTGACCAGATCTGCAGTCGTTTGAGTAGGTCCCGGTTTAACGCTCTGAGAGGAGTGATATAGAGCAACGAGATTCCTTGTCGATTCTCGTCTCGGACCATCTTGTCGATGAGCGGTAGAAGAGCGGCCTCTGTCTTGCCTGACCCTGTGGGAGCAATAACCAAGACGTTCTCGCCTCGCATGATGAAGGGAATCGCTTCTGCTTGAGGCGGAGTGGGGGTACGGATTCCGGCCTCTTGCAGCAGACCCTTCAACGGTGGTGAGAGGAGGGTGAATGCTTCTTGCACTACTCGATTCACGACATTGGAGGAGCTATCCCACTACGCTTCAGAGAGATAAACCTCCTAGGTGGGAAAAAGTGAGTCCAAAATTGAGGAAAGTCTACGAGAGGTAAAAGCTAGAGGCACACCAATTGTCGCAAGCTCTACGAGGGAGCTACTTCTTCTCTGTTATCGTTTTGACAAAGTCCCGGTAAGCTTCGGGCTTCATCAGTGAGGGAAGGTCCTTCTTCAGGTCGTCTGGCCGGATCAGCGTAATCCATCCTTTCTCATATGGACTCTTGTTGACAAGCTCGGGAGCATCAGAAAGTTCGCTGTTGACCTCAACGACGACACCTGAAATGGGGGAGTACACGTCGGCGACAGCCTTCACAGATTCCACGGTGCCAAGGCTCTGCCTCTGCGCCACCTTTGCTCCCACCTTCGGAAGGTCGACGTAGACGATTTCGTGTAGCGAGTTTTGTGCATAGTCAGTGACGCCTATTCGACATTCGGCGCCTTCAACGTGGACCCATTCGTGCTCTTTCGTGTAGTAGAACTCTGCAGGGATCTGGAACTCGCCTTTCAAAGTCTATACGCGGAATTTCTAGGCAGGAAGCGTCCCGTATAATAGTCTGGTCTCTCCAAGATCTCTGTCTAATTCCTACTTGCCTGAACCCGCGTTAAGAGTGCGGGTACTTGCCGCCAGCTCTTAGCCTTCAGAACTTTCTGCATGTCTCCCACGCTCCGGTTCCAAGGCCTTTCGTAGAGCACTCCCCATGCAGTTGGGCTATGTGAGATTAGGGGCATGAGGTCAGGAGCATCATCAATATAGACATCATAATCGAGGAGAACCTTGTCTCTCCAGCCTAAGACCCTGACAAAACTCCGGTATCGAACTTTCTGGCTGTCGACCCAGCTTCTAGCTGCCTCTACAGTCCTCTTGCTACGACCAGTGACGATGTCAAGGTCGCCAAACTTCTCGATCCGTGCAACCTTCTCAGCGATTTCCGGCTCTGTTGGAGGAATCTCTCGCCAATCGTCCCATGACTCGTCCAGTATTCTGTAGAAATCGTCTTTCGAGATTGGAAATCTTTTCCACCAAGACCAACTGTCAAGATCCTTCATCGTGAGATGTGTGCCGAACTCTTTGTTGGCTCGATCACACCATACAAGCATAGACTCGGCCAAGACCCCGTCCAAGTCCACTGCGATCTTCATCTTGCCTGAAGACACTTTCGGCAACTGCTTCTTGAATTCTAGATCAGAAGCGGGGCTTTAACCTTGAAACTACAACACGGTGAAACACTCGTGTGGGGCGAAGAAAGTCTAAAGACATCCGCTTTTGAGTCGAGCCAACAGCTCCCGATGGGACTATACAGATCGAGACAAGAATGACTGATCCGACAGTCGTCATAATTGGATCCTTCCTCCTCGCTTTCAAAGCTATTCTGATCGAAGGAAGTGAGGTCGCCATTCTCTCCCTTGCCACTATAAAGCAACTGGGTAGGAATAACATCCTATTCGGAGTCATCGCAGGAGGACTGGGGTCCATCGTCACCTTCCTTGTCGTATGGCGGATCTTCCTCCTTCTTCCCGCGATCATTATTGATTTCGCAACCGCAATAGTCCTGTTCTATTTCTCAAGCAGGTTCCTGCGCGGATTCGTCAAATACAGAATCAGACACAAATCATTCAGAGAAAAAATGGCTCGAATGGGAAAAGAAGTCATTGAGAAGGACCTCAAGCGTGAAGGCGCGATAGACTCAACTCAACCGATTCCATTCTCCGTCCCCAACTCTCTCCCAGTCCTCACCA
>Ga0209154_1002327_pt1 | contig 10662 bp, 9 predicted proteins | sample GraSoiAngelo_121_FD_185878 | JGI IMG/M metagenome (GOLD analysis project Ga0209154, IMG submission 185878) | Grasslands soil microbial communities from the Angelo Coastal Reserve, California, USA - 14_0919_12_20cm (SPAdes) (version 2) | ecosystem: Environmental > Terrestrial > Soil > Grasslands ... | reverse complement strand
TGCGATGCGCTCTCGTTGTGGTGTTTCACGCGGAGGGCGAGGGTCTTGATTCCGCGGTGCAGCAGGAAGGCGGCGTGTGGATCAAGGCTTCCTCCTAGATGGTTTAGTTTGTGGGTCACTTTCTCGATTAGACTCGACTTTCCGATCACTGCGCCTGCCACGATGTCTGAGTGGCCGTTGAGGTATTTGGTGGCACTGTGGAGGGACAGGTCGAAGCCCAATTCCGATGGACGAAAGTTCACGGGGCTCGCAAAAGTATTGTCAATCATTGAGACAAGCCCGTGGCTCTTTGCAAAGCTTACAACGGACTCCAAGTCCGGAACCTGCATCATAGGATTTGAAATGGTTTCAACGTATATCGCCCTCGTCGTCGGTTTCAGCTTTCGCTTCCATGACTCAGGGTCGTTCGCGTCAATGAAATCGTACGAGATTCCAAACTTTTCGATATCCTTTGTCACAAAGTCGTGGGTTCCTCCGTAAAGGCAGTCCTGAGCCAGAAAGTGATCACCTTTGCTAAGAAATGTCAGTAGAGATGTTGAGATGGCTGCCATCCCGCTGGCAGTTACGAGCGCATCTTCGGAGTTCTCAAGAGCTGCGAGTTTTTCCGCCAGGGCTAGGTGGTTTGGGGTGTTGTTGAGGCGAATGTACCTCACGTCATCATAGCTCTTTTCACCCGCGTATTGATACGTAGCGGATTGGAAAACTGGCATTACGACCGCACCGGCTATGCGTGGGCGAGGCTCTCCCGCATGGATCACCTTGGTCTCGAGACTTCGAAGATTCCCTTTCATTTTCGAGATAACCAACGTCTATGATTGTTTTGCCCAGTATTCTAATATTGACCCATGTACAGCACCTTCCGATCCCGTCGCCTTCTCAGGGAATCCCATTGTTATGCAGCCCAGTAACAATGAGACCTTATCGTTCCTTCTCGACAGGACTTCCCTCTGAAAGGACGCTCCCAAGATGCCCCGGCTCCCGACCACTCGCATAGGAGTCAAGCGTATCGTAATCGAAGTGAATAGAGACTTGACTGTTGAACAGCTTGAAATCCTCGACGATGCTCTCAAGCGGGCGGGATTGGTCAAGGAGACTAAGGTTACTTTCCATAATCGTGAGTCTCACAAGCCTCGAATGCCGAGAGTCTCACATCCGACCTGGCGGATTGGCCACGATTCTCAATCCGGTTCTTTGTCCGCCCACTGAGATCGGTTCGGCATCATAGCCCACCGAGGCTCTAAAGGATGAATCCTGGTGTAACGCTGGCTCGCATCCCAATGGTTTCATAGTCGTTGGATGAAGACAATGGATGCGATCCTATGCTCTCCACTGGGCTTGATGAGCTTGACAAGCTCCTAAAGGGGGGCTATCCGGACAAGTCAGCCATCTTAGTGGTGGGCCCGCCGGGAATAGGTAAGGAGGCCCTAGGATACTGGTTCATCCAGAATGGACTCAACCGAGAGGACTTTTGCCTCTACGTAACAAGGCTCGCTGTGTCCGAAGTTCTTCAAGACATCAGAGCCTTTGGCATCAACGGACAGAGCACTCCTGTCTGGTTCGCGAGAGACGGAGGCCAGACCAAGGTTGACCTGAACGATCTGCCCGGTCTCTCCTTCAGCGTCAAGGAGACCCTACGGAGAAACGGCGAGAGGCCAATTCGAATCGTTACGGATGTTCTTTCTTCGCTACTCATGTTGAATTCGCCCGAAGTAATCTATCGGTACGTCTCACAACTCCTCTCCGATGTGAAACAGTACAACGCCGTCTTCCTAGCGACCATCGAAGATGGAATGCACCAGCCCCAAGTCCTTGCCGCGATGCAACAGCTTTTCGACGGAGTTGTTGAGCTGCGACTCTACGAGGAGGGAGTGAAGGCCCTGCCGCTGCTGCGAATAAGGAAGATGAGGGGTATGCCCCCCGAACCCGAGTACTACAATTTCTCCTTCAGTCATAGAAAAATGGAGATAAAGGCCTATGTTCGATAGCGTCTCAATCGTTTTTTTCATCCTATGGGTTCTTGTCGTCGGACTCTTTTCCTACGCTGCATACTGGGCATTCATTATCAGGAAAGTCCTAGTGACTGGTCTTTACCGAAAACAGGCACTATGGGCGGGAATAATGGGACTATACTTGGTATCCTTGTCAACGTTTCTGACCATAGCACTTAGCTTCAATCTAAACACTCTACCAATCAACATACTAGGCGGGCTCTTGATCTCCTCGGGATTCATTGTACTCTTCGCTTGGATAGACTCGACGGTTCGAGTGGCGCGTCGATCCGATCCGCTCCTTCGAGATACGCTTCGCTGGAGTAGGCTCAGATACTTCATAGGATTTGTCACGTTGTTCGGCGCAATCTCCGCCGTGCTAACTTCGATCAACTCGGGGTTTGCTCTTGTTGCTCCTTTCGGTGGAGCACTATTTTTCGGAGCTATTGCGTTACTCATCAGCGCAAGGAGGTCGGGAGATAAGACGCTGCGGAGGCATTTGAAGTGGATGGGACTTGCCATTGCAATGCTTTGGCTAGCCAGTCAACTTGCGGGAGTACTATTCCGGATATTTCCTGCCGGCTCATTAGCTTCCGAAGCGATAACTTACTCTCTCGTAGCTGTAGGAGGATTCTGTCTTTACAGAAGTGCAAGGTCTCTCGTCCCTCTTGGGCATCTTTCGCTTCCCGATGTCTAGCCCGCATGAGCAGCGAATCAGTTTTTCGACTTCCTCAACAATCTTCTCTCTGCCTCGGTTACTGACGCAGTTGTTCCGCGATCAGATCGTTCGAGGAGAGTTGGCCTCCGATATGATCTGATTATCTGTCGCTCGTCAGATGACAGGACTCCTTCGGACACATTTGTGTCGAGCGCAGCAAGCCAATCATGGTTTGAGAAACTTTGTGCACTTGGAATCTCGTTCTCAGATGGTTGAAGGAGTCTGGCCGCAAGCTCGACTCCGGCTTCATCTGATGTCAGGTTGAGTGAATCTTCAACCGGTTCATCTCTTTTCTTGGAGATGAATCTTCCAAAATTGTAACCTGTCCAGAAGATGACCTTCGAGGGCTCGATTCTGATGAGCCTGTACTTGTAGAGCTTCCTCTCATCGGGTAGTTCCTTGCCCCGAGCATAGAAGGTCAGCATTCCAGGATATTTCTTCGAAAATCCCGCGATTTTCGGCCCAACTGAGAGAATGGACAACAGGGTGCGGCCGACTGTGAAAATCCTCGCCTTACCCTGTATCATGGCCCCACAAGCTTCAGTGGTCACTTTTCCATTGTCGACTATGAAAGAGACAGTTGGATTTGCTTTGATGATCCTGAATTTTGCCGCGCTTACCGGAGTGACAAAATAGACCTTGTCGCCCGAATAATGGAAGGCAACCGGGTAGCTGTACAATTCTCCCTTCCTAGAAACGACCGACAGATATCCGATGCTGTTGGTCTTGAGAACATCCAAAACTTGTTCGGGAACCGGAGACGATTGTCTGTTCGCAGTACTCATTTTGCAGCGGACTGTCCATAGACCTCTTCTGTAGCATAAACCTCCAAACCGTTGTCTTTGATCACGTATGGACGGGGAATACTGTCGACTTTGGACCCGCGCATCTTTAGAACCTGTAGGCTTCGAGCCCCATCTCTCAGCATGCGCAAGAGTATCTCACCTTCGGAGAGATATTCTTCGGGTTGAAGGATGCGGTCGACTCCTGTTGATGGTAGCTCGCTCGTTAGGAGACAGGTAGTTCCAGTTGATTGTAAAACTTCGACGATATCCAAGACCGCGGGCCGCCTCTCTTCAATGTTAGGAAAACGGAAGACAAGGTCAGAGATCGAATCAACAACGACCCTTCTGGGGGAGAGCTTCTCTATTCCTTCTTGAACAAGATCGATTAGATTCACAAGCCCTAGCTCTCGTCCCCCGACGGGTATCCTGCCGACCTTTGCCTGTTCAGGTATCCGACGCACCTCGGTGGCGTCGACGTAAGCGAACCTGTTGTCCTTCTCAAGCCTAGCAAAGTCCATCCCAAATGCAGCCATCTCTGTCATGAAACGAGGTTTGGGCTCGTTCATCCCGACGTAAACACCCTTCTCATCCCTCTGGGAAGCTCCCCAGTGGAGGTACTGAGAGCAGAGAATCGTCTTTCCCGTCCCGGGTTCCCCTAGGATCACCACAACCTTTCCCGCAGGAAAGCCGCCGTCAAACAGGGCGTCGAGCCCCGGAATCCCGCTCTTAACCCGCGAGCTGGGAATCAGAGAGTCAACCTTCTCGGTCTTAGTGGACATGGGCTCCATCTCTTCGGATCATGACTAGGTAGCTGGAAACTGTCAGAATCACTGCGACTTGAAGCACTGATCCCGCGATGAAAGTTAGGGACGCTGGACTCAGTCCAGCTTGCACTAGCGAATAGTGCTCCGGTTGTGGCAGTGAGACGATGAGCGTCAGGATCGCGAGTGCGAGACTCAACGGGTATGCCATTTTCAGGCTTTTTGCAACGGCTACCGCGACGATGAGATATGCGATCCAGCCGGCCAAGACAGAATAGAATAGCCAGACGGGGACGATCGCGAACAGTTGAATGAGTAGTGCTGCTCCGAGAAATATTGATGCGTAAATCAACAAGTTAGCCACGGACTTGAGAGTCTTGAGTCGTTCCGAATGGGAATCCAATCTTGGTTACCTACCAATTGTTATGACGATCAAGAGAGGCCATCAGCGCCGTCGTTGGACCTCTACCTCTTGTTCTCGGACGAGTCGATTCTTTTTAGAAAGGCCTGATTGATTCTCAGTTTCTCTATTCCTGCCTCTACACCCTTGGTTGTCTCGGGAGCCTTGTGCTGGGCGAAGAACTTCGTCACTTCCTCGATTCTGTCAATTCCTATGATCGGGAGCATGTATGTCAAGTATCTTGATACAACTCCGGTCCCTTCGTAGATGCCTCGCAGCCATTCGAATTTGTCGGTAATCCAGTTCCAAGTCTCGGTTCTGGCGTCAGGATTCCGCGTGGCGGAGCCGAGTAAGGTTCCAACGTGTTGCTTCTTTATTTCTCCAGCTGATGCGAGTTCCATTGCGCGGGCGTTGAGTGAAGGTTTGCTGAAGCTGGTTAGACCGACGAGAAATCTGGATTTTTCTTCTTCTGAAGGCCTCTTCTTGTAGTTCTCGAATAGGCTTTCGAAATCCCCTGATGCCCGGGCGTGGGCCACTACCATCGCCTGTTTCATGTCGGGCTCAGAACTCTCGTATTCGTTGAACTTCGTCGCTAATTCCTTCGAATAGTCCATGTCAACGAGAGCAAGCCTGCTTGCCATGGACCCTCGCAATACTATGCTATTCTCATCCTTTCTATTTGCGAGTATCTTTAGCTGGGTTCGGTGGAATTTCCTCGAGGTCTCTTCGATTCTGCGCGTTATTGCGTATAACGAGGATAGCTGGTCTGAGACCTCGAAGGCGGGAAGGTACTCCTGCTCGTTCACGTAACGATCAAGCAGGGCCAGATATTGAACGAAGTCCATCTTGCCTTGAATCGTGAAAGCGTGGGCGTCGGACACTACGCCATATCTGTCGACGGGAGACATGCTCGATCTCCAGACTCGGTCGTAGAGTCCATCATAGTGGACGCGGTAGAAGCCGGTCTCTTCTAGGTTGAGTTTCAGCGAGTCTACGCCATCTGGCACAGGTATGGATTCCTCACTTCTCTCCATCAGAAGCTTCTGCTCTCTCCCGTTGAGCTTCAGTGTAATGGGAATGGGCCAGGTGGATTGTTCTGATGAGCCGTTTAGCAGGAACCGTTCCTGTCTGATCATTAGTTTCTTCCCGTCAAGCTTCACGTTGACGATTGGATATCCTGGTTTTCGTATCCATTCGTTCATTATCGCCTTTATTCTCGTCCTCGAGGCTTGTTCTATCTGATTCCAGAGGTCGTCGCCGGCAGCGTTTGAGAATTTGTACTTCTCTAGATACGTTCTCACGCCGCGCATGAACTGATCTTCACCGGCGTACGCTTCGAGCATACGAATGATGCTTGCTCCCTTTCCGTAGCTTATGTCGTCAAAAATCTCCTCGATCTCGGTCGGAGAATTCACCTTCACCTCAATAGGGTGCGTGTTGACTAGTGAATCTCTTTCGAGGGCCCCTGCAGTCTCTCCGCGGACAAAGTCTTGCCAGACTCTCCACTGAGGAAACATCGAATCAGTGGCCTTGTAGGCCATGAAAGTCGCAAAGCTCTCGTTTAGCCAGAGATCATCCCACCACTTCATAGTGACAAGATCGCCAAACCATTGGTGGCTTACTTCGTGGGCGATGACTTCGGCGACCTGCTTCTTTATCCGAATGCTGCTATCCTTGTCTACAAGGAGCACAATCTCCCTAAACGTGATGGCTCCCCAGTTCTCCATCGCTCCAGCAGCAAACTCCGGGACCGCGATAAGATGCAGCTTGGGAAGGTTGTACTTCGAACCGAAATAGGACTCGAAGAATTTGACCGAATCTCTGGCGACGTCCAGGGGAAACCTCGCGCCGGAACTCTTGCCCGGTACTGTGGCTACAATGTAGTCGACTCCATTGAACCTGTCCTTCACCTCCTCAAACTTGCCAATTCCTAGGTAGAGAAGGTAGGTGGACATTCGAGGGGTCTTTGGAAACTCGACAGTTTTCTTCGGACCCTCCACCTTCACTGATGCTGGCGGCATGTTGGAAATTACCGAGGTGTCGCTGTCTGTTCTGACTGTAAGTTTGAAATCTGCTTTGTAGGCAGGGTGATCTAGGCAGGGCAGGAGCCGTCTCGCCGAGACGGCCTCGAATTGTGTTGAAGCTAGGTAGCCGCCGTCATACGCTGCCTTGTAGAGACCTACCAGCTTGTCGGAGATGGAGCCTCGGTACTTGATACCGAGTTCTCCCGCGAACTTTCCGGTCTTGACCGTGAGGTCTTCTCCCTCCAGATTGTGTTTGACCGGCCTTCCGTTCGTATCAACTTCGAGAATTTCGAGCCCGACAGAATTGAGCTTGACATCATTTTCAGATTCGAGCCTTATCTTGACCTTCCCATCAAAACGCAGTTTCCAAAAATCGACATCGAGGAACAGGTCATAGGATTCGATTTGCAAAGTGGTCTTTCTCGTCTAGTGTCGGGTAAAAGAGTTGCTTCCTATTCTATTTGCGGAATCCCTTGCATTCGCAGTGATAGCCGAAGCTGGAGTAGGAACATCTTGGAGAATGAATGCTCTTAGCGTGTCCGCAGTTCGTGCAGTATTCTTGACCTCCAACTTGGCCCAGAACGGGCTGTCCCGTGGGGCAAACTTTGTGCACCATCCGGTCCTCGAACTTGTTTCGGCCTACTTTGTTTCGGACGATCGTGACTTCTTCTTGTGGCAGTTTGATGGGTTTTCCGCATCGTCGACAGATGTTACCGCTCATTGGACATCTTGCTCTTCCCTGAGGACGAATGCTCGCTCAGCCATTTTGTCCGAACCAGAATCCAAACCTCTGTCCTATCCGACGTTGAATCTTGGCGATTTCCGTAGCATAGTCTTTTGTGAGCCGCATCTCGGTAGGGGCTGAAGAACAGAGCTTTGCAGCGTATCATTGTTGATGAGCGAGAGCGACCCTCGGGTGTACCTGATGAACTTCGATCTCTAGGCGTACCTGTTGAGTTTCGAGTACTTGACGTCGCCGACTACGTGGTTGGTTCATATGCTGTTGAGCGAAAGTCGGTGAGAGACTTCGTCTCCTCACTCTATAGCGGGAGACTCTTCGATCAGGCACACCGGATGGGAGAAGCATATCGTACTAGTATGCTTGTGGTTGAAGGTGACCTCTGGGAAGAGTTGAAACGAGTTCGGAACTCACGCTCATTATGGGGAGCGCTAATATCCTCGGTTCTCGACTTCGGCCTGAATGTGTTCTTCACGCCCGACGGAAAGCAGACCGCCCAGTTCCTGTTCACCCGTAGTCGTCAGGAAACCCCGAAGCCAAGAGCTTAACCGAATCCAACTATCAATTCTCAGCTCTCTTCCTGGCATCGGGCCTCAGATGGCAGGACAACTGCTTGGCTATTTTGGGTCGCTACGAAACGTCTTCTCAGCGTCGATGACTGAGATTGCTGTGGGTGCAGGATTGGGGAGAAGCAGGGCACTAGCCCTTACTAAGCTCCTGGACTCTCGGTACAAGGCTTCAAGAACAATAATCTCGCAGGCAAGTCTCAGCGAGGAGTGAGTATCATGGGTCTTGTCCTGAAGGACTGCGATTGGATAGTCACTCAAGACTCCCAGCGCCGCATCTTATCAAACGGGTCCCTCCGGATCGCTGACGGAAGAATTGAACAGGTCGGTAGAGTCAACGCATCTTCAAAGGACGAAGTGATCGACTGTAGACGAAAAGTGCTGATCCCCGGTCTCATCAACACGCATACGCATCTCTCAATGACATTGTTTCGCGGCTACGCCGATGATCTAGAGCTGCGAGATTGGTTGGAGAAAAAAATCTGGCCTCTGGAAAAGAGGCTCACGGGAGACATGTGCTATCAGGGCGCTCTTCTTGGCTGTCTAGAGATGACACGGACGGGGACAACATGTTTTGTTGACATGTATTTTCACATGGAAGACGTCGCGAGAGCTGTTGATGAAGCGGGACTCAGGGCAATCCTATCACCAGGCATGATAGACAAGCCCGAGAAAGCAGGTACCGAAGAGGAGCGAAGCATCACACTCAAGTTCCTTGGTTACATTCGCAAGTTACGCAATCCGCTGCTCGACTTCGCGGTTGGTCCTCATTCCCCATACACTTGTGGCCCAGAGACGCTTCTCTGGTCGAGAGACATTGCGGAGAGAGAAGACGCTTTAGTCAACATTCACATTGCGGAGACCCGAGGAGAGCAAGCTCAATTCGAGAGAGACGGAAAGGGCCGAGTTGCAGAGTATCTAGACAAGATCGGCTTCTTAAACAATCGAGTCTTGGCCGCCCACGCCGTCTGGCTGACCAAGAACGAGGTCAAACTGTTCGGCAAGAAAGGTGTGAGGGTGTCTCACTCTCCCGTCTCGAACATGAAGCTTGCTAGCGGAGGCACAGCACCTATACCTGAGATGTGGGAAGCAGGGATCCCCGTCGGGCTTGGCACGGATGGCCCTGCCAGCAACAATGGACTGGACATGTTTGATACCATGAAGATGACTGCTCTCGTTCACAAGAATTCCAGATGGGACCCTACAATCATGAATGCTCAGAGAGTCTTAGACATGGCGACCATCGATGGAGCCCGTTCTATCGGACGCGAAAAGGAGATAGGATCCGTCGAAATTGGCAAGCAAGCAGACCTCGTCCTGCTTGACTTGCGGGACCCGAACCTTATCCCAATCCATCGAAAGGAGACTGTCGTTTCGGACCTAGTCTACTCGGCAAATGGCCAGAACGTCGACACCACAATCGTAGACGGGAAACCCTTGATGGTCAGCCGAAGATTCCAGAAGCTTGACCAAGACAAGATCGGAGAGGAAGTGAGGTCCTCAATTGCCGAGCTTATCCCTCAGTGACGCCTTTTCGATTACCATTCTACCTCTATCGCCTCGCCATTCGTTCCAGCTCTTTTCAATCTCTATCGTCTTCGAGAAATGAGGGGCATCCAGAACAAAGCTCTCGTACTCTCCTCCCTCACCAGTCAAGTGAATACCATGAACCTTGGACAACTGATCGAGCATGGACCATCCTTGCTCCGTCAGCTCTCGACCTAACCATGATTCGTCCAGGCCCTTGGCGGCGACGCTCGTGAGGATGATTCGGAAACCCAATTTCCGCAGATCTTCGACGAGCAGTCTCGGACTCTTGTGCCACAATGGAGCGTAGGTTTTCAGCCCGATCGCATCACACATATTATCGAACCTCGTTTTCTGATAATCACTCGCTACTGCACCTGAAGCCAGACCAGAAATCTCGCCTCCGGATTTCATCCGACCCAATGCATGCTGAAGCTCTGCCATCTCATCCATGTCCGTCGCTTCAACAATTTCGTGCGATAATCCCATCGCCCGCGCTTGAAGATTCGTCCACTCCACATTCGGGTAGTGAAACATACGAGACTCGTCGGAACTCGGCCTCACTGTGACGAGGCTTACATCCCAACCCTGATGCTGCCCAACCCACGTCGCATATGCGCTGTCCTTTCCACCGCTGAACAAGACCGCGACTCGAAGCGTCATCCAGACTGCTCCATGTTGAATCGATCCTTATTTTCGAACTGTTTGTCGTACAATCGCTGGAGCCTTTGCAGTGTGCCAGCGTCTTCTGGACCCTTATCATCCCTGAAGCGGGAGATTCGAGCGAATCTCAGAGCGAATCCTGACTTGTATCGGGGACTCTTCTGAATCTCGTTGTATGCAACCTCTGCAACGATAGCCGGTTTTACGTAGACGGTGTAGCGACCATCTCTCGTCTTAATCTCCTGCAATCGTTTCGTGATCGTTTCAAACTCTACGTCTGTCAGGCCCTTGAACGTCTTCCCTACCACCAGGAACTCACCGGTTTCTTCGTCCCTCACCGCTAGATGGTAGTTGCTCAGCCAGCCAACCCTCCGACCACTACCCCAATCGGCTGCAACAATCACTACATCGAGCTTGTCCGCTGGCTTAATCTTGAACCATTTCTTTCCTCTTGCACCGATCGAATAGTTGCTCGTCAGGGACTTCGCCAT
>Ga0209154_1002326_pt1 | contig 10664 bp, 8 predicted proteins | sample GraSoiAngelo_121_FD_185878 | JGI IMG/M metagenome (GOLD analysis project Ga0209154, IMG submission 185878) | Grasslands soil microbial communities from the Angelo Coastal Reserve, California, USA - 14_0919_12_20cm (SPAdes) (version 2) | ecosystem: Environmental > Terrestrial > Soil > Grasslands ... | reverse complement strand
TTCGACTGAATCAAGTCACGGGTTAGCTTGACTCTTACAGGACGCAGGGGATGAAGGGGTCCGAGGTTGTAATCCAGAAACCTCTCAGAGTAGAGAAGAGTGGTTCTGCCTCCCAAGAAACGTCCCTATTTGGCTATCATTCTACGTGGGCATGGGCTAGCGGCGATTTTTCGTATACACGGACGGATTTTATGTTCGTGAATTCCAACATTCCATATCTTGAGAGTTCTCGACCAATCCCACTGTGCCGAACCCCGCCGAAGGGCATTCGGGGGTCTGAGACAACAACGTTGTTAACTGTAACCAGTCCGGCTGAGATCTCCCGCGCGACCTTTTCTGCCCTTCTCGTATCAGTTCCCCAAACCGTTGCTCCCAGCCCGAATTCGCTGTTGTTGGCAAATCTTATCGCTTCATTTTCATCTTTGACTGCCATAACAGGTGCAGCCGGTCCGAATGTCTCTTCCTTTATCATCCTCATCTCCGGTGTAATATCTGTAAGAATGGTGGGAGCATAGAAGGAACCTTTGCGCCTCAGTCTCTCGCCGCCAAGTTCTAGACGAGCTCCCTGTCTAAGGGCGTCTTCGACTTGCCCGTCCAAGGTCTTGAGTGCGTCTTCCCTGACCATGGGTCCGATATCGGTCTCCGGGCTAAGAGGGTCCCCGACTCTAAGTGATTTGGTCTTTTTCACAAATTTTTCGAGGAACTCGTCTAGAACTTTTCTGACTACAAAGATTCGCTTGGTGGCGATACAGCTTTGGCCGTTATTGATGAAACGGCCTGCGACCGCGCCGGTCGATGCCGCTTCAATGTCCGCGTCCTCCAGAACTATGAAGGGGTCGCTGCCCCCAAGCTCTAGAACGAATTTCTTCAGCTGACCGCTCGCCGATTGAGCCACCGTTCGTCCCGCGTTTACGCTGCCCGTGAATGAGACGGCTACGGTATTTGATTCGATTAGGTAGTTGGCTACTTGAGCGCTTCCGAGAATGATGTTGAAGCATCCGGGGATGGTTCCAGTTGATTCGAAGGCGTTCTGGAGGGCCAATCCTGACTGGGGTGTTATGCTGGAGGGTTTGAAGACGGTTGTGTTGCCGACCATCAAAGCGGGTGCAGCGAATCGGATGCACTGCCATAATGGAAAGTTCCATGGCATGATGGATCCGATGACGCCTATCGGCTCGAAGGCTACATAGCTGTCTGTCGCATCCGTCTTTGTTGCCTCTGGGTTCAGAAACTTCGGGCCGTTCTCCGAGTAGTATTCGAGGGCCCAGGCGCATTTTGCAACTTCCGGAAGCGACTCCTTGATCGGTTTCCCCATTTCCAGGGTGATTATTCGGGCCAGCTTCTCTTTCTGTGCCCGAAGCGTCTTTGCCGTTCTTTCTAGATAGATTGCCCGTTTAGCGGGCGAGAGTTGGCGCCATTTCTCAAACGCCTTTCTTGCCTTCGCAACTGCTTTGTCGACATCCCCTTTCGTCGATGATTTGTAACGTTTGAGCGTCTTGCCCGTGGCCGGGTTGAGCGTCTCAAACCAAGAGCGCTGTCGACTTGGCAAAGAATACTCCCGAATGGCTTTAGCACCGTTCTGCATGCACCTATAAGACCAACTAGGACAATTCAGTGTACAGGGCGGCACTAGGGCGAGTACTTTGTACGGTCTGGTGGCCGACAGCTAAGAAGCTGTGGCTCGAAGAGGGTAGAACCTACCAATTCCAAACGGCATAAGGGAAACCAGTCATCGGAACTCGATTTTGGAATCGCGTTTTTCGAAATTGCCTTCTCGGAAATCGCTTCCTGAAAATCCCGTCTCTTGAAAACGGGTTTCTGAAACAGCCCATTTGAAAACGAGTTCTTGAAACCGCTTTTTTGAAACAACCTCTCGTAAACCAGTAACAGCGAATTTTTCCGGCCCCCCGGGGGCCTACTCGGAATTCCCCCCTCAAAACCTGTTCGTGGTGGACCGGGCGGGATTTGAACCCGCGGCCCTACGGAGCAGTGCTAGTGCCTTCCCGCACTCAGGGTCGAAGACGACCTGCCAAGCGGGCGATCTTCGGCCAGCCCTAACGCGCTGTATACCAGGCTGATCTACCGGCCCACGAAGACCGCGAAATCCAAGACCCACTATTAAATTGGTTCTGTTCTCAGAAGTCGCTAATATTTGACGGCTACCCATGATTTTTCGGCAATGTGGACTATGCCGAATGTGACACACAATTCAGGAAGTCCACCCTCGTAGGGGTCGACCGAGATCCGAGTTGCCCGAGAATGATCAGAACTGGGAGACAATATAGTCCGCGAAGACCGCGTCCAGGACACCTAGCCCTCCAGCTTTGAAGATTGTAATGTCGTTCCTTTCTCTATCTATAATGCTAGGGTTGAGGAGCAATTCGCCCAGCTCTCCCATGATGTGTGATCTCGTTATCGCTTTCTCCTTGAGTGGGATCCTTATGTCTCCATAGGTCGCGACAGCTTGCTCCATTGAATCCACAACAATAACGGATCTTTTCACGAGAGTTGTGTCCATTTCTCGTGAGTTTGGAAGAGCGGATCCAATGGCGTTCACATGGGTCCCAAGCGGAACAATACTGCCGTTGAAGAGAGGAACACGAGAGCTGGTAGCCAAGACCAGAGCGTCTGATTTTCGAGCTACCTCTTCGGCGGAAGTGGCTGTAGTAACAGGAACGCTAATGTTCTTGGAAGCGCTTCGAACGAACGCAGCCCGATGGGCCTTTGATCGAGAATAAACCAGGACACGCGAGACATTTCTTACTTCCATTATCGCTGGGAGGTGAGCTTGCGCCTGTTTTCCGGTTCCGATGATTCCTAGGGTATCTATCTCCTTGAGGGCTAAAATGTCCGTAGCCAATGCCGAGCTGGCGGCAGTTCTAATCGCGGTCAAGCCGTCCCCGGCAATTCGAGCCAACTCCGACCCGGTCTTTGAGTCGAAGACAAAGATCGAGGCTGAGGTGGAAGGGAGAGAACCGTTGCGGTTTCGAGGATTCACACTAACTACTTTCGCGGATATCGTTCCGAGGCCAAGCACATGAGCAGGCATGAAATAGAAAGAAGTGCCGCCTGGAACCGTGAACCACGTTCGGAGTGGTTCGAGAACCCGTCCCCTGGCTCGTTTGACATAAGCTTGCCGGACAAGCTGGATCGACTTCCGGATCGTCAGAGTCTGACTGACGTCCCTCTCGCTAATTGATAGTGCCGCCTTCACGTCACAAGATACATTGTCGTCAGCTTAACAGAGTTCCTAGGCCGGACAGGTCTATCCGGAGATTGAACGTGCTAAGTGTTTGATAGCTACTATAGGATTCGTCGTGGGAAAGACCCTTCCCTTGTAGTTCTCGTCGCGTCCGCCTTGGCTGAGACCCTTTCTTCTATTCGTTTAGGATACTCGTCATGAACGACCATGGCCGCGCACGGGGAACATTTCACCTATTTCCTTCCATGACCCACCCTCAAGGGCTGGAGAACCTTTGCCCGACCCATTGGTCACGCCAGTAGACGTCGACGTTCTTCGCCAAGTGAATGTGTCGCTTACTCGAAACCTGGATTTCTGCCAATCTGGGGAGGGGAGCAAGGCCTGGAGCGAAGTCTTGGGCTTACGCGAAGATTTCAAGTCGCATCTAGCATGGGTTATGGGGCTGGGTCGTCTTTCGGAGACTTTCTCTCGCCATGCGGTTCCAAACTATCTCGTTCGGGTTCTTCATCCCTTGTCGCAAAGCCTCCGTGTGAACCTCCTTCTAGGTATGTTGCCTGACTGTTTCTTAGAGGTGAGAGCCTTGACTGAACAGCTGGCTCGGGCGTTCCAGGCCGACGTCAAGTTCTCTAAAGAAGCTTCGTTTACTAGTAAGCTCTCACGGCTGGATGTTCGGGAACCGAGCCTTTACAAGCTGACGGGCGAAACGGACACGAGCGTTCTTCCTTTACTTTCTGAGTTGGGGCACGGATGGGTCCGAATGGACCAGCCATTAACAGGCATGGGTGCTTCCCTGCCTGTTTCAGCCGCGTCAACCACGTATACGTCACGGGATATTCCTGAGCTGTTGAGGCTTACCTCGGCGGTGAAGCGTTTCCGGGAGTTGTTGTCTAAGACTATGAATCAATGGTCATCTAGACTGGAGAAGAAGGACTCCTCTCCGGCTGCTCAAAAATTCTGAAGCGTCCGGACACACGGTTCTGTGGATCAAGCGCCTTTCACCTCACAACATTACTTTCACTCCTCACTGTGAGAGATAAGCGGACCCGGAGGCTAAGCCATACAGGTTCAAATGACGGCTGAAGTGTTAGATATTCAAGACCTAGACGGCGTCGGGCCCGTCACTGCTAACAAGCTTCGAGAGGCGGGCTACGACTCTATTTCATCCCTTGCAATCGCACCTATCCGCGAGCTAGTCGAGAAAGCTGGTCTCGAAACCAGCGTTGCTCACAAGATCAGCAAAGCCGCCCGTGAAACCATCCAGACAGACTTTGTCACTGCAAAACAGCTGTGGGAACGGCGTAAGACTCTGCTTCGCCTCAGCTTTGGGTCGAGCAACCTCAACACGCTGTTGGGTGGTGGACTTGAGACTCAGGCTATCACAGAGTTCGTCGGCGAATTTGGTGCGGGCAAATCGCAGATCTCTATGAAATTGAGTATTCAGACTCAGCTTCCTGCCGCAGAAGGAGGACTAGAGGGAAAAGTCCTCTTCATCGACACTGAAGGAACTTTCGCGGCCCAACGAGTATTCCAGATGGCCCAGGCTAGCGGGCAGGATGCTGACAAGATTCTCGATGGCATCATCTACAGTCGCGTTTACAATAGCGACCATCAGATCCTGACTGTCGATCACGCTTTCAAGATCTGCAAGGAAGAAAACATCAAACTGCTCGTCGTCGACTCCATCCTCTCACACTTCCGCGGCGAATATATCGGCCGAGAATCCCTCAGCGAACGACAACAGCGTTTGAACAGCCATCTCCACAAGCTCCTCCGTATCGCTCAAGCCCTCAACCTCGCAGTCGTAGTCACCAATCAGGTCCAAGCAAATCCGCAAGCATTCTTCGGCGACCCTATGCGCCCCGCAGGCGGGAACATCATGGCCCATGCATCCACACACCGTATCATGCTCAAAAAGTCCAGTCAGGGACTACGCGTCGCTAAGGTCATAGACTCGCCCTATCTGCCAGAATCCGAAACCTACTTCCGCATCACAGAAAAGGGCGTTGAAGACGCTGTCCCCCGCAACAAACGCGACGAATAGGACCGTCACAATGAGTCGGACATGGGGACGCAACACACTGAACCTCTTCAGTCCAAAATCTGGCAGCTAGACCAGGACCAGTCGAGTGCTCAAGGCTATCTGTACAGTTGCGGCCTCTGCGATGAGAACCTAGTTCTCTCTAAACTGTTCATTAATCCACGCAAAGTCCAGCTCGTCTTCTTGGACAATTGTCCGGGATGCGGTTTCGAGCTTGAAAAAACCCTCAAGGTCCAGCCGTCAGCTCTTCCAACGGGAAAACGGCTCCTTACGAATATGATCTGTAAAAACGCGGAAGAGCTGTTCGAGCCTGGCGAGTTGTTCGAGGCTAAACTGAGTAGAGGAAGCACGCTGCTCCGAGATGTTCGGTCGGATCTGCCTTTGGGGATTGAACTGCTTGATGAAACCCTTGCTCTCCGCTTCGGCGAGCTAGTCAGCCTTCAGGGCGAAGCGTCTAATGCTCTCAGCCATCTCTTCTGTGTCCGAGCTATCAATCCTCTCCCGCCCGGATTGGATAGTGATGTGGTGTTTGTTGACGGGGGCAACATGTTCGATTCGTACACCGTATCTCGGCACGCTTTCAATCTCGGGCTCGATCAGGAGAGAACGAAGCTGCGGATTCATCTCAGCAGGGCCTTCACTCACCACCAGCTAAGCAGCCTCATAACCGATGAGCTCGCGCAGGCAACTGACCAGTGTGACGCCAGGCTAGCGATCGTATCAGATATCACCGCTCTCTACCGCGATCCCGATGTCAAAGAAAAGAGGGAAGCATTTGATCTATTCTCCAAAGATATTCGTTCCTTGGCCATTCTTGCAGAACAGCGAAACATGATCATTGTGGTTACGAACTTGCAGTCAAGAAGCAAGGCGATGGACGATGTTCTGGCTAGAACGGCCCACGTCTCCACTACTCTTCGCGATAACGGAGAGTTTACGTGGCTGACCGTTACAAGGCATCCGTCTATCCCTGCAGGCAACACGGAGATTGTTACCTTAGATAATCAGACACTGACAAGATATCTCCAACGCTGATTCTCGGAAAAACCACTTGTGCAATGCAAAACCGCCAGGGAATGCCCCACTTTTTGAGGAGATGACTTGCTGTCTGGTGGTGATTCTGAGCGTATCTCACGATTCAGAGTGCAGTCCAGCCTTCGATGCTGAGGCGAAAAGTCGGGAGATCTCAACCGGTTCACGCACGATCTTCAGGGCAGTCTAGAGCGCCCCTCCCAGATTCGAGATCAGGGCTTATTCTGGGCGATTTTTTTCTTAGAGAGAACAGTACCCTCCGAGTCCCCGTCAGCTGATCTTCGGGGCTGCAGGCTCGTATCTGCTCCTTCCGAACATGGATCGAAGGTATTTGCCATCATACCCAAGAGGCAAGAGAAGATTTGCGGTTGACGAACACAAAAGGTCCACGTAGCGCTCTGAGTCATAGACCGTGTCTGCACTAACAACCTCGGGCGGTAAAGCCGTGCGGGTCCGATCACTTGTTAGAATGTAGCTGACCTGTTGTCCCGCATGAACCGAACCTCCATGTGCAACAAGATGTCTCGCAGCTATTGCCTGGGGAACCTGGTGAGTGTACTCGTCCGGATTCTTGCTCAAGTTCCTAACTATCACCAGATTTTCTAGGGGAACAGTGCCGTCTCGCAGAGAGCCCACGAACTTTTCCAGGACCTTGAGAGCGCTGGGAATGAGAAGTCTGAACTCGCTTGAATCCCGAGCTTTGATGAGGATTTCAAGCATCTCCGTCTGGCACTGTCTAACGATCTCGGGAGTATCATGTCTTCGAAGGTCTATTCCGCGAACTTTGAGTGTTCCATCTTCGAAAATACCATAGTACCGGTTTAGCACTCCGATCTTCGAGTCTGTCTTAGAGCTGAGAAGAACAATCCAACTGTACACTCCCTCAAAAGATATCGGCAGACGAAGCTTGTCACGGATAGCCTTGCAGAGGTCTTCGTACTCGCCTCTTGTCGCTTCCTGTTTGCGGAGCCAGAAAGAATCGACTATTCCATGGACAAGCGTGAAACCACGAGCCTCAGCCAGAGCCGTGGCCTCTCTCAGAATTTTTCTGCTGAAGGCACAGGTCGCAATGTGAGCATCTATCTTTCCAAAACGAGCATTCTTGAAACCAAGATAACCGAATGAACAGACTAGGATCCATTTGAGCGCAGACTGGCGTTGGTCATAAAGTGTCTTTGATTCCTCGTCCACCGCAGCTTTCTTTGCAGCCTTGTATCGTGATCTTTTGTCGAGCAGGATTTTCAGGGAGAGAGGGACGATGCCTGCCGATCGCTCGCAGATGTTGAACTCAAGCTCTGGAACACGGTTCGAGGAATTGGGACAACAGGTACAGTTGACTGTTTCACCGCTGAGATTCTTCTGAGTCATGATTGTCGGATAGAGACTGGCAAAGTCCAGCTCTCCAACATGATCATGAATCCCGATCTCAGGTTGGTAGATGAATCCCCCGCGATCAGCGGTTACCAGCTCGCCGCTGTTCTTCAGTTCTTCAGGCTGATTCTTGTTCCATGGAATGAGGACATCTCGCTTGACCGCGTGGTATAGCTGGAGGCTTGTCATGTTGGTGCCGATGGTCGCGCGGCTGGCCCTCTGGATCGGCATGATACACGTCCGCGACACTTCGAACAGGCCCTCAAGCCCGCAGTCGGCGCTCACGTAAGCGTTTCTCTGGTCAACGTGCAAACGGCCCAAAAGACGAGCAGCGGTCTCACGATACAGTATCTTGCCGTAGGAGAAGTAGCTGTGGCCCTGAACCTCATAAACTCGGAGAGGCGATATGTCTCGGCCGAGGATTAGCTGGTCAAGAATTCCAAGCTCTTGGGATCTGCGAGCAATATATGGGAAGATGAAAGAATCGCCGCCATGGGTCATGATCACGTCAGGGTCCTCGACCCTGAAGGCCTCTACCAATCCTAAGATCTTGTCTATTTCATCGCCCGAGTCTAGGGCGAGTATCTCTTTTTCGTTGCGGGTAAAATGTAACGAGGCTAGTTTATCGTCGAAGCTTCGAATTTTCCTGATCTTCTCGGTCTTGATCTCAAAACTGACCTCTTTTAGAGGTGGCAGTTGATAATCAATGGATTCTCTGGAGTCTTTGAGAGTCCAGCTAACTCCTCGACCGGTTTCTTCCACTTCAACAAACGCTAGCGGGAAGAGGCCTCTGCGATACAGATACATCTGCGGCGAGGGAACGTCGATATCGTAGAAACGGAACCTGGAATAACGGCCAAACTGTTCGAGTTGCCTGGCTAGTCCTACTGCTTCCCGGTCTCCGTCGACTTCTACCTCTAAAACTCTCGATCTTTCACGGTCGCCAGCCTTCTCATACCTCTCAACGAAAATAGCGTCTTCAAGACCGGGGCGACAAGCGAGATCTAGGAGATCCCGATAACTTCCGCCTACATGGATTTTTGGCTTCCAGGGATCAGTGAGTCTTACACAGCTACCATCAGTTTTCTTTAGCCATATGACCATTTGGCCAGCTTTGTGGTAGAGGTCGAGAATCCAGCCTTGGTGCTTCAAACCCTGCAGCCAAAGCGAAGATTAGCCTATAGCAGTGTCTAATCCAGGAGAGAGAAGCGAACCCGAGAATGAAACTATTCACTAAGCGACAGAGATGTAGACTAGCAAAAGCCCAATAACCCTGCCTGAAAGTGAACCTCCTCAGAGGGGCAGTGTGAGCTTGAAACCTGGAAGCTCGAAAAGTTCTTGGCACAACACTGCCATGTTCTTGTTGATACTTGCGTCTCTTGCGATGTTCGGAACCATCGCCTATACCATCACTCTCCAAGAGATCAGTAACTATGCAATCTCCTACATTACGGGTCTTCTCATCACAGTCACAGGCATTCTACTCGGGCTGTCAGGAATCACACCACTGTCGAAGTCCCTGGAGAGGATGAAACTCCAGGTTACGCTTACAATCACAACTCTACTCTGGCTGGTTGCGATTATTATGATTGCCCTGACCACCGGGTTCACCTTCACTCCTTCGACACCCGTACTTCGTTATCTCTTTCTCACCGGCGTTGGACTCTTCACCATTCTAGTTGTACTCTACTCGACCTCTACAATAGAAGCGACAAGACAACGGCTCTTGGTCGAGCAAGCGGCCAAGGGAGGCGAACCCGGAAAAACGACTGGCTAGACAGAGAAAGGAAGACCAAAGGGGATTATTCTCAGGCCAGGCAGGTTATCGCCAGAAAGCCCACCAGGGCTTCATCTCGGCAGCAACTAGCCCCAAGACGCCGGCGACGATTACGAGTAGCACCGCGGTGCCTGCGCCTCCAGTTAACATGAACAGGATTATTCCAGCGAGCAGTGTTATGATGCCGCCGAGCCTCCGGATGCCGGTGTAGATGAGCCAGCCTCCTAGTATTGCGCCTAGTCCGAATAGGAAAACGAGGCTGTTGATGGCGAGCGAACCGATGCTTAGACGTCCAAGCCCGCCGAGGGCGGATACGACGAGCAATACACCGCCTATCAAGGCGAGGACGAAAGCGAGGAGCGATAGTAGCCTGTGTATTTTCAAGGGCATCTTCAATCTCATGGTTCCGAAAAACCCTCGCGATCCGGATAATAATTCAACAGATTTGAACAAGGGAAAAACCGATTATTCCTGATCCGAGATAATCACCCGTGCGACGAGGTCAGAAGGGAGCACTCATGCGTCGCGAGGGTCGGTCGCTAAGACCCCCTATTTTCCAAAAACCATTTCCTGTCCGGAAGTGATAATGGGCGAGACAGGCTGATCAGGGCACAATCCAGGCTGGGATGGTACTGGAAAGATGGCGACAATTCCGAACGAATTTCGGGAGAGTTGAAGGGAGCGTGCCACATCCGAGATCAGGGCTGATAATAGCCGATTTCGTGAGACGCAGACTTCCGGGTCAACCACTCTTGCGTCGCGAGATGCAGTTGCTAAGACCCCCCCTCCCCTTTTTCTAGAGGAAATTTTCTGTCTGGCAGGGATAATACGCGAGCCTGGCGATTCAGGGCATGATCCGGGCTTAGATGAAAAGTCAAAGAAACGGGAAATCATGGACGCTTCCCGAACGATTTATGGGCGAAATTTTAGCCATGTCTTAGAGTCGAGATTAGGGCTTGTTTTGGGCTTATTTCCTTTACAGATGGAAAGATTATGATAGAGCATTCGGCAGAAACATGGAGTGATGTCTGAAAAGAAGCGGGTACCTCCATGGGAACGCGCCCAGCTAAGCTTCACCCTTGCAGAACGAAGGCGTCTCCGGAAGGTCGAAGAGAGCGAACGCCCAGGGAAAGCGCGCTTACTGGATCTAGAGGAGAACAGGAAACGGCTCGCGGAGATCAGGAAGAACATCTGTACGGACTGTCGACACTACATCCTTAGCGAGCAACTGTCAAGGGAGGAGA
>Ga0209154_1002324_pt1 | contig 10668 bp, 17 predicted proteins | sample GraSoiAngelo_121_FD_185878 | JGI IMG/M metagenome (GOLD analysis project Ga0209154, IMG submission 185878) | Grasslands soil microbial communities from the Angelo Coastal Reserve, California, USA - 14_0919_12_20cm (SPAdes) (version 2) | ecosystem: Environmental > Terrestrial > Soil > Grasslands ... | reverse complement strand
GCTGAAGGACATTCAAGCCAACGACCCGTACACTTACGAGGCGTTGGTCAAGATTCAGGCAGCGGTAAACTCGCTGCTCGCGCAGATCTCGCCCCAGTCCGCCGCGGCGGGCGTCTCTGGCGGGGTCAGCCAGCCGCCACTTAAACCCACGCCGCAAGCGGTCCTGCCAGCGATTGAGAACTCCGGCGGCGCCTGGAGCAACGCCGGCTTCTGTTTGTTTGGCAATCCGAATATTGGCCGCAGCCACAGCAACCTGACCGATGCCAGCCCGAGCCTGACCGTCAGCGGGTTCGCCAGCTTTGCGACCTTCCGCACGGCGCTCGTTCTGAATGCGGTCTCCAGCGTCGCGCGAAACGATGGCGCAGACTTGGTGACGGTAGAGTATTCGACCGATGGCGGGGTGACGTGGAACAAGGTCTCCAGCTTCTTCCCGACCGCAAGCACCTTTGCCCAGCGGCTCGATGCCATTCCTTTGCCCAGCACCCAGGACGTCACCAAGATTCAGGTGCGCCTGCGGATGCTCACCAACAGCGCGCCTCACACGGTAACGTTGTTCGCGCCTAGAATGATCGAAACCGTACTGATGTGATCTCGCCCTTGCCGGGACGTGGAATCGAACGAGGACAATGAGGATTCGCGAATTTGCCGATGCCGACCTCTTCGCCCTCAAACGCATGCACTCGGCGCAGGGCTTTGATTATCCCTTTCCCGAAATCGCGGACCCAATCTTTCTGGTCAAGCTGGTGGTGGAGGATGCGGCGAGCCATCCGGTTATGGCCTCGCTGCTGCGCCTTACTTCGGAAGCGTATCTGCTGCACGATCCGCAAGCCGGCACACCGCTCGAGCGCTGGGAGCGATTTCTGATGCTGCATGAGGCCACGCGGCGTGAGGCGCTCCGCTGGGGGCTGCAAGACGTGCACTGTTGGGTGCCTCCGCAGGTAGCCCGCCAAAAAGAGGGCGGACAGGCCCGCCAAGAACGAAGGGCGGGCTTCGGGCGGCGACTCCTGCGACTCGGGTGGGAGCGGCCGCTGTGGGTAGATTTTGTGCACGAGCTATAGCCCAGCCCCAGGTCCGGCGCGTTTCTGGATAACTTGGCGGGTGCCCCATCCTCCCCGACGCGGTTTGTCGGGGAGGGTGGGTCTGTCCTTCTGAAAGAACGACCCCACCCTCGCTGCAGGCCGAGGGTGGGAGCCTTCGCACTTGACCGGTCTTTGTCGGTCATATCGCTAGCATTCCGACCCTCGCCCCGACCTTTCGTCCGCCGCTTCCGGCCCTCGACAGGCTCGGGGCGAGGATGGGGCACCCGCGCAACTGAAGGCACTGTAGCCAGCCTCTTCAGAGGCGGGGCCTTGCGCGAGAAAGCCCCGGGTCTAAAGACCCGGGCTACATGCGAGTGCCGCACATAGCTGGAAGGAGAAATTCTGATGGCCCGTGGTCAGAGACAAGCAGCAGATCAACAAAGGGCGTTGACCAACCAATACGCCGCAGACGCTTACCAGCGCGGGGAAGGGATCTATTCAGGCTTGCTGCCGGGCTATCAGGACCTGGCATCGGGCAAGGGTTACTCCGACGCGGAGAAAGCGGCGACGACCAACGCCACGATGGGCGGCCTGGGGGCGACCTTCGACGCGCTGCGGCAGAGCGCGGCGAACCGCGTGGCGCGCACGCGCAATGCGGCCGGATTTAACGAGCTGGACGACGAGTTGGCGCGCAGCCAGGGCAGGGAAGCGGCCGATCTCGCCTCCCAGAACCAGTTTCGGTTCGCCAATGAGGCCCAGCGGCGCAAAGAAGTCGGCTTGGGAGGGCTATCCGGCCTGTACGGAGTGAACCAAGACGAGATCGCGCGGCTGCTAGGGCTCGGGCCCGGGCTGTTGCAGGCGCGCGCGGCGGGACGGGGCGGATTCGGGATTGGCTTCGGTCCCGGCGGGCTGTCGTTCGGCTACCGAGGCTAAGGTATTCGGCCCCGCCGACGGTTTGTAGCCCGCCTCTTCAGAGGCGGGGCCTTTTACCCCTGGGGAACGGTTGACCCTATTAAAGATAAGCATTCCGTGTCCGTTGGCCAGGTGCAGACGATTGCACTCTTTGACTAGTCCCTATCCAACCGGATCAAACCCCAGCGACCCAACAGCCGGTGATTGACACTAGGAGAGTGTTTGCTGTGCACATTAAGCCATCTATTTGCTTATAGTTACGAGGTTCTTTCAGACTCCTCCTCCTGGCATATAGATTGCTCTATATGCTCTTAGCTGCACAAGGATATACTTGAAAAGATAGCAGGATGACTATATGAAAAGGGCGCGCCGGGTCAAGGATACGCACAGCGGACACACCCCGCGCAAGGGGGGATCACATGGGCTCAGCCCCTGCCACAAAGAAGGTGATCGTTGAGTTCCCTGAGGAGCTGCTGAGGCGCGCAGAAGAAGCAGCTTCCGAGCTTTCCACAAATCGCAGCGAGCTGATCCGGTCCGCGGTTGAAGCCTACCTGAAGGCCAGGGCCAAGGCGGAGCTGGAAAAAGAGCTTGCCGAGGGCTACCGGGCCAACGCTGACTTAGATCGCCAGATCGCGCAAGAATTCGCTCACTTGGATGCGGAAAATATCTAATGCCCGGAAGGGTCACGCGCGGGATGATAGTTGAAGTGAATCTGGATCCGACCATGGGTCACGAGATTCAGAAGAAACGACCCTGCGTTGTGATCCAGAATGACATTGGCAATCAGAACTCCGTGCTAACCATCGTCGCGGCCCTAACTGGCGCGGAACACATTCGGAAGCCCCTTCCTATCTGGGTGTTCGTTCCCGCGGAAGAAGGCGGCATCGAGAAGGACAGCTATGTGCTCTGCAACCAGATTCGGTCTGTAGATGAGAAGTGCCTCGGCAAAATCTACGGTCAGTTAAGTAGGACGACAATGGAGAAGGTCGACCAGGCACTCAGAATCAGCCTGGCCCTTTAGGAGGCTTCCGCAGGCTGTTCCTGCTAGGCCGCGGTCATGGAGCCATCTACGCCGGCCCAGAGGTTCATGGTGCTCAGCTCTTCACGGCCGCAGGATTTGAGGTAGCAGAAGAGCTGAGTCCGGTAGGCGGCGTAACCGCTGAGCACCAGGTTCACCAACAGCGACCCGCGGGTGGATTTAGTGCCGAATATGTCGATTTCACCGCGGAAATCGGCTTCGGTCCATCCGCTCAAGAGACGAGCGTATTCGTCAGATTGTTTTTGGATGGCGGAAACAACCTGATCGAAGATCCTTCTGGGGCTTGATACAAGACCTTGTTTCGGTCAGGACTCAATACCGACCTGTTGGCAAAGACGCTCAAAGTGAACTCGCAAGTCTCCGCTGGTTTCGGCGGTCAGCCTTGGAATCAATGAATCTCGCAGGCTCGCTGCCTTTTCAGTTACGGACTCCGGTTGAATTACGCCCCGTTCGATTAGAAGATTCCGTAAAGCCAAGAGTTCAAGGCGAATGTCAGCCAAAACGCATGCGACGCTATGCCCCAAGATCGCCAGTTCTTTCTCGACGGCGACGCGGTCAGCATCTTTCATAATAGAGAGACTCCTCTCATGGAAAAGGGTAGAAAGAAACTATTGAAGGACGTACCGACTAGGAAGCTGGTGGCGTCAATCAAACGGGATATCCGGCAGACCATTCAAGCCTCGGCGGCTGGTGGCAAGCCCAAGAAGAAGTGAAAGTTGTGGTTCATCGACGGGAATCATGGCATGAATGCAATCTTGTGTTAAGTAAATAATCGCGCTGCGCTCTCGCTCCTGCGCTTAGAGTTATTTCACGCCCATTCCGAAAAAGACTTCTGTCCCTCACGCGCGCCTAATCGCCGCGACGCTGTTTCTGCTTATCGGGAATGCAGTGTGGCTGGCGGTGGGCCTGCCCGCGGCTGCGCAACACTGGGGGCCGTTCACGGAGGGTCCTGCCCTTGGCGGGAGTAAGCAAGCGGCGGACGACGAGGAGCTGTTCCGCGCCTATCGCGAGTTCAACCGGCAATACTTCGCGGCCAAGCTGCCCGAAGCGAACGTCGTGGTGCAGTGGGACGCGGCAGTGGAACTGGGCGGCGACGTCGCGCTGACCTGGATCACTAACTACGAGGGCGAGGGCGAGAAGATCGCCATCAGCATCTCGACGCGGATGCAGGGCTGCGAGCCGTGCGCCAGCATGACGCTGTTGCACGAGATGGTGCACGTCAAGCTCCGCAAGCATGACGGCGACCAGCACGGCAAGGCGTTTCAGCGCGAGATGCGCCGGCTGGTGCGGCTAAAGGCGTTTGACCGGAGGTGGTGAATGCGCGAATGGATTGAGTTGCTCGCGGAAGTGGTGCCTGCGGTGTTCGCTCTGCTGGCCTACCTGCAGAGCAGGAAAAACCAGGGGAAGATCAACGAACTCCACGTCATCATCAACAGCCAGTTCACCGCGCTGCTCGAGAAGAGTAATCAGAGGGCTGCCGCACAGGGCCGCGCGGAAGGCGCACAAAAAGAGCGGATCCGGCAGGAGCAGAGCAAGTGATCCGCGCACGCGATCCCGTAACTCCGACGCAACTCGAGACCATCCGCGACGTCATGCTCGCCGCGACGATGATTGCGCTGATTGTTGCCGCTCTACTCGAACGCGCGCTGGGGCTGTTGAGGTTCAGGAGGCACGCGCAGTGAACCGCGAAGACCTGATTGCGCTGGCCAAGAAAAAGGCGGGGGAGCACCTGCTGTACCCGGAACTCATCTGTGGAATCATCGAGCAGGAGTCGAACTGGAACACCTGGGCCATGCGCTACGAGCCGCTCTTCTATCAGAAGTACATCGCGCCGCTGATTCAGCGCGGAGAGCCCATCAACCACACCGAAGCGCACGCGCGCGCAACCTCTTGGGGCTTGATGCAGGTGATGGGCGAGGTAGCGCGAGAAAACGGGTTTGGCTGGCCGCACCTGTCAGAACTGTGCGACCCGTTTGTGGGCCTCGAGGAAGGCTGTTCGATCTTTGGCCGCAAGCTGGCTGCGGCAGAGGGCAATGTGCGAAATGCGCTCCTGCTGTGGAATGGCGGAGGCAATCCGGACTACCCCGCGCAAGTCATCGCCAAAGCCGAAAACTACAAGTAGATTCGCCACAGAGGCGCAGAGAAAATAGAGGAGAAGTTTAGGCTTTCCGTCAAATCTCCAGCCTCCAACTCACGTTTCCCTGTGTGTATCGGTGGCGAATCCAAGGGATTTTCTTTTGCACTCTAGCTTTCAATCTCGCATCTCTAACTTTCCGTTTTTCTCTGTGCCTGTGTGTCTCGGTGGCCAATGCCAATGAGCGCGCAGGGAGCGATTCTGCCGATCGCGCGGCACGTGGCCACCGCCTACAACCAGGGTGGACCACAGAAGGAGCGCTCGCGCGGACACAGCAACGTTCCGGCCGACCCGGCGCAGCTCGAGGCTCGGGGGCCGGAGATTGCCGCCGAGTTCCAGCGGCAGGGAGTGACGCGGATTATCAGCTCCGACCTGCCGCGCGCGGCGGATACGGCGAAATTTGTGGGCGAGCAAATGGGTGTCCCGGTCGAGCTGAGCCGCCGGCTGCGCACTTGGGATACTGGCGAGATGGCAGGGAAGCTCGAGAAGGAAACTCTGCCGCTGCGGAAGAAGTATATTCGCTTCTCGGACACGCAGCCGAAGGGCGGGGAAGAGTTCGACGCGTTCTTTGACCGCTTCTCGACCGAACTGAACAAGTGGGTGCGACACAACCAAACGCATCCGGATGACCCGGTGGGACTGATCTTGCATGGCCACGAGGTGATGTCGCTCGAACAGGCCATCAGCGGCGGAGAAGTGAAACCCGCGCAGCTCGACACGCTGGACGAGCTCTACCCGCCGGGCAGCGTCATCCTGCTGCGCATCAACGGCGACCCGCCGCAGCACGTGAAGATTGAACGGGTTCACCCTGAACTGCCCTAAGCGGGTTGGCGACAAGTGTAACTCGGGTCTTTAGACCCGGGGCTCTCTCACCCCTGTTTCACTAGAGTTCAGGGCGAGCCTGCACGAGCCCGTGGTAAAGGAGAACCCGGGTGCCCCATCCTCGCCGCAGGCGAGGGTGGGAGTGCAACTTGAGTCTGCACGAGCCCGCGGTAGTGGGACTCCAACTGGCCCACCGGTTGTAAGGGCACGACATGTCGTGCCCGTCAGATCCCGCTCGCCATCCCTTCGGGAAATCGCAGGGTTCACTCTGAGCGGGGTTCACCGCAACGCATGAACGGCCCGACTGGTTCGTCCCTCACCATGAATCAAAACAGGAGAGAAGAATGAAAAGAGTAATTGCGTTGTTGGTAGTGCTGGCATTTTCCACCGCGGCGGCGGTGCTTCCAACGCAGGCCGGCGCGCTGCGCTTCGCTGGCAAACAAGCGTCCCGCCTTGGCGGGCCCCCCGCCAAGGGCGCGGTGAAAGGCGGAAAGGCATTTGGCAAGGCTGTCGCAAAGCTTCTCTGGTAATCCCCCATCCGCCAAGGCGAAGATCCTCCGGAGGCTGCACGCGTACCGCATCCGCCTCGGCGGACCGCTAATCATCTCGCTGCTGTTGTTGCTTGCCCCGAGGGCATTGCCCCAAGACTCCACGCAGAGTGATTCACTCCGGCCCGAGCCCGAGCCGCAGCGCGGGCCGCGACGCGTTCCCGCGGGCCAGCTTCCCCCACTTGAAAATCTGGCCCAGTACGGCTGCCAGATTGATCCCGCCTTGCGGGATCCCGCAGCGGGCGCGACTGGAAGTCCGCGATACCAGCTCCGCGTCTGGGCGACACACCGGAGCGTCCGCACATCTGCCGATGTCGGAGATCCGCTGGCGAAGGTCCCGCCAGGCCGCGACGAGGCGCTAGTAAACGGCGATCCGCCGAAGCCTGGCACCAAGTCCGCCCAGGTAGATCGCCCGCAGCGCGGAGATTGGAGTCTCCTCTATTCGGTGCGTAAGGACCGCAAGACAGCGATGCGCGATTGCGACACCTGGATGAAGGGGATGGAAAAGGCCCTTCATGCTGAGACATCCGCCAAATCGCCCGCCCACTAACCAAAAACGTGGGGCAGGAAAAATGGCGGACGCTGCAAGCGGAAATGATGTGGACCCGCCGGGTGCCCCATCCTCCCCGACGCGGTTTGTCGGGGAGGGTGGGTCTGATGTGGACCTGCCCGAGGGACAAAATGGTTCGCGCCTCACTACAGGCGAGCAGTTTCAGCCGCCCCCGTGTTTCTACTTCGCAAGCTGCGGTCGTAAGGCGGAGGTCGAGAAGCAGGGCAAGTCGCTTTGCCGGAAGTGTGCCGACCGGCTGCAAGGGCTGCCGTACCCGCTGCGCCAGCCGATGCGCTCGCCGCTTTACGCCAATGCCCGCGCGATGCGCGAAGCCCTGGATATGGTTGAAACCCAAGCGAAGGAGCCGAAATGAAGCCACACCGACGGTTCGCCCCTCACCATAAATGCCTCGTGCCTCACCAAGAATCGCTCGCACCTCAGCACAAATGTTTTCTGCCTCGCCATGGAAAGCGCCTCGTCGCCAAACCGCTAATCAGCATGGCGGGGCGACCCGTCGAAGTCCGCCTGGGAATGTGGCGGACGTCCGCCCCTCCGCAGCGGGCCGAGCGGGCTGGCGTCTGCAGGGTTTTCGCTCTACTCGTATCTGCCATCTTTCTTGGCGGGCTAATCGCAGGCTGCACGCAATCGCAAATGAAGCGCTCTGCGATCATCATGCGGGACTTCTCGGTGGCACTTGAGAAAGTGCAAGAGGCCATGATTGTCGCCCATAAGGACGGTTTCCTGGATGATGCCGATCACAAGCGAATCCAGGCACTGATTGACCAGATCGCCCTGGCGGGAGAAGAGGTCGTCAATACGCTGCGGGGCGCAAATGGGAACGGCGCGGCGCTGGCGAAACTCGATATAGCGCTGATGGGGATCGACCACCTTTCGCAGGAAGGTGTGCTGCACATTAAGAATCCGGCATCGCGGTCCACCGCAAGCGCACTCATCCTATCGCTTCGCGGCATTGTGCGCACCGCGCAGGCGCTACTGCAGTAGACGCAGAAGTCGAGAGTTCACCTGCCAAGTCGCCAGCCAATCGGCATGGCGCGGGTGCCCCATCCTCCCCGACGCGGTTTGTCGGGGAGGGTGGGTCTGGGATCCCTGGCGGGCAAAATAGCGGAAAATTGAGAGGGAAAATACTGAATGACGTCGAACACAGCTGCATTGATTCTGAGCATTATAAAGCTCGCTGAGGACCTCGCGCCTGAGGCTGTCGCGCTGATTCTCGCGCTGGCAAAATCCCTGGCAGGGAAGTCGGCCGACGAAGTATTCGTTGAGGCCAGCAGCCGATTTGCCGCCATCCATGCCAAGGCACGCGCCGAACAGGGACTCCCCCCGCTGCCCTGAGCGCCCCGCCAGGAGTCGGTGGAGGCGCCAAGAGCGACTTGAGCGCCAAGCCTCCGTGGCCATCAACCGCGGGGTGCGGCATCCGCGCCTCAAGCTCCCGTCCGGCCGCCACCTCGAATCGGCTCCCCTGCTCGGAGTTGCCAGTTCTTACCGCCCAGGGTCGGCGGGTGCCCCATCCTCCCCGACGCGGTCTGTCGGGGAGAGTGGGTCTGTCTGTCCCTGCTGACGGCCTGCTTTGCCCAAGTCCCCGCAAACGTCTGTCAAATCACGGTTCGCGCCGATGCCGGCTTCTTCAGCCGCAACGTCGTTGAGGCCATCGAAGCCCGCCAGGGGAAGGTGGTCATCGTCGCCCAACTCACGCGCCCCCTCCGAAGGCGACCGAACCGTACTTCCATCTCCTGCTTCGCTCGGCGACCCTAGGCACGTTGCGTCGCCGACTTCCCGATGATCCCCGCAGAGTTCGTCCACACGCGCCAGGGACCGACACTCGGACTCTCCCTGCGAATAAGAAGCAATCATCTATACGCGCCAGGGACCGACACTCGGACTCTCCTGCTCTCCTGCGGACCACAAGCAAATCATCTATGCGCCTGCTTCTGCCCGCCACTTGATGAACTGGTTCAAACGCCTTTACCTGTCTGAGCAATACCGCTTGGCGACCTTAGGCACATTGCGTCGCTGACTTCCTGATGATCCCCGGAGAGTTCGTCCACACGCGCCAGGGACCGACATTCAGACTCTCTTCCTCTCCCTGCGAATAAGAACCAATCATCTATGCGCGCCAGTGACCGACACTCGGACTCTCCTGCTCTCCTGCGGACCAGAAGCAATCATATCTATGCGCTCCAGCGCATCCACCCCGCTCAGAATTTGACGTTTTCACGCCGGATTCAGATTCAATTCACCTTAAAGACGGGACATGCTCCGAGGGATCCCAAGTATTTGCTTCGCGAAATAGGCGATCGGCGTCGACATCGTCAAGCGGGCGCTGATGTTTCGGTGCCGGCCGGTCAGCGCTTTGCGCCACCCTGCTTCCGACCGTGATAGCGAATATCAAGCGAAATTCACAGAAGTGCAAAATCTTCTTGACGGACCCCAAAGCTCGCCCTACACTCGTCCGCTAATGGATATTATGTAATGTTGGATTGGGGCTGTCTGGTAGGCTACTGGCATCATCATCACCGCCGCCCCGCGGTCCAATCCGCTCAAGAAAAGGCCGTGGGGCGGCGTCAAACTACTCTCCGCCCCGCGGTCCTGTCAACTGCCCATTTTTGGTGCAATGTCCGATAAGGTTTGATTCTGTTAACCTGTTCGGGTGTCCTCCACTCTCATCACCGTCGAAGGCGAGATCGTCCCGGTTTCGGGAGAGGAACTCTTTTTCGCGCTGTGGCTCGATAGGAGACAGTTCTGGCAAGTCAGCGGAGTGATCTATCGAAGTGCAGTCGAGGCACAGACGAACCTCGCCGCTTTCAACCCGGTCAGAATCGTGGTCGTGAAGATCCCGACGCGATCGCTTCTCGAACCCCCCGAACTCAACGCCTTAAGCTAACGCGTGTAAGATGACCCTGGCGCCGGGCGTGGGAGCGCGGCGACCTCGCCTGTGGTGTCTACTTCGCGTGCCGCTTCCTGTACCAGTCCGCGGCTTCGGCGAGTCGCCGTTGCTCCGCATCCTTCCTGGCCGCGCTCTGCTTCTCAGTCTTGCGTCTCCTAGCGCATTCCGGCGAGCAGGTGAGCTGGCGCGTGTTGTAAGGCCGGAAGGGCTGTTTGCAGGCGGCACACTCCACGTCTCGAATATGGGTGGATCGGTAGGGCATGGGCTGGTCCTTTCCTTTTTGAGGCAAACTAGGACCACAGTATGCCTCACGCGATCGCGTGAGGCAAGATGCGATCGCATCTTGCCTCACTGTCCCCCAGTTGCAACAAACCGGGAAACCTGCCCACCTGAAGGGATTTTCCTAATTATCGAGGGAAGGGAGGGGGTTTTTGCCGGTTTTCGCGCCCGAATATTCGGGACACAGAAAAGCGGTTAGCAATCATTTCCTTTTCGACCAGGGGATTTCCCCGATTTCCCGCCCTATGTTTTCAGCTACTTAGAAACTGAGCAGCTCTGGGGGATTTTCAGCCGACGCGGAGGAATTATTTTTTGACGTGGGCGGGATCGGGACATTCCAGGCGCTCGGCAAAATCCCGCAGGAATTTCCCGAGCGCTTTCCGCGTGGTGGGTGAAACCAGGGAAATTCGCCCGTCCTTTTCAGACGGAATCGAATATTCCCCGTCGCGTGAGATCGTCA
>Ga0209154_1002316_pt1 | contig 10689 bp, 6 predicted proteins | sample GraSoiAngelo_121_FD_185878 | JGI IMG/M metagenome (GOLD analysis project Ga0209154, IMG submission 185878) | Grasslands soil microbial communities from the Angelo Coastal Reserve, California, USA - 14_0919_12_20cm (SPAdes) (version 2) | ecosystem: Environmental > Terrestrial > Soil > Grasslands ... | reverse complement strand
TCCGGCATTGCTCGAGCAATGGGTAGGTGAATCTTCAAGTTGCTTGCGATTATCAAGACAAGCGCACGTGCGTTTGATCGCCGAACTGGATGCAGACATCCTCCTGTCGACAAAGAGGGAATTTTTGTGCTGAAATACTCGTGGGTGCGCAATCATTGCACGCCGGAATCGCTGATTCGAGTTCCACGAATACGGCCAGCTAACGGCTAAGCGCGCGAGTCGCTGCTACCAGCTCCACAAACGCAGTGAGCTTTTCATCCTCTCGCGCAACGAAACGCTTTCCGCGCGATGCGCGTCAGCAACGAAGATTGTTCGCCCTTCGTGATCCAGAGCTGAGACCCAGCCCAAACTCCAACCGGCCTTGTTGCTCGAGCCGCGTCGTTTCTCATCTTGAGAACTTTCTTTCATAGTTACCGTAGAACTAGATGAATCGTAATCATTGTAAAAACGCTTCCTCAGCCGCGGACAACATCGATTGAAGACAAACGTTTTAGCTAGATTGGCGGTAATGTGGTTCGCCTGATTCTGAATTGGAAAGGAGTTGATCTTGTAACGCCCGAGTTGGTTGACAACTTTTGTCACGATTGGCCGTGCTCCATTGAACCAGATACTGATTGATCATCCGACAAGTATCAACGCAGCACGCCGTGCTTATGAGAGTCGGCGACTCCTATTGGCTAAAGGATTTGAATTCAACGAACGGAATACAGATCAATGGGGTCCTTGCCACTCAGGCTGACTTGAAGGATCGCGACAAAATCCGATTTGGTTCCGTCAAAGCGGTCTTTGTCGGATGTTCCCGCAAACGGTGGTCGCCGTGCGCGTTTAGAGAGTTCTGCACGAGTTCTACAACAAGGCCAGAATCCGAGGCCGCAGCTGGAGGGGATGCTGAGGGAAAAATGCAATTCAATGATTCGAGCAAAGAAAAACTTGGACAGATTGAGAATGACGCTATGAAGCGTGGAATGACGCACGAAGCGGCGATTCCAAGACGCGATGGAGCAGCGCAAGGCTATCGGCGAATCATTGCTGGCCCACTTACATAAGAAATAGGAATGGACCGGGGAGCGATGCATCGCTCCGCAATCGATTTTTGGGCGCGTCGCATCAGAGACTTGAAGAATTAGGTGCGATCACATCATGCCATGATTCGCGTTTACGATGAGGCTGGCAATGTGATTGAAGCGCACGAACACAAGGGCAGTTTCAAAAAGTGCTGAAGTTTTGTTCTTTCGACGCGTTAGGCGGTTTTACACGCACTCAACAGATGCTCGAAATAGCGTTTAAGATTCTAGATGCAATTCTACCCGCCTTTTTTAATCGTTGGCGGCTTCGAGTCTGCGTTCATCGCGCTTACTTCGTTGGATCAGGTCAAGAGTGCTTCTTCGTCAATCTTACCAATCGTTCATCCAGGCGTGATCTTGAGTAACGCATGTATGGTTTCAGGCTGATGGCCAGATTCCTGTCTTGCAGCCACAGCGACCATTGCCGGTGCGTCTCAAACCCGACCTGTCTTGGGAGACATGGCTTCCTGTTGCCGCTTTGCCTCAAGCCTTTCTCCCGCAGGCATTGACTCTCGCTCGTGCGCGACTTTCTCACGGCACTGTGGTTCGTTCGAACACCAACACAAATGTTCCAGATTATGGCAGCGTTCCCGGAAGCAATCTTTTAAGCTAACGAATGATGGCCAGACCCTAAAGTGGTGAGCAGCCGAATTATCCAACAGGAGCTGGGGCAGTTCATTCACGTCTGAGCAGTCTTCCTTATTCTCTCGCGGGCGAATCGCTGATTCGAGTTCGAGAAAAGCCGTCAGCTTTTCGCCCGCGTGGACAACGAAACGCTTCCATCGCGACGACGAGCGGCTGCAACTTAGCATCAGGGCGCGATGGCGTCACGACGCCTGGAAATTTGGCTGGACAGCCCGGGCGGATTCTTGCTACAACTAACAGCGTGGACGAAAACCGTAAATGAAAACCAATTTCCTTCATCTGCCGTGTCGGATCCCTCTTGCCTGTTAGGACGACGGTTTCTGCCCAAAACTAACCCAAATCCGGCGCGGCACTCGGGGGATGTGGGCGTAACAATGGAGTTAGGTGATCTAAGCCGAGAATGAGTGACGATCCAACAGAAGCTTTGCCTCCGCAGGGCAAGAGCTTGCGAATTTTCGTTGTCGAAGGTCACGGCAATACGTTGAGAGTATTGGCCCGCTTGCTCGATCATTTCGGTAGGAACATCCGATTGTTTTTTGTTTACAGCGCCCTCCTTCTGTTCGCGAGCGTCGCTTACGGTGCCGGCTCTTATCAGCCCACGAGAGACGGAAAAGCACTCGTCTGGAATGATTCACCTAAACGTGGCGAGGAAGTAACGTGGTCCGGCAGGCGCGACAAGAATGGATTCGCCGCCGGCTCTGGTACACTGACGTGGTATCAGGTTGAGCCAACAATCGTCACTGGCTCCAACATTCCGAATGCCAGAAGATACGCGGTCGTCATCAGCCGTCGTTCAGGCAAAATGGTGGAAGGCAAATTCGAGGGAGCTGTCACTTACGTCGATGCCAATGGAAAAAGATTGCAGGCGAGCTTGGTTAATGGAGGTAAGCGGCCGGCAAAGCGGAACTTTTCGCCAGCCGCACAAGAAACTCCGACTGCAGTCCAGCAGACGGCCAGCGTGGCGCCGGAACAGACGGCGACCCAAACGTCGGAGCAACAAGCCAGGCAACCTGATGCCCAAAGCACAATCGCACCGATGCCAACCCCATTGGCTTTACCGACGCCGCCCCTAACTGTGGACGCACAAATGGTTGGCGCGTTGGATACTGTGTACCGAGCGGCACTTAAGGCCAATGACATCGCAATAATGGATCAGATCTTGGCCGATGACTTTGTTTTGGTAAACGATCAGGGTGCTTCTTTGACAAAAGCCAACTTGATCAACGAAGCGCGAGAGAAACGGACGATCTACGACGAGGAGGGGGTGGAAGAAGGCACGCAGAACGTGCGAGTATGGCGTGATACAGCTGTTGTTACTGAGCTGTTGAAGATCAAAGGCACGGAAGACCAACCCCCCTTCAAAGTCTGGTTCAGTGAGACGTACGTTCGGACGCCCACTGGTTGGCGTTGCGTATTTGGGCAAGCTTCGCTTCCGTTTCCGAAACCGGACGCGAAATAGTTTTTCGACCACCTCATTGGTCTTTCGGCACAACTATCACGCGTACGCGCCAAACCCACTTGGCGATTATGTTTGCGGCGGAGCCATGAGCCTTATGACCTTGTCGAACTGATCCAAAACATCAGCCCGACGTTCTTTTGATCGAGCCATTCCTGGAAGATCGTTCGCCCTTCGCGATCTATCGCCGCGACACAGCCCCAACTCCATCCGGCTTTGCTGAGATTGTCGGCAATGGCTTCCCAGTACTTCATTCCATCACTTCGATTTTCATTACAGGTAGTGGTTCTGCGAATCTTCGAGCATTGGGCCTGTCCAACTATGAGGTGCTGGCGTTTGGCACTGCTGCTGGCCACGGATCGCAGCGCGTTTTGCATAGACTTTTTGCAACAGTCCAAAGGTGCGCTTTTGTCTCTGCCAGGTTTCAATTGGGAAATTAGACCATTCGCACGCCTGCACGATTTCCGTTTCTGGAATCGCCGCCAGGTTTAACGGAACTCGCGTTGTAAGATACCAGACGACCAGCTTGGCCTGATGCGTCGGCTGAGGCTTGAGCGCCTTGCGCGTTGCCGATCTAGCTGCCTGACTCTCATACAAAGCTGCCGCATGCTGCGCATGTCAAAGCCTTGCCCAATCGCCACGAGCCGATGCAATACGCTCGCGCAAATCTGCGCTGTTTCGCTTAGCAGCATTCCAGGCCGTGAGACCAATTCCGGCTCTGAGACAAGCCGCTCGCTCGCTTTCACCGCGCGCCAGCATCTGGCAAAAATCAATTGCACACGTTCCGGCGTGACAACGGCTTTTCGGCCTCGCTTAGGTGTTTGCTGTCGGGTTTTCTGGCACACCTCTCGTCCGCGCGCGATGCGCTATCATTTCTTTTCGCCTTCGGCGTAAATTTCGCTTCTGCAGCTGCAACCATCAATTCACAGGTCGAGCTGATGGAAGGATTCGCGGCAACCAGCCGCGCCTTATCTGGCGGATCATATTTACCACTCATTATCTTTCTTCTGCTCTACCCACTTTGCAAACGTTCCAGCGTCCCATTCCCTCGTAAAACGGTGTTTTCGCATCCGTCCCGTTTTCAGTTTTGGCAGGGACAGGAAAATCCTTCGAACCTACCTAACGAGTTATTGTCCCTCGTGCATTTGCGAACACTGGCGACACAAAACGACCCTTTTAGCTGCGGATTTTCTTCCTTATCACATTGTTACTTTTCCTGCATCTGTCGAGGGAAAACGCCCTCAGTTTTATCTCTTCACTGTTTCACCGCTTTGCATGCGTTTATGAAAATTTATAATGGTGGCTGTGAACAAACGGTGAAAAATCTCGGTTCGTAATAAAGAACCTTTGACCTAAGGCTGTCTGGTTGACTTTGGCTTAAAGAATTGATGCCAAAAGCTAGGCGTCGGTGTCGGGCGCCTACGTCGGGTGCGTCCGATTTTTTTCTTCTGTGTTGTCGGTGTTCGTGTCCTCACGACAGACATCGTCGGCGAGGCTGCCGGCGCTGATGTGGTCGTCGCTAATGCTGCAGGCATTGGTGTGGTCGTTGCTAACGCTGTAGGCGTTGGAAGAATTATGGCTGGAATTTCTGTATCTTCTGTAGCAGCAGCGGGCACACGCTCGGGAGTCGGCCTGTTTGCGATTCCAAACACGATTGCAACAACTGCGGAAAGAATTACAACTGCGGAAAGAATTCCACCTCGAATCGCCCAGCGTAAGAGGCGCTGAGTTTGCCGGTTCCGAGCGTCGCTACGCCTTAGGTCGATCTCACCTCGTAGCAGAATCAATCGCAGCGATGCGGTTACGCTCTCATACGCAGGAAGCGTTGAGTCAAGAATTTCTAAGAAATAGTTCTGAGAATCTCGGATTTCTTCATCCGAAAGAGCACGAAGCTTCTCTGGCTTGGTCCTATCAACTATTTTCCAGAATTCAGATCGGTCCACTTCCGAATCAGTTCGGGAGAGTTCCTTGGGGTCTTTTGACATGGGCACGACAATCGCTTCCCCCTAGTTATTGTTTCGCTTGCAATGAGCGGTGCGGTCGCACGAGTTTCTGCAACGATGAGGGAGATCGGCGTTCCTGACAATCGCGAACCGAAGATAAATGAACCTTGCTGAGTTTAACGAGCTAGACGAAACGAAGGCACTTCTACCGGTGCAAGCAATACGGGGAATGTTCGATATGCGGCAAATTGGACGATGTTCTCTGTCACGAAGATCATGTCCAGAGACCATACATGGCAGCATATGCGAAGAAAGCAGGCAGGCTCAAGAATGCTCGACGGTAGTCGGTAATTCCTCTCGGTGCACTTCCTCGTGGTCGCGTCGGGCAAATGATCTAGCACTGCGCGAGCGCTCTTTACGGTGGAACGTCCGATAAAGCACTGGAAGGACGAGCAGGGTCAGCGCAGTCGATGAAATGATTCCGCCAATCACAACGGTGGCGAGCGGACGCTGCACCTCCGCACCGCGACCATGCGCGAGAGCCATTGGCAGAAAGCCGAGGGACGCAACGAGTGCCGTCATGAGCACGGGACGAAGCCGAGTAATCGTGCCGAGGCGAATCGCTTCTTCGAGTGGATGGCCTTCGTCACGAAGCCGCGAGATGAAAGAAACCATGACCACGCCGTTGAGGACGGCGACACCGGAAAGCGCAATGAAACCAACGCCAGCGGAAATAGAAAAGGGCAGACCGCGAAGCCAAAGCGAGAGAATTCCGCCGGTCAGCGCGAGCGGGACGCCAGTGTAAACGAGAAGCGAGTCCTTGACGTTACCGAAGGCCATGAAGAGAAGCGCGAAAATCAAAGCCAGTGCGAGGGGCACGACGACTTCCAAACGCGCCGTGGCGGATTGCAGTTGTTCGAACTGTCCTCCCCAGCCGAGCCAGTAACCAGGTAGGATTTGCACTTTGTCGCGCACGGCACGCTGCGCGTCCGCAACAAACGAGCTGAGATCGCGACCGCGCACGTTGCTCGTGACCGTTACGACGCGCTTGCCATTTTCACGCCCGATCTCGTTAGGCACTTGCTTCATTTGCAAATCCGCAACGCCGCCAAGGGTGATGAACGCTGGCGGAGGAGAAGCAAGTTTGAGTGTTTGATTGGCGCGATCGCTCTTTGGTAGAGCCAGCGGAATGCGCCTGAGCGCATCAAGATCAGTGCGCAAGTCCTCTGGCAAACGCACGACGAGAGGAAACCGGCGATCACCTTCAAAAACTTCGCCTGCGCTCTTGCCGCCAATCGCCATCTCCACGACGTCCTGCACTTCGCCCACGCTTAGTCCGTAGCGCGCGAGCGCTTCGCGCTTCAGTTGGATGCTGAGCAACGGCAGGCCATCCACTTGCTGTACCTTCGGCGCGGTCGCGCCCCGAATTTTGGCGAGGACAGCTCTAATGTTTTCCGCTGTTTCTTTAAGCACATCGACGTCATCGCCAAAAATTTTCACTGCCATGTCGCTCTTCACTCCAGCGATCAGCTCGTTAGCGCGCAACTGAACTGGCTGCTCGATTTCGACACCCGTGCCGACGACTTGTTTGACCCGAGCGTCCACCTCCTCGATCAACTGCGCTTTCGGTTTTTTCGGATTTGGCCATTCCTTCTCCGGTTTCAGAATCACAAATTCGTCGCCTTGATTCGGTGACATTGGGTCGGTTGCTACTTCCGCAGTTCCCAGACGACCAAAGGTGAGTTTGACCTCGGGAAGTTCGAGTAACGCCTTCTCAAATGGCTCCTGCATCTTGACCGCCTGATCCATCCCTGTTCCGACAACCCGATAGATTTCGAGACCGAGGTCTCCTTCATCGAGGGTCGGAATGAATTCGCCGCCCAGCCGTGTAAACAAAGCGAGGCTAAGCGCGAGCGCCACGACGGCACCGGTCAAAACAAGGCCGCGTTTTTGCAAGGCCCAATCAAGCAGCGGCACGTAGAAGCGTTTCGCGCTTCGCATCAACACGTTCTCTTTTTCCGTCAGTCGTCTGCCGATCCAAATCGCGATCGCGGCCGGAACAAACGTGAGGGAAAAAATCATCGCGCCCAGTAGCGCGAGCAAGACCGTCGCTGCCATCGGCACGAACATTTTTCCCTCGACGCCCTGGAGCGTGAGGATTGGCAGATAGACCACCATAATGATGATCGCTCCAAAAATACTTGGCGTGATTACTTCCTTGGTGGCCTCGCGCACCGTGAGAAGGCGTTCCTCGTGGGCGAGAAGCCGACCGAGCCTCGCCTGCTCATTCGTTAGGCGACGCATGCAATTTTCGACAATGATTACGGCGCCATCGACAATCAGACCAAAGTCGAGTGCGCCGAGACTCATCAGGTTCGCGCTCACTTTGTTGGTTACCATGCCGGTGATTGCAAACATCATTGAAAGCGGAATGACAAAAGTGGTAATGACTGCGGCACGCCAGTTGCCGAGCAACGCGAAGAGGATCGCCATCACGAGCAGCGCGCCTTCAAAAAGATTTTTCTTCACCGTGTCGATGGTCGCGTCGACGAGTTTGGTGCGGGTGTAGAGCGTCCGCGCGGTTACGCCCGGTGGCAGTGAACGGTTTACTTCCTTCATCTTCATATCGACGCGGTCTGCCACCGCGCGCGAGTTTTCTCCCATTAGCATCAAAGCTACGCCGACAACGGTTTCCTTGCCGTTAAGTGTCGCCGCACCGGTTCGTAGTTCCTTCCCGAGCCCGACATCCGCGACATCGCGGATGCGGATCGGAACACCTTCGCCGCCGCCCACAATGATCTGCTCGATATCTTCAATCCCGAGCACCTGACCTGGCACTCGAATCAGATATTGTTCGCCGTTCCGCTCGATGTAACCGGCGCTGACGTTGGCATTGTTGCGCATCAACGCGTCCATCACATCGCGAAAACTCAATCCATAACTAACGAGACGCTCTGGTCGCGGCGTGACGTCGTACTGCTTTTCGTAGCCACCGATCGAATTGATTTCGATTACGCCCGGGACATTGCGCAGTTGCGGTTTGATGATCCATTCCTGAATGGTGCGCAGATCCGTGCTGGTGTAGGGCTGTCCCTGTTCGTTCTTCGCGTCCTCCTTCGCTTCGACTGACCACATGTAAATCTCGCCGAGCGCCGTACTGATCGGTCCCATTTCCACGGTGACTCCCGGCGGGAGCTGGTCTTTGACCTGCGTGATCCGTTCACTAATGAGCTGGCGCGCGAAGTAGATGTCAGTCCCGTCTTTGAAAATAACGGTGACTTGCGACAATCCATAGCGGGAAAGCGAGCGGGTAAAGTCGAGATGTGGAAGTCCCGCCATCGCCGTCTCGACTGGAAAGGTGATGCGCTGTTCGGTTTCGAGCGGCGAGAAACCGGGCGCAGCGGTGTTGATTTGCACCTGCACGTTGGTGACATCTGGCACAGCGTCGATTGGCAGGCGACCGTAGTTCCAAAGACCGAGCGCTGCGACAGCAAGGACCGCCACGAGTACGAGCCAGCGCCGCCGAATCGAGAAATCGATTAATCTTTCAATCATCGGGCGGCCCCTATTCCTCTCCCGGCTCAGGTCGGGCGAGTTCTGATTTGAGAAGGAAACTATTTCCCGCAGCGTACTTTTCGCCAGCCACGACTCCGGATTTTATCTGGATGCACTCGTCATCGCGCTCGCCAACCTCGACCTCGCGAGCCTCAAAGCCTTTTGCAACTTCGATGAAGACGACCGGTTTTTCATCCACGGTCTGAAGCGCGCTTGCTTTCACAGCGACCGGCATCGGCACTTCCTCAAGAACGACGGTGCCTTCCACAAATAGACCAGGACGTAATTGTCCCTTGTCATTTGGAACAACAGCGCGTGCCAGCGTCGTTTGCGTGTTCTCCAGTCCGAATGGCGAAATGTACGAGATCGTGCTTTCGATTTTGTCAGCGCTCTCACTTGGCTGAATAAGAACCTTCTGTCCTACACCTAAACTTTCTGATTCGTGGCGGTAAACACTGAAATCCACCCAGACGTTGCTCAGATCAGCGACGATGAACATGGTCTTGTTCGTATCGACGAACTCGCCGAGCGCGATGTCCCTCTTAATAATTGTTCCGTCGATCTCCGACTTCACTTCGTACGGCTGCAAGCTTTCATTGCTTTCAATCACAGCGAGTGCCTCGCCTGTTTTCACAACATCGCCTAACCGCTTGGCAATCGACTTAACGATGCCGGGAAACCGTGGACTAACATGCACCATGCGTTCCTCGTTGGGGCCGATTTTCCCGTTCAGTTTCAGCGTTTTTTTTAGAACTGCCGGTCCCGCAACTTCGATAGCAATCCCGGATTTTTTGCGCGCCTCTTCGGTAACTTCGATCCGTTTCTTTTCCGGCTGCTCTGCGGCGTGTTCGTTAGCTTCTTTTTTCGATTTGGAACACGACACTAACAAAAGCAGGCTGACGAAAAGGGCCGCACTGAGAGCGCGCAGAATGTATTGTCTTTTCATTTCGAAAAACCAGAATTCGCGTCGAACGGTCGTACGGTCAGCGCTTCGATTTCAGCCACGCTTTTATGATAGTCGCTCAATGCCTGCAAATATTGCAGCCGCGCCGCCGTCAGTGTTCGTCTACCTTCGTTTACGTCGAGATAACTAAAGCGTCCGGCTTCGTAGCCTTGTCGAATAGCTTCAACTGCTTTTTCAGCTCCAGGAAGCACTGACTCCTTTAAAACATGAATCTCATTGGACGTTCTCGCGACCGTTTGATACGCGTCATTCAACTCCGAGGAAAGACGCGTCACTGCGCTGCGTTTCTCGTCGTCGGCTTTGGCAAGCTGATGCCTTGCCTCGAGAATTGCTCCCTGGTTTCGGTTCCAGAACGGCAGCGGCAACGAAAAGCCGATCACCGGCGTCCATTCACCGGTTTCGACAATGTAACGCGGGCCGGCTGACAACGTCAGGTTCGGCACCGCATCCGCTTGTTGCAGACGGAGCGTGGCCTGCCGCTTGGCTGTTTCCGGTTCCCATCGCGCGATTTCAGGGTTGCGGTAAAGATTTAACGAAAGATTTTCCAAGTCCGGCAAATAAGTAATCCGTTCCAAGTCGCCAACGACACGAGTGAATTTCGGCTGCGCGCTGCCCCATTGCGCCGCCAAATGTTGGCGCGCAGTGATCAAGGATCTCTTCGCCTGATCGAGCTCAATCCGCGCCGAAGCCACTGCCACCTCACTGCGCGTTTGTTCAACAGCCGAGGCTTTGCCGGCTTCGATTCGTTTGCGAATATCGGGAATCAATCCAGAGGCAAGCTCCACGTTCTCCTGCGCGAGTCGCACCCGCTCCTGCGCGCTCAAAACCTCGACGAATGCCTGTGCGGTCTTCTTCAAAGTGTCCAGCCGCTTCGTTTCATAATCCAACCTTGCAAGCTCGTGTCCAAAAGTCGCTTCGCGCAAGCGCGCGCTCCGCTTGCCGCCTAGCTCGATAAGTTGACTCAATTGAAGGGTCGTCTGCGAAAGGCTAAAACCGATGTCCTCGCTTTGCGTGCCGAGTTCCGGGTTCGGCCACAATCGCGCCTGCAAGATCCGCGCCTCC
>Ga0209154_1002312_pt1 | contig 10692 bp, 9 predicted proteins | sample GraSoiAngelo_121_FD_185878 | JGI IMG/M metagenome (GOLD analysis project Ga0209154, IMG submission 185878) | Grasslands soil microbial communities from the Angelo Coastal Reserve, California, USA - 14_0919_12_20cm (SPAdes) (version 2) | ecosystem: Environmental > Terrestrial > Soil > Grasslands ... | reverse complement strand
CATGTCGGGCGACGTGTTCGGCAACGGCATGCTGCTCTCGCGTCACATCAAGCTTGTGGCGGCGTTCGACCACCGCCACGTCTTCCTCGACCCCTCGCCCGACGCCGAGAAAAGCCATCGCGAACGCGAGCGCCTCTTCAAGCTGCCGCGCTCCTCCTGGGCCGACTACGACGCGAAGCTCATCTCCAGGGGCGGCGGCATCTTCCCGCGCAGCGCGAAATCCATCCCAATATCGACCGAATCTCAAGGGATCCTTGGAATCAAGCAAAAAGCACTCACGCCCAACGAACTCATCAGCGCCATCCTCAAGGCGCCGGTCGACCTGCTCTACAACGGCGGCATCGGCACCTACGTGAAATCCGCCAGGCAATCGCACGCCGACGTCGGCGACCGCGCCAACGATGCCATCCGCGTCAACGGCACGGAGCTGCGCTGCAAGGTGGTCGCCGAGGGCGGCAACCTCGGCTTCACCCAGCTCGGGCGCATCGAGTACGCGCTCAAGGGCGGTCGCATCAACACCGACGCCATCGACAACTCGGCGGGCGTCTCCTGCTCCGACCACGAGGTCAACATCAAGATCCTGCTCAACGCGGTGGTGCGTGCGGGTCAACTCACCCTCGAGCAGCGAAACAAGCTGCTCGCCGACATGACCGACGAGGTGGCGGGGCTCGTGCTGCGCGACAACTACTTTCAGACGCAGAGCCTGGCGGTGTCGGGCGTGCTCGCCCCGAGTCTTCTCGACGCGCAGGAGCGCTTCATCAGGAGCCTGGAGAAGGCGGGGCGCCTGAACCGCGCGCTCGAATTCCTGCCGAACGACGAGGAGTTCGCCGAGCGCCGCGCGACAAAGCTCGGCCTCACCTCGCCCGAGCAGGCGGTGCTCCTCGCTTACTCCAAGATCGCTCTGCAAGACGAGCTCCTCGCCTCCAGCGTCCCCGACGACCCGTTCATCTCCACCGCCCTCGAGCGCTACTTCCCGGTGCCTTTGCGCGAGCGGTACAAGACGCAGATCCACGCCCACCCGCTGCGCCGCGAGATCATCGCCACGCACGTCACCAACAGCATGATCAACCGCGTCGGCAGCACCTTTGTGCATCGCCTGCAGGACGAGACCGGCGCCGGCGCCCCTGACGTAGTACGAGCCTACCTGATCACGCGCGAAGTGTTCGGCCTGGTCGACCTGTGGCAAGCCGTCGAGGCGCTCGACTACAAAGTCCCGGACCGCATCCAGACCGCGATGGTGATCGACGCCGGCCGCCTCATCCTGCGCGCGACGCTATGGTTCCTGAGGAACCGAGCCCACCTCGCCGATCTCTCGCGCTCGATCGGGCACTTCCGGAGCGGCGCCAAGCGTGTCGCCGCGCTCTTCCCGCAGATCCTTCCCGACGCGGAGCAGGTCGCCTTCAACTCCGCCGCGAGCCGGCTGGAGAAAGAAGGCGTGCCGCGCGAGCTCGCCACCCGCATCGCCGCCATGGACGCGCTGTTCAACGCCCTCGACATCGTCGAAGTCGCCGACCAACTCAAGCGCGACATCGAGCTCGTCGCGCGCCTTCACTTCGCGCTCGCCGGCGAGATCGACTTCCCGTGGCTGCGCTCGAGCATCGGCATCCTTCCCGCCGACTCTCACTGGGACACTCTGGCTAAGGCTGCTCTTCGCGATGACCTCGCCAGCATGCTGCGTGCCCTCACCGCCGATGCGTTGCGCACCGACGCCTCGCCCTCTGATCGCACCGCTCTTATCTCTGCCTGGAAAACCCGCAACGCAGTCCTCTACGAGCGCTTCCGCCAGGTCCTCGCCGACCTTCGCGCCGCCGAGTCGCCCGACCTCGCAATGCTTTCTGTAGCGATGCGCGAGCTGCGCAATCTCAGCTCGCGCTGAGATCCGGCCCGCCGTTTGCGTGCTGTTCTTCACTATTCGCGGGCTATGGTCCCCGGCTGCGGTGCGGCAAGCCATTCACTCATGCAGGCCGCACGCTCCGATTGGTAGGCATGCTGGGCGCGCAGGCACGCTCAGCCGCAGCGAGCCGTGCCAGCACGATTATCGCGACGCTGGCGCTGCTGAATCGGAGCGGCCGGATTGCTCTCTATCGGCCTTCATCGGGCCCGGCAGCCCACGCGGCAGGCTCGCGAAGCGCATCCTCGACCGTTTCCAGATACGCGAGCACGGGCTCGAGCGTATCGAACGGGTAGAAGGCAACGCCGCGCGCGTCGAGTTCATTCGCGAGGGCGCATTTCGCGAACACCACGTCAGCCGCCAGCGCCGCGTCGAGATCCGAGTGGCCGTCGCCCGCAAAGATGATCCTGTTGGCGCGGTAGGCCATGAGGTGGCGCGCCTTGGCATTCGCCGAGCGCTCGCAGGCAGGGTCATAAAACGGGAAGGACGCGAGCAGCCGCTCGTCGGCCAGGAACCGCAGGTCGTTCGCGAATACCGGGATGCCGTCGATTCCGTTACTGCGCAGGATATGCCGTATGAGCGGCACAAAGCTGTCGCTGACAATGTTGACGCCGACTTGCCGCAGCTTCGCCCATTCGACGATCTCGGCAAACGCGGGATCGATGCGCACTCGCGTCAGATCCTCGAACAGCCGCTCGCGGGATACGCGCATGTTCTCGACCTGCAGCCGCAGGCAATCCCGGGCCGCAAGATGCCCTTGCGCCCAGGCATTTTCCCAATCGCGCCACGCCTCGTTCGGCGAGTACTTCTCGATGACCTCGTCGAGCATGTCGCCCTGCATCAGGGTATTGTCGAAGTCGAAGAACAACACCGGCTTAAGCAGCGATCTTGGCATGCGCCGGCTCCGCCTTTGGCGACTCGCTCCTAGGCAGGGCGACAGAGCCGCAGAATTTCTGCAGATGCTCCGCCACGGTCGATCGCTCCAGATCGGCGGACACCAGGTGGTAGGATTGCTTGAGAAGCAACAGCTCGCGCCTCGGGGAGCCGACATGCTCGATGACGAACTGCGCATTCTTCGGGCCGGTCACATCGTCGTGCTCCGCCTGAACGACGAGGACCGGGCAGGCCACACGCGGCAGCGCTCGCTTGCACATCTTGATCAGGTGCCGCATCTCGCAAAACAGGCGCACCGGAAAATGCGCATAGCCGAACTGCGCGGCGTCGCTGCTGTCGCGCAAGCTCGCTTTGCGGTACCGCGCCGCGATCTTGCCGCGCAGGGACTCGTCCTTCAGCCCGAAAGGCTCGTCCTCGCGGAAATAGGTGAAGTACTTGAACGGCGTGTAGTCGACCAGCGGGATCAGCCGGTGGTACCAGGGTACGCTCCAGCCGTCGTAGAACAGCGTCGGCGCGAGGCAGGCCGCGCCCGCGACGTCATTCGGGAACTCGGCCGCCAGCATCAATGAAAGATTGGCGCCGAGGGACAGTCCGCCAATGACCAGCGGCACGCCCTCGGCGCGCGCCGCCGCGCGCGCCTCGAAAAACGCGTCTTTCGCCGACTGGTAGAGCTGCGCCGAGGTCGTGCGCGCGAGAATGCCGAGCGGCTGGCCGTGGTTCAACAGCCGCGGGCAGCTGACGTGGTAGCGTCCACGGCCCCGCAGCCAATGGGCGAGGTAACCGAGCTCCGTCGGACATCCTGTCAGGCCATGCAGGAGCATCACCCTGCAGCCGCCGTCCCCGCGCAGAAAGATGCCGCGATCGGCGAGGTCAAACGCTCCCTGCGGTTTCAGCCGCGCCCACTCGACCGCCATATTCAGCCTAATGAAAGGTTGAGACTTGCGCCTCTATGGACGCGTCGTATAAAGAGTTGCGTGATACGCTGCTCATTTTACCACTCTAGATGAAGAAACCTGCGTATCTTATCACTGAAGATGAATAAACCGCTTGCCGAATCGACGTCGAGAAATGTTCCTGACGAGGAGCGGACGCTGCTCGCCAAGGAAGAACGCTTCTGCTCGCATGGCGACACGGTCCACTACGCAGAAAGGCCGAAGCTCTTCGAGCGCTGCGAAGGCAGCTATCTGTACGATCTGTACGGGAGGAAATACCTCGACCTGCAGATGTGGTATTCCGCGGTTAATCTGGGCTACGCCAATGCGGCGGTGACCCGGGCAATGCGTGAGCAGATGGAAAGGCTGCCGCAGCTCGCCTGCCAGTACCTGCATCGGGAGAAGATCGAGCTGGCGGAGCTCATCTGCGAGAGCATCGAGCGCGCCTTCGGCACGAAGGGCCGGGTGCAGTTCAACGTCGGCGGCTCGCAGGCAATCGAGGACGCCTTGAAGCTCGTGCGCAAGGTGACCGGCCGGCAGCGGATGCTGGCCTTCCAAGGCGGCTACCACGGCCGCACGCTGGCCGCGTCGGCGATCACGTCTTCGTACCGCTATCGCGAGGCCTTCGGAGAGTTTGCCGACCGCGCCGAGTTCATTCCGTTCCCCTATACGTTCCGCTCGCCGTACCGCGGCGATGCGCAGAAGACCGAGGACCAGTGCATCGCCGAATTCGAGCGCCTGTTCGAGCACGAGTACACGGGAGCGTGGAACCCGAAGACCGGGCGCGCGGAGTTCGGCGCGTTCTTCGTCGAAGCGGTGCAGGGCACCGGCGGCTACGTGATTCCGCCGAAGAACTACTTCAGACGGCTTGACGCGATCTGCAAAAAGCACGGCATCCTGCTCGTCGACGACGAGATACAGATGGGCTTGTATCGCACCGGGAAGATGTGGGCGATGGAGCATTTCGACACCCCGCCGGACATCATCGTGTTCGGCAAGGCGCTCACCAACGGGATGAACCCCCTCTCCGGCATCTGGGCGCGCGAGGAGCTCATCAAGCCGAGCGTGTTCGGGCCCGGCTCTACGCACTCGACCTTTGCATCGAACACGCTCGGCACGGCCGCCGGGCTCGCCGTCATGAGGATTCTGGGCAACGGCGACTATGAGGCGAGCGTGATGCACAAGGGCGCCTACCTGCTCGGCAAGCTCAGGGTGCTCCAGTCAAAGCATGCCGAAATCGGCGAGGTCGACGGTCTCGGCCTCGCGCTGCGCATGGAGATGTGCGAAGCCGACGGCTTCACCCCGAGCCGGCGCCTGGCGGACCGCATGTTCCAGATCGGCCTCGAAGGCGATCTCAGCATCGGCTCGCGAACCCTCGGGCTGGTGCTCGACATTGGCGGCTATTACAAGAACGTCATCACGCTCGCCCCGTCGCTGGAGATCACGATGCAGGAGCTCGACTTGGCGGCTCTCGCCCTCGACCAGGTGCTTGGGCGCGCCAAGCAGTCGTTGCGCTAGGGATTATCAAGCTCGGCCTCGCTTCGTTGATTGCCGCCTCGGCGGCCGCCCTTGCTCAGCCACCGACACCCGCCGGTCTCTGGAAGACTTACAGCGATCGCACGGGGGAAGCTGACGGGCTGGTGCGCGTCGTCGAGGTCGACGGAGAGTTCGAAGGAACCGTGCAGGCCGTGTTTTCCCCGCCGGCGTCCAGTCCAGATCCCGTGTGCGAGGAATGCAGTGGCGAGCTGAGGAATGCGCCGATCGTCGGCATGAAGATCCTGCGGCGGCTGCGCTGGGACGGGGAACAGTACTCGGGCGGGGAAATTCTCGACCCGGACGACGGCAAGGTTTATCGCTGCATCATGCGTCTTGTCGAGGGCGGCCGAAAACTGGAGGTGCGCGGCTTCGTCGGGCTGCCGCTTTTGGGCCGCACGCAGACTTGGCTGCGCGCCGATTAGGCCGCGCGGTGACTCTAGAAGCGATAGGCGAGGCCAGCGACGGCGTCGTAGCTCGATCTCTTCTCGGCGAGCGGACTGCGCGCCGCGTCGCCCTGCAGGCGCCGGTACTCGATGCTGCCGACGACGGCCCAGCGCGGGTCGATGTCGTAGGAGCCGAGCAGGCCGGCGCTGGCGAAGAGCAGGCCGCCGGACGCATCGAAGCCGGGCTGACCGTAGTACGTACGCATGGATTTGTGGTTGGCCCAGGTCGCCTGGCCGAAGATTCCTGCCTGGAACGGGCCGTTCCTGTACACACCGACGACTGCGCGCAGATCCGCCTGCGCGCCGCGGTCGCTGCGCACCTGCTGGCGCACGCGCGCAAGCAGCACAACCGGGGCCGCGCCGAGGCCCAGCTCCCATTCCAGGTGCACGCCGTAGGAAGCGCCGACGCCGAGGTCGGCCACGTTTCGCTCGCGCAGGAAGCTCGAGTCGCTCGCCTTGCGGCCTTCCTCATAGGCGAGCTGCGCGCCGATCGTGAGCCCGGAGCCGATCGGCGTGTGCACGCCACCTTCGAGGACGCCTTGCACGGTGCGCGCAAACAGCAGGCCGCGGTCATAGTCGAGGATCGGTACGACGTCCAGGTCCTGCGACTTGGACCCGTCGTAGGCTGGGCGCGAACGCACCGCCGGCCCGATCTGGTTGGGATATTCTGGCGGCGACGCGGTCTGCGCCGCGGCGGGGAAAGCCACTGCCGCGAGGCATGCCGTCGCTGCAAGGCGCACGGATGACATTCGACCTAGACTAACGCATGTCCAGCGTAAACGCGCTTAGAGCGGGACCCTTCGCAGAGCTTTCTTCGAAGGCGTGGCTGCTTCTTCCCTTCGCCTTCGCCGCCAGCCTATTGCTCGGCTACGGCATCATCGGCCTGGTGTTATGGGGCTGTCAAAGCTGTGTAAGCTATTTTATTTTTGAGCCGGACAGAACCCTTTACGCGAAGCCCGCCGATTACTCTTTTAAGGTCCGCGACGTCGGGCTTCCAGTAACGTTGTCCAGCGATGCCGGGCAGTCGCTGCACGGCTGGTGGGTGGCTTCAGCCGCCTGGGATGCGAAAGTGGTGCTCTACCTGCACGGCAACGACGGAAATGTGAGCACAAGCATGGGCGAGATTGCTCCGCTACGCGAGCTCGGATATGCCGTGTTCATACTGGATTATCGCGGGTACGGCGAGAGCGCGGGCGCATTCCCTTCCGAGAAAACGGTCTACGAGGACGCCGAAGCTGCCTGGAATTACCTGGTTGACCAGCGTGGCATCAGTCCGGCACGTCTCTACATCTATGGCCATTCCCTTGGCGGGGCGATTGGCATCGAGCTGGCTCTTCGACACCCGGAAGCGGCGGGTCTCATCGTGGAGAGCAGTTTCACTTCAATCCGCGAGATGGCGAAGCTCCGCAAGCAGTATGCCCTGCTGCCGATGCAGCTTTTGAATCAACGCTTCGATTCCATCCAGAAGGTGGGCAAGCTAAAACTTCCCGTGCTCTACATCCATGGAACGGCCGACGAAGTCGTTCCCTACGCGATGGGCGAGCAGCTGTTCAAGGCTTCGGGCGGAAGCAAACGATTCATTGCGATCGGCGGCGGCCTGCACGCTAACAGCGCCGCCGTCGGAGGGCCGCTGTTTCGCGCTGCAATCAGAGACTTCGTCGAGGACTCCGCCGCGTCTGCGCTTACCAAGTAAAGGGGTTTTGATGAAGGAACTTGATTTCAGCAGGCCGGCGCGTGAACCCGTAGGAGCCCCCGCGTACGATCCGGCGGTTGCACTGGAATTTTTCAGGTCTGCAGGAAAGCAAGAAGAGGTCCCGGCGGGAACCAGGATCTTCAGCGAGAACGCGAAGGCGAGCCGCTTCTTCCTGCAGAGCAACAAGATGTACTACCTGCTCGAGGGCGAAGTGGCGCTGGTCGCAAAGGGCAAGCCAGTGCGCACCGTGACGGCAGGCCAGATCTTCGGCGAGTGGGCCGCGGTCAGCGAAGCGCCGCGCAGCGCCACCGCCATCGCCAAGACGGCGTGCCGGGTCATGGCGCTCGATGACAAGGCGCTAAGGAGCGCGCTCGCGAAGAAGCCCGAGTTCGCCATCATGCTGATGGGCAATATGATCGGCCGCCTGCGCGGCATGTTGGCGGCGATGACGCAGGTTCCTTCTGCCTCGAGCACTGCCAAGGAGGCGAGCGTCTTCGATAAGGACCTGCTCGCCGCGCTCGTCAAGGGGTTGGGCGAGCAGGCGCTCGCGCCCTACGACCGCGGCCAGGTCATCATGGTGGAGGGACAGGCCGGCGCGCTGATGTACGTAGTGCTGGAAGGCCGCGTGGCGATCTCGCTACGCGGAGCGGTGCTCGAGCGTCTGGGGCCGGGAGGGGTGTTCGGTGAAATGGCGCTGATCGACCAGTCGACGCGCGCCGCGGACGCCACTGCCGAGACCGACTGCACGTTGCTCGCCATCAACCGCATCGTGCTCCTCAACCTGATCAGGGCCGACCCGACGTTCGCCGTGTCGCTGCTCTCGGCCGTGGCCGAGCGGGTGCGCAACACGGCTGCCAGCTTCAACTAGAGTAGAATTTTCCGCGGAACGACCACGAGGAGGTCCACCCCATGAAGCGCGCTCTCGTCCTGCTCGCCGGATTCGCGGTGGCCGCCGTCGCCTTGCTGGCCGGTTTCGAAGCGGCGGCGCAGGACGGCACCCTGAAGAAGATCAAGGACAGCGGCTCGATCACCATCGGCCATCGCGACGCCTCGATCCCGTTCTCCTACTACGACGACAAGCAGCGGCCGGTGGGTTACGCCATCGACCTGTGCATGCGCATCGTCGACGCGGTGAAGACCGAGCTGAAGATGCCGAAGCTCGAGGTCAAGTACCAGCTGGTCACCTCGGCCAACCGCATCCCGCTGATGGCGAACGGCACCATCGATCTCGAGTGCGGCTCGACGACCAACAATCTGGAGCGGGAAAAGCAGGTGGCGTTCACGATCACGCACTTCGTCACCGCCAATCGCTGGGTTGCGAAGCGCGCGGCGAACCTCAAGGCGCTGCGCGACCTGAAGGGCAAGACCATCGTCTCGACCGCCGGCACCACCAACATCAAGCAGATCACCGAGATCAACGCGCAGCAGAACCTCGGCATGAACATCATCTCGGCGAACGGCCATCCCGAAGCGTTCCAGATGGTCGAAACCGGACGCGCGGTCGCCTTCGTGATGGATGACATCCTGCTCTACAGCCTGGCGGCGCAATCGCGCAGCCCCAAGGATTACGCCATCTCGGAAGTGGCCTTGTCGGTCGAGCCCTACGGCATCATGCTGCGCAAGGACGACACCGCGTTCAAGAAAGTGGTCGACGCGGCGATGGTCAACACCTACAAGTCGGGCGCGATCAACGAGATCTACGACAAGTGGTTTCTGAAGCCAGTGCCGCCGAAGGGCCTCAACCTCAACGTGCCGATCAGCGAACCGTTCAGGAAAGTGATCGCGAACCCGACCGATTCCGGGGACCCGGCCGCGTATAAGTAGTCTCGCTACGGTAGTTGCGTTCGGGAGGGGGACGTGAACTACAACTGGCATTGGAAGGTGCTGCTGGAGATGGAGCCGGGGGGCACCGGCACCTACCTGCATTACCTTCTCGTCGGCCTGCTCTGGACGCTGGCCACGGCCCTGGCCGCCTGGGTGATCGCCCTCGCCATCGGCGCGGTGCTCGGCACGCTGCGCACCACGCCGCTCAGGTGGGCAGTGCGTCTCGGCAACCTGTACGTCGAGATCTTCCGCAACGTCCCCCTCATCGTGCAGATGTTCTTGTGGTTCTTCGTGTTCCCGGAGCTGGTGCCGCAGGCGCTCGGGGACTGGATCAAGCAGATGCCCCCGCCGTGGGGCTCGTATATCCCGGCGGTGCTGTGTTTGGGCATCTTCACCTCGGTGCGCGTCGCCGAGCAGGTGCGCGCCGGGATCCAGTCGCTGCCGCGGGGACAGCGCCTGGCGGGCATCGCGATGGGGCTGACGGAGGCGCAGACCTATCGCTACGTGATCCTGCCGCAGAGCTTCCGCATCATCCTGCCGCCGCTCACCTCGGAGTTCATGAACATCATCAAGAACTCCTCGGTCGCGCTGACTATCGGGCTGCTCGAGCTCACCGGGCGCGCGCGGGCGATGCAGGAGTTCAGCTTCCGGGTCTTCGAGGCATTCACGGCGGCGACCGTGATCTACCTGCTCACCAATCTGACGGTGGTGCTGCTCATGCGCGTCGTCGAGAAAAGGGTGCGCGTGCCCGGTTTGATCGCGGCCGCCGCCGCGCCGCAGGCGGGGCACTGATGAGCGGCTTCGATTTCGACGTCATCGAACGCTCGCTGCCTTACCTGTTCAGGGAAGGCATGACCTTCACGCTCACGCTCACGGCGCTCGCCATGGCCGGCGGCATCATCTTCGGCACGCTCCTCGCGATGATGCGACTCTCCGCCTTCAAGCCGCTGTCGATGCTCGCCGGCGCGTATGTCAACCTGATGCGCTCGATCCCGCTGGTGCTGGTGATCTTCTGGTTCTTCTTCCTCGTGCCCTACATCGGCGCCTGGATCCTGAGGGAGCCCAACCCGATCAAGGTCGGCACGTTCTGGTCGGCGCTCATCACCTTCACCATGTTCGAGGCCGCCTACTACTGCGAGATCATGCGCGCCGGCATCCAGTCGATCGCGCGCGGCCAGGTCTGGTCGGGGTACGCGCTCGGGCTCAACTACTGGCAGACCATGGGGAAGATCGTCCTGCCGCAGGCCTTCCGCAACATGCTGCCGGTGCTGCTGACGCAAACCATCATCCTGTTCCAGGATACTTCGCTGGTGTACGTGATCTCCGCCACCGACTTCCTGGGCGCGGCTTCCAAGATCGCCAACCGCGACTACCGCCTGGTCGAGATGTATAGCTTCGCTGCCATCGTGTACTTCGTGATGTCGTACGGACTGTCGATGCTCGTCAAGCGCCTACAACTACGCATTGCAATCATTCGGT
>Ga0209154_1002303_pt1 | contig 10721 bp, 9 predicted proteins | sample GraSoiAngelo_121_FD_185878 | JGI IMG/M metagenome (GOLD analysis project Ga0209154, IMG submission 185878) | Grasslands soil microbial communities from the Angelo Coastal Reserve, California, USA - 14_0919_12_20cm (SPAdes) (version 2) | ecosystem: Environmental > Terrestrial > Soil > Grasslands ... | reverse complement strand
AAGCCTCTCAATCTCGGTGACGTGGATAATCGTCGCTTCGCCACCGCCGTCGCGGACTTGTTGTGCCAGCCATTGCAGTCGCTCGTGGTGTTCTGGTTTGTCAGGCAGCAAATAGGCCGAAGTTTTTAACGGAAGCGCCCCACACTTTTTCAACTGTCGCCAGAGGTTGACTCGCGCAGCGCCTTTCTTTGTGGGCAATCCGTAAAGCAGAAGAATCCATTTGTTCGGGGCAATCACCGGGGAGAGGCTATTGAATGTAATAGATATTTCAACTTGAAACATCTGGACAAAACACTATTTTCACGTCTCATGAAATCTTTATTTGGATTCCTTTGCCTTTTCTCATCGCTCGCCACATTGGCGCAAGCGGAAACCCTCGACACCACCAAGATTGAACAGATCATCGGTTTGAAAGGTGCGCTCAACACCAACGAAGGTGTTTTCAAAGTCACTTCGCCGCGCAACGACGTTAAGATTTCGGTGGACGACTGGACGATGCCGCCATTCATGGGGCTGGCTTCATGGGCGGCGTTCACCGAGCAAAAGGCAGGCGATGTGATGGTCATGGGTGACACGGTGCTGTTTCAGGACGAGGTGAATCCCGTGATGAGCGTTGCGCTGGACAACGGCCTTGCCGTGACGGCGCTGCACAACCACTTCTTTTATGACGAGCCGAAGGTCTATTTCATGCACATCAGCGGCGCGGGAGATGGTGGGAAACTTGCAACAGCCGTCCGCAAGGTTTGGGACAAAATAAAAGAAATCCGCGCGGCGAATCCGCAACCGGCGGCGACATTCGGCGGCACTCCGCTGCCCGCGCAAAATGCAATCACCGGCAAGGCCATCGAGGGTCTTCTCGGCGTCAAAGGCCAAGCCAACAACGGCATGTTCAAAGTCGTCATTGGTCGCACAACAAAGATGCCGTGCGGTTGCGAGATGGGAAAAGAAATGGGCGTGAACACCTGGGCCGCGTTCGCCGGTGCGGATGATAACGCGGTCGTGGATGGCGACTTTGCCGTGCTCGAAGGTGAGTTGCAGTCGGTGTTGAAATCACTACGCCACGACGGGATCAACATCGTGGCGATTCACAGCCATATGACGCAGGAAAACCCCCGCATTCTCTTTCTGCATTATTGGGGCAGGGGCAAAACAGATGATTTGGCGAAGTCGCTTAAAGCAGCGCTCGCTACACAAAACAAGTAACCCAACTCAAAACAGTTTCTTCAAGATAATCTCGGAAAGAGAAGCGAAAGGAATCGGATGAAAGCAAAAATGGCCCGTCGCAGCATTCAAACCAGAGTGTGAACCGCACTCGCAACTACTCCATACACTCGTCGCTTATGAAGACTCTCATCCTCACAATGTCTGCGCTTGCGGGACTGGCAATCGCCGTTTACGCCGAGACTATAAACTTCGACTCCGCGGAAACCGGCAAACCGCCGCCCGGCTGGACTGCTACGCAGACCGGAAAAGGAGAGGCAAAATGGACGGTTGAGAAAGAAGATTCCGCGCCGAGCAAGCCGAACATTCTCAAACAATCCGGCGAAGCGACTTACCCGGTTTGCCTCAAAAACGACACGAGCCTCAAAAACGGTTTTGTCGAAGTGAAGTTCAAACCGATCTCGGGCAAAGAAGATCAAGCGGGCGGCGTTGTCTGGCGCGCGAAAGACAGCGACAACTATTACATCGCACGCGCCAACGCGCTAGAAGACAACGTGACCATCTACCACACGGTCAAAGGCAAGCGGACGGAGAAAAAGCGCACTGACATGAAAGTCGTATCCGGCGAATGGCACACGTTGCGAGTGGATTTCAGCGACAATCATTTCACCGTCACCTTGGACGGGAAGAAAGCCATCGAGTGGGACGACGAAACCTTTACCGAAGCTGGAATGGTTGGCGTTTGGACCAAAGCCGATAGCGTGACGCTGTTTGATGATTTCAGCTATGGCAGCAGATGACCACGCTATGAGAAGCGCGACTGTTCTTCTGCTTGCCTTGTGGATGTATTCCGGCTTTGCCCGGGAAGCCAGCCTCAAACTCACTCACACTATTCCGATGAACGGAGTCCGGGGTCGCTTCGATCACTTCGCCATCGACGCCAAAGGCCAGCGTCTCTTCGTCGCCGCTCTTGGCAACAATTCGCTGGAGGTCATTGATCTGGCCGCTGGCAAGCGGATTCAAAGCGTGCCTGGCATGTCCAAACCGACGGGCGTTCTCTATGTGCCCGAAGCGAAGCAAGTTCTCGTGGCGAACGGCGACGACGGCACGCTGAAGATTCTGGACGGCGCGGATTTCAAAGTGCTGAAAAATATCACCGCTTTGGACGACGCCGACAATCTCCGCTTCGATTCAAAGAGTCAACTTGCTTGGTTGGGCTACAGTGACGGGGCGCTGGAGGTTGTTGACACAGCCACCGCGAAACACGTCGCCAGCGTGAAACTCGCGAAGCATCCCGAGTCGTTTCAGTTGGAGCAAAACGGCAGTCGCATCTTCGTGAACATCCCGGACGCAAAACAAGTGGCTGTCGTTGACCGCGAGAAGCCTGCTGTCATCGCGACGTGGCCGATGGAGAAGTTCCAAGCCAACTTCCCGATGGCTCTGGACGAACCGAATCATCGGCTTTTCATTGGCTGCCGAAAGCCTGCCCGCCTCGTTGTGCTCGACACGGACACCGGCAAGCCTGTCGCGGACCTCGCGATTTCCGGCGACATTGACGACCTGTTTTATGATGCGATTCGTACACAGCTCTATCTCTCTTGCGGCGAAGGATTCATTGATGTCATCCGCCAACACAGCCCCGACAAGTATGAGTTGCGAGAACGGATTCCAACACGCCCAGGCGCACGCACAGGATTCTTCTCCGCTGATCCGAACCAATTCTGTCTCGCCGTGCCGCAACGAGGCGACCAATCGGCCGAATTGTGGATCTTCAAGGTTCAGAAATGAGCGCCTGAAGAGACGCCTTGCTGCCAGGTCGAGGACACCCCGCGGACTGGTCCGCGCCCTTCAACGGTGCAATCCGCCGGAACCAACACGCGCTCCGCGCCGCGTCGCCTCGCACCTCGACGCCCATGCCGCTCGCTCTGCTCCGCGCGTGCTCGTTCCGGCTAGAGAACGACGCAGCCGCATGCGCTTCGGTTATGCCGAATCCGGCATAACCGAAGCGACGGTGACCATCACCTCGACACAATCGTGTCTGGGTTCATAAAGAGGCGCTCATTCGACCAGCCTAAGGTGCCGGGGTAACGGCGAGCACTCGCGAGTTGTAGGCAATGCTATCGCCCCTCGGGTCGTGGAACTCCAATATGACCCTTCTTAATTTCGTGGGGACGAAGGACGTCGTCATCGCCCACGCCAACGCTGATGTATGGGCTGCCGAGTGGCGCGAGAACAGCCGTCGTTCCGTCTGCGTTGAACAGCGTGACAGTGGGGCTGAGATTGTCCAGTACGAGCCAGAGCGGGGCGGGCACCGGGGTTGTGCCGGTGTTTGCAATCTGCACCACCTGAGAGACGTGTCCTGTGCGACGGTCATGCATGAATCCGCCGCCATTCACCGACACACTTGGAGGAGCCGGGATCGCACCCGGCACGAACAAGTCGCTCAGGTCATTGACGGTGGGGACGTTGTTGTAACCGCCGAATACGTTGGTCTCGCTCACGGGAATGGGGTTGTTGATGAGTGACAGTTCGAAAATCTCTTCCATGGTCTTGATGTCGGAGGAATGGTTCAACGGCACCGAACTGGCGTAGCCATTGCCCTTGGCCAGCGGTGAGATGACGATTTCCGGAATCGTGCGGTCGGCGGCGTCTCCGCGTTCAGTTTCATCCCACCAAATGATGATCGCGCCATTGTCCTGATAAGCGGGCGAGGCCATGATTTGCGGGATGACGGTCGCGAGAAAGTTGTCGCCTTGCGCAATGGCGGCCTGGTCGCCAGTGTAATGGATGCCCCGATAGGTGAATCCCCCGCTCAACGAGCTGTGGGCGTCATTAAACTGGTTGGGTGTGATCCAGTTGTATTGCCCGAGCGTGTCGTTGTTGAGGTCGTCAAAGAATTGCGCGAGCGGATAGACGTTCTGGACAGCGGTATCGGAGAAGAACGCCATCGGGTTGTGCTTGACGGCATAGTTGTATTGGGTGGTGCCGTAGTAGGGATTGACCGGGCCGTTGGTTCCCGATGCGTTGTTGGTCGGACTCAAGCCCAATTGAACGTCTTCCTGATAATTCTTCCACGAAATACCCGCTGCGTTGAACTGGGCCGTGAGGTGTGGAGCATCGAAAATATTGTGATTGGCGGATCGAGGCTCAGCATCGGTGTGGATACCAAAATCCGTTCCGGCTTCTGCCCAGACGTAGTTGGGCTCGGACGGATGAACGCCTTTACCCGCGTTGAAATACGCCGTTGCATACGAAACCTGCGCGGCGTTTGGATGGCCCGGCGTGATGAGACTGTTGATGTAAGGCGCGGCGGTGTTGCCGAGAATTTGCTGCGGACTGTTCGTCGGGTCCGGTTGCGTGAAGTTGTGATTCTCCATCGCAATCACGAAGATGTTGCCAGCGGGGGCCGCTTGAGCCGCCAGCAGGATGCTGGCCACGGCGCCTCCAAGTAACGCGGTGCAGCGCGCGAGCTTCCCGGGCCGGTGACAGGAAAATGCGGGTGTGCTCTTTGCATCGCCTGGGTTGTCTGCCTGGTTGATGTGTATTCTTGCTTTCATGTATGGTTTCGTTTTCATGTTTTTTGTTTTCATGTGTATCTCACATGCATTCGTGCCCATCTAAACCACACCCGCGCATTGAGAGTAAACGTGACAATTGCAATAGTCTGATTACGGATGTGGCGGCGGGGAAACGGCAGGATTACATCTTCCGAAAGTGTCTCGAAACGAGGTTCAACGAAAATTCTCTGTCAACCGCTGCTCCAGCGTCTCGATCACGCTGGCATAAGAGTGGCCGTTGGCGGGATTGATGACGGGGCCGGCCAAGATGCCAGCGCGAGCAGAGCTGACAATTGCAAGAGCGAGGACGGTCTTCGTCTAGGTCGAGAGTTGGAGGCGATTTTGAGTCTGACTGTTCAGTCCGCCAACAATCACGCCACCGGCGCAGGTTGGAAGAGGTATCGCGAAGGTCATCCGCCGGAACCAACACGCGCTCCGCGCCGCGTCGCCACGCACCCCGACGCCCATGCTGTTCGCTCTGCTCCGCGCGTGCTCGTTCCGGCTTGAGAACGACGCAGTCGCGTGTGCTTCCGTTGGGACTTGGCTCGGTCGCTCCGCTACTCCCTACGGCCCCGCCTCCCCTCCTTCGGAATCGCTCCGTCTCCCGTTGCCAACATCCCAACCGAAGCAACGGTCCATCACACTGACATAATCGTATCTGTGTGCATAAAAGAGGCTGTCAGTTGCCAATGGTTAACGCATCCCGGCAGAAACGAGCTTCAATGGGCGGCAGTCTTGAACGGTGTCTCTGCCGAACTACTCCCGTCCAAAACCGGGAAGCTTCTGTGTGCCCTCGATTTGCACGGCCGCTAACTCTTCGGGATCGAGGCCAAGAACGGAAAGGATCGACGGAGCAATCTGAGAGGTTTGCACAGGCGCCAGCACCGTCGTTGGGGCAATGCGCGGGTTGGCCACGAGCAGGGCGACATTGGTATCATCGAAGGAGAACCCACCATGCTCTTCATCTTTGGCAGTGGAGTTGGAATAGATCACCCCGAGTTCGGGTTGCACAATGATGTCCGGCACTCGCGAATCAGTTGCGGGATTCGGAAAGCCCAGCAGCAGGCTTGTCCCTGAATAGATCGTTTGAATGAAGGCGCTGGATTGGCCTGCTTGCAAGGCTTTGGTCGCCGCTGCCGTCGTCGATTGGTCCTGGAGCCAAATCAGAGCGATATCGTCCTGGGTCAACTGGGCGATAGGTGCGACGGGCTCTACGAGGTCCTTGATTGCGTTCTTCAGGTGAAAGCCTGTCAATCCGCTCTTCAGCCGGGTCGGATCGATGGGACTTTGACCGTGTTTGGCGGAAATAATGAACAAGGTGGATTTGGCCAGCTTGTTTGCTTCGAGAGCGGCCATCATGGCGCCAATGGATCCGTCGGTATGATCCAGGGCGTGTGCGAGCAGCGGGCTTGGGACGGGTGTGCCGGTGGCGGAATCGATCAGGTAACCACCGTTAGCCAGACTAGGCTCAACGGCTGAACCGTCAGGATTGACGTTGCCGACGAGTTTCTGACCGACGCTGACGGCCTGGAAGTTCATGCCGAAGATCGCAGGAGTGCCCACTCTCTGGGTGTGGTGGCTGTCCCACCCCTGGATCTGATTGAGGATGGCCTTCACCTTGGTGTCGTCGTAATTCTCAGTCCCTCTCAGGCTCGAAGTATTGACCACGCGGGTGGTAGTGGCACTCTCGGGCGTGTAAGAATTGATTTCCGGCGTGAAGAGATCATCCACACCGTTGCCCGACGGGCCGTTCACAATGTCATACGCAGGATGCTTGTCACTCCAAGCGGTGCGAAGATTAGCTTTCTTCGCAATCTCAAAAATGGTGTTCACCCTGAGAAAGCTGTGAGGGTAAACGGGCGCCAGCGTCACAGGGTCGCGCGGTAGTCTCTGCGGATTGATGCCTCCGCCTGCGTCCGGTCGAGTCAGGTCGAAGTCGATCGTTTCGTCATAGACAATTTCGGTTCCAGGCGTGTTGCCACCCAGTGGGTTCCCGTCGCCGTCAATCAATGGTGTCAACAGCAAACGGTCGTAGGAATCATCGTAATAGACGCCGGTGGTTCCGGGCGATCCGCCGGTGACCATGGCGAGCAACCCAGGAAACGAGTCGGAAGGTTTGGAGCATGAAGCCTGTGGATACGTGATCCCATGGCGGCTGAGCTGTGCGAGGGCAGAATTCGGGTGCGCTTTGATGTAGTTCGCCAAGTCCACTGCGTGTAGTCCGTCGACGCTCACAAGCAAGACGTGCTGAATGCCTTCCTCTTTGCCGCCCTCGCGGTCGTTTTCAGCAGGGTAAGCGACGCTGAGGGTTAAGGCCAGTGTGATCGCAGCCGCTGACGCGAAGGAGAAGGGATTGGCGCTGAATTTCATGTTCATATTTATTTGTTCTGGTTGCCAAGACTACTCACAGATTGAGAATCCCGGCAGCTTTCGCAGGATTGCACCGTCGCATTGCAATCTGATGTCGAACAAGCGACAAACAGGTGAAAAGGCAGTCGTAAGGCGTGGAAACCGATCGAGGCCATCCGGGTGCCGCATCCAATTCAGTCGCGCTAATCACGACTGCCTTCCGCGTGTCGGCGCTAACGCCGCCCAAGATGCATTCGGGCAGCGCCTCGTGCGTTCAACGGCCAGGCCTTACGGCTCGGCAGTGTCAAGCCAGACTCACAGTTCTGCCTCCGTTGGATTGGGCACGGACCGATCCTCAGTCGATATTGTTGTCTGGGCTGGCACCGCCGGCGCGGTGGAGACTGTAGCCGGGACGGTTGGCGCCGTTCCTCTGGCAGGTCCACTCGGTGGTTGCGGCGATGCCTTCAGCGAGGTGGCACGGACTGGGGCCGGCGTCGTCACCGGCTTGCGCCGAATTCTTCTCACGGCTTTCACTGGGGTGGGGGCGCCCTTGGGGGAACGGCGGGGGGACTTGACGGCCGATGCCAACCGTTTCCTTTTCGTCGTCTTCGGGGCCTTCTCGGCTTTCTCCTTCGATTTCATGGCCCTGCTGGCGAGTTTCTCCAAGGCGAAGGCCGCCTCGTCGGCTTGTGCCTTCGCTTCGCGAAAAGCGGCCTTCGCTCGCTTGGCCTGTTTCTTCGCCTGCTTGAAGCTGGTCTTGGCTTTCCGTGCCCGGTTCTTTGCAGCAGCGGCCATCTGGCCCGCCTGTTTGAGCATTCGCTCGTTTGTGGCGACCTGCTCCTTCGCCTTTCTGACGGCAACTTGCAATTTATGTGAGTCCATAGCTTTGGTTCCTGTCCTGGCGCTTTACGTGTGGGGTAGGGGGTTGCGGGCCTTGTCGTGTTGAGGCGGCCAGAGGCTTGCGCCAAACAGCGGACGCTGGCTGGCGTCACATCCTAGCGACGCGCGGTGGCCGAGGGCCTCCGCCGAGTCGATCAGCGCCCCGTAACGCATTCCATTGGTGCTCACGGCCAACTCGTCGAAGGCAAAATCCTCCATCAATGCTTCAAAGATTGCCGCGCCGGGCAGAATGACATCGGCCTTTTGGGCCGACAGACCAACCAACTTCACGCGCTGGGCCAGTGGCAAAGCCCAGAGCCGTTCAACCTGGGCGCTGACCTGTTGAGCAGTCAGCGGGTGTGCCGACAGTGGTTCTGCGGCCTGCCCGATCATCCCGACGTGCAGGCGGGCCAGCGTGGCGGCCGCCCCACCCGTGCCGACCAGTTTCAACGTTCGCCCACAGAAAGAGCCCAAGGGCGGCTGCAGTTTCGGACGAACCGCACGGCAGAAAAACTCCTTCAGCCAACGCCGGCAGCGAACCAGGTCATCGGCCGAGGGCGGGTCGGAGGGCCGCAGGATTTCCAGCAGGCGTACTGTGCCGAGAGGGAAGCTGCGCCTGAAGTGGATAAAGCCCCGTTCACCGAGAATGAATTCCGTGCTGCCTCCACCCACCTTCAAAACCAGGAGCGGATGACCCGCCACCGGCGAATCGGTCGTGACACCCCAGAAGACCCATTCGGCCTCCTGCTCACCCGAGATGATCCCTGCGGCTCTTGCACTCGTCTGCGGTTGCCGCTCCTGTAAACAGTGCGGAAATCCGTGGTGCCAGTCGGCGGATGAGCGCGAATTATCCTACAACCAGATGGAACGCGCGCGCCCAGGGAGGGACCCGGTCGGGTTGGGGCACGCCGATTTTCAATCAGCTCGCGACAGGCAGCACCGATTCAACCCATTGACAAACCGGGTCATTAGCCGAGTTTACGGCAACGGGACAGGTTGAGTATTGTCTCCAAATCAGTTGATCGAGCAAAGGTTGACTTTCGGTTGACGTATGGTTTAGACTCGCTTCATGCCAACGATATTGAGCAAAACGGAAAAAGGCGGCTTGGAGTTTGGTGAATTGGCCGATCTTCGGGATGATCTTGTGCAGGAGAAGAGGCGGTTGGAGCGGTTGCTCGCACGCGTAGATAACGCCCTGCGCCAAGCAGAGGAAACAGAGAGCGACGTTGTTGACACCGGCGAGAAAGCGCCGGCTCCCCGGCCCAGTCCGCTGGACCAGTGGAAGAACGTCGTGGATGCCACCAAGGACCTGCGGGTTGCCAACGGGAATCTTTCTGCGGAGCGCGTGGCGAAGCTCTTTGGGATCAGCCTGAGCCAGTTGGCCGGGTGGCTGGGACGGTCGAAGCAGGCGGTCAGCAAGACACCGGACGCGGACTCGCTGCAAAATGCGCTGGGTTATTTCGAGCGAGTGGCGAGACTTCGATTGGCGATGGAAAGCGACGCGGAAATTCGCAAGTGGCTGCGGATGCCGCACCCGGATATTGATGGGAAGAGTCCCTTGGAACTGATGGCAAACGGCCAGTGGCAAGCACTGGCGGACTTTGTGGATGACATCCTGACGGGGACTCCGGGGTGATGCACGACGAGGATTCCCTGGCCAAGGCGTTAGCGAATGTGCCGGTCCGCGAATTGCAGGCCACGCTGGTGCGGCGGGTGCCGCTTGGTCCGCTGGTCGAATCGCCTGTGCCGGACTTTTTGTTCACTTCTGGCAAGGCATATCGTTACAATACGCGGGGCATACACTGTGTGTATTTCGCGGAAGACGAACGAACTGCGGTGGCCGAATACGAACGGCACAATGTGTCGCGACACCAGCCGTTCGTGACTTATTTCGCCGAAGCGGTTTTGAAACGGATCATTGACCTCTGCTCGACTGAAACGGTCAAGGCGTTGGGATTAAAACCTCGGGATTTGCGAGCTCCATGGGTGGGTGCCCGGCGCCCGACGGTAACGCAGCTTTTGGGAAAGGCGCTAAACAGCGGCTCGGTAGCAGCGGCGATTCGATTTCCGTCGGAGGCCGCGCGGGCGCAGAGGTTCGCCGGGGCCAAGGTGGTGGTCTTTCAGGATTGTGTCCGGCGGCCGGATTTCGTGCGCATTCTCGGCCCAACAAAGAAGCCGCTGCAAAGATGGCCTGATTGAGCAGATTGCGAACAGGCAAGCCATAAACAATAACGATCACTCTTTCATGGCCATCACCAATCACGAACGTATCGGAAACGCGGCAAACTTCATTCATGCTGTTCGCCCATGTTTTGTGGTCTTCCTCACAGGGCGATAATTCGGCCGGCCCCGAAAAAAGCACGCGCATACCCAGTCTCACGCTCGCCTGCTTTGGCAATCACGCTTGTCGATTCGTTCGGAACGTATATTCTCGGCCACGGTAGATGACCTCCGAGGATACAGCCCGGCAGAGAATCGACGCGATGCTTTCCGCGTCCGGCTTGGTTCTGTTAGTTTGACATTCATGCACTGGATCGCCCTATCCGAAAAAGACACCACCAACGGCACGCTCGAAAAACGCCTATGGGACGCCGCAGATCAGTTCCGCGCCAACTCCGGCCTCAAATCCCAGGAATACTCCGCGCCCGTCCTCGGCCTGATCTTCTTGCGCTTCGCCGAACTACGCTTCTCCGCCCAACGCACCAGGCTGGAGAAGGCCGGCGCATCATCGAGGTGCGGCAGCCGCGTTGACGAACCCGCCGCTTATCATGCCGA
>Ga0209154_1002302_pt1 | contig 10722 bp, 9 predicted proteins | sample GraSoiAngelo_121_FD_185878 | JGI IMG/M metagenome (GOLD analysis project Ga0209154, IMG submission 185878) | Grasslands soil microbial communities from the Angelo Coastal Reserve, California, USA - 14_0919_12_20cm (SPAdes) (version 2) | ecosystem: Environmental > Terrestrial > Soil > Grasslands ... | reverse complement strand
GCTTCTGGATGGGACGAACCTGGCGGACATTCCGTTGACCGAACGGCTGCGTTCCCTGCTGCTCGACTGGCGCGAAGACTGGGTCGCCTTTCTGCGCCACGATGTCCCCAAGATCGTTCTGGTCATCGCAGGCGCGGTGGTACTTATCCGCATTGTGCGTGTGCTTACGCGCGGGATGAGCGCCTTGCACGTGCGCAGAATCCCACCTGGCTTTCGCGCCCAGCAGATCCAGACCTTGGCTGCTGTCATCAACAGCATCGGAACCTTCGTCATCCTGCTCGTGGCCACCCTGCAAATTCTGCCGCTGCTGGGGCTCAACCCAGGCCCCGTGCTGGCCAGCGCGGGGATCGCAGGACTGGCTATCGGCTTCGGCGCGCAAGCCCTGGTCAAGGATTTCATCAACGGTTTCTTCGTGCTGCTGGAGGACCAATACAACATCGGCGACACGGTTCGCCTTGCCGGCGTGAAAGGCAGGGTGGAGAACATGACGTTGCGTCGCACCGAGCTGCGCGATGATGACGGCACCGTCCACATCATCCCCAACAGCCAGGTGCAGATCGTTTCCAACATGACGCGTGACTGGGCGCAGGTTGCGCTCCACGTTTCTGTTGCCTACAGCGAAGCAACCGACAAGATCATCGGCTTGCTGAAACAGGTAGGCGACGACATCCGCCATGACGCGGCTTATGAACCGGACATCGTTACCGACGTCGAGGTGCCGGGCCTCGAGCGGGTTGGCGGTGGGGAAGCCGATTACCTGGTTTTGGTCAAAACCAAGCCAAACCGGCAATACGCGGTCAGCCGCGAGTTCCGGCGAAGGATCAAGGAGATCTTCGAGAAGAACAATGTCCAGGCTGGATTGCCGGCCCGCGTGTATGTCAAAGAAGTAACCCCCGACAGCAAACCGCAATCAACATAAAGCCGCCTGACCCCAATCGGGAACTCCCTATGCCTGGATCAATTGGGCCAATTTATGCTGCCCAATTTATGCTGTTGCAGCCGCAATCTTCTTGTGCTACCTTGCGCGTTATAACGTCAACGGTAATCCGCTGCTAGGTTTCGCAGCTCTCCCCTAAGACGTGCTGGAGCAGCGGACAGAGTGGTCAGGCCCCTTGTAGGTGTTTCGAGGAAGGGCAAATGTTGCAAACACGGCACTGGCCAATCGATCTGATCTGCTCCATGGTGATGATGTTGTTCCTCCTGGGTCTGGCCGGCTACGCGCTGGTTCAGCATTTCCTCGATTGACGCTTCGCGTTGCTTGGTGGGGAGCAACTCCTCTCTATTCCCATCCCTATGCTAAGCTCGCCTCTTAGCGCACAAAGGGCGGAGGTTAGTTGTCGAATCCCAAGACAATCGGGACGGTGTTTGGGCTGTTGGGCATGCTGTCTTTCAGCCTCACATTGCCGGCCACGCGTGCTGCCGTTCTCTACCTCGATCCTGCGGTCGTTGCTTTCGGACGACCGCTGCTGGCAGGATTGCTGGCTGCGATTCTCCTGCTCGTCAGCGGCCAGCACACGTTTCCGCGTCGTTACTGGAAGAACTTCGCGCTGCTGATTCTCGGCGCTGGAATCGGCGTGCCGCTGACCTTCGCCTGGGGAATGCACAGCTTGCCTTCCGCGCACGGCGCAATCACTCTCGCTCTTCTGCCTTTGGGAACAGCGCTGGTGGCGACATTGCGCGCCGGAGAACGCCTGTCGCCACGGTTCTGGGCCGCGAGCATCGTGGGAAGCGCCGCAGTGCTGGCGTTTGCCGAGTTCAAGGGCGCGGGACACATTCAACTCGCCGACCTCATCCTGCTGCTTTCGGTAGCGGCGTCTGCCTTGGGCTATGCCGAAGGAGCACGATTGACGCGCGTCATGCCCGGTTGGCAAGTGATGAGTTGGGCGCTGGCGATAGCCGCGCCGTTGCACGTGATTCCCTTCCTGCTGGCGGTGCGAGCTCACGGCCTCTCGGCGCCGGCAAGCGCGTGGTGCGGATTCATCTACATCGCCCTGGTCAGCCAGTGGACCGGCATGTTCGCCTGGTTGCGCGGCCTCTCGACGGGCGGCATCGCTCGCATCGGACAGCTACAGCTGGCTCAGCCCTTCTGCACGCTTCTGTTCTCGTCTTTGCTGTTGCGGGAATCGATTACGCCTGCCATGCTGATCGCGGCCGCGATCGTTGTGGGCGCGGTCGCGGTAGGCAGAAACGCCAACATCGAAACCCGGCAGAAATCCCGGCTGGAAAATTCCGACGAGTTGGAACCAGAAACCTAGCGAGGTGAATTGTGGCCAAAGCAAAAACCCAGACGGCTGATCCGCCGTATGCGAAAGTTGGACGTCCGCAGGTTCCGCCCCAGGTGCGGCTTAAAGAAAGACAACAACTATCTTCCCTGGAGCCACGCGGAGGAACGTTTGACGAAGTCGCGCAATTACTGGATCTAGACGGCCTGACGGACGGCCGCATTCGATTCCGCTGTGGGGCTTCTGGCTCGAGGGCGCATTGTACTTCGGCACAGCACGCTCGTCGCGGCTGGCGCGCAACCTTGCGCGCCAGCCCGTGGTGTCGGTGCACCCTGGAATCGGGAGACGATGTGGTGATTCTTGAGGGCGAGGCAGTCGAGGTTAGCGACCAGTCAACGCTCAAGAAGCTCGATGCGGCCTCGCGCGCCAACTACAAAATGCCGCTCATGCTGGTGCCGGGAAGCGTGCTCTAGTGCGTGCGACCGAAGATCGCGCTGGCGTGGACAGAAAAAAAATCTTTCCCAATGCGACGCGCTGGGAATTCAGCCCAAGTTGATGTTGCTTTGTGGGAACGGATCTTTGAACCGTCCAGGCGGGTCTGAGACCCGCCTCCACAAACCCCACATAGCCACATAGAAGCCACATAGCTGCTGGTTTGACTTTGCCCAACTTTCGGAGTAGCTTTCCGCTGTCGGGCATAGTCCACATCCAAAACTCTTCCCATCTGACCGACGTTTAAATCTTAAGGAGGTTTGATGCAAAGACTCACCAGCTTCATGTTGGGCCTGTTCCTCCTGCTAGGAGGACTGGCCGTTGCTTTAGCGCAAGACAAAACCGAGGGTCTCAGTCAGCCGCCGAAAGTCCTGGTCATCGCCCGCGAGTTCGTGAAGCCGGGCAAGGCGGGCATGATCCACCACAGATCCGAAACCGCCTTCGTGCAGGCGTTTGCCACGGCCAAGTGGCCGACGCATTACCTGGCTATCAATTCGATGTCCGGCAAGCCGCGTTCCCTGTTCCTCACCGGCTACGATTCTTTCGAGGCAATGGAAAAAGACAATAAGGCGGCAGAAAAAAATGCCGGCCTTTCTGCGGCGCTCGATCGTGCCTCGCTCAATGATGGTGAACTGTTGAGCGACTTCGATCAAGGCGTATTCGTCTATCGCGAGGATCTGAGCCTGAACCCGGCCGCAGATCTTCCGCACATGCGCTACTTCGAACTATCCGCCTTCCGCGTGAAACCGGGACACGAGAAGGACTTCGAGGAGCTGGCCAAGATCTACATCAACGCCTACTCGAAGGTCCCAGACACACACTGGGCCACATACGAAGTCGCATACGGTTCACTGGGCAACACCGTCATAGTGTTCTCGCCCTTGAAGACGGCGTCGGAGATTGACCACAACTTCGTCCAGGGCAAGCAGATTGAAGAAACGATGGGCGAAGACACGATGAAGAGGGCTCACGAATTGTCGGCAGCGTGCCTGGAGTCGACGCAAACTAACCTGTTTAGTTTTGAGCCCAAGATGAGCTATGTGCCGAGCGAGTGGGCAAAAGCTGATCCGACCTTCTGGGGTCAGAAGACGGTGATGGCCGCTGTTCCCAAGAAAGCGGCCGAAACGGCCAAAAAACAGTAGGCCGAAGTTGTTGTGCGGCGCGGACACTGCTGTCCGCGCTTTTTTCGTGTGCTGGAAGGCTCCCGCTAGTTCTTGTCTTCCCCCTCAGCCTGCTTGTCGTCCTGGGGTTCGGAGTTGCGCGCGCGGGCCTTCACGCCGCTCCAGTTGCGGGTGATGACCTCGCAGGCATCCTTCACCGCGTTGCCCAAGGTGCGAGTGGACTTGCTCATGACGGCGTCGCCATCGCGGTTGAACACCACCACCTTGTTGTCGCGCAAAAACAGATCTTTGCCGCCCTCGTGATCGAGCAGAACTATGTAGTCGGCTTTCTCCTTATTGTTATTGATCGTCACCCGCGGGCAGCGCTGGTTAAGAGTCTTAATGATTTCTGCGGTCTGCGGGCGGTCGCCGCCGCCGCCGCCACCGCCGAAGCCGCCCGCGGTTCCGCCACTTCCGGCTTTCACTTCCCAGGACCTACTGCCGCTGACGTAGACGCGCGGGTTATCCCCGGCAAAGCTAGGGGACAGAACCGCCAAAACCAAGCAACTCAGAAAGAGAAACCTCATGGAACCGCCCCCCGTGCACGGGCCTCAGCGGCCTCTACTCTGCTTGGAACCCGGACCAGAGTGAATGGTTGCCCTTGTCGGAATTGTTGATTTTTGATTGCTGGCTGTTGATTTAAGAAAAGCCGCCACGGAATGGCACGGATGATTGTCGATACCCAGGGACAGCCATACGACATCCGGGTAGCACGCTCGATCGGCAAGGGACTCGACGAAAAGGCTGTTGAGGCCGTCCGCCAGTGGAGATTCGAACCTGCCAGATTCAACGGGCACCGGTGTCCGTACAGATCAACGCCGAAGTCAGTTTTCGGCTGTATCGAAAAATCACACACTGGGCTCGATTTATGGAAAAGCCGGCCACGGATTTGCAGGGATAAACCCGGATCATGACCCGTGAGATCCGTGGCTACGTCTTTCGTCAAGCCGATATCCGCCTCCCCTCCAAGTGGAGCTTGGACGGGCCACCCTCGCAACTAAGAACAAAGACGCGGACAGAGCCTGCCCTGAGCGAGCCGAAAGGAGCGTACGCGCCACCGGAGAAAGCGCCGCGGGCGAGGGCGCCTGCTCCATCACAGCGAGTTTACGAAGTCGAGAACCGCCTGCTGATCGGCGGCGGACAGATGCTTGAAGTGCTTAGCCGCCTCACGGCCTTCCTTGCGATGCCTCAAAATGGCGTCTCGCAGGGTGATTGATTGTCCGTCGTGCATCATGCGATTGCGGAAGCGGATGCCCCATAACGGCGCGGTGCGCAGCTTGTTCTGGGCTTTTTGGAAGTGTTGGGGCGAAAAGCTCTTCCACTGGATCTGATACATTCTCACCCCGTAATGTTCGATCATAGGGACAACCATCCCGTCACCTGTCCCGACGTTGTGCAGCAAAAAATCGGAATACGGATAGAAAGTCTTCCCTCCCAGGGCGTCAGAAATGGTGTACGTGCCTCCGTTGATCTTGGCGCCTGCTGCGGCTGTGGTCAGGGTGCGCACGTGGCAGGTGACACAGCCAATCTTGTCAAACAGCTGAGAGCCCTTTTTGGCTTGCGGAGTGTCGGCCAGCGTGGCGTCGCGGGCGGGAGCCTTGGAGGCACGGACGAAGCGGGCGAAGTGGTCGACGTCGTCCAAGCCGTCAGTACCGGGTTGATTGTTAGGCTCGGGAGCCGTGTTGCACAGCTTGGTCACTTCATCGGGAAAAAGGCGGCTGGTGATGCCCATTTCGTTTACGTAGGCGTCTCCGGAGAATGACAGGAGGCTGGCGTGCTGGTCCTTCCAGCCGAAGCGTCCGATGCCGGTTTGTCCAGGAGCCTCGACGATGGGCACATAAATCGCCTGTCCGCAGATTTTGTGGTGGGATTCCTCGCATTGTTTCTTGGAGAGGTCCAACAGCGTTTGGTCGGCGACTGCCTCGACGAAGCCGTCTCCCAGGAGACCAACGGACATACGATTGGTTCGGATGTTCTCGCTGTCAGGCACATGCTCCTGGATTTCCATGTCGGGGAAGGCTGCGCTAGGGCAGATCGAGCGATCATTCACCAGGGTGCGGCCTTTGATGATCTCTGTGCCGTGCGCGATGGGGATTTCCGGATTGTGAAAAATGTGATCGTGCCCCTGATGGCCGACGCGCAGTTCGGAAACCTGGCTGGTTCCGCCGGACGTCGGGTTCTGGTGACACTCGCGGCAGGATTGAGCGTTGTAGAGAGGCCCAAGGCCGTCGTCGACACCCTCCGTCTCGTCGAATTTCGCCTGATCCGCCTGGTGGGCAGCATCGTCCACCATGCCGTTGCTTTTGTTGTCGAATCCGGTGGGCGCCTCCGGGTCCGGGGAAGTGGTAGAAACAAGGGCAACACTGAGAAACAACACGACTACCAGGAGCTTCATGAAGGCTTCCTCTCCGGCAAAGGGCGCATGACGTAAATATCATTTGAGCGTGGCCGCCGACAAGTGCTTAGCCAGCGTCGCGAGGTTCAAAAAAAAGGGCTGGCGGAAGCTGTGGAAAACAGAGGTGGGACATGCAATAAATCGTCGTTTTACGTGAATTTAATATTATTGCTTGTCATTGTCCTCGACCAGCGGCGGATTCGGCGTAAGGGTTGGCTTTGGTTGGCTTAATGCCCGGTTTATGCGCACCAGCCGTGCTCCTGCGAGGTTTTTCATGCGCCGTCGCGAACGGAGAGTACAGCTCTTCCAAAAGGACTGCGCGTAGCTTCGCGACGTATTGCTCGCGCAATCACAGTGTGCGAGGCGCATTAATCTGAGTAAGTCTCCGCGCGATTTTGAACCCGCCCGCGACTGAATACAGACCCAGCGCCCGGGAGGTAATGATCCGTGAATACCAGCACATCCATTGATTTCGGCGAATTGTACAGAAGGGGGGTTCGCCGAGAGCGCTCCCAAGAGAAAGCTCGTGCTGCTGCATGAGGTGCAGAAAGCTATCTGTGACTGGCTAGCGGGCGCCTACCGGAAAGACAACGAACACGGAGTTGGAACGCAAGCCCCAGCAGGCGGCCTCCTGATGGCCCGTGGCTGTTCTGAAGCGAAGTGAGGATCGATTTCAGGGGCATAGTCTGACTTATGCGAATCGAAAGCGGACCCTACAATGGTCGTGAACAGCCCCACGTGAGTTCCTAACCGCCACCCCTCGGTGCCCTTCCCGTACACGATCATCCGCCGGGCAACGGATCGGATGCTGATGATAGAAGGCTCCGCGGGCACGGAGAGAGACGCCGGCGAGGTGGTGAAGCGTTGCCTCGATAGATTTCAAGAGCAACTGAAGCGGAACCTGTAGAGATCCTGGAGAGAGGCGATCGGGTCCGAGTCATGTGAGGCACAGCACGCCCTCACTGCCCTCAACCGAAGGGGCCGTAACTGGGGCAGTCCAGGCTTTCATCCCGTAAATTTTTCCTGGGCTGCTCGGTGATCAAGCTTAAGGGCAACACTCATCCCTCGGCGTAGAGCCTGCTGAATAAGAAGAGCCAATGAAACAGCAGGTTCTTCGCTTCGCTCCCCATGACAATTCCCTGGAAACGAAAACGCACTCGCGCGGGCGAGGGCGCCTGCGCCCGCAAGAAACCCTGGCCACAGGGCTGGGTGTAGAAGTCGCATTTTATCACGCACATGACTAGATTGTTTCTTGGATGGGTGCGCGGACATAATCGCGGTGTCATGCGATCCAACTTCGAATTATCTGAGCTGTCGTCTAGCAATCTTCCCGAAGCCGTACCCTACGCCATCGTCACTCCTCCCGATTACAGAGCGTCGGTTCCGTTTCCCCTCTGTCTCGTGCTGATGGGCGGAGGCGGCAGCCGCCAGAGCCTGATCGATTGCCAGCCGTTGCTCGACGCCTGGTGGTCGGAGGGCTCGCTTGCTCCCATGGTCTTGGCCACACCCAGCGCGGGCATGAGTTACTACGTCGAAGATCCGGAACAGGGTGTGAGATGGGAATCGTTCCTCATGGAAGACTTCATCCCGCACCTACGCAAGGCATGCAATGTGGGAGACGATCGAGACGCGACTGCGATCACGGGAATGTCAATGGGCGGCTATGGAGCGCTGAAAATTGCCTTCGCGCATCCCCAGCAGTTCGCGGCGGTCGCGGTCATGAATCCCATGCTCGAACCGGGATGCGCCGATTCGGAAATTGGCGCACGCAACCGGCTGCATCACAGCTCGGGCGGTCCGGCGCGGCTTATCGGGCCGGGGCGCGATCCCCTGCTGTTTGCCGCCAACAATCCGGCGAACCGGGCGCAAGCGAACGCAGGCCGCATTCTGGAATCTGGTCTGCCGATTTACCTTGAGGTCGGCGACAACGACTTCGTCAATGCGCACGATGGAACTGAGTTCTTGCATCGGGTGCTGTGGGATCTGGATATTTCGCACGAGTATCGGCTGGTGCGCGGCGGGGATCATGGAGGGCCGTGGTTTCGTCCGCGCCTGCGTGCCATGTTTGCATGGCTGAGCGCTGTGCTGACAGCGACGGGCGAACCGAGTGATGAGGAGCGTACCTTCCGCGCGGTTAAAGAGCAGTTGCGCTCGGTGCGGGAGAAAGCTACGGCGGTGGATCCTACTACTGGTCGAAGATTCGGAGTGCTGCCGAGAGAATCGCTGGGGACGTAGAGTGGGCGCGGACAAGAGTGTCCGCGCCACACGGGAAAACTCTTACAGCGAGCTCATGTTGGCCAGGAATTCTCCGTTCGACTTGGTCTTGCTCAGCTTGTCGATCAGGAGCTCCATGGCTTCTACCGGGGATAGCGGGTTCAGAACTTTCCTGAGTACCCAGATTCGCTGCAGGTCATCTTTCGGGATGATCAGCTCTTCCTTGCGGGTGCCCGAGCGCTGGATGTCGATGGCCGGGAAGACTCGCTTGTCGGAGAGCTTGCGGTCCAGGATGACTTCGCAGTTGCCGGTGCCTTTGAACTCTTCAAAGATCACGTCGTCCATGCGCGAACCGGTATCAATCAGGGCGGTGGCGATGATGGTCAGCGAGCCGCCTTCTTCTATGTTGCGGGCCGCTCCGAAGAAACGCTTCGGACGCTGGAGGGCGTTGGAGTCTACGCCGCCGGAGAGCACCTTTCCGGAGGGCGGAACGATGGTGTTGTAGGCGCGGGCGAGTCGCGTGATGGAGTCGAGCAGGATTACGACGTCGCGCTTGTGCTCGACCAGGCGCTTGGCCTTCTCAATCACCATTTCGGCTACCTGCACGTGGCGAGCGGCGGGCTCGTCGAAGGTCGAGGAGATGACTTCGCCTTTGACCGACCGCTGCATGTCCGTCACTTCTTCCGGACGCTCGTCAATCAGCAGCACGATGAGCACAATCTCGGGATGGTTGGTGGTAATCGAGTTGGCGATATTCTGCAGGATCATGGTCTTGCCGGCGCGGGGCGGCGAGACGATCAGGCCGCGCTGGCCCTTTCCGAGCGGCGTCAGCAGGTCCATAACGCGGGCGCCGACATTCTCGCGCGCAGTTTCCAGCTTGATGCGCTCCTGCGGATAAAGCGGCGTCAGGTTGTCGAATAGAATCTTGTTGCGCGCCTCTTCCGGCGACTCGAAGTTCACCGCTTCGATCTTGACCAGCGCGAAGTACTTCTCGCCCTCGTGGGGCGGACGGACCTGACCACTGATAGTGTCGCCGGTCTTGAGGTCGAACTTGCGGATCTGCGACGGCGAGACGTAGATATCGTCCGGGCCGGGGAGGTAGTTGTAGTCGGGCGAGCGCAGAAAGCCGTAGCCGTCGGGCAGGATTTCGAGCACGCCCTCGGCAAAGATGTGGCCTTCTTTTTCGCTTTGCGCCTGCAGGATCTTGAAGATCAGGTCCTGCTTGCGCAAGCCGCTCGCGCCCGGCAGATCCAGAGTTCGGGCGATCTTAGTTAATTCCGTGATGTTCTTTTCTTTGAGTTCAGCTATGGTCATGGTCACCTACTGGAGATTTTCAAGGGGGGTCGCTAAAAGGAAGATTTCACTACACCGCGCGGGCACGCGGCGGGGCTGAGTTCAGGCAGCCCGCCGCTGCGCCTCAGAAACATTCTCCGGCTCGGAAAGAACTGCTTGCCGTTCCGAGTCTGCAATCCGATCCAGGACTTCGTTCATGGTCTCCTGGATACGGGTATTGGGTTTATGGAATTTCCGCGTAGCCTTCGACGCAAGCTGGCAGAGCATATATCGGTTACGCAGGGTCTGTAAAGCGTCAAAAACGCGATCAGAGCGCATGATGTTGGGTTCTCCTAAATTTCAAGAGTCGGCCGGACTCACCCTGCCAGCCCTCGGGCGGTAAAGGTGCGGTCCCCAGGGACAGGCTCTTTATTTATTAGATGGGCTTTGTACGGGACAGTTACTTACATCCGTAATGATGCTCCGCCGTCTCCGAAAGTTGCTCAATTTTCTGGATTTGGCCCGTTGTGAACGGAGGTTCGTTTCCTGACGGCCAACTGAACGGGTACTCCCGAGTACGATTTAGCATAGCGAACGCTGAGCGAAGGGTCAAGGGAAAAATTCGAGCCCTCTTTCCGGGTTGAGAACCTAGGCCAGCGGCTAACCCGGTTAACCGGATTCCATTGACATTGCGGGCCTTAAGGGTATAGAAGCGGCTCACCACGTGAGGAGCGCCATGAGAAGGATAAGGCTGGCGGTAGGGTTTTCCCTGCTGATCAGCATGTCCATTCTCGCCCAGGAAGGCACCCCGAAAAGCGACCAGTACAAGATGACAGCCAAGAAGCGAATCCCACCGCCTTGGAAAATGACGGATGGTCTCGAGATAGCCAAGTTGCCGCGCGTCAGCGACAAGGAACCAGAGTTCGCCATCGTGCGGCTGAGCGATACCGAGTACAAGAAGTTCCGG
>Ga0209154_1002288_pt1 | contig 10756 bp, 9 predicted proteins | sample GraSoiAngelo_121_FD_185878 | JGI IMG/M metagenome (GOLD analysis project Ga0209154, IMG submission 185878) | Grasslands soil microbial communities from the Angelo Coastal Reserve, California, USA - 14_0919_12_20cm (SPAdes) (version 2) | ecosystem: Environmental > Terrestrial > Soil > Grasslands ... | reverse complement strand
CCGCAACAGCCGCGATTCTCCTCGCAGTAGTTGCCACAGGAATAACGCTGAATCGCAGACGAATTAAGAACAAGACTCAACCTACCATGTCTTCTGCGCCTCTCGGACCGCCCAGCTCACCGGCCGTTAGCGAGAGTTCCCAATCACTCCCACGGAATGACGGTCTTGGCAAAGACGCCGTAAAGGGTGACCAAGAGCCCAATCAAGCTCATCCCTAGTCCGGCAAAATTCATCCCTCCATCCCTCGCCACTAGCGTACTAACAGAACTCGCCACCAAAGTTGCCGACAACAGCACCTGTTTTGAACTGCTGGAACCCCTATTGTCAAAACCGAAATAGTACGTTGTCGAGGCGTTCAAGGGGATTCGAATGGTAGAATTTGAAACGGTCTGGTTTACGAGGCACCCCCTCTGTTGCGCATCAAGCATACAGCTTTGGAACGCGCCTTCGGGAAAGAGCTTGAACTGAATAGTAGACGGTACTCCTGATTGAGTGGACACCGTCAGATTGACGAGCAATTCGTTCTCTTTCCCTGGAAAGAGGGTGACGTTTTCGGGAGTTTCGGACAAGGAAGCTGAGCTCACTGGGATTGGCTTCGGATTGACAACCATCTGGGCAGACTGAAGGGGAACCGTGTGAAAATTGGGAATCATGGAGTACGCCAAAAGTCCAGCTACTAAGAGAAATGCTCCCCCGACGACTATCCCGAATTTCATTCGATCTCAGCGATCCTCCATGTCTCGGAGTCTCTTGAACTCCTTTAGTCCGCTGAGCCTGTGGCGCATGATACTATTTTCCAGTTCCGCCTGGAGCAACGCGAAAATGTCACGATGAATACTCACAAACTCTGAGTCTGTCTGAATTCTCGGACGTTCCATTTCTATGCCAACAATGCTCTTGACTTTGGCCGGACGTGCTGAAAGGACAAGGATGCGGTCGGCCAGCTCAATCGCCTCGGGAAGGTTGTGAGTTACCAGAAGGAACGTCTTCCGGGTCTCATTGTGAATCTCAGCAACCTCGGCTCGCAAAGACTCCGCAGTGAACTCGTCGATAGCGCTAAACGCCTCATCCATCAATATCACTTCTGGATCTATGGCGAGTGCACGAGCGATGCCGACTCGTTGTTTCATTCCTCCTGAGAGTTGTTTCGGAAATAGATTCTCTGATCCCTTGAGCCCGACCATCTCGAGGAGATCCATGGCAACCTCTGCTCTCTCTTTTTTCGGTCGCCCTTGGACCTCAAGTCCGAATTCTACGTTCTGAATTACCGTTCTCCAGGGAAGCAGAGCAAAGGTCTGGAAGACCATGCTGATCTTCGAGTGTGGAGCCGTAAGGAGATCACCCCTAAACCGAATCTGGCCGGAGGAGGGATGATCGAGCCCGGCGATCATCCTCAAGAGTGTGGACTTGCCGCATCCGCTCGGTCCTACGATGCACAGAAACTCTCCTTCATTCACGTGAAACGAGATGTCTTCCAGAGCAGTTACGATTTGAGGTGGGTCTTCGTAGACTTTCGTAACGTTGGATAGTTCTACATGCAAGTCCTACCGCCACCTCTTGATGCGATTCTCAAACCTCTCGAAGAAGGCTCTGTCTATTGCAATCGTGATAAGACCAACCGTCATTATTGCAGCCAGGCCGTAAGTCAACGAATGCGCTGAGCTTCCTAGGCTGGAAGAAATGAAGGTCCCAATCCCAGCCACACTTGCAATGACCTCGACCGCAAGCAGCACGTTCCAGCTGAATTCAAAGGACAAGCGGAGGCCCGTGACAAGGTTGGGAAAGATCGATGGAAGGATCATTTTCGTGAAAGTCTGAACTCTTCCGGCTTTGAATACTGAGGCGACGTGGAAGTAATCGCCAGGTATTTCTTTCACCCCTTGTCGGATCGTGAAATATACTGGGAAAAAAGCACTGAAAGCGGAGATTGCAACGGCGGCAACATTTCCTCGTCCTATTACTGTCACTAGAAGCGTTAGAATCGCAAGATCAGGAAGAGCACCCACCAGCATTATGATTGGAGTGATCGCCTGATCAAGTTGACTTCGCATTCCCACAAGTAGAGCCAGGGGAAACACCAAGACCAGTGCCAACGAGACACCCGTCGTAACATTAGCAAAACTCTGGCCAACGTGCGCCAAGAAAAATGGCGTTCCCGCGAGTTGGATGAGAGCCAAGATAACGTCATGAAGTGCTGGGAGCTGGCTGCTTGACACAAGTCCGGAAAGGGAGACCGACTCCCAGAGGGAGAAGATCACGACCAACAGCAATGCCCACGCTGGTGGACGGAATTTTCTTACGCGCTTCTCTCGTACTCTATGAAAAGATCTGGATCCAAGCAAACGAGACAGGAGCCCATAACCACCGGGGCGTCGAAAGTTGGGCGTCAGAACTAATTAGCTTTAGACGAAAATTGGGTAAGATGCTACGCTGAGGGCAAGCTCGAATCCCTGGAGGTGGGCGAAACTGTTACCGGTTACGAGGAAAGAACTGGGACAAAAGCCTCTGCGATTGACTCGGTTGAGTCCAAACTTCGGTATCGTCTGCTCGGGACCTGGCTGTGCAGAGCTGTACTTCTAGCTGTGCGCTGCGCTCAGAGCCGCCATGATCTAGCGTAACCTTGTTGGACCTTAGTCAAGGAATCGATCCTTTTCCCGAATTCCTCCAGACGCGACCGGGCAATCTGCAGGTCCAACTCCTCTGGAACTCGGATCAACTTCGACTCGAGCTTTGAACCGTGTCGGAGAAGGTATTCAGCCGACAAAGCTTGACCAGCGAAGCTCATGTCCATGACTTCCGCCGGGTGCCCATCCGCCGCGGCGAGGTTGACAAGTCTCCCGTCTGACAAGAGATAGAGCCGCTTCCCAGATTTCAATCTGTACTCAGTGACTTCTGGTCTTACCTTCTTCCGTCCAATGGCTATCTTCTCGAGGTCCTTGACTTTCACTTCGACGTCGTAGTGGCCCACGTTACAGAGAATCGCCTTGTCCTTCATCTGACTCATGTGAGCTGCGGTGATTACATCGGTGTTACCGGTCGCCGTGATGAAGAGATCCCCCACTTTGGCGGCTTCGGCCATTGGCATCACATCAAAACCTTCCATCAACGCTTCCAAGGCTCGCACTGGGTCCACTTCCGTCACGATCAGTCTAGACCCCATTCCTTTTGCTCTCAGTGCAACACCGCGTCCCACCCAGCCAAATCCTGCCACAACTACGCTCTTGCCAGCCAACAGAAGGTTTGTCGCGCGCATGATTCCCTCGAGCGCCGATTGTCCCGTCCCGTATCTGCTGTCAAAGAGATACTTGGTAAGAGCATCATTAACGGCTATGACTGGAAACTTCAGTCGACCTTGTTTCTCCATGGCTCTTAACCGGGTGACTCCGGTGGTGGTTTCCTCACAAGCGCCAGTGATCTTCTCGACAAACCGTTTACCTTTCAGATGCGTCGCAATTACGAGTTCAGCACCGTCATCGATCAGAATATCTGGCTTCAACCCAAGAACCCGATCCAGGTTCGCCTTGTGTTCTCTATCTGTCACGCCCCTCCAGGCATAGACATGAACCCCAGTTTCAGATAGTGCTGCCGCCACATCGTCCTGAGTCGTGAGAGGATTGCTTCCGGTGATGGCAACCTCCGCCCCAGCTTTCAGGAAGACCTCGCTTAGGACCGCCGTCTTTGCTTCCAGATGGAGACACATTCCCACTCGGTGTCCTTTGAAGACCTTGGCGGCAGCGAATCTTCGAGAAATTCTGGCGAGCACTGGCATATTTTCCCGTGCCCACGCTAGTTTGACGCGGCCGGTCGGCGCGAGGGCGGAATCCTTAACCAGGCTCAAGACTCGCTCAAGATGGAGAGTCCGATATTCCAATTATATATTGTCTAGCGTACAGATATTCCGATTGGAATGCCAACTTGAGCCCTTAGTTTCCCGTCCAAGACACGGTACTGGAAAAGAGCCGTTTCAAGACAGCAGTCGGAGAAAATGTGTAAACTGGGAGGGACCGCCGCCATGTATAATAAGGAAAGAGAACATGCTACGGTGAAACTCACTGGGAGTATTCGAGAATAGGTGTCTGAGAAAGGATTCAGGGCGAAGTTCAAAGACTCTGATGTCGCTGTCACGTTCCGCGACCTGATTCTCCTCCCGGGATGGACTGAAGTCGAACCTAGCCAGGTCGAGTTATCCACTCAAGTTTCTCAGAAACATTCGATCAACATCCCATTAGTTTCTAGTCCGATGGACACCGTTACAGAGAGCGAGATGGCCATAGGATTAGCCCGGTTGGGCGGACTAGGAGTTATTCATCGAAATTGTAGCGCCGAAGAGGAATTGGAGATGGCGAAGAAAGTGAAGAGGGCAGAGTCCCTAGTCATCAAGGAAGTCATCACAATCAGCCCCGATGCAACCGTGAAGTACGCGACAGAACTGATGCAGAAACACAACATTTCAGGACTACCGGTCGTCCAGGGAGAACACCTCGTCGGCATACTGACAGGACGAGACGTTCGTTTTGCGGATTCGAGTCTTCTCACAAGCGACGTAATGACGAAGAAGGTAATCACTGCTCCCGCAGAGACCAACATCGAAGGCGCGAAGGAGATTCTTCACAAGCATCGCGTGGAAAAACTTCCGCTCATCGACAAGGAAGGCCGATTGAAGGGCCTCATGACCATAAAGGACATTCTCCAGCGAGGACGGTTTCCAAATGCCGCGCGGGACGAGAACGGCCAGCTCCTCTGCGGGGCCGCGGTCTCACCATTCGACCTCAAGCGAGCGAAGAAACTTAGCGAGGTCGCAGACATTCTAGTTATAGACGTCGCCCACTTCCACAACGCAAACGTGTTCAGTTCGATGAAGAAGATGCTGGAAGAAGTTGACACTGACGTTGTGGTAGGCAGCATTGGAACCTACCAGGCTGCTGAAGACATTCTGACCAAACTCGACGGAGTAGCAGGGTTCAGAGTGGGAATCGGATCAGGCTCCATCTGCACGACAATGGAGGCAACCAAGGCCGGGTCCCCGACTGTGTTCGCAACCGCCCAGGTCGCGGATGCTCTCCGCACATACGGGTCAAAGCTACCAATAATCGCCGACGGAGGAATCAGAGGTCCAGGTGACGCGGCGATTGCACTGTCACTGGGAGCTTCCGCAGTGATGATGGGCAATATTTTCGCCCGCTCTAAGGAAGCACCAGGCACTCTGATAACTATCGGGGGAAGATACTACAAGCAATATCGAGGAATGGGAAGCCCATCTGCCATGGCCAAGAGATTCTCGTCCGACCGATACGCTCAACCCTCGAAGGGCTTACCTGAGGGGGTCGAGGGTTGGGTCCCGTACAAGGGCGAGCTCAGCGTAGTGGTGCAAGAAATGGTCGCAGGGCTACAAGCATCCATGGGATATGCTGGGGCAAGAACGATTCCAGAACTCTGGGAAAAGTCTAAGCTTGCCGGAATTACCAATTCCGGGGCTGAAGAAGCAAGACCACACGATGTATTGCTCCCATCTGAGTCTCCGGAAAGGGTCTAGGAGACCACTTTTCCTCCGATTATTGTCATGACTACACTTGTTTCTCGCAGGGATTCGAGACTGGACTCGTAGGGATCTCTGTCTAACACAACCATGTCGGCGACATTTCCCACACCCAAAGTGCCTCTGAAGTTTTCGGAGAAAGACGCGTAAGCCGAGTTCTTTGTATAAGCTACCAGAGCTTCACCCACCGCGAGTCTCTCCTTTTTGTCGAGACCGGGCCGTGCCACCGCCGACCAAATCCCCTCGAACGGATTGGGATCCTCCACGGGGCAGTCGGACCCGGCAGTGAGCATGATTCCCGCTCTGCTCATTGAGGCGAAAGGGTAGAGTTCAGAGAGCCGTTCGTGCCCCAGCCGATCGTTCGCCCATTGGTCCGAGTACACGAATCTTGGCTGTACGGATGCGATTATCCCTAGTCTTCGCATTTCCTTTATCGACGCTTCACTCATAATCGATGCATGTTCAATCCGATGTCGGAGCTGTCTACAACCTTCTGGGCCAAAGGTGTCCCCGAGGATTCGGACTGCGAGGTCTACAGCTTTATCTCCGATAGCATGGATGCAAAGTTGGAATCCGGATTTTTTCGCTTTCGACGCTATCTCGGCCAGTTCTTCTTGACTCATGACGAGCATGCCGCTTGAGGATGGGTCGTCGCGGTATGGCTCGTTTAAGGCGGCCGTGCGAGCTCCCAAGGATCCGTCAAGGTACAACTTCACTCCTCCGACGTGAAAAGAATCTCCGTTTTTCTCACTTGAGAGTTCTAACGGTGCAAGACTATCCACAAGCTTTGCTGGAATGATCGCGTAGATAGATTGTGGAATCTTCTGTCCCTGTTTCAACTCTCGCAAAGAATTCAGCTCGGCTAAACTGCTGATGATACAGTGTAATGATGTCAAGCCGAGCCTTGCAAGCTTCCTAGAGGCGTAGACCAAGGCGTTCTTGGTCTCGTCCATCGACTCTGGGACGACCTTCTCAACGAGTTCTATGGCAGTCTCCTTTAGGACCCCGTTGGGCGTTCCTTGTGGATTCCTGACAATCTGACCTCCTGAGGGGTTCGTGGAGAGGTTGTCGATTCCTGCGACAGAAAGAGCAGCTGAGTTGGCGACCGCTACGTGGCCGCAGATTCGCTTGAGGAAGACGGGGCTTGAAGTTGCAAGATCTAGATCGTCTTTTGTAGGGTAGCGGTGCTCCCGAAGCTTCTCATCGTCCCACCCTCTGCCTAGGACCCAAGCGTTTGGAGATCTAGTGCTGCTCCAATTCGCGATCCGCCTCTTGATTTCCTCAATAGATCGCGAACGAGAGAGATTGAGAGTGCGAAGAAGCATTCCGTAATTTAAGAGATGAATGTGTGAGTCGGAGAAGCCCGGTAATACTGTCCGGCTGCGAAGATTGACTGCTCGTGTAGGCTTCGACTTGAGCTTGAGAATCTCCCGATTCGAGCCAAGATCGGTAACCCTACCCTTCGAAATCGCCGTTGCTTCGAAGCGTCTTCGGGATTCCGGTTCCGGGTAGATCCTGCCATTGTAGAGGATGAGATCGGTAACAGGCAATGTAACAGGCAAGATCATCCTGTATGGAACCGCTTGATGGAGATTTCAGCATTGGGCTGTTAGCGTGCCTGCTCTCGGCCAGATATTTCTCCAAACTGCCGTTTTGTGTCGCGAGGATCAACTACTTTTGAGATTTTTGGGAGAAGGGTCTCGCCAGCTGAAGCTGATCTGGGCGAGTCTCACATTTCAGGGCCCAGAATGCATAGATCCGACGTTTTCGAGATCGCGGATTAAGCGTTGAGGTCAACGCGAAAAAGATGCAAGTTCAAATCGCCTGCCCCGATTTCTGATCTGGGCTTGTTCTGCGCTTGTCCTCTTTGAAAAAGGAGCAATCTGCGAATTCCCAAGCCGTAGACTGGCCGGGTAGGGGGATGTTTTGTGTCGGTCCTGACAGATAATTTTCTCAGAAGAATTAAGTGCATCAATCAAACTTTGAAGCTTACGGAAGGGCCCGACCCCGTTTTGAACGCGAATTCTCTGCTGAAACGGTTTTCAGATGACGATTCGTGATCTGTGAGAAAATGAAATGTCCCGGTCAGAGACTAATTGGCGAGCAGAGAAGAAAGAGAAGGGTCAATGTTGGCGGGATCGCTGATCGGCGGCCCGCAGGTTTTCCCCGCGCAAACGTAAGCTACTGGAGCCTTCCCAGCATCGAACCCGAGACGATCTATCTGGTCCACGTCCCTGGCTGGATCCAGATACCTTACGTATCTTCTGGCAGGATAGAGCTTCAGAGCTTCTGCCTTGAACGCGATGAATTGTTTCGACTTGGAAGGTGCGATAATTGTGATCCCTATAGGACCGTTAAAGTATGAATCGAGCGCCAGCGCATAGCTCGCTCCCGTAACTCCGTATCTCTCATAGTCGGCATTGAACAATCCGAGTGCTTTGCCCGCAACGGTTGCGTAGTCAGCTTTCTCAAAAAGCCATGATAGTCGCAGGAGTCCATTTGCGATCACGCTGTTCTCGTCAATTGGCTTGTCTCTCATCCTAAGTTCGCCCAAACTGGAATCCTCCGATGGAATATCGTAGAAGCCTCCCGAGGTCTTGTCGTTCAACTTCTCAATCGAATCCTCCGCCATTGCGACGGCTTTGTCGAGATAGGCTCGCTTGGCCGAGTATTCGTAAGCGTCCAGAAGTGAATGGAGCAACGGCCCGTAATCCACCAAGAGTCCTTTCAACTTCACACCCTCCTCTTCTCTCCAGTAGTGAAAGGACAGTCCTCCGTCCTCTTGAAGACCCAGGATGCGGTCTAGGGTCTTCAAAGCAAACTTGCCGAGTTCCGACCGGTCCAAGACGATACTCGAAAGAAGGAAGGCCGAGACGAGTAGCGCATTGTAATTCGTGTAGAGTGTCCTATCAATCGCCGGGGTCTTGCGAGTGCTACGCCCTAAGAGATCGAGTTTGTAGTACTCCTCATCTGCATCCTGACTTCCGAAGAATCCTCCCTTCTCCAAGTCCGCCAAACTCGAATTCACGTACTTCACGATTCCCTCTGCCCTATCTCGGTATAGCTGTCTACCAGTTAATTGGAAGGCATGTAAGTATACAGCCAGAAGTTTCGCGTTATCCTCCGCCATCTTCTCGAAGTGGGGAATCGACCAGTCTCGAGTAGTACTGTACCTAAAGAACCCCTGTTCGACCTGGTCATACACTCCTCCGTTACCCATCTTGTCAAGGGTCTTCGTGATAACGGTCAGCATTTCTTTCTCCCCGTGATAATGGTAACGTAATAGCGCATACTCCAACGCCTCGGTGTGGGGGAATTTCGGCTCGAAACCAAAGCCGCCATAATCTATGTCAAAGTTGACCGCCACAGTTGTCGCAATGTCTTTTGTGATCTTGTCCGACAAGGCTTCGTTCTCGGCTTGAGGAATTCGCCTTGCCTGGAACTTGCTACCAATCTTCCCCTTGTTTGTTCCATAGAAGTCTAGAACGGAGCGGAGGACTTCCCTCAACTGCTCAGGAGGAATGTAGGTTCCGCCGGTGATGATTCTCCCTTCATTGTCCAAAAAAGCTGTAGTAGGCCAACCCCCCATATTGTACCGACGATTAACGTCGGGTCTCCTGTCGGTGTCGACTCTAACAGGAACGAAGTTCTTGTTCACTAAGTCGATGACCACTGGATCCTTGTAGGATGTGTTGTCCATAACGTGGCACCAATGGCACCAAGAACCCGTTATGTCCAACAGAATCGGCTTCCCAAGCGACTTCGCCCTCTCAAAACTCTCCTTTCCCCATTCCAGCCACTGAATCTTATTCATGAGCGAGCCGACAGCATACAATCGTCGAGAATCATATAAGAACCCTAGAATCAATCGACAGCAGAGAATGCCCAAGTCCCGGACGCAGGCTACTCAAAGCCCAGGTTCCTCTAGGGTTCTCGCCAGCTTGAACAGAGCTCTCTCAAACCAGTCCTTAACCAAGGCGTTGGCGATGTCCGTCGAGATACTCCGAGAGAATTCAAATCACTTCGACTGGGTGGGAATCTATCTCGTGCGAGAAAACGATCTGGTCTTGGAAGCTTATGCAGGGGATGAAGAGACTGAGCACGTTAGGATACCGATAGGAGAAGGAATCTGCGGCTCCGCTGCCAAAGAAGTACTCGGGGAGATAGACATCGAGAGCAATCGACTATCCGCTTTCAACCAAGAAGATCGAAAGATTCTCGAAGAGGCAGCATCGCTTCTAGCCCGTCGTATTGAGAGTCAGTACATGACGTCTCATGAACCTTCAGCTCTGTGAGCTGCGGCCGTCGATATAATCTCCTGAATCGATCTGTATCCTTTCTTCTCGAGGAACTTCCCGATTCCTGTGGTCACTTCTCGGAACACTTCGAGACCTCTACTCGTGACGGCGCTTCCAATCTGGACAGCTGATGCACCTGCCATCATCATCTGCACCGCGCCCTTCCAATCCTCAATTCCACCGACCCCAATGATGGGGATGCGAACTGCCTGCCTAATTTGATAGACCGCTCTAAGCGCGATCGGATGTATGGCTGGACCTGAGAGCCCGCCGAGGACGCCTCCAAGGATCGGGAAACCTGAATCTACGTCGACCGCTGTTCCCAAGACCGTATTGATCGCCGTGATAGCGTCGGCACCCGCACCTTCGGCAGCCCTCGCGACTTCAGTAATGTCGGTAACGTTCGGACTTAGCTTTACGAACACGGGGACGTGGACTCGACTCTTCACAGTTTGAGTAACTTCTGCAACGACGTTCGGCCGTTGGCCGATCTCAACCCCCACTTCCTTGACATGCGGGCATGAAACATTAAGCTCCACCGCGATAGCACCACCCCTTTCCCCCATCATTGCAGACTCTGCAAATTCCTCCGCATCAAAACCGAAGACGCTCGCTATGACTGGCACTCTCTGCTTCGAAGCGGTCTCAACCTCCTCCCGCATCTCCTCCATTCCCGGGTTGGGTATGCCCAAGGCGTTGAGAAACCCGCCGTGTACTTCAATGAAAGACGGGTTTCTGTACCCTTCCCTCCCCTTCCTATTGAACGATTTACTGACAACGGCTCCGGCACCCGCTCTTGAGACTCGGATCAGCATCTCGCCCGAAACTCCCAGAATCCCGGAGGCTAGAATCGTCGGATTGGGGAGTTTAATACCTGCAAACTCTACCGACAAATCCGGTTCCAAGTGCGCCTAAACATGAA
>Ga0209154_1002286_pt1 | contig 10761 bp, 9 predicted proteins | sample GraSoiAngelo_121_FD_185878 | JGI IMG/M metagenome (GOLD analysis project Ga0209154, IMG submission 185878) | Grasslands soil microbial communities from the Angelo Coastal Reserve, California, USA - 14_0919_12_20cm (SPAdes) (version 2) | ecosystem: Environmental > Terrestrial > Soil > Grasslands ... | reverse complement strand
ATAGATCATTTCTCATGGTGCGGGGGGTGGGATTCGAACCCACGAAGGCCTTCGCCACAGGGTCCTAAGCCCAGGGCAGGCTATCTTCGCGCCTTCTGCCCATTAGACCTGGCTCTGGTACCCCCGCGCAGCAGAAGGCTGCGGCTACAGTCCGAGACCATGGGGCGAATAAAGACTACCTTGCGGCTTACATCGCCACTGTCTCTTTCCCAGGACCCAGCGACGATAAAGGTGCGTAATCGCGCGTAGAATTGGAACGATGAGGATTTAGAAGGTAGAAAACCCCAAAACTCTTCTCTCTCAATCATGACTCGCGCAGAACAAGCCCTGATCAATAATCTGGGCAGGCGATTTGAGATCACGCATTATGCACGTTGACCTGCACGTTGAGCTACACGATGTCAAAAACCGGGGACCAGCTGATTCTGCGCCCTATTTCACAAGACTCGCCTGGTTCAGTTTCAACTGGCTAGACCACTGTCGGAAAATGTCAAAAGTAGTTGCTCCTCGCGACACAAAACCCGACTCCGGGAGGGAATTAACAAAAAATAATTCATTCCAAGCTCTCTTCGAAACGAAAAAACCGCAGACTGTTCCTCATCAAACCCGACAGGCGCAGAATAAGCCTGGATTAGAAATCGGGGTAACCGATTCCGGATCGCGACTTTTCACGAAGAGCCATAAGCTTGATTTCCACTCTGGAAAGGTTGACCGTTCCATTCTGCGCGCTAAGACGCAGGACTCGCCCGGAACAGCTTCAACTGGCAAGACCCCTCTCAGAAAAAGGGAGGCCACAATTTTTTCTCGGGATACGGGACTGCCTTTCTGCAGGAGATTCTCGCGTTGCCTACGACCGTGTTAGCGCGAAATCATTGGACAGTCCTTTTGTTAAGCCAGTGGTTTTGAGCTATCCCAGAGATATTCGAAGTAGCTCTTCCCAAACTTTACGAGACCAATATGGTCCGAGGATATGGCCAACGTCAATCCTTTCTGGGGATCCTCGCCGAGCAGTATCACTATCTGGTTATCATCCGAGATGATTCCTCCACCGAACATTTGTTCTCTAGTCCGGAGCTGAGCCAGACCCTTCAATTTTCGGATCGCGTCCCGGCTCGTTGTCTGAGGGACCATGACGGAAACGTTGACTCCCTTACTCTTCATCAATGCGAGAACGGGTAGTGCCATTGAGACAATCGGGTCGGGGGCCACCGGCATCGCGACGAAAAGCTCTCTCCTCGTCCGTCCAAGAGTCTCTCTAATCTTGTCCAAGATATTGTTCTGGCCTCTAACTATCCAGATGTCCGGTTTCTCCCGGACCCCCTTCTTCTCGTAGAGCGGCTGAAGCTCTTCCATCGCGTCCGCCTGGCTCGATTTCAGCGTCGTCTCTAACCTAGCCCTCGACGACTCCAGCGCAGTGGAGGGAGCTTTAGGATAGTACTTGCTCGGCCTACCCTGCTCTGTCTCGACCCATCCCTTCCTCTCGAGATTTCCCAGAATCTCATAGATCTTCGAGTAGGGAATAGTAGCAGTTCGGCTGAGCCCGCTCGCAGCCTGGGTGCCAGATTCGACAAGTGAGACGTATACCTTAGCCTCATACTCCGTCAGACCAAACTCCTTCAACGCCTTTCTCGTCTTCTCGCTGACAGACATTGATTCCCTAGCCGAGCTTAGACGAAGTGACTTGATTAAATTGTGCCCGTCGACTCTGAAATCTTCTCGAAGAGAAATGATGACTTCTAACCTAGACTCAAATCATCAGCGGAGCGCTTGGCGACGGGCTCTTGGTCGTCGGAGCGAAAGAGAGTGTAAATACCTTCCCATGCCTCTAGATCAAAAGGAGAATCTTCAGGATAATGGACGGGCTTGATCGACAAGAACTCTGTTTTCAACAGTCTCCGCGGAGTCCTTGACCCGGAGATAGGGATCAGCATAGTCGATCTCAACATGGTCCGAGACGTGTCGATAGAAGGCAGCCATGTCAAAGTCACAATTGCACTGACGGTCGCTCATTGCCCTCTTGCAAAGACTCTCCAGACCGATGTAGAAAAAGCCCTGAAGAAATCGAACGAAGTAAAATCCGTCTCCGTGGAGACGACGGCAATGTCCAAAACTGAGCTGAACGAACTCAGAACCCGGCTCCAAAACAAGGCCATTCAGACCCAACCAGCGCAGGGAAACGGTCCTGGCCCGGGCATCGATCGACTGGGAAAGCGCGACTTAAGAAACATAATCGCCATCGCATCGGGCAAGGGTGGGGTCGGAAAATCTTTCGTTACCAGCATGTTGGCCGTCCAGCTTCGAAGGCTCGGATACGAGGTGGGAATACTAGATGCGGATTTGACAGGGCCCAGCATAGCGAAAGTGTTCGGGCTCAAGGAGCGCCCTTCCAAAAGCTCCACCGGCCGCATAACTCCCGTCCTAACTAGGACTGGGATCAAGGTGATGTCGATCAACCTAGTTCTGGATGATCCGGAGATGCCCGTCATATGGAGGGGCCCAATCGTGAACAGTGTCATTCGACAACTCTACTGGGACGTTGACTGGGGATCCCTACATTATCTCCTCGTTGACCTTCCTCCTGGGACCAGCGACGCTCCGCTAACAGTCCTCCAGTCCTTGCCATTAGACGGAGTCATCGTTGTATCCTCTCCCCAAGAACTAGCCTCCCTAATCGTCACCAAGGCGGTCAACATGGCGAAGAAGATGAACGCTCAATTATTCGGTTTGGTCGAGAATATGAGCTATCTAACGTGCCCTCATTGCAGTGAAGCTATCAACGTGTTCGGCGAGCCGCATGGAGAGAAACTTGCGAAGCAGTTATGTGTACCGTTTCTAGGGTCTGTCCCCGTTGATCCGGTAATCGCTCGATTATCAGATCATGGTCAGATTGAAGAATATTCGGCGCCAGTCTTTCAGACCGTCGCGGACGAGCTCCGAAACCGAACGTCCCAGCACGCGCGACAGCTTATGCAAGGTCTCCCAATCGCATGGTCTATTCAACCCTAGAGAGTCGAATTGAATCATCATCCGAGCGTATTAATAGTCGGAGACCCTTATTAGCAGGAGTCTAGTGGGCCCAGTTCGGCTCGCAGGCGACACCGTGAAGATCATGGCCAACAAGAAAACTCGAGGCGGTAGAGCAAGATCAAAGAAAAGCTCGAAGAAGCTCAGTACCACCAAGGGCGCTCGTTACAAGAAGCCTCAAGGGAAATCAGCCCCTAAGCCTACTGAAAAAGGCGCGATCGCTCAGACAATTCCATTGCTGGCTCAGTCTTCGACATCTCAGACCTTCGATGATTCGCGTGTTTTCACCATAGAGCTAGATTCGATCCGCGCCGAGACAACCATCGGAGATCTGATAGTTGCCTTTCCGAGGACGAGGGATGTCCTGATGAAGCATGGACTAAGGTTTGACGTCGAGGAGGCCGGTTATCTGTACATGACACTAAACGTATTTTCTGCGATTCATGGTCTCGTTCTAGCCGGGCTCCTCCAAGAACTAGATGTGGCTTCGAAGGAATTGCCTCTCCCCCCTCTTGCTCCACCCCTTCGTCAGATTATCCCTCCTCCTACAACTTGACCACACGAATCTCCTCAGAGCTGATCCTCTAATCAGCTCAAAGCAAGAGAGAAAAGCGTCAAGCATCTCTCATTAGTGGGTGGAAGCTCGAGCAAGAATTCTGATTACTGGACTGGTACAGGGAGTCTTCTTCAGAAGGGAGGTCACTGATCACGCCAGAAGACTAGGAGTCTCGGGATGGGTCAGAAATCTTCAGGATGGCAGAGTAGAAGCGTTGGCTGAGGGCGAGAAGGCGCGATTGGACGAGCTGATTCGATTCTGTCACGTCGGTCCTCGAGGAGCAGTTGTTCGAAAAGTTGATGTTGAATGGTCAGATTATGCGGGAGAGTTCAGAGGATTCAAGATCACGAAGTGAAAGGCGTGCGCAGCGTCAGTAAGGTTTGAACTATGAACAAGATGGGCTTTGGTTTCTGAGTTTTCGTTTGTTACCAAAAGGTAAAAGAAACCGCGCTCAAGGTCTTCGGCCGCTCCGGTGGTGTAGCCCGGTTTAGCATAGCGGCCTTTGCCTCAAACGTGTCGGGGCGGCCAGTCGAATCCTAGATCGGGGAGGCTTGAGGGAAAACAAGCCCCAGAGCCGTTGATCGCGGGTTCAAACGCGGCGGCAAGCCCCTGAAAGTCCCGCCCGGAGCACCATCATTCAGAACATCGATCTCGGTTGGAAGACAAACCGTCTAAAAGGATGGTTTGGCTCGTTGTGAATACTCGATCTACATGCTCTCGTAGAATTTGCGCGCTAAATTCACTGCATCCTGGGATCGGCTCGCGATGGTCTTGTATTCCGGTCGACGGTCTCTAGCGATCGTAGAGGCTTTTTCGAAAAACTTCCTGACACTCTCTTGATCTCCACGATAGAGTGCGATCCCGCCTGCAATCCTGTACCACACTTCTGCCCGAGTCTTGTTTCCATTTGAGTCGAAGGTAGTCGCCTGGCTGACCGCATCTTCCTGCGAGGTGGTGATTTTCTTTGGATCGAGGAAGAGGAGTCTAGACAGAGACTGATACATCTCAGCGTCGCCAATCGTTATCTCTTGAAGCTTGCTAAGAACAAGCGGCTCTTGGTTTTCGGGTGGATTTCCGGTAGGAGAGGGTCGGTTTTTCCTCTTGCCAAACAGACCGAGCATCAGTTGACCACTTTTTCCCCTTGCTGAGGGGTCAGCCTCAGGCCTAGCCCATTTAAGAGTTCATTCCCGAACGTTGATATTGACGAGTTCCCATGGATGGGACGATTCAGGTAAGATGAGTGTCGAAGACAAGCTAGTGCGACGACGCGAGCTAAAGGAGAAATCTCGAAAGAGAAAAAGAGGACCCTACCGAAAATCTTCAAGCGGAAGACTCATCAAATACTAGCCAACATCGTACCACCAGAGAAGTTCTACGAATCCAGACTCGCCTCTAGTCCAAGTGAAATGTTAGGAAAGGACCACCAGCATTGGGCACTAGCTCTGCCTTGGTCTTGAGGGCCAAAGATTAGTGACTTGAAGCTATCCCTTTACGAGACTATAGGGATGCGCCTATACTTTCCGATACTGCTGGGTTCAATACTCACTAACTCCGAGCAACTGTGGTTTCCGAAGCATATAGTGCAGTGTTCTACGTCCCATGTCGGATCTACCTTGCGGCAAGTCTCACACATCAAACCCAGTGCCCGAATATCAGTGCAGGCCTGGCACAGTTTCTGTGACACTGCAAGCGGGTTAGGGTTCCGAGTTAACATTGATGCAATGTCTTTGCTCATGGCCTTAACTTCAGGGGCTGCCTCGAGCTCAACGGCCTCTCCGCGGACCTGATGCTGATACTTGCTCACAGCCGCCTGAGTTACCCCCAATTTCCTCGCAACCTGTTCCTGCTTTAGTCCGTACTCTTCTATGAGTTCCCTAGCTACAAGTGCGCGTAGAGCAGGGATAACTGACTTCGAGGCTACTTCGCAGGGAATTATCAAACAGAAACGGTAATTGAAACGGACGAGTAGCCTATTTAAACATGACCTACGTCATACTTCAAATCGTGTCGGTTACGTCGTTGTAGCCCCATTCGAAGTCAATCGCTATCTCCTGAGACTAACTGTCAAGGTCTACTCGGGAGACACGAATGCATAAATGAAATCATGCCCAATCTGGTTGGGGAGATCAAGGTGGTTACTGTCGATGAGATCACCAGAGAGCTCGAGAAGGTTGTCGATCCCGAGATCGGGCTTCCGATAACAGAGATGCACCTAGTCGACGAGATCGATATCAAAGAAGACGGAGTGTTGTTCATCAAATATCATCTTACTGCTCCGTTCTGTCCGCCGATTTTCGCGGAGGATATCGGTATGAACATTCGCCAACTTACCTCAAAGCTAGATGGAGTGAAGAAGGTGACGGTAATTCTTCACGGTCACGCGTTGGCGAACGAGATCAATCAAAGAGTAAATCCCGACTACACTCCTCTCCAATCGCCTTAGCAATCCGACGAAGATTCGATCGGCGGACCAAAGGCGGTCCTAGTCAGACTTTGCTCAGAGTCAGACATTGAAGAGAACTCGGTCCGTCGCATTGCACTCGTAGGGAGAGGGATTCTCTTAGAAAAGTTTGCGGGAAGGTACCATGCCCTCGACGAGGTATACCCATCGTGGAGGGTCCTCCGTGAGAAGGGTCTCTCGACCCCGGAATCACCGCCTGCCTTTTGGAATTTCGGTAGCTTGAGCTCGAAGCTATTGGTGATTGCCATCCTCTCCACGAACTCTTGGAAAAAGGTACGAGGTTCGGGTCGAGAGACCGAATATTCCCATGTCGATAGTTTAGTAGACTCTATCGGACGGCTTCGTACAGAAAGCCGCCCAGCAGTCCTCCGAAAATTGGCCCAACGATGTATATCCACAAAGTTGCAAGGGGTGTCAAACTGAACGCGGCGGAAGCAATAGTGGGGCCCCATGTTCTAGCGGGGTTCAGCGAAGCTCCGGATATGGGACCGAACATCCAGATCGACGCAGCCAGAACCAGTCCAATGGCGACACCTGCCCATGACTGGTCAGCTTTCTTGTCGGTCGCTCCGAATATTGTGAATACGAGAATGGCGGTTGCAATAACCTCGGCGAGCAGAGCAGCCCCGACCCCGAAGCCTAAGCCAGGAGTTGTGTCGCCAAGATTGGTCGCCTTTGCCACTCCGTAGTTGTCGCTGGAAGACCAAATGGCGAGCTGAGCTAGTCCTGCTATTGTCGCGCCGACTAGTTGGGCTATGATGTAGGGTGCGACCCTTCTGGTTTCCAGCCTTTTGGTGGCCCAGGACGCTATTGTGACCGCAGGGTTGATGTGTGCTCCTGAGATGTGTCCTATCGAATAGACCGCGACTAGTAGTGCGACCCCGTGGGCAAGTCCTATGACCCCTAGCCCAGCCGCTGTCGATCCCAGCCCAGCCAAGCTGGTTGCCGTGATAGTCCCTGGACCAGCGAGTGTCAAAAGAAATGTCCCATACGCTTCGGCCGCTGAAGCTCTTCTAATTCCGTTCAAATTAGAGCCCCATCGTCGAGCTTAGGCTATATAGTGCTTGTTTTTAGCCGCGGAATCCCGTGTACTAAGGCTGTGGATATTCATCGGTTCTTGCCGGTATGGTTGTGTACAAGCAAGATTATTTCTATGGTTTCAGCCATGACTAGTGTTGAATAATCGTTGAGCATGGTTAACAGTTTCACCTGGATGATTGGCGGTCCTCAGGGTAGCGGGATCAATTCCGTCGCCGAGAATTTCGCGAAGGCATGCATTCGGGGCGGATTGCATGTATTTGCCAATATCGAATATCATTCAAATATCAAGGGTGAGCATAGCTATTACCGGTTGAGGGTTGATTCGCGGGAGCCCAGATCCCACGTCGACTGGGTAGACCTTCTTGTTGCTCTAGATAGGGAAACGATGTTCGGTGACCTGAACAAGGTTCATCCTACTCATCGGGGTCATCGTCATGAGGTCAGCCCGGGGGGCGGGATAATCTATGACTCCAGCCTCAAATTGCAGCCTGAGTCATTTGGTAGAGATGACATCAAGCTCTTTCCCGTACCCTACATGGATCTACTGATTGATGCTCTCAAAGAGTTTGGAAAAGACAAGGAGCTAAGCAAGTATCAAGTTATGGTCAACACCATTGCGCTGGGAGCATCCATCGGGCTAGTAGACTATGATTTTGACCTGGCGACTGAGGCAATCAAGGAAGGCTTCACGGGACGGAAAGCCGCTCTTGGAGACTTGAACATCAGCGCAGCTCGTCACGGTTACGATTATGCGAAGAAAATGTTCGGGCAGAACGCCTTCCCGATTCGGCTGCGAAAGCAACCGTTAGGCGCGAAAAGGATGATGATACGAGGAGTCCAGTCAATCGCAATTGGCAAGTTGAAAGCGGGATGCGGGTTCCAGACCTACTATCCAATCACTCCGGCCACAGACGAGAGTGAATATCTCGAGTCTCATCAGCCGGACTACAACATGATCGTGGTTCAGGCAGAGGATGAGATATCGGCGATAAACATGGCGACGGGTGCCGCTCACGCGGGTCTACGTTCGTCAACTTCGACCTCGGGTCCTGGATTCTCGCTGATGGCTGAAGGGCTGGGATGGGCAGGGATTACGGAGGCGCCTGGTCCTGTCATTATTCTATGGCAGAGAGCTGGACCCGCAACGGGACTCCCAACGAGGACGGAACAAGCCGATTTGCGTTTCGCGCTCCACGCTGCTCACGGTGAGTTTCCCAGGATCATCATTGCACCAGGAGATGTTGCGGAGTGCTTCTACGATACCTTCGATGCTTTCAACTATGCTGAGCGCTACCAGGTTCCCGTAATCATTCTGGCCGATAAGTTCCTGGCCAGCACATACAAGGACATTCCGCTCTTCAACACGGACGGGATGAAGGTCGATAGAGGAGACCTAGTACAGGAAGAGGATCTTGCAAAGAGCCCGGACTACAAGAGATACCAGTTTACGGAACTTGGAATCTCTCCAAGAGCTAGACCGGGTCTGAAGGGTGGCGTATTCTGGACTACTGGAGATGAGCATGATGAGTACGGCCACATCACGGAGGCGGCTGACCTCCGGGTCCGGATGATGAAGAAGAGGATGAACAAGGTCGAGCTTGCTGGTCAGGTCATCCCTAACTCGAAGAAAGCCACCCTACACGGGCCTACGTCCGCACCTATTACCTTGGTCGGCTGGGGATCGACGAAGGGCGCGATCCTGGACGGGATGGAGGATCTCAGGGCTGATGGAATCGAGACGAATTTCTTGCAGATACGATATGTGAATCCGTTCCCGACAGACTTCGTTCAGAAGGTTCTCTCAAGCTCCCGACTAACGGTCGCCGTTGAGAACAACTATTCTGGACAAATGGCCGGTTTGATCCGCGAGAGAACCGGGATAGCCATAAACAGCAAGGTCGTCAAGTTCGACGGTCGACCCTTCTCCCAGAACGAGGTTTATGAGGGCGTCAGGGACGCTGTTAGAGATGGTGCCAAGGAGGTCACACTAAGCCATGCTTGAGCTGAAAAACTATCGGACCCAGGTTCACAACGACTGGTGCCCCGGTTGCGGGGACTTTGGCATCGTAAACGCGATTCAGATGACGTTCTTGGAGATGCAGCTTGAGCCGCATCGGATAGGATTATTCTCTGGTATCGGATGCTCTGGTAAGACTCCCCACTTTGTCAACGCGTACGGTTTCCACACTCTGCACGGCAGAGTCCTGCCTATCGCGACGGGAGCCAAGTTGGCGAATCCCAGCTTGACGGTCATTGCTGTCGGTGGAGACGGTGACGGGCTGGGAATTGGGGCAGGACATTTCGTCAACACGGGACGAAGGAATCTCGACTTCACATACGTGCTTCACGACAACGGTGTCTACGGCTTGACTAAGGGACAAGCCTCGCCGACACTTCCGAAAGGTTTGAAGACGAAGTCAATGCCTGCCCCATCGATTGTCGAAGGAATCAACCCGATCGCGATGGCCATTGCTTCTGGATACACGTTCGTCGCGAGAAGCTACGCGCTTGACGTGAGACACTTGAAGGCCACTCTCCGCGCCGCAATTGAGCACCGTGGAAGCGCCTTCGTCGACGTTCTCCAGACCTGTCCGACCTACAACGACATCAACACGAAAGAGTGGTACGCAGGCGATGATCTTCCATCAAAAGCACCGCGATTGTACAAGCTCGAGGAGACGGGTTATGATGGCAAGGTCGCGGACCCTACCGTAAGAGATGAGACTAATTCGAAAAAGGGAAACGCTCTGCTGAAATCGTTCGAGTGGGGCGAGAAGATTCCCATCGGGGTCTTCTTCAAGATGGAAGTTGCAACGTTTGAGGACCAGCTAGCCAACCGTATGCCGGCTCTGAAAGAGAAACCCTTCGTAGAGCATGACATTTACAGTCGGGACATTTCTCCACTACTGGACGAGCTGGCTTAGGCACAGACTACCCCTGCATCCTTATCGCGACCGCTCATGAATTTGAGAGCCACCCCCTGGGAGGGGGGTGGACTGGCGACTCTTCCAGAATGGGCTTCTTTTTGGCGTCTATCATTGGTTCTGCCTTGAATGTTGAATCTGTCGAGCGCCGAAAACGAGCAGGTGCCGCAAGGAAAACGAGCATTTAGCGATAAGCGGAATACAGAGTTTGTCATGTGTCACTGGCGTTCTGAAATGCTCCTTTGGGGGCGGGAAATTGTTGGCAGGAATGCCAAGGTAAGCATAGACTGTAAGATTCATTCGAGGCGAAAAACCTGTTCTAATTCAGGTCTTAGAGGCTGTAGGGGATCCGTAGGTCCTGGCCTGCGGTTCTAAAACCGAGCTTGATGGATAGCGGCGGACGTCTCTTGTGCTCGGATTTGAGCCATCGAAGTCGGATTCTTTCCACGGTGCGCCGCGGAATCTGTAGCTCATCGCTTATTTCTTGGGGGGACATCCATCTCTCTAGCCTCCATAGGATTGAGTCCAGCTTGCTGTACTCTAGTCCAAGCTCATCTTCTGCGACTTGTCCAGGCCAGAGCTCAGGGCTAGAGGGCTTTGAGAAGATTCTTCGCGGAAGTCCCAAGTGTCTTGCGATATCTCTCACTGCACTCTTGTACAGGTCCGCTATCGGTTGGATATCACATGCACCATCGCCGTATTTTGTGAAGTATCCGAGCATAATCTCACTCTTGTCACCGGTGCCCACGACAAGC
>Ga0209154_1002285_pt1 | contig 10763 bp, 10 predicted proteins | sample GraSoiAngelo_121_FD_185878 | JGI IMG/M metagenome (GOLD analysis project Ga0209154, IMG submission 185878) | Grasslands soil microbial communities from the Angelo Coastal Reserve, California, USA - 14_0919_12_20cm (SPAdes) (version 2) | ecosystem: Environmental > Terrestrial > Soil > Grasslands ... | reverse complement strand
GGGTCGATCCTGGCCGATTGCGGCGGAACCGAATAGCTCCAAACGCCGCACATGATAGCGGCGGCAGAGCGCTCCGACTTCCGCCTGGCGTTGGCGGAGAAGCGAGATCATGGAGAGCTCTCCTTCTCCCAAGGATAACCTAGACGCGCCAGATTCTCTCAAATTGTTGGTTGCAGGCGCGCGGAGGCTGGGACCGCAGGAGATCTCCTTCTGTTTTCTTGGTCGTCAAGCATGGCCTAAGAGTTCCATCCTCCGCTTCGACTTGGTACCGTCAACGCGCTGGATCAGGGCGCATCTGGTCGGCGGTGATTCTACCTTCGCTTTCGCTGGTAAAGGCGATCACTTCGGCTAAGATGGCCTTGGTCCACGGCAGAGTTCTGGCTTATGTTTGCCAGCCCTTACCGTAAGATGCGGTGGACCTCGCGCTGGCGTAAGCTCAGATTCTCAGTCGACGAGAGGGGAACAGCGAAAGGTACGGCGTCGCTATACCAATGCCAGGATGAGGCTGTGTTGATTCGCGACCTTCTGGCGCAAAGCTAGAGACTCATTGCTTCATATCTGTTGCATCCAGAGGGAGATCTCACTGTCTGGGCCCCGGCACTTTCTAGGCGGTCAATCCTGCAAGACGTTGAAAACAGTTCTCGTGCTCGACACCGTGTGCAACGTCGTTGTACCGAATGTACCGAAAATCGCCGGAAAGGGTGAGGCAGTAAAGGCGGCGAAAGCAATTGACAGGACACGAGATGATTGGTCAGCTGTGTTCCGCAAGAAATCTCATCGTTCTGAATTTTCGCCTACTTTTCATGCCGCTGCCTTCTCCACTCGGTATTCGTGATGCAGACCGCCCAGAACAGGTCTTCCTACCACCCGGTGACCACACCGAATACGGTGACCTGAAATACCGACACCGCCGCCAACGATTTTTGTGTTCAACCCCAATTACGTCCAGCCTTACACCGAACAGGGCAACTTAGGCCTTGAGTGGCAGGTCAGTAAGGATTCAAGCGTCACGGTATCGTACCTCGGCTTTCGGGGTGTGCACCTCCAGCGCACCCGAGACATCAATCTGGCCGGCGAAGTTCCCACGACCATCCGCATTACCGGCAGCACTACGCGCTTACTTTCCAGCGATTTCCCAGCCCCATCGGCGGGGCATGTCCTGCGGGCCTCTTCATCATCCCATCGAGCACGACCTGCCGCCTCAATGGTAATTTTCAGTGGATTGAAGAGGTCGAGAGCAATGCCAATTCCATCTATCACGGACTGATTTTGCAGTTCAACAAGCGTTTCGCGAAGAACCACCAACTGCTGGCGAGCTTTCATGATGGAGGGAGAGATTCAACCCATCGTGGCTTCGCCGAAAAGGCGCGCATCGCCGACTCTAGGTTTTTGCGTGGGCAACTGGGCGCGCGCCTGCGAAACGCTGCTTTTGGCCTCCCGCCCCATCACCTGAGTTCTCTTTCCTCGACGACCTCGTGCTTGCGATAGCGCAGGGTGGTCGGAGCTAGCGGCGCGCCGGGCTCAAGCGACATTTGAAGACGATAAAGGTGCGCATATGCGCCCTTCTGGACGAGGAGCTCGGCGTGCGTGCCCTGCTCGATGATCTGCCCGCGGTCGAGCACAACGATGCGGTCCGCGAGGCGAACGGTGGCAAGGCGATGAGCAATGATCAGGGCCGTGTGTCCGGCCACAGCGCGCTGCAGCGCCTCAAGGACGAGGCGCTCGGAAGCCGCGTCCAGGCCGGTAGTCGGCTCATCGAGGATCACGATGGGGGCGTCGCGCAGCACCGCTCGCGCGATGGCTATCCTCTGTTTCTGGCCGCCGGAGAGGGTGGTCGCGCGCTCGGCTACAAGTGTGTCGTAACCATTCGGGAGGCGGTGGATGAATTCGTCGGCGTTCGCGATTCGCGCCGCCGCAGCGATCTCATCGTTGCTGGCCCCGGGGCATCCGAAGGTGATGTTTTCCCGGATCGTTCCGCTGAAAAGTAGCGAGTCCTGCAAAACGAGACTGATCTGTTCTCGCAAGGAGAGAAGGCTGTAGTTTCGTATATCCTGACCGTCGATGCACACGGCGCCTTGGGTGGGGTCATAGAATCGTGGCAGCAAACTGACCAGGGTGCTTTTCCCGGCTCCGGTTCCGCCAACAATGGCGATCTTCTCTCCCGGTTCTATGGCCAGGTTAATATGCGACAGAATCGGCCGATCGAGCAGGTATTCGAAGGAAACGTCGCGGAACTCGATCTTGCCGCGCAGTCGCGGAGCGGGGCGAGCCTCGGCCCGATCCTTCAATTCACTCTGCACCTTCATGACTTCGACAATGCGTTCGGCGGCCGCGATCGCCCGGTTATACAAAATCGAGGAACGGCCCAGCGCACGCATCGGGCGGAAGAAATCAGTGGCGTAGGCGAAGAATATAACCACATCTCCCGTGGTCAGCCTCCCTGCGAGTACACCAGTGGCTCCGTACCAGATCACGATCGCCAAGCCGAAGGCGCCAATCAAGTCGGCCAGGGGCCCGACCCGCGCCTGATAGCGCACGCTCTCGAGATAGGCCTGCAGGTATTTTTCGCTTCTGGCTTCGAAGCGCTCATCGATTTGTTCTTCTTGCGCCAGACCCTGCACGATGCGGATCGAGGAGAACACCTCCTGCGCCAGGGCCGCCATCGATCCCGTGCTCTTGCGGGCGCGACGAGCAGCCCGCTTTATGCGCCGCGTGTAGTGAAAGACCAAGGGCGACAAAAGAGGGACAACCGATAGGGCGGCAAGCGTGAACCGCCAGTCGAGCCAAAACATCAAAGCCAGCATGCCCACCAATCGGAGTCCGCTCGTGGCGATAAGATTGGCACCCGTCATGATCAAATCCTGGATGCTTTGGATGTCGGCGGTTAGGCGCATCGTTAAATCGCCGGTCTGCTGGCTGTCGTGGAAGCGGAGTGAGAGGCGCTGCATGTGCGCGAACAGCAGACGCCGCAGGGCGAACACAAACCGCTGGGCCGCGCCACCCAGGAGGCGCGTGAAGGAATAGTAGAGCGCTCCGCTCAGCAGAGCCATCAGGATGCTCGCTGCACAACCCCCGCAGATAATCTGAATAGGGGTGAGCGGAGCATTGTCCAACCAGGCGCGAAGCAGGGGCACGCGACTGTGATGCCTGTGGGAGAGAACCAGGTCGATGACCACCTTGAGCGGCCAGGGTTGTAATACGCTGACCGACGAGCCCAGGAGCACCGCCACAATCGCCAGGCACAGCTTTTTCCAATAAGGCCGCAGTAACGGTAGAAAGAACCGTGCTAACTCCCGCATGGGCGTTGGCGGTGCGATTGTGGACGAGGTCGCTTCCGGCATAGGCGCTTTTCAGGCTTTGGCCGGTGTAGCCCGGACTAGTCGAGCGGCCAGCCTGGCTCGCAGTGCGTTCAACCAGACCGGCACACGTTCCATGTCGAAGAACGAAGCGTAAAGAATTCCGCTGAGGTGATAGCGAAACTCGATTGCCATGATGAACAAGATGCCCCAGTGCATCAGATATGCGGTGGCCGCCCACAACCGCCCCAACCTTTTGTTTAACAGCGCCAGCGGCGCCCCGAGTTCGACGACGAAGGTCAGAAGCCCCATAATCATGAATAGCCACACGTGGTTGTAGACTCGATAGAATAAGCGTGCCCCGCTCGTGCCCAGCAATTCTTTGCGGATGGCATCGGCAGCCACCTGGCTGCGGATCGATTGGCCAGTCGCCCACGACCAGCCCAGTGGACTCGCCACCTTGGCTATGCCGGTCACAAAGTAGGCGCAGACCGTGACGGCGCAGATTAACCGGATCGCGAAGCCATATTGCCAGGCCCTCGACGCCTCTTGCCCGGCTCCGGCCAGGCTTCTCCGGTGCGCATCCAGCGACAACGCATCGGCCGCTGGCGAAAAACCCAGCACCAAGATGTGCAAGACAATTAGATGCATCGAGTGGTAAATCATCGACCAGGAAAGCCGGTAGGAGATGACCCAAAGCAGAAACGCCGCAAATGCCGGCCCCGTGATTTGGTAACGCCAGCCAAGAATGAAAAGAACGCCAAGAAGCAGCGTGCCAATCAGCAGCACCTGGTTCACCACTGGGGCCAGGGGCTGACAAAGGATGGACACCACACCCACCGGCTTGAAAAGGTCCGGACTCGTGTAACCGATTGCCGACCACATGAAATAGTTGCCGGCCACCAGGCAAAAGGCAAACATGCCGATCAAAATGCGCAGCATGGCCAGCCTCTCCGCCGGGGCTTCCCCAAACCAGAACTCATCGAGAACGCTGAGAAGTCGTTTAATGGCCCACCTCCTTCGCTTGTTCAGTTCGCGCGACTTGGCATGTGGCGCGGATCCGTTCTTTCACGGGTGTTTTGTTTCCATTAAAGTAGTCGTCGAATCGAAACTCACCTGTGACGACCCGAACGGTGACCAGGTGCCTGTATACCGGGCCAGCGTCGGGCCCAACCTTATCTGCGACCTCTTGACAGAGCATCGCGGCCTGTCCCTCTCGGACGAGCCTGTCAATCTGACGCCTGGTCTGATTATGACCGCCGCTTCCCGCAAAGCTAAATGGGATCGTGTGTCGATTACCTTGCTCATCGAGGCCCACCATGTAATTGACCACGTAAGTGTCGCCGCGCTTCGCCGAAAACATCGGGTAATACGAGAACGGGAAACTATCACGGGGGTTCGGGCGCCAGTTCTGCACTATCGGCGCAACCGTGGCGCCGAGGAGCAGAAAACCAACTAGCCTGGATTTCCACGGCTAATAGTTGACCTAAGTGGGCGGCGTGTTTTGACGTCCATCGTAGGTTGTCAGGCGTAAGGATAATCCATCCCACCAGGGCACTGCGATACGTTTTTCCATGAGATCGGACGCTAGAAGGATCGGCAAGTGTGCGCGGCGGTGAAAGCTGACCTCTACTTCCTTGTCGCTGACGGTAACATCTGCAGGCATATCGATGAGATCGCGGAAAATTTGGCGCGCCTGCGCGTCGGCGTAGCCGTGCATGCGTTGAGCGATCAGGCGATATAGACCGCTGGCCAGCACCAGCAAGGCCATGTCGAAATCCACTTTCATCCCTACCGCTGAGGAGAGCGCATCAATATGGAAGAAACGGACCGCGTCGGAGAGCGCATTTTCGATCAGCATGCGTTGAGCGTAGCGGGTCAGCAGCGCCTTGGTGGTAGTTTGCCGTTGATTGGTGAGCAGGATGGTCGGTTCGTCGTGGCCGAGGTCTAGAACATATAGCTGCCGTAGTGACCGTCCGGCCAAGGAGATGGTCTGTTCAAAGACTCGCGGAGTTCGAAATTTGCGAGTGGGAACCTCCAACTCAACGGTCCGCCAGGCCGAACGAGGCAGCAGAACGATTTCCCTCAGTAGTTTTGGGGAGCGGCGGCGCAGGGTGATGAAAGGGATGTTCATCGCATCCAACCGTGCCAACCCCTCGTGGGTCGTCAGCTTGGAATCGAAGACCAGATGGCTGGGAAGTTTGCCGTGAGCGCGCTTCCAAAAATCGATGAACTGGAAGACCTCGTCAGCTTCCTCGCCTTTGCGCAGATCCGCATTGGAGTAGCAGAAGACGTGGCTGCTCGCATCCTGAGCGAGAAAGACCAGCATGCTGGGCTGGCTGCGGCTGCGGGCCGACACATAGTGCCGTTCCACCATAGGGTCTTCGCCGTAAAAAGGTACGGAATGAAAATCTAAATTGAAGGAATCTCCGGGCAGGAGCTTGGTTCCCAGGATGCAGTGGTGCCAAGCAGTCAGGAACCGAGCCGTTTTGCGGGGATCGATTCGGCAGGAGTATTCCGAAAGATAGCTTTTCTTGGGGAAGGCATTCAGGCCGGCGAATAGTGCCAGCCCTTCATCGGCGATCAAGGCCATCACGTGGCTTTTTCGCTCAATCGACCAAAGCTTGAGCGCCAGACAACATCGCAAGGCATGATCGGCGGGGATCATCTTGGAGCCTGGCAACCCAGCTACTTGCGTCAACTTTTGCGTCTGCAGACGTACCAAGTCGGCGACGAACAGGAACAGCCCGCCGCAGCGAGTGGTGAAGGTGCGGGGGGCCAGGGAAAACAGTCTGGCATTGGCCACTGGCTCAACCGTGGGGCGGGGTTGCTGGGGCCGTTCTTCATCGAGCCGCCGAGGCAGCGGAGCGAACCCTTCGGCTTTGAGGACTTCCCGCACGCCGGTCGGACTCAGTGGAGAGTGGCGGTCCTTAAGAATCAGGCTGATCTCATAAACGGAGTGGTTCTGCTTGCGCAGCTTGACGATCAGGTCGCGGGCCGCGGACTTCTTGGGTTGGGACTGCGGGCCGTGCCGCGGAGAGAGAAAAAAGGTGGGATGAGTTTCTCTGCGAAAGTGGTGACAAAGAACGTGGAAGGAATTGAGAGTGTAGCCGAAGGCGCGGGCCACGTCTTTGGCGAGACGGCCCTCGAGCAGATAAGCGCGCAGGGCCTCGTATTGGCGGTGTTTCGGCAAGCGGGGTTCCAGGAAGAAGCGGCGGAGTGCACTTAATTCTTTTGGTGCGCCGATAGCCATGAGAGCAGCATGTAACATACAATATGTAGTGTCAAGAGCAATTTCGTCCACCATCTGCAATTGTCGCTAGATTCGTTCATTTATCAGCCTTCCCGAATGTTTGGAGATTCTTTCCGCTGAAGACCACCCTGCGCGTGCAGCAGATGAGACGCGACACTATTGTCAATATGAGCGCACCAATACGCTAAGTCATCTCGGTAGTGCTCCGGGAAATGGGCCAACAATCGCCCAAAACACTTAGGGGAACGGTTGTCCGTGGAAATTCAGGCTAGGCCGGCGAACGCCTTTCGCACGGGGATATGAAGCGACTGGCCGGCACTCGTGCCGATTCCGTGAGTTTCCGTCGACCATGAAACAAGTCGGTACACTTTGGCACCTCCTTCAGTGCGTTCCCTCATCGGTTGCGCGCTACCGGCGTTCGCAGCTGCAGCGGGCCTGGGGCCTATAGCGCACACTTTGGCTCCGTCGAGAGAGCAACCAAAGTTCCGCCTGTTTTTCGCTACCCAGGCGTACATGCGCGGACCAACGAGACCTGCCCCGGGGGCGTAAAACAGTGGCAGGAAGGGATAGAGGCGGGGGCTCTCCCACATGATCCTGCGGAACGCGAAAAAACCTCGAAATACCTCGCCGCGCGGAGTTACAACATACATGGCGTCGTTGGTATCGGCGCGAGCGAGCACGGAGAACTTCGCCTGCACCAGCTCACGGTCGTTGCCATCGTGGAGACGAAACAGACGGTCTCCGGCGAGCCACTCGAGAAGACGGAGCGATCGAAGGCAGAAGCGACACTGCGCATCGTAAATCACATCCAGACCCTTGTTCCTCACTGCCTCGTCCATTCTTCTCCTCATCTCGGGCCCTCGCTCCACGACGTCAATCAGGCAAAGACGTTCAGTCGGTTGCCATCATATGAACCGACGCACGCCGGATGGATGGCGCGCCGGCTGAAACACGAAAGGATCACTTCGCGATATCGTCCCCCGTTCATCAGCTCATCGCTCCGGAGCAGCGTAGCTAGCCCCACGTGGTAGCTCGCGCGCACGCGGGGGAGGTATTCTGTGGTGGGTTCGCCCTCAGGACTCGCTATGTTGCCAAGCTCAAGAAGCGTTTTCAGAACCAGCAAGTCGGTCTGGTGCCCTCCATCAGACTCGGTGGCCTCAAGTCGAGCCCGTAAGTCCCAGAGCGCAGCAGCCCAGATCGTGCCGTTAAGATGTGGGTCCGCGTTCGGACTGGAATCGTAATCGGCCATCGTCTTGGCTGAGGCAAGACTGCGAGGGTGAATCTCTTGCTCATCGTGGCGGCGATGCCAGGCCCAGATGTGAGGTGTACCCAATATCGCAGCCGCCCAGTAGTCGCACGTCCCCTCGTCGATGGCTTCCTTGCGGTTGCTTTGCTTGTCCGGCGGGCGGAAGGCGTTGGCTCGCACGTCCGCTGTGTGCCGCATGATGTGATGGCCATACTCGTGATAGAGAATCGCGCCGTTGTGCGCTGCATGGCCCCAGTAAGTGCCTCCCATCGCTCTGGCTATCGCTCCGTCACGATGCAACTGATATCCCGGACCCAAATGGATCTCACCCGTGGGCGAGAGAGGTTGGAACTCTCTTGGGTCATTGCACCAACTGGGGAGACGATAATGTCCGCCCTGCATCGGTATCATGCGGCCACTGCACGTTCCGAACACGCCATCGCGCAAGCCATCCCTCTCAGTGGCGGCATGATGTGCGTTCACTATAGCGGTTACTCTCGGCAGGGAGGAGTGACCGAGCTGGCGCAACAGCCCGTCGACGTAGGCGGCAATCCGGTCGAGGTGAAAGTAAGCATTCACTTCTCCGAAATGGGAGGCCTGTATATAGCGGTGCCGATCTTCCGGAGCGGCGAGAACAACCTTGTCGAGGCGTCCACCTCCCCCGCCCGGGTTGAAAAGGAAATCACCCTCGGCGTTCGGCTGTGCATCGCCGATGGGCAGAACTCGAACCCCACCGCCGATTGGACCCGGCTCGTTTACCTCTCCGCTATTTCGCACTCGTACAAAGCGTCCCGAGAGACGGCCCCTCCCTTCGCCTTCCCGGTCAAGCCGCGGCAGAGACTCGATACTGACGCTAATGCTCCCCCCTCGCGTGCTCGCTGGGTCAGGCAACCACCTGTATACTCGACCTCGCTGCATAGAGCTTGTCCGTGTGGCCTTGAGTGTGACTCGTTCATTCGACCAGTTGCCGCGCTTCGCCCTGGGCTGTGGCAACGTTCAGAGCGGGGTATGGGTGGGCCTCAACCTTGTGGGCCAAACCCATGATTTGAGCGGTTAGTTCTCCACGCTCCAGCTCCTGCGCCGTCAGGCAAGGCAATCCCGTTCCCATTTGCGCCTCCTTCTGGCACAGAGGGCTCATGGAGACAAGGCCGGAAATGGCAAGTGGCTCGATTCCCCAACGCCGCAGCACGCTCACCCCACCAGTGGCCGCCAGCGGATCACCCGCAGCAAAAATCCAGGCGTCAACGGTTTCGCAAAAACGGGGGCTTTGTAGCAGCGCAGCAGTTTCGTTCTGCAACAAGCCGTCCGCGATCTCGACGACTAGGATCGCAGCATGGTGAAAAGCCGCAGAAGCGACGAAGAGACGTTGGAGATTTATCAGCTCCTCAAGGTCACAGAGGTAGGTGGATGGCAACCCGCCGTCCACGAAGTCCCAGGCCACACAGGCCCCGGCATCCAGCAGTTTGAATCTGTCCTTGCCGGTCGCGGTGCCTGTGAGTTTTGCGCCCGCCACACGGTATCCCTGCTTGTGAATGCCCGCGATGACACTCATCGCTGTGTGGGTTTTTCCGGAATCCATCGACGCGCCACAGACCACGACAACACGAACGCCTGGCTGACCGTTGCAAGGGGACGGCGGAATAGCGAACTGGCGCAAGTGCAGGGGGGACCCGCTGGGGTCCCCTATAAACCCGAGCAGCTGCAGCCTAGTCGGATCGCCGCACTCGGCGTGCTTGCTCACCACCAGCCCGCACATGCCGCCCATAGAAAGCAAATCGCAATGTTCGCCGTCCGCTCGCGCATAACCCTCGAACTGACGCGTCGCATACCGGTTTCCAAAGACAACCGCGAGCAAATCGCCTTTGTGCAGGGAACAACGGCGGCCGTCGCGAAGTTCCACACTATCGTTCCGTCCGAGCTTCTCTACCCTGGCGAGCGCGATGTCCCCTGGCACGGGAGAGCCCGACCAGGGCAACAGGCGGGATAGACTCTCGTCTGGGACCCGGCGCAATGCATAAGGGACCCGCACAATTGTTTTCCACTCGTCACTCAGATTTTTGCGCACGACTACCTCCATAGATGGTTGCGAAATTAACGAACCCCAGTGCTGAGCGTCTTCCCCAAAGGTCAATTTTCCAAATCAAAAGAGTTGGCATTTTCAACCACGAGGACGCAAAAGAGAACATGATCGCGCAAGCCCTTCGCTGCTCACGGTAGAGAAGGGCAAAACAACAGGCAATCCGTGCGATTACCGCTTTTTGGCCCGAAGAAACCGGATAATATGAGTACTGCATATATATGTAATATTACATCATATTAATGGACTGTTTAAATCCCTTAAACAAGGTCCGCAGAATGCCCAGATCGCTGTGTCAGTTGCTAACACTTCGCGGGCGTATTCTTGAAAGTTCGGTTGGCTCGGCATTAAAGTTTATTAATCTTCGCAAGCTGGAACCCCAAGGTTCCCTGGTCCGCGGGAATTCAATTTCTCTTCAACGCGTTGCAACGGAACGCTTGTTTGGCCCTCGATACGGGACTGCGAGGTTTAGAGGTGGGAACTCAGCCCGGTTATTCGCCGATTCGAAACGGCCTGAAAGCACGCAGTCACGGGAATGTTTGCCTATTCCTGGGCTACACCTTGTGCAGAAACAGCAGCGCCAAGTCGAGGATGAGGATGATGACGACGATGAGCTCGAGAACAAAAGCACGGCCCTGGTGGAATTGGCCCACCATAAACGAATACATACGCTCGGCCGTGCGCAACTTCTTGTTGACCAGCTTCTTATAGTCCCGGACCCCCCACTTTGCTGGCGGCCAGTTGATAGAGGCGAGCCGAGTACATATCACTGGGGAACTTCATGGAGTTGTCCGTGCGCTCAGCCAATTCCAAACAAAGCGTAGAGGCGGCCCGAAACTTTAGCGAGGGCCACCTCGCCCAAAGCCCGACTCCCTTTTGAAGCGCGTCGTA
>Ga0209154_1002284_pt1 | contig 10764 bp, 8 predicted proteins | sample GraSoiAngelo_121_FD_185878 | JGI IMG/M metagenome (GOLD analysis project Ga0209154, IMG submission 185878) | Grasslands soil microbial communities from the Angelo Coastal Reserve, California, USA - 14_0919_12_20cm (SPAdes) (version 2) | ecosystem: Environmental > Terrestrial > Soil > Grasslands ... | reverse complement strand
AGCCGGTGGGACCGACTACGCCGAGACGGTTGCCTGATGGCAATTCGAATGTTATGTCGTGGAGTACTGGATGATCTTTCGTGTAGGCGAATGATACATTCCGGAATGCAATATTGCCTCTTGCCCTTGCAAGTGGAATCGCGTTTGGTAATTCAGGCACGTCAGGTTTCTCGTCGAGAACGGCGCGATATCTTTCGACTCCGGTCAGCGACATCTGAATTTCGAGTATTGACTGGCCAACGTTTCTCAAGGGACCGTATAGCTGTGTCACATAGTAGTTTACGACTAGAAGGCTACCGAGAGTGAGGTTTCCTATGCCTGCCTGGACGTGGCCGATGCCTATGTAGAGGACAGCCGCTAAACCGGCAGCTGTTAGAATGCCCACAAGCAAGCTGTATACTGCGCTATCCACCTGGACCTTGAGCGACGCAGACAGGCTCGCATCATAGTGAGAGACTAGCTCCCTGTTCTTCCGCTCCTCCTGACCGTATGACTTTACAAGTCTGGACGCGCCGAGACTCTCTTGAGCTACAGCCATCGCGGCGCTCTCCGACGCCCTAAACTTCCGCCAGCCTGCGCGAATTCGTGGGCGGAATACGAACGTGAGGAGGAACATCAGGGGGGATACGAGTAGGGCGATTAGGGCAAGCTCCCAGTCGAGGAAGACCATGACAAGAATCATCGCGCCAAGAGTCAGGATGGAAGTGGTCAGAGGAATCAGGCTGTCGATTCCGAACGAACGCAGCATAGGTGCATCATTGAGAGTTCGATACGCTGAGTCCGCAGCTCCCATAGTATCATGATAGGCGACTGAGAGACGCTGCATCTGACGAAAGAGTCGGGCTCGCACGTCGAGGGTCATTCGATTTCCGACTTTGTTGCTGTACCAGACATTCACTAGGTTCTGGAGATAGGTCAGGACTGCGGTTGCCATGAGTATGCTGATCGCGAGCCATAATGCGAGGGTCTTGGAGACTTGTGATCCCACAAAAATTGTGAGATACCCCGGCAAGGGCTGAGAACCGAGTACGCTGTCAACTAAGAGCTTGATGGGCAGGGGAAAGATCAGGGTCATCGGCACTGCTAACAGAGATACTATCAGAAGAACAACGAGAGGCCAGAGATACGGTCGAAGGTCTTCAAAGGCTGGTCGAGCATGATTGAGTCTCAACATACCATTAATTTGGCAGATCTGTGGAATAAACCCTCGTGGCCAGGAAGTGATTAGCCAGAATGGAGATTCGTTTTTGAGTCTGGATTTGGAATCTTCATGACATTCTTTGGGTTAGAGCTTCATTCGAAATGGGCGTTTCAATGCGAAGTCCTATTGAACGCTTAGCACTGTTGGTGGTGTTTGAGACGTGTCGACGAGAACTTTGATCTTAGCTCCCATTGTGATTGTGGCTATTGTGACCTGGTCTGCTGCGGTCAATGTTTCAGCCTTGGCAAGTACCTGGATGGGGGGTGTTGTGCTGTTCGTCCTTATTCCGAGTACCCATCTTGTGTTTCCGTTTACAACATAGGAGCTGATCGAAGTCACATTGCCGCTAATGGTCTGCTGAGATCCTGTTGAAACTCCTAGGTTGCTGACCGCGCGACTCGTTGCACTCTGCACCTCTGTGGAATCGTTCGGGTTCGTAATCGCATAGGAACCAACTTGTTTTGTGTACCCATTCACTACCGCAACCATTACTGGCACTGTGAGACTTGATGATGTCCCATAGTAGGGGATCACGTAGATCAATCCGCCATTGATCGCGTATAGCAACATGTTCCCGCTGGTCCAGTCAGGGTGTAGCGTTAATCGTGACTTGACAGTCGGGTCGGTGGTTACTGCCGACGCGGCCGAGTTGGGGCCGATGACGGTTGTTCCTTCGGGGAATCTGATCAGGTATACCGTTCCCGTCTGGTTTCCAGCTGGAGCAATGTAGAGACCGGCCAAGTTCTGGGACGGGCTCTGGTAGATTTCCACCAGCCTAACAGCAGCCCAAGTCAGGTTTCCGTTGATGGGGGTGATGATGAACCGGGTGTCCTCAGTTGACTGGAGGAACACGTTCCTCTGCCACTGTAATGGGTCTGTCTGGAAATAGAAGTTGTAAACGTCTTGTTGAGTGTTGAAGTATTGTTCTGGATATCTCAGCTGGGGAATGAGCCAGGAAGGCATTGGCTGGTTCCACTGTGGGTACATTGACCGGTAGAATGATGTGACATAGTCTGTCTTGCCGTTATTGTACAAGTATCCGGTGACCTCTCCTGTTTTCACATCCGTCAGGACTGCGCCGAATAGTCTCAGAATAGAGGTTTGAGTGTGTTCGGGGTAGTCGGCGAAGTCGCTTGGGCTCTTCCAGTCGACCCAGATCCAATGTAGGAGGAAGATGTTTCCCTGCGTGTCCACCACGGGATACGGGTCCGGGTCCATTTGCATATTGGGAAGGAGAATGTTGGAGAGTCGGTCGTTCACATCTCGGTATTCTAGGGCTTTGATGTTGCCGTAGTTTCCGTTTGCAAAGTCGAATCTTCCCTGCCAAAAGAACTTCCAGTACAACCAGAAGCCCTTGTAGGTGTAATCGGGCGCGCCGTTGTAGCTAGGTGGACCCTTGTAACTAGTCAGGTGGGTCTCGTTGAACCCTGGAATATTGAGGTAGACCTCATCGACGGATGACCATAATCCTCCTTCTCCGTAGTAGACCTGGGGTGTCTGGGTCAGCTTCCATATCGTGCTCATGTCGACGGTTTCGGTAGTCGCAGCGTTCACCGCTAGGATTTTTTCCGAGTGAGTTAGAAGTAGATGTTGAGTTCGCCAGACATCAACATCGTTGGCATAGTTGGCTTGTACTAGTTGGAGTATGGAGACCCAGTATTCTACGCCGTTGATGTAGATGATATCGACTGGGGCGTTGTCGATCGACATCCAGTTCACCCCGACTAGGGGTCTCATGTTGAGGCGGGCTGATGAGTTCGTGAATATTCGAATATGATTCAATACATTCGTCTGGTTAGTGTAACTTGTGATCGTCGACAGGCCGGCGCTCGTGACAGAGTCGACTCCGTAGGACCATCGGGTGTACTGGATCGTCGGGACGTAGGCTGGGTTCCACTGGTAGTTGATGTACTGTCCGGATTGTGCGCGCAGGAATGTTGCGAATGAGGGAGGAGCGATCGCTGCGGCCAGTACAATCATGAGAATGATTATTCCCTTGATCCATGTCATCTTGAAGTGGAGTATTCTCTGTCTTCTAGTTATTCCGGCGAGAAAGGCGAAGCCTACTAGGAAGATCAGTAGGTTCCAGAGGATGAATGATGTTCCTACATCGTAGACCCAGGTGCCGCTGCTCAGGAGTGCGTAGGCGAGTGGCATGAGTATGATTGTGAAGAGGCTACTGAGGGCGTTGCGGGACATTCCTAGGGCCTTCTTTGTAATGCCGACTAGGAAGTTGGGGATGATCGAGATGCCGAGCCTGATTCCAAGAACGATGAAGGCTAGGCCTAGCAGTGAGAGAATGAGTCTGAAGACTTCGAAGGTGAAGACGTTGTCTATTCCGAAGGTCGGGGAGACTTGGTAGGTTCCTGCGAGTCTCATGCCAAGGATTCCGAAATAGTTTCCTATCTGTGCTGCCCAGGAGCTATTCGTCTGGGTCATGTAATTCTGGATAGTTAGGAATCTGAGGGCAATGTCATTGGCTATGACGGCAGCGATGCCGAGAGCCAGAAGGAATTTGATGGCTGTCCAGGCTAGGAAGGAGGGGGACCTGACTGGGAATCGGTCGCTCCATTCTAGCTTGCCATTCTTTGAGAGCACCGCGTGATCGAGATTTTCTCCAATGTCCCACTGTACTGGCTCTCTAGGCTTCGAATAGTCACCGTATCTCCTGCGTAGAAAGACATCTCCGAGATCGGCCATCCGAAATAATCGTAAGAGACCCAAGAGTTTGCTGTGCATGTAGAGGCGCTTCTTGCCATCTTCCCCCGCACCGTAGGAGATGCGTGGGTCGCTGAGCATGAAGAGAGCTGTAAGGCCGAGAGCTGTCCAGATGACTGCACCACCGAGGTATTGGAGGTTGAGATAGTCGATTCCGGCCTTCCCGAGATAAGTCGAATATTTCACGTCAAGACTGAGGCCATTGTTCAAGCCGCTGGTGAAGGCTCCGAATATAGCCAGTCCCAGTAGGATGTAGTAGACAATCCAGGGCTTTCTCGTCCCGCTCGACCGGTGAACGGTCATGCAGGCGAAGGATCCTACGACAACGAGGATCAGCAGGAGCGCGGCAGCAATCAGGAACTGTGATATGAACACCCAGAGCCCGAGTCCAGTGTTGAAAACCGACAACTGTCTTAGAAGTGCTAGTTCGAGGAGGAAGTCGGCGAGTATTGCGAGAACACCTACGATGAGCCCGATTCTGAAGTGGCGGTTAGCCCCGCCTACAACAACAGTCAACCGGTCTTCCTCTTCTGCTATCGCAAGAAGATTGTAAGATAAACCTAGGGTAGGAGCAAAGACATCTGGATTTGGGACCATGATTATTACTAGCGCTGATTATTGGTGTAATCTTTCACGGGATCAATCTCCTCTTATTCTTCAGAATCTCAAAGAGGAACGCGTCGAATCCCCAAACGGATACGGAGGTCTAGCGCTGTTAGGATCGGCAACAATCGCACTCGTCGGATCGATTGACATGTGAACTGAGCAAAGTCTGGCTCTATGTTGCACGAGCGATAGTATCACTCTGCAAATATCGTCGCACAACCTCTGGCTGCCAGTAATCGTTGAACGTGTTCTAGCGGAACAAGGCAGAGTGAGCGCCACTAATGTCTCTGACAGCGGACCTTGGGCTTGGAGTATTGTTCGTTCTAGCTTTTGGCAATGGAGCGAACGATGTTGGAAAAAGCATTGTGGCCCTCATGACAGATCCCGAGACGTCAACATTTCGGCCGCGATACTCGCCTCTCATCTGGGGAGGCCTATTCAGCGGTCTGGGCAGCGTCGCAGCCATCCTGATCTCGGTCAGATTGTTCTCCGCGTTCGCGCCCCAGAGTTTTCTCCAGACAGCTCCTGGGTCTTCTTTCATTCTAGCAGCGATTGTAGGTGCTGCCACTTGGATCTTGCTCGCGACTCTACTCAGAATTCAAGTCTCGACAACCCACGCAATAGTCGGCGCCATAATTGTGCAGGCTATCTTCTTGTTCGGGAGCTCTGGTTTAGAATGGTCCTTCCTCATCTGGAGGATCCTCCTTCCTCTAGCGGCGGGTCCGTTTGCCGCCCTCCTAGGAGTCTACATCCTTAGTCGATTGTCTCGCAGGCGAGGGGCTGAGGCGGATGATGCCTCGTCAAGACGCGTTGGGATAGCTGATTGGGGCTCCTCCGCGGGCGTCGCCTTCGCGAGGGGGATCAACGACGCGCCGAAAATGGCTGCGTTGGGAACATTCCTCCTCCTAGGCACACCACAGAACACTGTCTGGTTGCCCTATGTGGTCGTCGGCGTTGCTGTTGTCGCTGGTTCCTTACTTTGGGGAGACCGAGTCGCCAAGACTCTGATTGGACATACCCCGCAGCACCGCGGGCACCGGCTGAAGGCGCACGCCGCAACGGCATTCTTAGTCTCTGCGGGAGCCTACTTCGGCGACGCCTTCTCAACGACTCACGTGTCGGACGGCGCAGCAGCGGGCCATCATGGGAAAAAGGGTAGGCAGTTCCTAGGATCCGCTCTACGTGGCATGGCGACCGCTTGGGTCGTGACTCTCCCCATGGCAGGACTGTTCGCCGTTGCTGCGTCTATTCTCGGGGCAGGAATCTGGGGCTAGTGATAGCCGTCCGCGTCGAACCTGCCAGTGAGACCTGCGCACAAAAGCTACAGACGATATAGCAAACCCGTTCGTTGCGGAACCCCCTGACTCTTTTCTTCGTAGAACCCGGGAGTGTCTCATCCGCGTTGTGGACCCCTAATAGCCCTCCCGGATGTTTTTTGGAGAGGACCCTCGCTAGTTGGAACCATTCTGGGCGAGGATTCCGGTTTAGAACCTGGAAATGTGTTCTTTCGATATTTTCAAAGTCGGACTACTCCCCAACGAATACGCGCGAAAGCCCATAGATCAAAAATCGAAGGCTTAGATTCGTGACTAAGGGTGATTCTGGGTGATTTTCCGAGCCTGTGTTATGCGTACTCGTGGCTCCTGTGTGCATGGACCCCTGTATTGATCAATAGTACTTCTTGAGGTTGCGCCAAGTCACGAAGAAAATAATGATCCCAACTCCTGCTGCACCTATCCAGTTATTTGACACAATGAGGATGACAGCAAACCCAATTATTCCCGCCAGTAGTCCTGCGACAGGAGGCACCCAGGGTTTAGAGTTCTTCTTCGGTTCTGGCGAGACCATTAGACCCTTTCGTCAAACGGTCGAATATCACTTTTTCCTAGACCTGACCTCAGAGTTTCGTCAAGCGGTTTTCGCTTTAACATTCGGTCGGTGGAAGTAACGTGGAGTTTGGGAGGTGTTGGTCTGACAGTTGAGGAAAACCTTCGGTTGATGAAGACGCTGGACGATCCTTGGAACAAACAGGACTGGGAGGACTTTCATGAAACGGCATGCTGAGAATGTGGCGGTTTACTGGCCGGGTCAGCCGGAGCCGACGAGGGGACTGCACGAACACCATTTGAGTCGGTTGGCTTCTTCAAAGCTGTTGAGAACCATATTGAGAATGATCCGTACATGATTCTCTTCGGCCAGGGCGACTATACTTGTTCGGTGGCGAGATGGATGGGCACGCATACGGGTCCGTTGAAGGGTCTTGACGGGCAGATCCATCCCGCGACTCACAGGAAGTTCAACCTGGAGTTCTGTACCGTGGCTCACTGGAAGAATGGAGAGATCGTCGAGGAGAAGCTCTCCTACGACCTAGTCAGATTCATGACCCAGCTCAACCTACTACCCAAAACCACAGTAGCAGCCGTACACAGTCTCCTTCTCGTGCCCTACAACGAGCCACTCGTCGTCACTGACCCAGAAAGTGTAGAAGATTCGGCCAATCGGTCCGGTTATTTTTTCTAAGACGTTTTTCGAATAATCCAATGCATACAGTTCATAGTTTACGTCGCCTCCCTTGTCTTTTGGAAAAATTACGAGAGGCTTCGAAGGGTGAATCGCCGCCGCGCCCGCATATGGGAAAATAGGCCCGTCACCAGGAGTTAGCAGCTGGACCCCATCTAGATTGTCATCCCAACGATACAGAAGCGGGAGATCCGTTTTCGTGGAGACATAGAGGAAGTCTGAGCGCTGCCTGTTTCCTCCCAGGAAGTAGAACAGCGGGTGGGAATGGAGAGAGCTAACCATCTCGTAGAACTGGCTCTCTCTGAAGGACGCAGGGTCTATCGTAGGACGTGACTCGTTAATGCTAATGGCTTATGCGAATATAGCACTTGCCCTGAGTCAGCTTCTCTGAAGATACTTCTCTAACGTTTTACTCGTGAATGAGTCGAGCTCCAGCCTAAACGCCGCACCCGGATACTCCCAAACGTACTCCTGCAGTTCGCGTCCATCAAGCTTGACCTGTTGGTCTCTGCTCTTGCAGAGAAAATCGAAGAAGATGAAATGCCTCCTCTTCCAGAATTCCTCCGCGAATATAGCCTCCTGCATAAGCAGCATCTCCGCAACTTCCACATCCAATCCAACCTCCTCCTTGACCTCTCGGATAACAGCTTCCTTCATCGTCTCGCCAACCTCGATGTGCCCGCCGGGCAGGGTGTACTTGTCAAACCACTTGTGAGACTTCGTCAGCAGGATCCTTCCATCCTTGCTGACTATCAACGCGCCTACTGTGGGTTCAGGATACACCTGGCTGTGAGTAGCCTTGTGATCAGTCAATGTCGACATAGCTCCTATCTCAGCTGTGTCTATGGTTAGAACTTTCTAGGAATAGTTGTCAAAGGTTGCGACTGATTGTTGGCTATGGAGACTAGCGAAAGAGGGACCTCTCGCGCCCTCTTCACAAAGCAGAGTTCGCATCCCGCTACCCTAGAGCTGGGCGATGAGGAACACCACAATTTAGATTGACCTTAGCGCAACTGGCGTAGAATACGACATGTCAAGAGTCCAAGGAAAGGATTCGGATCTCTCAAGCGAGCTCCCATTCAGTAACTTGAAAGATAGGTGTGAAGCGTGCAGGAATATTTCCGCCTGCAACGTGTGTGGCATTTCAATATCCGGGTTCGAACACACCGGCGTGAGGGCGACAGCAGGTCAAGAGTCTGGAATCTGGCACTACGCAACCCCCTGCCGTCATCGGAACCAGCTCCGCGCAACATCAGCCAATGTGAAATACGGCGGCGGCCCACTCTGGAAGAACGGCTACACCTGGCAGAGCATCTACTGGGGTCCATACTTCACAAGCTCTTCCGCGTCGGCCTGGGTTGGTGGTATAGAGAAGGCTGTTAGAGACATAGAGTCGGACAAGACATACTCCGGAGGGCTATCGCAGTACAATGTTGGAATCGGGAAGGCTAGCCCTCTCATCAACATCAAGACGGCTCCCGCAGCGAAAATATCTGACGGGCAAGTCAAACAGACCCTTGCTGGCTGGATTGCTTCGGGTACCGTACCGAACCTGGGCGGCCGGGGTGCATACAACATATTCCTGCCACCGGGAGTAACTGTATCTCTCGCGCCCCTTGAGGCATCATGCGCTGTCTTCTGCGATTATCACAATACCGTCAACGGGTCCAAGGGTCCCTTCTACACGGTTGAACCCTATCCATGCACCAACGGTTGTAACCAGTGCACAAAAAATCCTCTGGACACATTGACCCAAGGGCTATCGGAGGAAATGGTGGAGTTGAAGACCGACATGAATCCTGGAACAGGATGGGTAATAGGAAACCTTGAGCTCTGCGACTATTGCGATGCGAAATTCGTCTGCAACCGGATAAGCGGCGGCGAATACGTCAACTCTTGGTATGACAAGAGCAAGAAGGCGTGCTGGAAAGGAATCTAAACCGTAAACTCCTCCTCTCCAAGAACCGTTCAGCGGTTTTGACTACGCCTTTAGCCGGGAAGTCTCAAGGGGTAAACGTATACGTGAACGGATTGTTCCGTGCGGTCACTATGATTACTGAGTAGGTGTGGCCGGATTGGATCTGAAAGGGTTGCCCTGAAAGGGTCCCAGAAATCAGAATGTTCACAGATGCAGATCCTCCCGGGGATAAGGTAGGTCCGGCCCAAGTTGTGTTGGAGTATGTGTTGCCGTATGAGTCTTTGATGGAATATTCGATGAGCGCGAAGTTTACCGTACCCACATTGCTTACAGTCAAGGTGACGTTAGTGGGCGAGTTAACATGAAAGGAGTTGAAAGCTATGTTCTCTGTCCCTTGCGAAGGGGAAGGTCCGCATAAACAAGCGAGAGTCTGTTGGGATTCCGCGTACAAGAACAAGCCCAAAGCAAGGACAACAATAACGACCATGAGAATACTGAATAGTTTCCAGCTAAACTGGTAATTCTTCACAACCGTAATAACATCCCTCCAGAATAATGGTCAAGTTCAACCCGGTCAAGGCAAAGCAGGTGACAAGACTGGGCGAGATCAATCAATGAGTTTGTCTCGGGAGAGAATTTCGTAAGTAATAACTAAGCCGCTTTTCTGCGGCTATCACTGCGAAATTGCCCTTGAGCCGGCCTGCAAACTCAGTCATAGTTGATGTCGATAATATCTGGAAGATCTACCAGACAGGCTCCGTCAAAGTTGAAGCCCTAAGAGGCGTCAACTTAGCCGTCAAGAGGGGAGAAATGATCGCGGTCATGGGCCCGTCCGGGTGCGGCAAGACAACCCTCCTCAACTGTGTGTCGGGCCTGGACGACCTCTCGAAGGGCAAAGTGTCGGTCGAAGGAACTGACCTTGCTAAGATGTCTGATGATCAAAAGTCTGAGTTCCGTGCCAAACGAATGGGCTTCATCTTTCAAGCCTACAACCTCCTCCCCGTTCTCACCGCTCAGGAGAACGTCGAACTCCCACTATTGCTTGCGGGTGTCTCTGAATCAGAGGCACATCCGTTAGCTCTCGATGCGTTGAAAATGGTTGGGCTGACTGAGTGGAGGTCTCACAAGCCCATGGAGTTGAGCGGAGGACAGCAGCAGCGCGTCACTATCGCTCGGGCCTTGGTCAACAAGCCAGCGATTGTATGGGCGGATGAACCAACCGGCAACCTAGACTCGGAGAATTCGCAGGAAATAATCAAACTCCTACGGAGCCTGAACAAGCAATACGGCTTGACCCTAGTCTTGGTAAGTCATGATCAACAGATTGCTCAGCAGACCGACCGGATCGTTCACATGCGGAACGGCGTGATCGAGAGAGAAGTCATCCCCACAGCCGTCGCAGCAGCCTAGGCAGAGGTCAAGGTCCGGCACTTGAGTTCGAACCGTTCAAGACCCTTACTAATCAGTCTAACAGTCCTGGTTGCGTTCATCGCGCTGGGCGAACTGTTCGCACTTCTCATGGATTACCAGAACAACAGCTACCTTCAACAGTACGTCTCGAACAACATGTCCCTGATCTTCGAACAGATCATCGGACTAGCTTTGTTAGGCTCTGGAAGCGCATTCCTAGCCTACAAACTTTCCAACGCGAGGCCAACAGGGAGACTGGGACGGGCTTCCCGTCGAATCCGCGGGCTCTCTCCAATAATCGCGGTTATCAGCGCTCTAGTTCTCTACTTCACCGTCTACAGTTCGATATTCGGAAGCTCTCTGTTAGGCCTTGAAATCTACGGCGTGATTG